>BNJS01002462.1_pt1 | contig 53760 bp, 75 predicted proteins | sample 8540461 | NCBI WGS metagenome assembly BNJS01 (sample SAMD00202454, study PRJDB9452) | human saliva metagenome | isolation source: human saliva | place: Japan
TCAAAAAAACAAAATGAAAGGAGTGTATGAGTTATGGAGACAACTTATATTCTATTTGGATTAATGTTCTTATTAGGTGTAGTTGTGGGCGTGCTTGCGACTAGGTATATTTACAATCACCGCAAAGTGGACGGGTTTATTACATTCTTCAATGCGGATAATATGGAGATGCCTATGTTAGAAATGAACTCGGATGATTTTAAGAGTAAGACTATTATTGTGCTACGTAAAAAGTCCATACGCGAGTAACGCGATATTTACAACTCCTATAATGGAACATAAAAACCGAAAGGGGAAATAAAAATGAAAAAAGACAAAATTACAATGGAATTAGAGATGCAAATTCAAGAGCTTCTCGAACAAATCCCAAATTTACAAGGGGAAGAAAAGACCAAAGCAATCGAGGATCTACAGAAGTTAAATATGGTTCTTAACGAACGTCTAGAGGGAAGAAAGATTAAACCTTGGGAGACGCCCGTGAGAGTCGTATTAGACGGTATTGCGATTATCGTACCTTTAGTCTTGACTGCCGGCTTTGTAGCAGCAGGATTTGAGTTCGAGAAGACTGGAACTTTCACATCTAAGACATTAGGATTTGTTATGAAGTTTTTAAAACTCAAATAAGTCAACAAGTTCGAAAGGTGAGGGAATTTACAATCCCTTTCCTTTTTATCTTTTTCGCAGGATTTGCAACCTATATAATGGAAGGGGGAACCTAGACGCGAAAATGGCCCTTCTACGATATCTGAGTTCGAGTCGCTCAGGTATCACTTTTTGTTTTGTCTGATAAAACTATAAAAATGCGAAGGAGGAAAATCAGATGGAAAAACAACAAATGTTAAAAGTAGCGGGGTTAGTAACAACCGCTTTAGGTTTTGCAGTAACATTAGTGTCAGGTTGGATTGAGGAAAAACAACTAGACGCGACTGTTGCTGAGAAGGTAGCAGAGGCAGTAAAGAAAGCAATGGAAAATGGAGGTAAGTAAGAATGGACTTTAGAAAATGGGAAGATAGCGAAGAAAGCATGGATAAGAAACTCTTAGAGTTTAAAAACTTATTTGAAAGTGAGTTAGTACCACTAGTTCAAAAAACGAAAAAGATTAAAGCTGGTGTAGTACTAGACGCATTCAAAGCATGGAACGAAGGCCGTTGGAACGAATTTATGGAACAAACTAAACAAACAATCAAAGGAGACGATACAAATGAATAACGAACAAAACTTAGGAAATATCTTAGAATCTTTATCAGTAAACGCAATCCAAACAAACAACAAGGTGCAAAAACTTGTCGAATGTGTAATTGCTAACCACAGAACTACAGGCAAATTAGTAGAATATACTAACCGTTGCGAGAGAGTATTCAAAGCACACCGCAAAAATATTAAAATGTTAGCAGTCGCTACTCTTATTACTACAGGTATTACTTGGATTACGTCTAAGCGTGTAGACTATTTAGAAAATAAGATCGAGCGATTACAAAAAGAACTAAACGAATCAAAACTAAAAAAGTAAGGAAGGTATTTATGAAGTATATAGAATGTGTAAGGATTATAGACGACCATGTGTATGGAGCAGTAGGACCTAATTGGTATTACATTTGCGACGGTATATTGAGTGTCGAAGTCGGTAATCAATATGTCGAGGTTAAGTGTGACTCTGACATAGTGCAGATTAAAGACTATTTCTGCATTCGAACTAGTGAAACTAAGAGTGGTCTTGCATATACTAAAAACCAATACACTAGACGTGGTACTTTCCATAAGAAAGAATTCTATACTGTAGACGATGTTATTCGACTAAGTAAGGAAAAAGTGGAAAGTGACCCTGAGTATTTCTTACCAAAGTTTGAACTCTTAAGGGAAATGGATATTCGAAAGGAAGGTCTGCTATGAAAATTGAACAAATCGTTAGTCGAACGAGTTATACTTTAAAGAAACACGGCCCGCTTATCCTATCAGTTTTAGGAGCGGCGGGTGTTATTCTTACTGCTAAACTAGCATCGGATGCCGGTAAGAAAATTGGTAAGTTAGAGGCTGAGACTCCTGAATTTGTGGAATACGACTTATTCTACGAGGAACCACAGCGAGAAATCAACACGTTTGGTTTATATTTACCGACAATCGTATGTGGTGTAGCTACTATCGGGTGTATCCTAAGTAGTTCATTCTTATCTCAGAAGAGACAGCTATCTCTAGTGGCGGCATACGCTGCCTTAGATGCAAAATATAAAAAAATTAAGAAAGACTATCGTGAAAAGCATCCGGACGAGTATATGACTATTCGTAAGAAAGAATATAGTGAGTCTCTACAATTCATGAGTGAGAAGGATTACGACGAACTATTATATTACGATGAGTATTCTGACAGATGGTTTAAACGTCGTCCGATTGAAATGCTGAATGCAATCTATCAGTTCAATCGTATGTTTATCCTACGAGGATATGTAAACTTGAACGATTACTATGCGTTAGTCGGTTTGGACGGTACGGTAGAAGGAGCTACTATCGGATGGTCTGAATATAATGACGATGGATACGCTTGGGTTGACGTGGTTCATGAGTATATCGAGTTTGAAGACGACGATACTCCTGGATATTACCAAATCGAGTTCCCATTTGCCCCATCAGTAGAGTACTTAAGTTAATGTAAACAAAAATGCGAAGGGGAGTTACATATGGAAACTAAAGTAAACCTAATCGAGAACAGATTATTTGTACGACTCCACAACGAGTGGTATTTACTAAACAAACACAATAGAACGACCGATATATTTATTGGAGATATTGGTTTTGAGGTGCGACATAAAGACGGAACCTCATATGGCTACACAGAAATTAAGAAGAAAGATGACTTATATTTCACACTAACGGTATACGACGACGATACATTCCCAGTAATGGTCAACAATCGTATTACTTTTGACGATATTAAGAAGATGTCTGTCAAGAATCTTGCGGATGATGCAGAAGGTATGTATATTTGGAATTGGTTAAATAGCAAGGGTATTCCCTGGGAGGTAAAATAATGGAATTAGAAATGACTATGTTTAAGAAGAGATTGTTTATTCAATTAGATGACGGTTGGTATATTCTAAATAAAGTTAGCGATACTAAACGTATCGAGTTAGACGTTCATAGCGTAACAGTCTTCAAAAAAAGACGGTCGCGTTATCACTTATTTTGAAGATAGAGACTCCGATAAAAAAGAAATCAGATCTTGGTTAACTACTGAAGATGGTCGTGTTATTTCTGATAATATCACTATCAGTTACGACATGCTTAAACATGCGTCTAAAACTATATTATCTAAAGACGAAGAAGGCACTAGAATTTGTGGATTTTTAAATGGGGTTCGTAAAGGTAAAGTGAACTATGTTGAAGCGAAAGGATATGACTGGAAATGATTAACGTTATTACGAACGCTGATAGAGCTTGGGTTGCAAACGAGTGTGTGGTCTATGGTGGAGACCTATATGTCCTAAAAGATGATATTTGGAGACTTATTCCTATCAAGGATTATGTAACCACAATCGCTATCCAATTTGATAAAGAGGAATGGTTATCGGTACACACTAGACAAGGCGTACAATGGAAAGTTTACAAATATACGGATTATGTACGAGTGGTTAAACCTGGAGGAGAGTCTGAAGACCATTATTTCCGTACGTTATTTATGCCGTACCAAGATGTTAAAGAAATCTTGAACGAAAGCTATAGAAAACATGCTGTGAAAATCGATCATAAAGACTTAGTGTTACTTGATGGTAAACTGTATGTGTATATCAATCGTGAGTGGGTTTATATTCACTACCCATCAGACTTCGTCAAAGCGTACGTGAGTGAGAAGGATTTTTATTCTATTATTGTAGAGACTTCGTACGACTGTATGTATAATCTGGCATTCGAGAAGTCTGGTATTAGATGGACTATCGCCGACAGACGTCCGGAAGTTACTCCAGTAGTCACTGGGTTCGACAAATATGGAAAACTGTTCGAACGAAGCCGTCGAGATGCTTTACTCCTAAAAGGACCCGGTAGAGCATTAGCATTTCTAAACTCATACTCTGGTAGAGAGTTTGGTAGACAGGACATTAAAGCCGTAAAGCATAAGGGGATGATGTTATGAATAGGTTAGAGACCCTTCTAGAAAAGACATATTTTACTGACAAGTTTGACATAAAAAATATCAATGATGCGCCTTTAATTGGGAATGATTTTACTGTCACCCCTGTTGGGCACACTATGTTTTTTAAAGTAAAAGGTACTGAGTGGCATGCACTACCGTTCGACCTTAATGAATTCTCAGGTATTAATACCAAGTTCACACTATATATGATGTGTAGAGGAGTCGTAGTACAGATAACACATAGAGGCGATACTCCAATACACGAGATTATTTATCTGTCAATACCAGAAGTATTTTCGCTGGAGAAGGAGTGGTTAGAAGACCATATATCTGTACGGTTGTTACTACAACAATTCAATATTACTAGGAAAGGAGACGATTGAATGGCTGTAAAGTTAATTAATCAAAAAATATTTGAAGGGAATACTAAAGTGTTAGACGATATTATACACGTTTGTATCGGAGGTAAGTGGTATAAAGTATTCGCTGGACACCGTATACGAGATATTAAATATACCGACGAAGGTATGGAGTTTACTTCTGATTACCTTAACGAGTATGACCCATCTAGATGTTACGCTCAAGGGTTCATATTTGAGGGTTCTAAGAGCGCGTTCGTAATAAGTAGATATATGCCTCCATTTAGAGAAGGCGGGGTACTAATCGAAGTAAAGGACATTTTGGACGGAGCCTATATAGATACTGGTCTTCACAAACTAAGTCAGACAAAATCTACACCAGAAGAACTAAATAGACAAATTGTATGGATCGAACCAAATTTTGAAGTTGTAAAGGAGAATGAAAATGAATCTAGTAACTAGTATTAAACAATTCACAAAGAAACGCACACCAGAAATCTTAATTGCTACTGGTTTAGTGGGCATGGTAACATCAGTGGTATTTGCGGTAAAAGCTGTACCTAAAGCTGAGCAACTAATGGAGAAGGCTAAAGAAAATAAAGCAGAGATTTTAGAACTAGAGCCTGAGGACGTAAATCTGACAGTAGTTGAGAAAGTGAAAGCTGTTTGGACGGTGTATGCACCATCAGCTATCGCATTCGGGTTATCTACAGCATGTATTATTGGAGCGAACAATGTAAGTCACAGACGAAGTGTTGCTATCGCGACTGCTTATACGTTATCTGAGACCGCCTTTAAAGAATATAAAGAGAAGGTAGTAGAGAAGTTCGGTAAAAATAAAGAACAACAAGTTCGTGATGAAGTAGCTAAAGCGCAAATCGAGAAAAATCCAGTTAGTAAATCTCAAGTTATTATTACTGGGAATGGTGACTCGTTATGCTATGACAGTGTGTCAGGACGATATTTCAAATCTAACATCGAAAAGATTAGAAGAATTGTCAACGATACAAATGCTAAGATGTTTAGCGAAAACTGGGTCAGTCTGAACGAGTTCTATATTGACTTAGGATTGGAAACAATTGCAATTGGTAATGATATGGGTTGGGCTATCGACAAAGGCGGTATGGATATTGAGTTTAGCTCTCATATTGCGGACGATGGAACACCATGTTTAGTATTAGACTATACTGTATTACCTACTTATGGGGTATGGTAAGATATAGCCTCGCAATATTTACAACTCGTTTAATGGAAGGTAAACAAAAACTAAAAATCTTAAGGAGGAACCTACCATGTCAAATTTAATCGAAACTAAGAAAGAAGTATTAGCAAATGGAGAAACTGTTTATGTAGCGAAACTTCGTAAACCAAATTGGAAAAAGATTGGTATTGTAACAGCAGTTGTGGCTGGCACAGGAGCATTAGTAGCTTTAGTTGCCAAAGCAGCTAACGGAGCAAAACAATCAGGATCTAATGAAGGATACGAATCAGACTACTCAAACGATTATTCAGATGATGATACTCAATCAGAGCAAGATGAAACTGAAATGGATGAGTCTAACGACGATCAAGAGTAATTGAATAGCTTAAAGAAGGAGGAATGCTTAACACGCATTTCTCTTTTTCTTTTGTTAAGAAAGGAGACTATATTATGAAAATCAAATTTAATGACAACACAAAACTTATGGTTGCAGCTCTAGCTTGGTGTGGGGGCACGTTCTTATTCTGGAAAGCCCAAAAGAAATCTATGGATAATCTAATCGAGGCGGCTAAGTACACTTCAATGTGGAGAGAGCAATTTGGTAACTTTGGAGAAAATGGAGGAAATGTGAATGGTACTAGAGTCGAACTCACACAAGACAAAGATGGAAAATAAAGCATTAATGGATAAACCTAAAACGCAAAAAATCGTAACAGGTCAAGCGAAACTTAAAAAGAAAGGGTTCTTTGATTTCTTTGTGTCCGAGGATGCGTCTAGTGTGAAGTCTTATTTACTCTCGGACGTCCTCGTACCGAATATTAAGAGACTTATTCAGGAACTAGTAACGAGTGGCATCAATCAATTACTATACGGTAACGATTATAAACCTGCGAAGAGTTCAAGTAACACATCTCGTGTGTCATACAATAGTTTCTCAAGTTCACCTGCGACTCAACCAAGTCGTAAGAAAGGGAACGATATTATCGAGATTGAAGTAGATACTTACACAGACTCTCAGAACGTTATTTATCAACTTCAAGGTCTAATCGACCAATATCAACAAGCGACTATTGCTGATTTATATGACTTAGTCGGTATTGATGGAGATTTCACAGATAATAATTACGGTTGGAAAGACTTAACTCGTGTATCTGTGATACCATACGGACGGAAATTCATTATTAGAATGCCAAGGTTTATTGCTTTATAGGAGGTTATTTATGGATATGGTAAACCACCCAGAGCATTATCAATCTGGAAAAATAGAAACAATCGATGTAATCGAGGAATTTACAAAGGATCTAAAGGGAATCGAGGCCTTCGACACTGCAAATATCATTAAGTACGCATGTCGCTGGAACCGAAAAAATGGCGTAGAGGACTTACGTAAACTAGTCTGGTACGCTAATCATTTAATTAATCATATTGAAACTAAAGGAGAAATGTAAGATGAGTTTTAAAGAGAAATTTGTAGCAGCAGCGAATACTGCTTTATTAAAAGGTAAAAAACATAGTCCTAAAATGTTATTAGTAGCTGGGACTGTTGGCTTTGTGGCTACTGTTGTGGCTGGATGTAAAGCTACTACTAAATTAGAAGATGTTTTGGCTAAACCGAAAGAACAAATTGAAAAAATCCATGAAATTATGGATAGTGAAGAGTTACAAAAACAATACGGATACACTCAACAAGACAAAGTACAAGATTTAACTAAGATTTATATTAAGACTGGTTGGGACTTAACTAAATTGTATGCTCCTACGATTGTTTTAGGAACAGCATCGTTGTTATGTTTCTTCGGTTCACACAATATTCTGTCTAAACGTAACGCTGGATTGGCTGCAGCATACGCTACTATTGATAGAGGATTTAAAGAATATCGTGGTCGTGTCGTGGATAAATTCGGACGTGAAGTAGACCGCGAATTATTGACTGGTGTTAAAGTAGAGAAAGCTACTAAGAAGAAAAAGAGTGAAGAGGCTGTATCAGAAGAAACTAACGAACAACCATCTAAACTTTACGCAAGTAGCTACGCTCGTTATTTCGATGAGTCTTGTCCAGATTGGAAATCCAATCCAGAATATAACTTAATGTTCCTACGCATGCAAGAGCAACATGCGAATGATTTACTTCGTGCAAAACGTCACTTATTCTTAAATGAAGTATATGACATGTTGGGTATTCCACGTACAGCAGCAGGACAACAAGTAGGTTGGATTTATGATGAAGGTCAACCATTAGGGGATAACTTTGTTGACTTCGGTATTTACGATGATGCTAACGAGAAAGCTAGAGACTTCGTGAATGGATACGAACCTAGAATTTTATTAGATTTCAACGTAGACGGGGTAATCCTAGACTATATTTGAATGGTAGACATCAATGCACCTACAAATTACGAAATCCCTTGGCTCTAAAAAGCTGAGGGAAATTTTCCTAGGGGGTTAATTTATGAAAAACAATTTAAAAAATATGCTGAAGGATCCTGGTTTCATGCTAATCGCTTTAGGGTTCATGATGGCTATGGTGGGATACATTTACTCGGACAAAGCTGTTAGTGCGAATGCTAATCAAACAACAGTCTATATTGTAGTCCGTACGAACGAACCTGAAACCACAACGAGAACTGAGGTGAAGGATATTAGTAATGTAGACCTTATTACAATGGATGATGCGGTTTTAATTGCTAAATTGGTTCTAGCTGAAGCTGAGGGAGAGCCTGAGATGGGAAAACGACTAGTTATTGATACGGTATTAAACCGATTAGACTCTAGCGACTTCCCTAATACAGTATATGATGTTGTTTATCAACCATATCATTATGACCCTGCATGGGATGGGCGCATTGACCTATTTTCAGAACTAGACGACGCATTTAAATTAGTAGTGGATGAGATCCATAATCGTACGAATTCGGAAGTTCTATATTTTAGAACCGATAAGTTTCACGAGTTTGGAACACCTATGGAGCAGGTGGGTAATCACTACTTCTCAACAAAATAACAAAGGAGATTATATACATGAGAACTGAATTAAAACTAATTTCAGCATTTCTAGTTGGGGTTGCAACTGGTGCTGGAGCTATGTATATTTACAAAAAGAAACACCCTGAGGTGGTAACTGTTACGGAGTACTTAACATTTCCTAAGAAGGATACTGAAGAGAAATCTAACGTAGTTGAGCATGTAACAGAAGAAGTTAAAGAAGTAATCGAGAAAGCTGAAAGAACTTGAGGAAATCAAGGAAGAGGTAGCTGGTAAAATTGATTACAAGAAATATAGCGAAATTTCTAAAGGTTACAAAGTAACTGAGGAAGGATTAAAAGAATTGAAGACTCATTTCGAAGAGGGTAAACATATCGCTGATAAAGAGCCTGAAGTAGAAACTGAACCAGTCGAAGAAGAAGATGATGACGAGGACATCGAGATAGTATCAAATGATGGTTTCGTATTAGACTCTAACGACTTCGATTACTATGGAGTAACTCGTTTTAAGGACGATAAGTATATTGATGAATATTCGGAGTTACTAGACCCTATTGACGATCATATTGGTAAGAAAGCACACGAGATGCTGAAAGATGGTACGACAGAATTCACTGTTAAAAATTATCTGAAAGGCAATTTGTACGAGATTACTCAAGAGGATCAAACTTACGAAGAGTTCTTAGAAATGACTAAGGCTATTAGAGATGAAGATTAATTAAGTATATATTTAGAACAGAATGGAGGTGGTATACATTGATTAATCCGGATCACAGAGCATATCTTCTATGGTTGAAGAATCATATTAAAGACGATAACCATTTAAAGTACAACAAATTATTGAATCGCTTATTCCTATGGCAGTACGACTCTACGCTACCAATGGACGAAAATCGAGCAGCTGACGGAGTGGACATGCGATATCGCTACGGTTATGAACGTAAAATTAGTGACCATGAGATTGCTAACTATATTGATGTGATGCAATGTACCATGCTCGAGATGATGGTAGCGCTAGTTCTACGATGCGAACGAGAGATTATGTATAGTCAAGAATACGGAGACCGTAGTGCATTATTGTTTTGGAGCATGATTGATAACCTAGGACTAATTGACATGGACGATTTCGCCTATGATCAAGATTACGTAGATACGGTTATTCGTAATTTCCTAGACGGTGATTATCAGCCAGACGGTAAAGGTAGCTTATTTAGAGTACGTAATACTCACGGACGAGACTTAAGAAATGAAGAGCTATGGGTACAAGCAAATTGGTATCTAGACGAATTCATGTAAATATAAAGAAAGGAGGTAGCGAAATGTAATGTTTGATTTCTTAAAGATTTCAACTAAATCGATTAAAAAGGACGTAGTCGAGATATATCCTAAGTTCATTGTCGGTAGAACTCAAGATTTACTTATTCGAGGTGGAGACTTCTATGCAGCTTGGATTGAATCGAAAGGACTCTGGTCAACAGACGAATGGGACGTTATTCAAGCTATTGATGCTGAACTTAAACGATATTATGAAGACTACAAATAGAGTGGAAGGCGACGTTCGAGTTAAATACTTATGGGATAGTTCATCTGGTATGATTGACGTCTGGCATAAATATTGTCAGAAACAGATGCGAGATACTTATAAAGTACTTGACGAGAATATCGTCTTCGCAAATACAGAAGTCACTAAGAGCGATTATGCAAGTAAGAAACTCCCTTATGCATTAGAGAAGGGTTCTTATGATGCGTACGACAAGATTATCTCAACCTTATATTCTGAGAGTGAGAGACATAAGATAGAATGGGCTATCGGTTCAATCGTCACTGGTGACTCTAAGAAATTACAAAAATTCATGGTTCTGTATGGTTCGCATGGTACAGGGAAATCTACAATCATCAACATTATCCAACAGTTATTTACTGGGTATACAACGATGTTCAATGCTAAAGACTTGGGTACAGCTAATAACCAATTCTCTTTAGAGCCGTTCAAAAATAACCCAATGGTAGCTATTCAACATGACGGCGACTTATCGCGTATTGAGGATAACACAAGATTGAACAGTTTGATTTCTCACGAAGCTATGCCAGTCAATGAGAAGCATAAATCTATTTATCAGAGTGCCTTCAAGTCATTCCTTATTATGGGTACGAACAAACCTGTAAAAATTACTGACTCACGTTCAGGTATTATCAGACGACTTATTGATGTGTCGCCAACTGGTAGACTGTTAGCACGTAAGGATTATCGAGAGTTAATGGACCGTGTCAAATTTGAATTAGGAGCTATTGCTTATCACTGTATGGAAGTATATTTAGAAGATCCTGAAGCATACGATGATTATATTCCAATCACAATGTTAGATGCAACCAACGACTTCTATAACTTCATGAGCGAGTGTTATTTACAATTTAAGAAAGACGACGGTATTTCATTGAAAACTGCTTGGGAGTTATATAAGAACTTCAACGATGAGGCGAATGTTCCATATCCTTACACTCAACGTGTGTTTAAGGAAGAGTTGAAAAACTACTTCAAAGAATATCAAGAACGATATACGCTACCTGACGGAACTCGTGCACGCTCATATTTCAAAGGTTTCATTACAGACCGTTTCGAAGAGTGGCGCAAGACTGAAAGTTAAAATTGAGAAAGGTGATATTCCGACAATCAAATTCGAGAAGACTGAGTCATTGTTCGACAAGACATATTCTGACAGTTTGGCTCAGTACGCTACGAACGACGGAACACCTACGAAAAAATGGAGTAATGTTAAGGAGACATTATCATCATTAGACACATCTAAACTACACTATGTGAAGGTTCCAGAGAATCATATTGTGATTGACTTCGATTTGAAAGACGAATCAGGTAACAAATCTCTAGAACTTAATACGGCTGCTGCTAGCAAGTGGCCTAAGACATATTCCGAAGTGAGTCGTAGTGGTAACGGGGTGCACCTACACTATATTTACGACGGAGACGTTAACGCATTAAGTAGAATCTACGATGATAATATTGAAGTAAAGGTATATACAGGTAATAGCTCATTGCGTAGACAGTTAACTCTCTGTACGACAGACGAGATAGCTCATATTGCTGAGGGTATATTGCCACTTAAGGGGGCTGATAAAATGATAAACTTTGAAGGTTTTAAGAACGAAGCTGCTCTTAGAACACTTATTAAACGAAATCTTAACAAGGAGATACACAATGCCACAGCGCCGAGTGTGAACTTCATATTTAAGATTTAGAAGATGCATACGAGAGTGGTATGGTGTACGATGTTTCAGACATGAGACAATCAATTATCGCTTTCGCAGCGAACAGTACGAACCAATCGGACGTATGTTTGAAATTAGTAGGAGGTATGAAATTCCATTCAGAAGAACCTTCTATTAATGATGAAGATTATATTGTTAGCGACGAACTAGCATTCTACGACATCGAGGTATTTCCTAACCTATTCTTAGTAAACTGGAAGTTCCAAGGTGATGACAAGAAAATGGTTCGTATGATTAACCCAAGTCCTTACGAGATTGAGAAACTAGTTAAACTTAAATTAGTTGGTTTCAACTGTAGACGATACGACAATCATATTCTGTACGGACGACTATTAGGTTACGACAATGCTCAACTATATAATCTGTCACAACGAATCGTCAACGGCGATAAAGATGCTATGTTCCGTGAGGCATACAACATTTCCTATACGGATATTTACGACTTTGCATCAGCAGCAAACAAGATGAGTTTGAAACTACTACAAGTAAAAATGGGTATTCATCACCAAGAGTTAGGCTTACCATGGGACAAACCAGTTCCAGAGAATATGTGGCCTAAGGTATCTGAGTACTGTGATAACGACGTTATTTCTACCGAGAAAGCGTTCGAGTTCCTTAAAGCTGACTGGGTAGCGAGAGAAATCTTAGCATCACTTACTGGTATGACTGTAAATGACACGACCAACACATTGACCACTAAACTAATCTTCAAGGATAACCGTACGCCACAAAGTTCATTTAAATATAGAAACTTAGCGGACCCAGTATTCGAGTTATCTGAGGACGAATTAGAATTCTTAAATAAAGTAGCTCCTGGCATGATGGCTCAAAAACACGGAGAAGCGCAAAGCTTACTTCCATATTTCCCAGGATACAAGAAAGAGTGGGGTAAATCCACATATCGTGGTATTGAGGTTGGTGAAGGTGGTTATGTGTATCACAAACCGGGAATGTATTCGAATGTAGCGTTATTAGATGTAGCATCGATGCATCCACACAGTCTTATTACCGAAATTCTGCTAGGACTTAAATATACATTGATATATTATCAACTAGTGGAAGCTCGTGTATCAATTAAGCACGAAGACTGGTCAGCTCTAGAGACGATTCTAGAGGGTAAATTGATGCCTTATGTAGCCAAGGTACAAGCAGGCGAATTGAGCTCTAAAGACCTCTCTACGGCGCTTAAAACGGCAATTAACAGCGTTTACGGCTTAACATGTACAGCATACGAGAACGCATTCCGTGATAAACGTAATCACGACAACATCGTAGCAAAACGTGGAGCCTTATTCATGGTAGACTTACTTAAAGAGTGTGAAGCTCGCGGCATGAACGTAATTCATATTAAGACAGACTCTATCAAGATTGCCGATGCTACGCAAGAACAAATCGACTTCATTTCTGAATTCGGTAATCGCTACGGATATACTTTCGAGCACGAAGATACTTACGATAGATTATGTTTAGTAAACAAATCGACTTATATTGCTAAGTATATGACTCCGCATAAAGATAAGAAGACTGGAGAAGAAATCTGGTGGACCGCGACTGGTAAGCAGTTCCAAGTACCATATGTATTCAAGACTTTATTTACTGGTCAACCTATCACATTTGATGATTTATGTGAAGCGAAACAAGTTCGTACGACAATGTATTTAGATATGAACGAGAAACTTAGAGACGATACTGATTTAGTTAAGGAATTGGCTAAACTTCGTCGTCAATTAGACAAGGGTCAAATCACTCAAGAATTCTATGATGCGGAAAAAGCTAGAATCGAGATGGAGATTGAAACTTGTCACGACCGAGTATTTATCGGAAAAGTGGGACAATTCTGTCCTATGGTGAGCGGAGTCGGCGCAGGTATATTACTAGCTGAGCGAAACGGTAAGTACGATGCTGTAAACGGCACTAAAGGATATCGCTGGATGGAATCTGAAATGGTGACTGAGTTAGGTTTAGAAGATCGAATCGATAAGTCATATTTCATCAACTTAGCGAACGAGGCCGTCGATGCTATATCTGAGTATGGTGACTTTGAGTGGTTCCGCTCGAACGACCCATATCCAAGAGAAACAAATTATGAAGAAGTAATGCTTGGGGCAAACCCATTCTAAATATAAAGGAGAGAATTAAAAATGGATAAAAGTAAAATTGTAATGGAGAACGCACGTTTAATCTTTAGAAACTTCGAAGGACGTGAAGAAAAATATAATCGTAAAGGTGACCGTAACTTCGGTTTAGTTATTGAGGACGTTGAAGTAGCAGAACAATTATTAGAAGATGGTTGGAATGTTAAGAACTTCACACCAAAAAATAACGACGATTACGATGATACTCCAGAAACTGTATATTGGTTACCAGTAACTGTACGTTTTGATAATGTTCCGCCAAAAGTAACATTGGTGACTCGTCGCAAAAAGACTAAACTTGATGAAGAAAATATCAGTGCGTTAGACTACGCAAGTATTAAAGAAGTAGATGTTATCGTGACGCCATTCGACTGGGAAGTAAACGGTAAGTCTGGTACTAAAGCATATCTTCAAACTATGTATGTAACTATCAATGAAGACGAATTCGCAGATAAATATGCTGACCTTGAAGAAGCCTAAAATAAAAGCCCCATGGGAAAAATTCTCGTGGGGGTAATTTTCTGGAAAGGAGGTAGTTATGACTAGAGGAGTATCGTTATTTGAGCATCAAGAAGAAGCTGTAGCGAAAATGAAGAATGGATGTATATTGTGCGGCGGAGTTGGTAGTGGTAAATCACGAACGGCTCTAGCGTACTACTTCACCCAGCAAGGTGGTAAATTAAGTAAGGACGAGTATATCCCAATGGGAGACCCTCCGAAAGACTTATATATCATCACCACAGCGAAAAAAAGGGACTCGTTAGAGTGGGAAGACGAACTGGGCGTGTTTCTTATGACAAGAAACAAAGAGCTCAGTATGTACGACCACAATATTGTAGTAGACTCATGGAATAATATCGGAAAGTACAAAGATGTACGTAATGCTTTCTTCATATTCGACGAGCAGAGAATTGTCGGAGGAGGAGCATGGGTTAAAGCCTTCCTTAAGATTTCTAAAGCAAACCATTGGATATTATTGAGTGCTACACCAGGAGACAACTGGTCTGACTATATTCCAGTGTTCGTGGCTAACGGGTTCTTTAAAAATCGCTCAGAATTTCAGCGAGAACACATCATATACAAACGTTTTAGTAAATTCCCACAGATTGATAGGTATATTGGCACGAAGCGCTTAGAACGCATGAGAGAGCGAATTCTGGTAGATATGCCGTTTGAACGTGAGACAGTAGCTCATCATGAGACTATAATGGTCGAACATGACCGTATATTATACAAGGATTTACAGAAACCGTTGGAACGTATATAATAACAAACCAATCGTCAATGTGGCTGAGCTTTGTTATTTATTACGTAAGCTAGTCAATTCGGACGAGAGCAGGCAAATAGAGTTATTAAAAATAGTAGAAAAAAATCCTAGGGTGATTGTCTTCTATAACTTTGACTATGAGTTAGAGATACTGAAGAGTTTATATTACGGTCCGGACGTGACTGTAGCAGAGTGGAACGGACACAAACACCAAGATGTACCTAAAACCGAAAAATGGGTATATCTAGTTCAGTACACTGCAGGAGCTGAAGGTTGGAATTGCACGACGACAGATACAATGGTATTCTTCTCGCAGACATATTCCTACAAAATTCTTCATCAGTCAACTGGACGGATAGACCGTATGAACACACCATTTAAGGATTTATATTACTACCACTTTAAGTCTAGAGCTACGATTGATTTAGCAATAGCTCGTGTACTTAAGGACAAGAAAAAATTCAATGAAAGGTCATTCTACGATAAATTATACAAAGAGTGAGGTGGACAAACATGGTTGTAATCTTATTATTATTAATCATTATCATTATGTTGCGTAAAAATAAAGGGGGTATCTCAAATGAGATTTAGATTTGACGAGATTGAAAAAGATGATTTGCGGATGGTCAATGGACACTTATATATTCGACACGATAACCATTGGTATCTGTTCGCACGAAATGTTAAAGGTATATCTACAGTAACTGACTATGGAGAAGGAACATTCTCGGTAGTAGACAATAGTGGTTTCTCACATTTATTCTACACTAGACCGTATTTAGCAGGTTTCAGTAATGTTGAGATTGTTATGGGCAAATTCACTAATGCTGAGTATATATGGGATTACGATATTCTAGTTAAAACTAGTAAGACTGCTGAAGAAGCTCATGAGGATGTTAGAAATACTCTAACTAACCTTAATGGTGAATACGACAATCTATTAAGTGTGAGCGTTCACGCTATTAAAAATGATGTTTTCTGTGGTTTCCCGGATATCGTGGAGACTGATGAGTTAGAAGGAGATGGATACTATTGAGTAATGGACAATTCTTTGTATTATTGATTGTGTTATGGATACTATTTAGGAAACGGAGACGATAATATGGGGGTTATTAACTTCAATAAAGCTAAACCAATAGAGTTGGTACAATACGACAATAACTTATATTACCGACACAAAGGATGCTGGGTTTGCTTAGCCACTAATTGTAAACTGTTATTAGGTTTTGGTGACTATCATGGTTTCAAATATGTCGATTCAGACGAGTGTCTACACCATTTCTATGATGAGTTTAAAAACAGCGACATAACATATTACGAAAAACACGAGAGCTATGAGCAAGTAATGGATCAAAGAACGTCTATCTGTTATTTAGTAACAGAGGAGGCCATCCTCAAATATTCGGAAGAGTTATGTAAGGAGTATCCTAAAGTGAAAGAAGATATAGACCGTCTGAGCGATGACTCTAAGTTGCGTAGCGATAATCCTTATATTAAGAAGAGGGTAGGCTGATGGAATTCAAGATTGATATCGTCACGTTCTCGGCTATATTAATCGCAGTAATCTGTTTGAGCATATACGCTACCGAAGTTGTGTATGCTCGACGGATTGAGAAACTGAAAATAGTATGTGATGAATTAAAACGAGCGATAAAGCGTGAGAAAAAATGTGTAGCACGACTAAAACAACAGTGCGATGTAATAAAAAATGCGAAAAACGATGGTGAGGTCACTTTGTACGCAGACAATGTGCCTTACTTAACAATCAAAGAAGGAGATTATAAAAATGGATAAAGTATTATTAGTATCGGTTATAGCTTTGGCAGTAGCATTATTAAGTATGTTAGTAAACCTAGCGTTGGTTTGGAAAATATCGGACCTTAAGAGTAAACTAGAATGGTTAGACATTACCGTAAGCGACCGGTCAAGTACACTACACTTAGATGATGTAGAAATTAGTAATCAACTAAATAAATTAGAATGTAACACTAAAGATGCGTTTGAGAAACTGACTAATCATTTAACCAGACACAATGATGAGATCGATAGAGTTGTGAAAAAATATGAGGAGATGGAAACCCGAGTAGCTAAACACACTGGCCAATTAGAAGACTTAGGTAATTTCGCTGGTATCACTACTGGTGAGTTACGAGTGTTAGAACAAAAGATTTATAATTCATGTAAACCAAAAGAATTACCAGAGCCTGAACCAATAAGAGAACAGATTGAAGAGGCTTCACTCCGATCTAATATCACAACTAACAATATTGAAATCAATAGTCTCGGTACTAGATTATCTATTCTAGAAAACAAGATTAAGCAAAACCTTACAGAAAATGGTTTGATTTCTAGGGTTAATAAATTAGAGTGTGGAATGTCTGACTTATGTAAAGATATTGACAAAGTTAAATTAGATGTGGTATATCACGCATTAGCTTTAAATTCTAAGATTAATCAAAAAGTCGGCGGTAAGGATGTAGCACCTAACGATGTTAAACCAGACCGCAGAAGAAAAGATAATTACTACCGAAAACCGAATAAGTCTAATGTAGTTATTGATGAGTTCGCAAGCGATATAATTGAGTAGAAGGAGACGATGAAAATGGTGGATTATAGAACAATGTTATTGATTGGAATTAGTTTAGGTATTGTATTCTTTGGGTTACGATACTATTACGAATCTAAAATTAAACAAATCTTAGAGGTAAAAGAGAAGAGCGATGAAGTGGTTGGGGAGATTATCGGTAAGTATATCGAACTAATCGCGATGAACTTCGCTTTAAACGCTAAGGTCGGTCAGTACGAAAAGAAATATGGTAAAATCGAAGAGGAGGAAGATACTTATGAGACTAAAGCTAGAATGGTTCTTGACAAAATTAATACTCTTGACAAGATGGTTAACAATTCAAATAAGGGTTAGATATATGTATTGGTTCGTGGACCATGATGAGTGGAAGTACGAAGGTGACCTGGACGAGGCTAACCATATTATGAGAGAATTCAGAGGGGAGGGATAATATGAATCCTAAACATATTAATGTTGACATGAACAAGAAATTAATCATGCGAATGTATGTTGGTTTCGTGGTGATTGTAGGATTGGTATTCGGTACTGGACTGTATATTATCAACAGACAGCAAGATATGATTGATAAGCAGCAGCAGATTATCGAAAAGCAAGAACAGACTATTATCCATAACGGCAACACGATCGAGTCATTAAAAGACAAAATTGACGAATTATTACACAAATCAAATAAATAGGGGTTATTAGAAATGAGTATTATAAACTTACCAACTATCAAGAAATTTCATTTAGCAATGCGAGACGGCTATACGGACGTAAAATATGGAGATAGACTAATCGTGTCAGTGGAGAATCCTGACTTGTATAATTTCCGTATTAAAGACACTAGCTTTGTATATTATCCAGAACCAGGGAACACTAGCAAGCGCGTTGGATATTACCGTACGAACGAATATGCTATCAAGCAATACACAGAAGAGTTGGTAGACGGCGTTTGGAAAGTGCGAGACGAAAAGACAGTTATATATTAATAGAAAGAAAGGGGATTTGGATTATGGAACAAGAACAATTTTATGCTGTGGTCATCGTTATTGGAGTGATATTCAGCATTCTAACTAATGTAGCTTTATATTATTACGGAGAGGCTAAGGACTTGAAACGAAAAGTAAATCAAGGTGAATATCTGTACGTACGAGGCGAGGACTGGATTGAGAGTGAGGAGCGACAAAAGAATGAAAGAAATGATAGCACTAGCGGCGATAATTAGTTTTTGGGGCGTATGGTCTTGGGGGCTTGGTCGCTTATATGATAAGTATCTAGAGTCAAAAGACTAGTGGATTGGGAGCTCAGTATGGACGGCAAGGAGGTGTTTATATTGTCCAATTACGAGCGTTTTAGTTATAAAGGGTGCTTATGTATCCTTAGACGTACAGACGGCCTTCTAAACGGCTATATCGGCTTTAAACCGGATATTACGAAGGGTATCGACGCCAAAACTTTATTAGATAGAGTAGATTGGGTAGGGGGACCATTAGCTGTACTGTATGATGCGACTAGAAACGAGCTGGAAGAACGTGATTTCAGCGCTTATCGAGTATATCGGTACGTATTTAGCTTCGCAGATACTGCTATAAATCGTCAAGAATTACGTGGAATACTATGTACGACGGTTGATAGTGTGTTAAAAACATTAAAAAATGATTAAAATTTATGGACAAATCGGGATAGAGAGACTGTCTGGACGGCTTATTAGTGATTGAAAATGGTCACTTTTAGGCTGTTCGGACGGATTTTGTGGCCACTTTTGTTTTTGGGATTTGGCCATTTGGCCACTTTTATTTGTCCAAAGAGGTAAAAATTCACAAAAAATTCACAATTATTTGGCCACTTTTGGCCATTTGGCCACTTTCTGCCCACTTTCAAAACTGGATTTGGCCACGCAAAAACGTTGATTTGACGCGGTTTCTGAGGGTTCGTGGCCACTTTCCCACTTTTTTTATAATATTTGCTATAAATTAAAAATTTTTAAATATATATAAAACCTCGAAAAAATTTGGCCATTTGGCCACAAGTAAGAATTTTGGTCAATTTTACGGGTTTTGGGGTTAAATTCGGAAATTTTCCTAAATTGGACAGCCTCGCAGGATTTACAATCCCTTTTATGAGAGAGAAGATAAAAAGGCCGAATTGCGAAAGCAACGGTTTCTCTTTTTGTTTTCCTTTTGTACAAATAGCAGGGAGCTATATTTAAAATTAGAAAGGAGTAAGCGGAATGGCACTTGAAAGTGATTTCCAATCAGGACTAATCTCGGATATTAAGAAGATGTATCCAGATTGTATGGTCCTTAAGAACGATCCGAATTATATTCAGGGAGTTCCAGATTTGTCGATATTCTTTCCGGATGGTCGATGGGCAATGATCGAATGTAAGAAAAGTAAGAACGCAAAGAGACAACCCAATCAACCATATTATGTAAAGATGTTAGACGAGATGGGATTTGCGAGATTCGCTCACCCAGAAAATAAGGAGGAAGTTTTACATGATCTTCAACAATCATTCAAACCTAGTCGGTCAGCACGCATTTCTAGGAGCAAGTAAATATCATTGGTTGAATTACACTGATGAGAAACTGGCCGACACTTATATTAGACAACAAGCGACACAGCGAGGAACTATATTACATGACTTCGCTGCTCAATGTATTACACTAGGACAGAAATTACCTCGCTCTACTAAGACATTGAATATGTATGTAAATGATGCTATTGGTTTTAAATTGACACCAGAGCAAGTTCTATATTATTCACCAAACTGTTTCGGTACAGCAGATGCTATTTCTTTCAAAGATAAGTTTCTAAGAATTCACGATTTGAAGACTGGTGTTATTCCAGCCCATGTTGAACAATTAGAAATCTATGCGGCTTTATTCTGTTTAGAATATAAAGTCAAACCACAAGACATTGGAATGGAGTTACGACTCTACCAAAACAACGAAGTAATTACTCATAATCCTGACCCTGAAAAGATTCACGATATTATGCAGAAGATTGTTCACTTCGACAATATTATTGAAAATATAAAAGAAGAGGAGGTTTAGTAGATGATTGATATTGATGTTATGGATGAATATTTTGATGATTCGTATGATTCGGATGATGATTTATTACACCATGGTATGCCGAAGCGTTCGGGCAGATATCCTTATGGTTCTGGTAAAGACCCACATCAACACACTAAGGATTTCTTAGGTCGTGTAGAAGAGCTCCATAAACAAGGACACAGCGAAACTGAAATCGCTCAAGCCTTAGGTATATCTACTGGACAACTTCGTAAACAAAAGTCTGTAGCTAAAGCTGAACAGAAAGCTATATTAGCTAAGACTGCCCAAAGTCTACGAGACAAAGGATATTCCCTTCCTGAGATTACAGCTAAGATGGGTTATAAAAACGACTCGTCTATTCGTAACTTATTGGATGCTGGTATTCAAGAGCGAGCTAGCAAAGCTAGAAACACTGCTAATTTCTTGAAAGAGAGAGTTAGTGAGTCTGGTATGATTGATGTAAGTAAGGGTGTAGAGAGATATTTAGGAGTATCGAAAGAGAAACTTCAACAATCTCTTGAACTTTTAAAACAAGAAGGCTACGAAGTATATAATCGTAAACTCGAACAAGTTACTAACAAAGGTAAATTTACTACTATGACAGTCCTATGTCCTCCTGGAACAGAATATAAAGAAGTATATAAGACTGAGAAGATTAATGGTATTGAGAAATTCACATCTCACGATGGCGGACAAACATTCGATACTATGCAGTATCCTGCAAGTATGGACTCTAAGCGATTAGCGATTAGATATGCTGAAGATGGAGGTATTCATAAAGACGGTGTTGTGGAAATTCGTCGTAATGTTCCTGACTTATCTTTAGGCAACTCACACTATGCTCAGGTTCGTATATTAGTAGATGGTAACAAATATATTAAAGGGATGGCTATGTATTCTGATGACTTACCACCAGGAGTCGATGTTATGTTTAACACGAACAAGAGTAAGAAGGTATCTAAATTAGATGTTCTTAAGAATACAGAAAATAACCCATTCGACCCAAATAACCCATTCGGCTCACTTATTAAGGCTAATGGTCAGTCATATTTATACTGACAAAGATGGTAAACGAAAGTTATCTTTAATTAATAAACGTTCCGAAGAAGGGGATTGGGATGCCTGGTCTAAGAATTTACCATCTCAATTTCTAGCGAAACAGAATAAAGAGCTAATCGATAAGCAACTTAAGCTTACTGAGAGAGACCGATATGCTGAGTTCGACGAAATTATGTCTTTAACTAACCCAACAGTTAAGCGACATTTATTAGATAAGTTCGCATCTGGTTGTGACACTGCGGCTTCCCATTTAAAAGTAGCCCCACTACCACGACAAAGATATCAAGTTATATTACCAATCACTAGTTTGAAGGACAATGAAATATATGCACCTAACTTTAAGAATGGTGAGAAGGTTGCTTTAGTTCGTTTCCCACATGGTGGTATATTTGAAATCCCAGTGCTTACAGTAAATAACAAACACCCTAAAGCTAAAAGTATATTAGGGAATGCTTTGGATGCTGTTGGTATTAACAGTAAGATTGCTGAACAATTATCTGGAGCCGACTTCGATGGTGACACTGCATTAGTTATTCCTACTAACCATAAGGTTAAGATATCTAGCGATAAACCATTGCGAGGATTGGTAGGCTTCGACCCTAAAGAGAAATATCCATATCGTGAAGGTATGAAGTTAATGACTAAGAATGCAACCCAAAACCAAATGGGTATGGTATCTAACCTTATTACAGATATGACAGCTAAGGGTGCGACCGAAGATGAACTAGCTAGAGCTGTTCGACATTCAATGGTTGTTATCGATGCTGCTAAACATAAGCTAGATTATAAACAAAGCGAGATTGATAATAATATTGCAGGTCTTAAAAAGAAATATCAGTATCGTGTGGATGAGAACGGTAAAGTATCTACTGGTGCATCTACCTTATTCTCTAGATCTAATGCTGATGTTCGTGTACCTAAGACTAAGGGTAGTCGTATTATTAATCCAGACACCGGGGAGGTATTTTATAAAATAGACCCCGATGCATATTATACAGACAAGAAAGGCAAGGAGAGGGTCCGTACTAAAATAAGTACCGCCATGATGGAAACCCCCGATGCTTACACTTTGGTCTCTAATGCAAACAATGTTAAGGAGAAAGCTTATGCAGACTATGCTAACAAGATGAAAGCCTTAGCTAATAGGGCCCGTAAAGAGATGTTAGCTACCCCTCGTCTTAAATACAGCAAGCAGGCGGAGTCTACGTACTCTAATGAGGTGGCCTCCCTTAATGCTAAGTTAGCCCTAGCTGAGAAGAATGCGCCTAAAGAAAGGTTAGCTCAAGCTATTGCTAACACTAATGTCCAAGCTAAGTTAGAGTTCGACAAAGACATCACTAAGTCAGAAGAGAAGAAGATTAGACAACAAGCGATCACTATTGCTCGTGCTCAAGTCGGAGCTCAACGATATCCAATTGACATCACTCCTCGTGAATGGGAAGCGATTCAAGCTGGTGCTATCTCTGATACGAAACTAACTAAGATGCTTAACAACTCAAACATTGACAAGATTCGTGAGTATGCAACACCAAGAACTAGCAAACAGCTATCTCCTGCTAAGGTTAGCAAGATGTCAGCAATGCGTTCGTCTGGTTACACAACAGATGAGATTGCTTCAGCTCTTGGAGTTTCAGCATCGACAGTCATCAAGTACATCAAACAGAATTAGAAAGGAGAACTTTGAATGGCTAAATGTGCAATCACAACAACTGATAATCCTTATGATCCATTTGAACAGTTCGCTGAATGGTTCGCGTTTGATGAAGAGAAAGGTTATCACACAAGTTCGTACTTAAATCGTATAGCAAGAACTTCTGATGCTTTAACTGATGAAGAGAATGAAGCTGAGATTGAACGAGCAATTGACGAAATTATCGTTGTTGATCCATTAAATATCTATAAGAAAGTAAAAATGGTCGATGAAGGGTAATATCGAAACCCCGGGGGGGGTCTCAAAATTTGCACCCCCTCCTGCATCGCCGCGCTACTAAAAATTTCTCCGGGGGGACTTTTTTGGGAGACAATCCACTTTCCCATAGGTCCCGCTCGGTAATATTTTACAGGTTTTCTGTAAAGTGTTCATTAAGGCTACACTGGTTGGTATGTTTTTTTCTAATAATTAGCTCCCAAAGCAACATAATCCACCTTTTAATAGTCTCCTAGATTTGTAAGAAACCAAATCTCCTTTCGCATTTTTGGCATCCTTCTAGTGTAGCCCTAATGAGCACTTTACGAAACTATACTCAAAGTCTATCAATAGTAACGGAAAGGAGGACTAATGATGGCTAAGACAAATTCGAAACTTACCGAAAGGAAGTCAAGACCAGCATTGACTCCTGAAGCGAGAGAGAACCAGATGATTGCTCTAGCAGTCGACCTTGCAGAACAACAACTCAGGGATGGTTCGGCGTCCTCGCAAGTTATTACTCACTACTTGAAACTAGCTTCGACTAAAGAACGGATAGAGAAAGAAATTCTTATGAAGCAGAAAGAGCTCATCACAGCTAAAACAGAGTCTCTTAAATCTGCTAGGAAAGTTGAAGAGCTTTATGCTAGCGCGCTGGATGCTATGCGTGAATACGGTGGAGGTGGTCACTAGTGACTATTAGACGATATTCCGAGCTCATCAAACTACCGACTTTCGAAGAGCGTTTTCGATACCTCAAACTTAACGGTGTCGTAGCTCACTCCACATTTGGAGGAAATCGGTACATTAACCAAGAGTTCTATAAATCTGCCAACTGGCTTGAAGTCAGAGACTACGTTATTGTTCGTGACAATGGATTCGACTTAGGTGTAGAGTTCGACGATTACCGGATTCCCGGAACTATAATCGTACACCACATGAACCCAATTACGATTGATGACATAATCAACCAGACAGAATTTATTGAACCCAGACTACCTCATTTCTGTAAGTCTGAGAACCCACAATGGGATTCACTACGGAGATGAGAGTATTCTAAAACCAGCGTTCGTTGAGCGCAAACCATGGGACACATGCCCATGGAAACAACAAGGAGGAATGTAAATGGCAACAGTTTATGAAATGAATGCAAGTGCTGAGTACTTAGCAGACAATGGTATCGGAGCTGACCACGACGGTTACTTCGGTTCTCAATGCGTAGACTTAATCAACTACTTACTATACAAACACTTCGGTGTTGAACTAGGCGGTAATGCTATCGACCTATTAGATGCAGCTGCAAACGCTGGATTAAACGTAGTGTATGACGCTCCAGGACTTGCACCACAAGCAGGAGCATTTTTCGTAATGGAAACTTACGCACACCCTTATGGTCACACTGGTTATGTATACCAAGATTCAGACGGGTACACTCTTAAGACTATCGAACAAAATGTTGACGGTAATGCGGACTACTTAGAAAATGGTGGGCCAGCTCGTTACTGCACTCGTAACTTCCAAGAGTCTTGGGGTAAAGTAATTGGGTGGTTCTATCCAAACTACGACGAGTCTACTCAAAATACACAAGTTCAAGAACAAGTGTCAGAAGCACCTGCTGAAGGTAAACTTAAAGACGAAGATGGGACTATGGCCGTTACAGTATCTGCTGTAAACGTACGAACAGCTCCATCTACATCAGCTGAAGTAGTTGCAGTGTATGATGAAGGAGAAGAATTCCGCTATGACTCAGTATATTCTGCTGAAGGATACATCTGGGTATCATACATTGGACAATCGGGTGAACGTCGCTACGTAGCTGCCGGAGTCGCAAACTCTAGCGGCAACGCAAACGTAGAACCTTACGGAACTTTCTACTAGGATGTGATTAAAGGATGGTAAATCAAAATACAAATAGCATTCTAGACTCAACCAAGAAACTATTAAGTATTCCGTTGGAGAGTGATTACTTTGACCATGACGTTCTAACGTACATCAACTCAGCATTCTCCACACTGAAACAACTCGGTGCTAAGATTCCATCCGATTTCTACGTATCAGATTCGACTTCTACTTGGGATGATATTGGGGGTAATCCTGACGTCATCCCTCACATTAGAAGTTATGTATACTTGAAAGTTAGGATGATATTCGACCCACCAACTGGTGGAGTTAAAGAAGCCTACGAAAACCAAATCAAGGAACTCGAGTGGCGTATTAATTCTGAAGACGATATTCACACCAAAGGTGAGAACCCTATATCTGGACCTAAAGTTATTGAAGGACCACAAGGGCCTCAGGGTATTCCAGGGGAACGCGGACCAATGGGACCTCCAGGACCAGCCGGACCTAAAGGTGATAAAGGTAATGATGGTCGCGACGGACAAACTGGACCTATGGGACTCCAAGGATTACAAGGTATTCCAGGGGAACGAGGACCAAAAGGCGATGATGGATTACCTGGCACTACTGGACCTCAAGGTTTACAAGGACCTCCAGGACCACAGGGCTTACAAGGACCTCCGGGACCGAAAGGTGATAACGGAGAGATGGGACCGACTGGACCCCAAGGTATTCAAGGACCTCCAGGACCAGCCGGAGAAAACGGACAAACTGGACCTATGGGACCTCAAGGACTACAAGGAGTTCCCGGTGAACGTGGACTTAAGGGCGAAGACGGACAGCCTGGACAAAAAGGTGATGTCGGACCGATGGGACCTCCAGGACCTAAGGGTGAAGATGGCTTGCAAGGACCACAAGGCCCTATTGGACCAGCCGGACCTCCGGGACCTAAAGGTGACCGAGGCGAAACTGGAGAACGTGGACCTGCCGGATCTGATGGATTAGACGGTACAACTGGACCTCAAGGACCTATGGGACCTCCAGGGCCTAAAGGAGCTGACGGTGTCGGTATTCCGCAAACGCTATCTCTCAGCGGTAACACACTAACGCTATCTCATGGTGGCGGAACAGTTACTCTACCAGCTTCCAGTCAAAATGGACCTGCTACTCCAACCACATCTTCTAGCGAACTGATTGGAGAGGGTATGCCTAATGGTAAAGTTGACGGAACACTCGGTCAAACATATGTTGATACTAAGAAAACTAATGGCGCCTTGAAATGGATTAAACGCACAGCGTCAGGTAACCAAGGTTGGTTTGTGTTAGACGGTGATACAGGTTGGAAAAACCTAAACATACTATCTAAATTAGGTAATTCTTACATGCAAATCCGAAGAATTAACGATACTGTATCTTATCGATTCGGAGGACTGCAATGGGGTTGGTTCGGAATTGTTAGACGGGGTAACCCAGCATTCATCGGACATCCAGGGAACCGTGAGAAGAAATGTTTCCTTATAGCAAACGGCGGTATACCTTTAGGATATAGAACGTCTAGTTCGGTAATCGGTCAGATTTTCAACGATGACGGTATTCCATACGGAACATGGTATGTAGGCGGTTATGGAGACGCAAACCACTTACGTTTCCAATTCAACGACCCAGTACCAACCGATAGAGATATTGGAGACATCAGGATATCTAATATAAGCTACACTACAGATGACCCTTGGCCAACAACATAATAGGAGGTGACGATAATGGATATTAATAATCTTACAGGACCCGAGCTAGCACACTTTGGTGTTCTAGGAATGAAATGGGGACGTCGTAAAGGTAAAGTTAAAGCCTCAGCGTCACCCGGGTCTAAACATCATGATTATTTGGAGGCTCACACTAAAGAGTCCTACAAATCTATGAGCACTAAGAAGCTCAAACAAATTAATGAGCGACTACAAGCTGAGAAGACTTACAAAGAACTTACTTCTAAACAGAAGAAGAAAGGTAAGAGCTGGATCACTAACACACTTAAGAATGTAGGTAGTCAACAGTTAGGTAACGCACTTAACAAGTATGTTGTTCCAGCAGCATTCTCATTCGTAGCGTCTGCCGCAGCAGCTTATGCTACTCGTGGTAGAGGGTCCGCCAATGGACCAGCTCCTATCAAGAAAGCTCGTAGAGTATACGATGCTATTTCTACTACTAAGACTTTACGTCTAGGAAATTCTAATACAATTTATCTATAAAAGGTGGTAACAATACATGGTATTATCAAACACTGCTGTTCCAAAGTATTACGGGCAGTTTAGAGAGGCGGTTATGCGTGGCGATATCGCCGTTAACGAATTTATTTCGTTAGAGATGAACCGTATCGATGCTAACATAGCAAACCCCGGTATTTATTACGATGACGAAGCAGTTGAGGGTTTTATTAAGTATTGCGAAAATGAGTCGACCTTAACCGACGGTCGTGATTTGACCCTACTGGATTCGTTCAAACTTTGGGCGGAACAACTTTACGGTTGGTATTATTTCGAAGAGCGAAGTGTATACGAACCAAATCCTGATGGTCATGGTGGTAAGTATGTCACCAAATCTTTTAAACGAAGATTAATCAACCGTCAGTTTATCATTCTAGCTCGTGGTGGGGCAAAATCGATGTATGCCTCATTTGTACAGAGCTATCACTTAAACGTCGACACATCTACCACATTACAAGTAGCGACAGCTCCTACAATGCGTCAAGCAGAGGAGGTATTATCTCCTATTCGTACAGCTATCACTAGAGCGAAAGGACCGCTGTTCAAATTCTTAACCGAAGGTTCGTTACAGAACACCACTGGGTCCAGAGCTAACCGTGTTAAGTTAGCATCAACTAAAAAAGGGATAGAGAACTTCTTAACCGGCTCAATGGTCGAAATTCGTCCAATGACTGTAGACAAACTACAAGGTTTACGTAACAAGATTACGACAATTGACGAATGGCTATCTGGTGATATTCGGGAAGACGTGTTCGGAGCTATTGAGCAAGGGGCGTCTAAGATTCCTGACTACGTAATCGTAGCTATTAGTTCAGAAGGTACCGTTCGTAATGGTATCGGGGACTCGATCAAAATGGAATTACTAGACATCTTGCGTGGCGACTATATTCAACCGCACACATCTATCTGGTACTACAGACTAGATGATATTAACGAGGTAGCTCACCCTGAGATGTGGGTGAAAGCTAACCCGAATATTGGCAAGACAGTATCTTACGAAACCTACCACTTAGAAGTGGAGCGTATGGAGAAGGTCCCATCAAGTCGTAACGATATTCTTGCTAAACGTTTCGGTATCCCAATGGAAGGATACACATATTACTTCACTTATGAAGAAACTATTCCGCATAGACCCAGAGATTATTGGCAAATGCCTTGCTCTATGGGAGTCGACTTATCTCAAGGGGATGACTTCTGTTCGTTCACTTTCTTATTTCCACTAAGTAACGGTGGGTTTGGAGTTAAGACTCGAAACTATATTTCTGAGTCAACACTCATGAAGCTCCCATCAGCTATGCGAGAGAAGTATAACGAGTTCCTCAACGAGGGAACACTTATTGTTATGGACGGAACTATCTTAGATTTAGATGCTGTCTATGACGACTTAGATGCTCATATTATTGAGCGAGATTACGACGTCCGTTCGGTCGGCTATGATCCATACGGCGCTCGTGAATTTGTCAAACGTTGGGTTAGTGAGAACGGTCAGTTTGGTGTAGAGAAAGTTATTCAAGGGGCTAAAACAGAAAGTATCCCTCTTGGTGAACTTAAGAAACTAGCCGAAGACCGACTACTATATTTCGACGAACAAATGATGTCTTTCAACATGGGTAACTGCGTTATCCTACAAGACACAAACGGTAACAAGAAGTTATTCAAGAAGAGAAGAGATCAAAAGATTGACTCGGTAGCCTCAGCAATGGATGCTCTTGTTGCATATAAATTAAACAAAGACGCATTCGAATAGGAGGTGTGCCATGTATACAGACTATGACGAATTGTACCACTTCGGAGTTCTCGGAATGAAGTGGGGGATTCATCGAAAAAAGAAAGAACCTACTAAAGATTTAGGACCCGTTAAAATGTACGGAAAAGCACCTGATGGGACTCAATATTTCCACGACACTCCCGGAATGTTGGTGGGTTCGAACGTTCGTTTAAGTCAGAACCATATCAACCATATAAGTAAGCAAAGATCTAAAGGTATAAGTACTATGGAAGCGCTTGCCAAGATGGGGGCTCTAGGTAAAATAACAACAGATCCTAATCACTCTCTAACGGTTAAAGAACTACGAGAGAACTCGGAAAGATATGCTAAACTACTAGCTAAAAGCGAACACGTTCGAAGAATGGCCCTAACAAGTGCTGGGGTAGCAGCCGGAGCAATCGGAGCAGGCACAAGTAAAACTGCTGTCGACAATCCGGGTAAGGCGGCTGCAATATTAGCTGGGTCTTCTGCAGTAGTAGGAGCGTTATCTTATGTAGGTTCTAAAGCTGTAGAACGCAGAAAACGTAAGAAATACCTGAACCAGGTTCGAGACGTCTATAGCAGAATCGAGGGTGCTTATGACTAATGAATTAAAACACTACGGAGTCATCGGTATGAAGTGGGGGACTCGCCTTAGTAAAGAAGTACGAGGTGTTAAGAAAGCTTACCGAAGAGATTCCTTTAATAGCGAGTATAATAAACTTGTGAAAAAATCTAAAAAACAATACGGTAAAGATCTAGTAGATGCTAGATTGAAGGCCTATAACCGATTGTATAGAAAACCGTTTGGAAGAAGCGAGTTGAAGCACTACGGTATTCTTGGAATGAAATGGGGAAAACGTAAGCAAAAACCCGCACTTGGTCCTGTAGATGGATTCGTGGGTAGCGACAATAAATTCTATTATCACGACACTCCAGGTGTTTATGTACGAGCCGGTAGAACTATTTATCCTCATGATTTGAGACGCATTAATAAACACCGAGCGAAAGGTCGAAATACCATGGAGGCTCTAGCCAGGATGGGCGCTTTAGGTGAAGTACGGTTCGATCGCGACAGAACCACAGCTACTCAGAGAATTGACGCTCTCCGAAGATACGCTAAAGCTGTAGGTAAATAATCACGTTATCAGGACCTCAGTAGGTAGTACATTGTCTGGACTATTCGCAGCGCAAATAGCTTTAGGTGAATACGAAGTCCACGGTGATAGTAAAAAAGCTTTGATGATAGCTGCCGGAGGAGCCGCTGCTGGTACAGCATTATCTTATATAGGTTCTAAAGTTCTACAGAAGAGAAAACTAAAGAAAAATCTTAAAGTAATTGATGGTATAGAGAAGCGTTATAAAGAAGGTGATATTTATGCGATATAGTAATGACGAACTAGCTCACTTTGGTGTATTAGGTATGCGGTGGGGTAAACGCAAAGGTAAATCTTCAAACTCCTCTAGCCAACCTAAGTCATCTAAACATTACGACTCTCTAGTCTCTAAGTATTCTCAGAAAGGTTACAATCTTCAAGAGGCCGAACGACGAGCTAAATCGTATTAAAACCGAGAAAGCTCTAGCTATAGCTGGAGGTACAGCTTTAGCAGCCGCCGGTGCATATTTAGCCTATAAGAAGTATGTTAAGGATACGGTATTACCTAGTTCTACTGAATTCGAAAGATACGGTAGTGAGGGTTTCACTGGGAAGCTTAAAGATTCATTCGTTTACAAAAAACATGATAAAATAGGCGGCGAGTACGGAGACCGAAAGATAAGTCAATTGTGGACTAAATATAGAGACCGTACCGGAGTTTACACAGCTAAATTTGAAAAAGGTACTAAAGTAGCATCTCCTAAACATGCTAGAGACGCCTTCGTTAAAGAGTTTAAGGAAGATAAACGTTTCAGAGAACACCTATCTAAAGCTATTAAAGATATGGAAATAGGTGGTAAGATAAACACACCTGAGCGTCGAAAAGCCGTCGATGACCTCAATAAAGCCTTACAGGGGAAGAAAAAATTCCTAAGAGGTAGCGTCTATGACGGATTTACAACAGTTATTAAAGACGATAACACGCATTCAACAAACGCTAACTTAGACTATTTCAGCGCGCTAAGTCGAAAAGGCATCAATGCTGTAGTCGATAGAGATGGTAAGAAGCTAGCGTCTATAAAAGCTAAATCACCTATACTTAGAGAACACGGCCATGGGGCGAATAGATTCGGATTCGGATTTGAGTCATTGAAAGATGATAGTCTGATTGGAATATTTGACCGACAACTGGCTAGAAACAGAAAGCGTAGAAAGTAGATTACTAGGAGGTACAACATGTGTGATAATGAGTTAAAACACTATGGTATTCCTGGTATGAAATGGGGAGTTCGAAAATTTATAGAGCGTAAGGAAAAGGGTCGAACCCACAGAGAGCGCCTAGAGAATAAGTATCTTGAAAAAGGCTTCTCTAAAGAAGAGGCTTCTGAGAGAGCCGCCCATCGTATTCGAACCGAGAAAGCTCTAGCTATTGCCGGAGGAGTCGCTCTTACTGCAGCAGTAGCTTTTTACGCCCATCACAAATACACTACGGATGAGGTCATATCGAAAAATGTCAAGTTCCAAAAAATCATGCTACTCCCTGATGATGTCAGACCTTCAGGAAACTTGAATTACATGGCTTTTAAAAAACGAGACAAAAAACGATATGAGGGAACGTACGCTCAAGCACTATTGGTCGACAAATGGAGAAGGGGTTCTAACGAACAAGTTAAGAAGCTCACCACTCAGTTTAATAGGGACGTTAAGATAGCCTCTCCTAAAAGAGCTAGAGATACATTTAAGGATCTATATAAAAAAGATTCAGAATTCAGAAAGATAGTATCTAAAGCGTCCGAAATAGCCAATGCAGAGACTGATAGCACTAAAAAACAAGCAAAAGCGTACAAAGCACTCGATTCTTTAGTTAAGGGTAAAAATAAGAACTTCCATGGTAAAGCCTATGATGGATTTAACGTAGCTCTTGCTGGAAAAGGCGAAACTTTTGATAAGTTACGTAGTAAATATTACGAAGCACTTAAGAAGCAAGGTGTTGACGCCGTAATAGACCGCAATGACAAAGCACTAAGCGGATACGGGACTAAAAAACCGGTAATCATGCTAAGACAAATCGGCGCTAGAAATAGTATGCGAGAAATGTCGACTAACGAGATACTAGCTAAAGGATTAAGAGAAGAACTTAAAGATACTGGTCGTAAGTATGTTAAGTATATGCTAGCTACGTCAGCCATAACTACGGCAGCGTCAGCTAAAGAAGAATACGACAAACAAATGTCTGAAAAAAATACGAAGAAAACTACTAAACGTTAGGGGGGGGTAACGTATGTCAAACGAATTGTATCACCATGGCGTCCTAGGAATGAAGTGGGGCCAACGAAGATCCGCTAGAAACGAGAGAAACCTAAGATCAAAAGCCAATCAAGAAAAATTTGGACGACGCGAAGATGAAGTTATGGATAAACTTATCAAAACTGTACATCAAGAGTCTAGAGACAAGAAATTAGCTAGACAACAGTCTCGTGCTAGAATGAAGTCAGAAGGCGTCGGATTAATTTCCAGATATGCAAAATCATTCAAAAGTAACGAAGTTAAAAAAGTTAAAGGCGCGTACGCTAAGAAGTATGACTCTCTAGAAAAAGAATACGACCGCCACGAATCAGCTTATAAAAGAGGAGAAGCTCGAATTAAGAGCGAATACCAAAGAGAGATTGATAGAATCAGAGGTAGAGAAGCTGTGTCTAAACGTATCGGTAAACGTAAATAGTACTAGATAGGAGATTAAATCAAAATGGAAGAATCATTCGGAAGTAGATTAAAGCATGCGTGGAATACGCTGCTGAACAAAGACCCGACGATGGAATACCGAAACGATTTAGGTATCTCATATTCGTACCGTCCAGACAGACCACGACTAACTCGCGGTAATGAGCGTTCTATAGTTACAGCTATCTACAATAGAATTGCTCTGGATGTGGCATCTATCAAGATTAAACACGTTAGATTAGACGAGAACGAACGTTATGTCGACACTATGCCGTCTAAACTAAACCAGTGTTTCTCAGTAGAAGCCAACATAGACCAAACTGGACGTGCTTTAATGCAGGACGTTATTATGTCTATGCTTGACGAAGGTGTTGTGGCAGTAGTCCCAATCGATACTGATACGGATATTTACAAACCCGGAACTTTCGACATCGAGACTATGCGAACTGCTAAAATTCTAGAGTGGTACCCAAGACATGTTAAGTGTCGTATCTATAACGACCGAACAGGTAACCACGAAGAATTGACACTACCTAAGAGTTCTATTGCTATTATTGAAAATCCACTTTATGCAGTAATGAACGAACCTAACTCAACTCTTAAACGATTGATTAGAAAACTAAGTCTATTAGACGTCGTGGATGAACAAACTAGCTCTGGTAAGTTGGACATGATTATCCAATTGCCTTATATTGTTAAGACCGAAGCTAGACGTAAACAAGCAGAAGAACGTCGTAAATTAATCGAAGACCAGTTAGCTGGTTCTAGATACGGTATCGCGTATACCGACGGTACTGAGCGTATTACACAACTTAACCGCTCAGTCGAAAACAACCTCATGACTCAAATCGAATACTTGACTAAGATGTTATACAGCCAACTTGGGATTACCCAATCAGTTTTAGAAGGAACTGCAGATGAGAAGACTATGTTGAACTACTATACTCGTACGATCGAGCCTATTATCTCAGCAGTGGTCGACGAATTTAAACGTAAATTCTTGACTAAGACGGCTAGAACACAGCGTCAATCGATTGAGTTCTTCAGAGATCCGTTCAGACTTGTTCCTGTTTCTGAATTATCTAACATTGCTGATAAGTTTACTCGTAATGAAGTTATGTCTTCTAACGAAGTACGACAAATCGTTGGACTTAAACCGTCTAGCGACCCAGCAGCCGATGAATTACGTAACAAGAACTTAAATCCGACCGCTGGAGCTGGAATTCCGCCAGAAGATCAATACTATGACGAGGAGGGAAGTCAAAATGAAGTATGACTTTAGTGGATGGGCATCACGAAACGACTTAAAGTGTTCAGATGGCCGTACCATTAGACGTGACGCTTTCAAGGACTGTAACGGTAAAAAGGTTCCTTTAGTGTGGATGCATAAACACGACGATGTCGAGAATGTGTTAGGACACGCATATTTGGAAACCGTCCTGAAGGTGTTTACACTTACGCTGTATTTAACCAAAGTGCAGCCGGTCAGCGTGCAAAAGAAGCAGTTCGTCATGGAGATGTTACTGCGTTATCTATCTACGCTAACAAACTAAAACAAAACGGAGGCGACGTGTTACACGGCAATATCCGTGAAGTAAGCCTAGTATTAGCTGGTGCTAATCCAGGAGCTTATATCGAAAACGTAAGTCTCGCACACGGCAATAACGCTGATGGCGAGTTCATTCTTTACACAGGAGATGATATTGTGATTAACGACAACAATCAAGAGTTCGAATTAATGCACGAAGACAAAGGTGGTAAAACTATCCAAGATATCTTCGATACATTAAACGAAGAACAACAAGAAGCCGTATACGCACTTATCGGTATGGCCTTAGAACAACAAGGCGGACAAATGAACATGCTGATGAAGACGAAGATGGCGATTTAGAGTACATCGAAGACGAAGTAGAGTTACCAGAAGACGCTTCAATCGAAGACGTATTAAACACTCTAACACCACAACAACAAGATGCAGTCTATGAACTAGTAGGCGAAGCAGTTCAAGGAGGAATTGAAGAAATGAAACACAACTTATTCGAAAACGAAAACAACCAAGCGGAAAACGTATTATCACACGATGATATGCAAGCGATCTTAGCAGACGGAAAACGCTATGGTAGCTTGAAAGAATCATTCTTAGAGCACGGTGTAACACACATCGACTACTTATTCCCAGAAGCTAAAACATTAAACAATGTTCCAGATTTCATCTCTCGTGATATGGGATGGGTTAAACGCGTTATGGGTGGCGTTAAACGCTCACCATTCTCTCGTGTTAAATCTTTATTCGCGAACATTACTGAAGACGAAGCTCGTGCTCGCGGTTATATTAAAGGTAAACTTAAAAAAGAAGAAGTATTCACACTATTGAAACGTTCTACTTTACCAACAACAATTTATAAAAAGCAAAAAATTGATCGTGACGACATGATTGATATCACAGACTTCGACGTAGTAGCATGGATTAAAGGCGAAATGCGTTTAATGTTAGACGAGGAAATCGCTCGCGCTATCTTAGTTGGGGACGGACGTGAATCTTCAAGTGACGACAAAATCAACGAACAAAATATTCGTCCAATCTGGAAAGATGAAGACTTATATACTGTTAAATCATTAGTTACTGTTGCCGATCCTAAAGATGGAGCTAAAGTAGCTAAAGAATTTATCCGTGCAGCTATCAAATCTCGTAAAGACTACAAAGGTTCTGGTAACCCAGCGTTATACACAACTGAAGATGTGTTAACAGAAATGTTATTATTAGAAGACACTACTGGACGTACTATCTACGATTCAGAAGAAATTACGTACAACTTTACGTGTGTCTGAAATCATCACAGTTCCAGTTATGGAGAACCAAAAACGCCAAGACGGAGCTAAGAAGAAACAATTATTAGGTATTATCACTAATATCGGTGACTACAACGTAGGTGCTGACAAAGGTGGAGCTGTAAACTTATTCGATGACTTCGATATCGACTACAATGCTCAAAAATACCTAATCGAAACTCGTTGCTCTGGTGCGTTAGTTAAACCATATTCAGCTATCGCTTTAGAAATTGAAGTGAATGAATAATTATGAGTAAATTTCACGGTATTCTAGGATTCAGCAAAACTCAGGAAGTTGAACCAGGCGTTTATGAAGACGTTATTACCGAGAAAACTTACAGCGGATATTTGATTAAGAACTACCGACAACACGATAATTCAGGCGCTGTTATCGATAACGTTAATATCAGTAACGAAATTAGCGTTACAATGGATCCTAACTTATTTGAAAACATGTTTGCGTTAACGTACGTCAAGTTCTTATTACCAGCTCTCGGCGGATATTGGAAAGTCAAGTCCGTCGATCTGCAATATCCTAACGTTCATATTTCAGTAGGTGGTGTCTATAATGGTCCTAAACCGACGAACTGAGCTACAGGCTATATTAGAGAAGACTCTAGGCAGCCGCAATGTATATTACCAACCGACCGCTACGGTCAACATGGATTATCCAGCTATTAAGTACACTAGAGAACATATTTCTACTAGAGCTGCTACAAATAGTCCGGATTATCTAAACGACAACAAATATCAACTAACCGTGATTAGTAGAAAACCAGACAACCCAGTAATCGACAAGTTATTAACGCTACCATATTGTAGCTATGACCGTCATTACGTTTCTGAGAACCTACATCACGATATTCTTACTATATATTTCTAAGGGGGAAATAGCACAATGACTAAATTAGTATGGGATGAAATCGGTAAACGATTATACGAATTGGGTGTAAAACGCCCTGTACTATACAAACCAAACACAGAAGGTAAATATGTGGATGGTGTAGCATGGAACGGTTTCACATCAGTGAATCAAAACCCATCAGGAGCTGAGTCAACTCCATTATTTGCAAACGACTCTAAATATTTAAGCTTAACTTCAAGTGAAGAATTCGGTGCTACTATTGAGGCTTACACATATCCTAAAGAATTCGCTGAATGCGATGGTTCTGCTGAACTTATCAAAGGTGTTCGTGTAGGTCAACAATCACGTAAACCATTCGGACTTTCTTATGTTACTACTTTAGGTAACGACTTATTAAAAGAAGAATACGGATACGTTATTCACTTAGTATACGGATGTATGGCTGCTCCATCATCACGCCAATACGAAACAATCAACAAAGACCCAGAAGCTATGAAACTTTCATGGGAATTAACAACAACTCCAGTAGCTGTGGAAGGTAAACGTCCAACTGCTCACTTGGAAATCGTATCAACTGATCTTGAGAAAGACAAACTTAAAAAGTTAGAAGACATCTTGTATGGAACTGAGTCTGAAGCGGCTCGTATGCCTTTACCAGATGAAATCAAATCTATCTTAGCTGCTGGCTAATATTTCTGGGGCCCTTAATTGGGCTCCTTTTCTTTTATAAAAATGAGAGGAGAACTTAAAATGCTAAAAGAAAACTATTACTTATCAAAATTTTTGCAGGAGAAACAGTCACTGAAGACTTCTACTTCAACCTAACTAAAAGCCGAGTTATTACAATTAGAGATGGCTATGCCAAACGGTCTAGCAGCTCATATCGACAAATTAGTAGCTGAACAACGTGGTGAAGAACTATTAGATATGTTCGACCGTATTATCACTAAAAGCTTATGGGGTTAAGAGTTTCGATGGTAAACAATTCGTTAAATCACAAGAAGCACTTAACACTTTCAGATTTAGCGGCGCTTATGACCAATTATTCATGGAAATCGCTCTAGATGCTAAAGCAGCTGACGAATTTACTCGTGGTATTCTACCTAAAGACTTAGGTGTAAAACCGGCTCCTAAAGTACAAGATTTCAAGCATCACAAGAAACATAACAAATCTAGATAGGGGATTAACCAATGCTTCAGATAACCATACCTAAACAGGAGATATGGGACGACGAGAAGCAAGAGTTCACATACTTGAATGAGTGCACTATACGACTAGAACACTCCCTTGTCGCAATTTCAAAATGGGAGTCGAGATGGTGTAAACCGTTTCTTAATAACTCTAGGCAGTTGACTAACGAGGAGGTTCTAGATTACATACACTGTATGATGTTGAACAAGAATGTGGACCCTTTGGTATATTACATTCTCGCGTCCGAGTATCACGACGAAATAATCAACTATATCGACCATCCGAGTACTGCTACTACATTCTATGAGTACGATGACGGTAAAAAGAAGAGCGATGGAGAAGTTATTACTTCAGAACTTATATATTACTGGATGACGTCATACAATATACCTTTTGAGGCTGAAAAGTGGCATATTCATAGATTAATAGCACTCATAAATATGTAACATCAAGAATAGTCCTCCGAAACAAAGAACCAAAGAGGAAATTCTAGCAATGCAAATCCGAATTAACGAAGAGAACAAGAAGAAATTTAACACAACGGGATAGGAGTTGAAGCTAATGATTCGAATTAAACATAAAGGCGACTATTCTAAAGTAACTCGATATTTCGAGAAACTCAGTAAACGAGCCACTATCGTAGCCTTAGAGAAGTATGGTCAAATGGCAGTCGACGCATTAGCTCAAGCTACCCCTGTAAGAAGCGGACTAACCGCATCGTCTTGGCACTTCGAGATTAACAAGACTGGTAAGGGATATTCTATAGACCTATACAACAGTCACGTTAACAAAGGAGTCCCTATCGCTATTATTTTACAGTATGGACATGGCACTGGCACAGGTGGATGGGTGGAAGGCAGAGATTATATTAATCCTGCTATACAACCTGTATTTGACAAGCTAGCATCAGATGCTTGGAAGGAGGTAAGCAATGGGTAAGACCGTCGATGAACGCGTAGTTTCCATGGGCTTTGAGAACCGTGACTTCGAAAGTAATGTTAAGACCAGTATGAGCACTCTGGACCGACTTAAACAAGCTCTTAAGTTTGATGGAGCGTCTAAAGGTCTTGAAAATATCAGTTCAGGCATCAAGGGTATGAACTTTAATCCACTAACTAGTGGTATTGATGTTGTACGTGATAGATTCTCAGCGTTAGAAATTGCTGGGGTAACGGCTATGGTACGTATTACCAATGCTGCTATCACAACTGGTAAGAATATGATGTCGGCTCTCACCATTGATCCTATTAAAACAGGGTTCTCAGAATACGAAACCCAAATGAATGCCGTGCAGACAATTTTGGCGAATACCTCATCAAAAGGTTCTAGTTTACAAGACGTAAACCGAGCATTAGGTGAGTTGAACACATACGCCGATAAAACTATTTATAACTTCACCGAGATGACTCGTAACATCGGTACGTTTACAGCGGCCGGTGTGTCACTGGATAAGTCCGTAACATCTATCAAAGGTATTGCCAACTTAGCCGCAGTATCGGGGTCAACATCTCAACAAGCTAGTACAGCGATGTACCAACTATCCCAAGCCTTAGCCGCTGGTAAAGTTCAGCTTATGGACTGGAACTCAGTAGTAAACGCCGGTATGGGTGGTGAAGTATTTCAAAATGCATTAAAACGTACCGCTACCCAAATGGGTACTAACGTTGATGCGTTAATTCAAAAATATGGTTCTTTCAGGGAGTCCTTATCTAAAGGCGAATGGCTTACAGCTGACGTACTGACAGAAACTTTAACACAGTTATCTGGTGCATATACTGAAGCTGATTTAATCGCTAAAGGATATACTGAAGAACAAGCTAAACAAATTACCCAACTTGCTGATACAGCCGTAAACGCAGCTACTAAAGTTAAGACATTTACCCAATTATGGGATACTCTTAAAGAAGCTGCTCAATCTGGTTGGACTCAAAGTTGGCAAATTATGGTCGGTGACTTTGAGGAAGCTAAAGATTTACTAACTTCTATTTCTGACTCAGTTGGAGCAGTTATTGGTAAATCAGCAGACGCTCGAAACAAATTGTTATCTGAAGGTTTAAGTACTGGATGGAAACAAATTCTCGACCAAGGTATCAACGACGCCGACGCGTTCAAAGAGTCTATCAAATCAGTAGCTAAAGAGCAAGGTGTCGCAGTCGATGATATTATTACTAAATCCGGCTCATTCGAGAAATCTCTCGGAGAAGGCTGGGTTACAGCGGATATTTTAGGCAAGTCTATCAACAAACTTACTGACGAAGTATCTGGCTTATCTGAAGAGGAACTTAAAGCTCGCGGATACACATTAGATTCCGTCAAAGCTCTTAAGTCTTTAAATGAACACGTTAAAGATGGTTCTATTAACCTAGAAGACTTTGCTAAACGTATGTCTCGACAATCTGGTCGGGAGAATATGATTGAAGGATTCAAGAATGCTTTCCAATCTCTCGGACAAGTGGTTACAGCCTTCAAAGAAAGTTTTAGAGAATTCTTCCCAGCTACAACTGGTGAGCAACTCTATAATCTAACTGTTAAATTTAAACAGTTCACAGCAAGTCTGAAACCTAGCGAAGAAGCTATGGAGAAAATCCGAACTACATTCCGTGGGTTCTTGCCGCATTAGACTTAGTTCGCTATGGATTAGGTCAACTCTTAAAACCTTTCGCTGAATTCTTTGGCGGAGGACTACTCCAAAATATCGGAAGTAAATTCCTAGATATTTCAGCGTCTATGGGACAGTTCTTTATTGACCTTAACAAGAATGTTAAATCGAACGGAGCTTTCCAATATCTACAAGAAGTTATCACTAATGTGTTAACCACTATATCCGGAGTGATCAACGAGTTTATCGGTAAAATGGGCGGAGTGAAGCAAGGGATTACTGCAACGGGACATGCTATTGGTGGTGTGTTCGGGTGGCTTAAGAACTTCTTATCTCCAGTAGTCGAATGGCTACGAAGCAATCTTACGGTTAAGAACTTACTCGCTGGTTTAGCTGGTGGTGGTATTGTCGCCTTAATTCAAGGCTTCCGTAACACATTTAAGAGTTTCACAGACACCCTTGACGAAATCAAGGAGAAAGTATCAGGCTTCATGGGAGGCGGTAAAGAGAAAGCCGCATCCGGATTTAAAGAATTCATGAGCAGTATCCAAAGCTCGCTAAGTAACTTCTCGCAAGGTGTTAAAGTAGTATCAGTATTAGCTATCGCAGCATCAGTTACTTTATTAGTAAGTGCTATTGAGAGATTATCTAAACTTAACCCAGAACAAGTCGCTGGTGGCATTTTCGCCATCTCAGTAATGATGAAGGTTCTAAACAAGGCCTTTAAAGACTTAGTATCCTCCGTAAAAGACTACGGTCAACTGAATACGGTCAAAGCAGCAGTCTCGATGATGCTGATGGCTCAAGCCGTCAAAATGCTTGCTAAATCAGTAGAAACATTCGGTAATATGAACTGGGAACAATTAGCTAAAGGTCTTATTGGTGTACGAGTAGCTATATCTGGATTGACTAAAGGTCTATCTGCTATGAAAGACGTTAAGATTTCACCAGTAACCGCCGTGTCTCTATTAATCCTGGCTGAGTCTATCAAGATATTAGGCAAAGCGGCTCAAATATTTGCTAATATGAGCTGGGAAGAAATAGGTAAAGGGCTAGCAGGTATGGGCGGAGCTCTAGCTGAATTCGTCGGAGCATCTGCTATCCTAAATAGATTCTCAGGCGGCAAATCTATCGGTGGAGCAACATCAATTCTAATCATGAGTATTAGTATGGGTATGATTGCTAAGAACCTTAAATCTCTAAGTGAACTAAGTTGGGAACAAATTCAACGCGGTTTAACTGCTATGGGTGGAGCTTTATCTGAATTCGTAGGAGCTGCTGTTATTTTACAACGATTCTCTGGATTCGGTTCTATCTTAGGAGCCACTTCTATATTAATGTTGGCTTCCACACTAGACGAAATATCTAGCAATCTTAAGAAATTAGGCTCTATGAGTTGGAAGACTATCCAACGTGGTCTAACCGCTATGGGTGGCGCTCTAGCTGAACTAGTCGGAGCCGCTGTTATTTTACAGAGATTCTCTGGATTGAATTCCGTAGCCGGTGCTACTTCTATCCTTATTATGTCTAAGACATTAGATGAGATTTCTGAAAATCTTAAGAAACTCGGTTCTATGAGTTGGGAACAAATCGGTCGTGGCTTGAGTGCTATGGGTGGCGCATTAGCTGAATTAGCTGGAGCTGCTACTATTGTAGGACGATTCGGAGGATTTAGTTCTATTCTCGGAGCGGAGTCTATTAATATTCTAGTTCAAACACTAGACGAGATTTCCGAAAATATGAGAAAACTTGGCTCTATGGGCTGGGAACAAATTGCTAAAGGACTTACTGGTATGGGTGGGGCATTAGCCGAATTAGGTACTGCTGCATCAGCCGTAGGTAACTTTGGTGGATTTGGCGCTATTCTCGGAGCTGGAGCTATCAACATTGCCGTACAATCATTAGACGAAATCTCTGAAGCTCTAACTAAGCTATCCGGATTAGGATGGGAAGACATTGGTCGTGGCTTAACCGCTATGGGTGGTGCTTTAGCTGAGCTAGGTACAGCAGCTGGATTAACTGGTAACTTAGGAGGATTCATGTCTCTAATCGGTGGATTGTCTCTAGAGTCTGCTAGTGCTAACATCGATAAGTTGGCAGAAGCTTTCGTCAAAATGGCGGGATTATCGTGGGATGAAATCGGTCGTGGCTTGAGTGCTATGTCCGGAGCCCTTGGTACATTAGCCTTAGGCGGTTTCGCTAACACACTTTCCATCATTGGTTCTATGTCTATATCAGCAGCAGCGGAACCTTTAGGGGTATTAGCTGACTCTGTTAAGAAGTGGGCTGATGTGACAATTCCTGAAAACATGGGCTCACAATTAGTTCAATTAGCACAAGGTGTTTCAGCATTCACGTTATCTGGATTTGGTGCCGGAGCTATCGATGGAGTAGCTGAACCATTAGGCGTATTAGCTGACTCAGTCCAAAAATGGTCTGGTGTGACCGTTCCTGAGGGAATGGCTAAGAATTTAGGCGATTTAGCTGAAGGTGTCAACCACTTCTTCTTCTCGGGATTCCCTTCCGGAGCTATCGCTGGAGTAGCTGAACCATTAGGTGTTATGGCGGAATCTATCAAGAAATGGGAAGGCGTAAATATCCCTGAAGGTATGAACAAAGGTCTCGGAGACTTGGCAGAAGGTATCAACCGCTTCTTCTTCTCAGGATGGAGCGCTGGAGCTATTAGTGAAGTAGCTGAACCATTAGGTGTTATGGCGGAATCTATCAAGAAATGGGAAGGCGTGACAATCTCAGAAGACGCCGTAACCACGTTGGATATTTTAGCTAGAGGTATCGGCAAACTTTGGTCTGGTCAATTAGGTGCCGGAGTAATCTCTGGACTAGCCGAACCATTAGGTACCTTAGCAGATTCTGTCCGCAAATGGCAAGGTTTGATTATTGCCGACTCTACATTAAGCTCATTTAGTAAGCTATCTGAGATCATTAAGAACTTCGGTAGTACACAACTAGGTGGATTATCCGACGGTTCTATACAAACTGCAGTAGACACCATGAAGAGTCTAGTAGATACCGTAAACTCTATGGGTTCTATGGACTTAGGAGCTATCGACAAGATTAAAGAAGCTTTCGATAAGCTCGGTTCTATTGGTGGTGAAGGTGTCGCTGAAGGACTTCAAAATGGAACTGAAACCATTAAAACGGCATTAGACAATATGATGTCTGAAGTTCAAACATCTATGGAGTCAGGCTTAGGCAACTTCAAAAACTCTACTTCAACTTTAGGCTCAGACATTTCGACTGATATTTCAGAAGGTATAACTACCGGATTAGAAGCTATCGGACCAGCTATTGACGAAGCTATGTCTACTTTAGAGACTACGCTAACTGAGAAAGCATCTACTGACTTATCTTCAGCTATTACTGAATCGCTCAAGGGTAGTCTTGGAGACTTATCTGGAAGTATTACTACAGCTATTAGCGAAGCATTAGGGTCTATCGGAGATATTTCCGCAGACTTCGACGGAGTCGGTAACCGTATCGGCGAGTCACTTGCCGCAGGTATTTCCGTTTCAGGAGCGTCTGTATCATCAGCTATCGAAGGTATTATTTCCAACGCTAGCTCAGTAGTCGCTTCGCACGAAGGAACATTCACAGCAAATGGTACTAAGTTAGGCAGTGGGTTAGCTACTGGTATTGGGACAGCGACTTCAAAGTCCGTTCAAGTATCACTAGTACATTATCAGCAGCAGTGTCTGCGGTAAGCTCATATTACTCTAACTTCTACAGTGCTGGTGGACGATTAGCTCAAGGTTTAGCTAATGGTATCAGTGCAAACTCATACATGGTAGCAGCTAGAGCATCAGCTATGGCATCACAAGCCGCAGAAGCAGCTAGAAAAGCTTTAGACATTCATTCACCTTCTCGTGTATTCTACGCGATTGGTCGATTCGTAGTATCAGGTTTCGCTAACTCATTGAATGATGGCGGAGACTATATTTACGACACAGCTATGTCTATGGCTAATGCTGCTAGAGATGGTATGAACAAGGGTCTAGATTTCATCGGTTCATTACTAGACTCTACAATGAACAACAATCCGACAATCACACCTGTCCTAGACTTATCTAGCGTTAAACGAAGCGCAAGTGCTCTAGGAGGGTTACTTGGGAACAGACCCACTGTCTGCTACTTTAACTAGAGCAGTATCAGTCGGAGATGTTTCACTAAACCGTCAAAATGACATTGGTACTAAGGTAGCCACTGCTATCTCAGACCTTAAGAAAGTTATGGACAGCACAGGTAATACTTACGTTATCGACGGTATTACTTATGACGATGGCTCTGCTGTATCGACAGCTATGGAGTCACTTATCCGTGCTGCTAGAATTGAAAGGAGAGTATAATCATGAAGGTAGCTAACCTGCGTATCGCCGTACAATCCGGCGGTTCAAGTACTATATTTGCCGCATGGAACTTCGCTAAGAACACTGGTTCTGGCGGAGCCCCTGTGAACGGAGATATCGTACGAATTAAGAGCGGATCTACATGGTATAATGGGGTAGCTATTGACTCATGGGTATTTAACTATCGTTGGTATATTCGTGAGTTGATTGGTAAGCGCGCGGTAATCGACAAATCACCGGACAGCGGTAGCTACTCAATCATGAGTCCTATCTCCATTGGAAGTTTAACAAAAGAAGGAACTAGTACCGACAGTGCTAATGCCGAACATCTAGACCATTTCGCGGTCAGATGGGAATATAACACTGGTGATGGTGTCTGGTTCAAAGCGTCAGAGTCTACTACTAAAGACGAAAACGCAACGTATTCTTATCCATCTAATGCTATATTAGTGCGATGTATCGTATCTCCAGTATCTAAAACATACGGAGAGGGTAAGGAAACTAAGTCTTACTGGACGGCTGAAGATACTACTGCTGAATTTGTGGTAGGTGACAGCCCTCCGGCTAAGCCTTCATCAGCTCCAAACATCTCTATTGACCAAAACTATATGTTGAAGTCTACCGTAGATAATATTTCTGACTCCCGTACGGACGCCCTACAGTTTGAACTGTATAATGGCGACAACCGTATAGACGGAGGCGTAGTGTCTGTCGTAACGGCACGCGCTACATATTATAGAGCAGTATCACCTGGCGGTAAATATAGAGTACGTTATAGAGCTGTAAACTATGTCGCAGGAACACCTGTGTATAGTGACTGGTCTCCATATTCTGGTGAGACCGAGACCGCCCCTGATGGGGTAATGGGAGTTACTGTGGAAGTCGAGTCTGAAACCACCGCAAGTCTTAAGTGGAGAGCCGAACCTACGGCTACAAGTTATGTCGTAGAGGCATCTACAGACGAGCGATATTTCGACAGTTCTTCTGAGGTTAAATCTCAAACAGTAACAGCTAACAGTGCATTCATGACTGGACTTACTAAAGGTAAACGCTGGTTCTTCCGGGTTCGTGCAAAGAACTCTCATGGCGAGTCTCCATGGAGTAGTCTAGTCAACACTGTTATTGGTACTAAACCAGAACCGCCAACGACTTGGTCTCTAACGTCCAATGCCGCAGTGGGTGATAACCTAGTCTTATATTGGGTACACAACACTGAAGACGGTTCAAAAATGGTTGGCGCCGAAGTGGAGTTAATTATCAACGGTGTTAAATCCACTAAGATATTAACTGCCGAGCAATCAAAAAGTGATAGGGAAAAAATTACACACTTACAAAGTCGATAATAGAGAATATCGTACTGGCGGTAAAATTGAATGGCGTGTCCGGACGACTGGTGTAACTAAAGAATTTAGTGACTGGTCAACTCAACGCGTGATTAATATTTACACTCCGCCTACTGTAGAAATCCGACTTGGCGAGGGTAACAAACCGAACTTATTCCGTGGGGCCGATATGTTTACTGGTGACTGGATCAATCTTACAGATTACCAAGTAATTTCTGACAGATATAAAGGCCACGCAGTAGCTAGAACTAAAGCTATGAATAAGGGTCTTACCCAAAAGATTGCCGTCAAGGCTGGTAAAACATATTTATTCAGTGTGTACGTGAAGAGTGATAAGCCTACTGAAACGGCTGTCGTTCTTAACTTTAATATCGACGATACCGCTGAGAATGCGATCACAGATATTAGCATGATGCCAATTACGGTATATGAAGAATGGACCCTAGTTAGTTACAATATTACAGCTAGCAAAAATGGCTATGTCACACCTAGATTATCTAAGTATGATAATAATCTCGGTCCAGACGATGCATATTTGTTCGTTAGTGGTATGGACTTCCGCGAGCAAGCAGAAGGTGGTCAGGGTGGAGACGGGACAATCCGCAACTACCCAATTCCATTCAGCATCACAGCTAGACCGGCTACTCAAAAAGCCGTAACTACTCATATTAGTGTGATCGCTAAAGATAGTTACGAAGTAGTCTCAAGTACTGGTGAACGTAAGACTGTTAGCGCTGATTCAGAGGTATATTCTAGAGTTCACGTAATGACAGACAACGAGTTATATCAGGAGTTAACTCCTAAAGATATTACTCTAGTAAACGGCCAATCATATTATCTAAAGGTCTCAGTATCTATGGATAGTGGATTAGTCGCTCAATCACAACAACTATTAAATGTACGATGGTCAGGTACCGATTATTTACCAGATGGTTTCGTGGAATACGACCGCAAAAACATGAGCGCTCGTATCAGACCTTACTGTTTCGACTTAGAAGGAAATATGCCACGTAACGTAACCTTAACGGTATTACGTATTAACGCCAATGGTAGCTTAACCTTAATTGGTTCTGGTATTGACAACGACGGTAGTGCAGCAATTGTAGACCCACACCCTACTCTAGATTATGCTAGATATCGTGTAGTCTCTACAGATATTGTAACAGGTTTAAACGAATATTCAGACTTAGCACCGCTACCTATCCACGACCCAGCGATTGTTATTCAATGGGATGAACCGTGGAAACCATATTCTAAGGACGACCAATACAGACCTGAGAGTCAAATTCATGGCTCAATGGTTAGACTTCCTTATAACGTAGACGTTAGTGAGAAGTTCAATGTGGATACTGTCCTTACAGAATATATCGGTCGCAAAAACCCTGTGAGTTATTATGGTACTCAGAAGGGTGTGTCTGCAACATGGAATACTGATATTCCTAAGTATGACAAAGACCTTATTTATCAACTAAGACGACTTGCTGAATACTCTGGCGATGTGTATGTCCGCGAACCAAATGGCAGTGGATATTACGCAAGCATCAGCTTGTCTTTTAGTATCAAACACAGAGTACTAGTAGTGCCTATATCAATCGAAGTTAAGAAAGTGGAGAGTGGTGAAATATGATAGATTGGACTAAGAGCATGACGCAGACTTTCGAATTTTACAAAGTCGACGTTCACACTTGGGAAGACATCGAGCCTTTGGACGCAGTTAAATCTTGTCGAATCACTCGCGATGAGACTAACGAGACCTTAGAGCACGCCACTTTCGACTGTACGACTCAGCTTGACGAACAGTACATCAGAGTATATCTCATAGCAATTCAAAATGGAGTAAAAGAGAAATTACCTCTAGGGACCTTTTTAGTGCAGACCCCATCTGTCGGATTTGACGGAAAGCAATTTCTATCTCACTTGATGCATATTCACCCTTGCTTGAACTCAAAGACGACTATCCCACATTGGGGTATACACTCCCTAAAGAAACTAACATTACGGATATTTCCTACCGTATTTGTAGAGAACACTCTAGAGCGATTTCGGTTTACACTCCAAGTGATAAGAAGTTATTTACTGACTTCGTGGCTAACACTAAGGATAATTGGTTAACGTTCATTAAGGATTTATTACCTAAAGCAGGTTATCGCGTAGCTCTAGACGAGCGTGGACGCATCTTATTTAGTCCTATTACGGACGTATCGTCCTTACAGCCTGTCTGGACATTCGATGACGGCAACAGTTCAATCCTTAATCCAAATATCCGAGATGAACGAGATTTATATGGTGTACCTAACGTGTTGGAAGTTATATATTCTTCTGACGGGTCTACTATCGTATCGCGAATTGAGAATACCGACCCTGCTAGTCCAGTGTCTATTCCTAATCGTGGTCGCAGAGTCATGAAACGTGACACTAGTCCGGACATTGTTGGGCGTCCCTCTCAAGAATATCTGGACGAATACGCTGTGAAAAAATTAAGAGACTTATCTAGTCTCGAACACAAGGTTACTTTCTCTCATGGGTTCTGTCCTGTGAGAGTGGGCGACTGTGTGATGCTGGATTACAGACGTTTCGGTCTCAATCAAGTTAAAAGCTAAGATTATTTCCCAAAACATTAAATGCGGGACTGGCTGTACGATCGAGACGACTGTAGTCTATACTACTAATTTATGGAGGTGATATTAATGGCCGAGTTATCAAGACATTTGATGAAAGAGTTTGCTACTCTAACTGCTGGCGATAAAAAAAGCCTGAAGTGTCTAATACCGTTCGAGGTACCGTTGTCGTAGACGGTGAAAAATAAATACGTAGCGATTGACGGCTCGTCTGTTAATACGCCTATATCTGAAATTATTGATGCTCGACAAGGTGACCGCGTGTTAGTCAATATCGAAAACCACGTGGCTACCGTTGTTGGGAATATTTCCAAACCGCCTTCAGCATATAAGGAGCAAGAGGCTATCACTCGTATCACTGATACTAGTAGAGAGCTATCTTCTCAAATTACTGAAGTGCGAACTAACACTGAGACTAAGGTCGAGGAGTTAAAAAAACAAAGGTAGACAGTATCGGTAACGTATCCGACTTATCAGCAGTAGATAGTCGTATTACAGCAGCCGAGAATAAGGCTACTGAGGCAGCTACTAAAGCAGAGGCTGCTAAAAACGGAACTGGAGAAACAAAAAGAACTCCAAGCTGCACAAGCTAAAAGCTCTGGAAGACCAGATGCTTATTACTAAACAAGAGTTAGAGGCTAACGCAGCACTAGCTACTGCAAAAAGAATTTGATGAGAAATTCAAAGCATTAATGGAAGCTAACGATAAGGACCGCAAACAAGCTGAGCGAGACCTTATTACTATGGCTGCTCGTATGGAGCTTATTCAAGCTAACTTAGAAAATATGACAGCCGTATGGAACGCTATCGACACTGCTATGAAATTCTCGAATGAAGGATTAGCTATTGGGGAACGTTCTGGGGACAGTTATATTTTGGTCAAACCAAACCGTATAAGCATGTTCTCAGCAGGTTCAGAGGTAATGTATATTGCTAATGGGGTTATCCACATTGATAACGGGGTGTTTACTTTGAGTTTACAAATCGGTTACTATGTGGAGTCTCAGTACGAACACAACCCTAAATACAATGTAGTCCGTTATGTTGGACCGAAATAGGAGGATGATATTATGGTACAAGTAGTTGGATATACTAGTCCTGATTATGTAAAACTTGTATTAGACGTAGTAGAAGAGTCCTATGATATTCTGTCTAACACTAGTCTAATACGATGGACTTTAAAATTAATGAACGAATCTGCATGGGCGTATAACTATTCTGCGGACGCTAAGGCTGAGGTAGAGATTGATGGTGAAACAGTCCATAGTGGATATCATGCGTTCGACACGCGTAACGGGGCTGTGTCACTCGCTAGTGGTACTAAGACAATCACGCACGGTGACGACGGCTCTAAGACTATAGTAGTATGGGCACGTATGCTCGACATCTCAACACTTGGAGATATCGGATGGAAACGTGGTGAGCTCAAACTTACGGATATTCCGCGATCAAGTCGCATTAAGTCAGTCGAAGGGAACACTTTAGGCTCTACAATAACAGTAAATCTTGAGAGATATTCGAACTCATATACTCATCAAGTATGGTGGAAAGCTTTTGGTGGAGATTGGATCGATTTAGGCAGAGGTGGCAGTACATCCGTAACGTTTACTCCTGATTTAAATCTTGCAAATAAAATACCGAACTCCGCGTCAGGGGAATTAGAGATATGGGTCCGTACGTACTACGGTTCGAAGACTATTGGGGATGTGAAAGGGAAGTATACACTAGGTATACCAGCCAACGGAAAACCGATAATTAATGACCTAATATTGTCAGAGACCAACCCTAAACTCTTGGATGTATCTACTAATAATACTTTCGTACAGATATTAAGTGTAGCTAAGGTTAACTTCGGAGTTACGCCATATCTAGGCTCAACTATCAAATCGTATTACGCTGAGGTAGTGGGCTACAACAATACCATATCTACCGACGGTGCTAAGTTAAACTTCTTTAGTGCTAACGGTAAATATACAATTCGTGGACACGTTACAGACTCTCGTGGTATCCGCTCGGACACATTCGAGAAGGTCATAACAGTAGTTCCATATTTCCTACCGACTGTAACTGTACAAGCGTTACGCTCAGGCAGTAGGAACGATACTATCACATTAGTTCGTAATATCCGTATAGCTCCAGTTATTATTGACGGAGTCCGCAAGAACAGTCTCTCTATGATATTTAGAACTAAGAAGACTTTGGAGTCTGATAATACCTGGACTAAGAATGCTGGAGGAGAGCTCACTAATGTCGGAGTCGAAAACTTAACTAATTCGTCTGTTAATTTAACGGGCACATTCTCCCCAGAGTTCGCATGGGATATTCAAGCTGTCGTGAGAGATAGGTTCTCAGATAGTATCCAACCTGATGGTGTACGATATAATACCACAGCTCCGTCTGAGGCGGTTATATTAAACTATACACCAGAAGGTGTAGGTGTGATGAAATCCGTGAGAAAGGCGCTCTGGACGTAGGTGGGGACATTTACTCAAATGGCAAGCTCGTACCGACAGTCCAGTTAGCGAAACCGGACGGACGCACATTAGCAATCACTGGTGATGCTAACAATCTTATTGTAGGCGGTCTGTACGCCACTAATAACGTAACTAACCTACCACAAGGCGCTCAGCGTAACGGATATTTATGGATTATCAATCATCATAACTTAACTAATTATCTAGTTCAGTATTATACTCCACACGACAAAAACGAACTGTGGATTAGACGCATGTATAACGGTACTTGGAACGCTTGGCAAAAATTTACCATAGACCCTGGCGAGACTAAAGTCACTACTAAGTGGGTAAATATATCCCTATGGAACGGCTGGCACGCTAACGAGGGCGAAGAGGTACAAGTATCCAAACACGGTAATCTAGTTACTATGAGAGGTATTGCTCGTGACGGTAAGTCGGTCGCATGGGGAGCTCAGATAGGATATTTACCTGCTGGGTTTAGACCTGAGCGTATAACTTATATTCAGGCTATTAACAACGCTTACGGTAACGCGTCGATAGTGTTCAAACCTGATGGAGTTATTGAGGTCCGTAGTAACGTAGACAACTGGTTAGGTTTTGACGGCGTCGTATTTACAGTATAAAATTAGGAGGTCATTCGAATGAGTTTAGAACTAATCACAAAACGTATTAAGGATATCAAGACAGAGATTTCATCTATTAGAGAGTCGTCTGGTCAATTATTCTTAGAGAAACAAAATCTCGAATTACGTGTTAGCGATATTCAAGCAGATATTTCTCGTAAGGACGAAAGTATTGCAGCTCTTCAAAACGAATTGAACGAGTTAATAATCGCTAATAACACAATCGAAAAATATAACAAACAGGGAGGTTGATAATGAATGTCATTTAACCCTTCTGACATTTATGAGTTTGTCGGCTTCCTAGTAGGTTTAGCAGGCTTGTGGGCTTTCTTTGCTACTAGACTGACAAACCAAGAACAACGAATTACTCGTCTTGAGATGCTCGTGGAGAAAAACCGTGAGGAAATCGACAGACATCAAGTACGTCTTGACAGTCACGATGTGGATAATAAGATTATGTTAGCCTTAGTTGAAAAGGTAGACGGTCTTAAAGAAGACATCAAGGAAATCAAGGAAGAATTTAAACGAAATAAATAGGAGGACTTAAGTCTATGAACAAAATTAACTGGAAAATCCGTTTACAAAACCCACAATTCTTTATTACATTAGTACCAGCTTTAGCTTTATTAGTGCAAACTTTTATGGCTATCTTTAACGTATCTGTGGATTTCAGTGCAGTATCTGACCGCATGCTAGTGTTCATCAATGCGTTATTTGCAGTATTAATGATTATTGGTGTGGTTGCAGACCCAACTACTGCTGGATTTAGCGACAGCGCACGAGCTTTAGGATATACTAAACCTAACGCTGACAAATAATTTAACGGGGGTCTGTCTGTACGGACGGACTCCTATATACATACGCGATATTTACAACTCCTTAAATGGGAAAGAAACCCATATGAAAAGGAGAGATTATTATGAAAAGATTATTATTATTCATTGAAGGTAGAGATTGGACAGTACCGATTGGAGTGACCATTATTGCACTAATCGTTCTAGTAAGTATGAACGTATCAGCATCACTAACTTTCGATCCGGCTATGAGAGAACAACTAGTAATTAAACAATGGTTCGATACAGCTGGCTGGTTAGCAGTGATATTTGTACTAACTACTTACGTGGAATGGATGGTGGAGAATTGGGCAGTCTATTCGGAATGTTATTCTCACCGCAAAGATTAAGGGAGTCTACATGACTCTTCTTTTTTTCTTTTCGAAATCCAAAAATTTTTCCCAGTG
>BNJS01001405.1_pt1 | contig 53721 bp, 78 predicted proteins | sample 8540461 | NCBI WGS metagenome assembly BNJS01 (sample SAMD00202454, study PRJDB9452) | human saliva metagenome | isolation source: human saliva | place: Japan
CATCCGGTCTGACCACCGTCACCATCATCACCTCTGGAGCTGCTCCGCCATGGCCCGGCGCCGTCGGCACGCGGCATCATCAAATGACCTCGCCATCAATGCAGGTATAGCGCAACCAGGTGGACGTCATGAGTCATCACCGTGGTCGTCATCACGTCGTCATCGTCCGGCATCCCACATCCAGCTCACGTCCGGCGACATGCTCAGCCGCTGGTGAACCACCGCTGAGGCGATCACCAGCCGGAGTAAGCGCGCGCAGCCTGGAACCGGGCGGCTGCGTCGTGTTTAACATCAGACTTTCTCCTCTCCGTCACTGGGGCCCGCCCGGCCCGCGAAGAACCATATCCTCCTCCATCGGCGCTGGTATCGCCGGCCTATTCCACCGCCGCCGCTCTCACCCTACCAGCCGCCTCTCCAGGTCCACAGTAGGCGGCGACGTCCAGAGCATCGAGTCGACGGCGACTGCCACGATCACCATCAGTACCCCCCAAATACGTCCAGGATCCTCAAGTAGGTCAGGACAACTATCACCAAGGGCTCCAGCATCAGGCTGGACATCAAAGGAGATCAGCAGCTACTGGACCCCCAGCTCCTCGCTGGGAGGACGGCTCGCTGGCGCCAACTTCTGTCCCCCAGCTTCCTGGCCCAGCAGAACCAAGGGAGAAGGCCCGACTTCCGTCTCCATCGCCGACGTCCACATCAGGCCATGGGCATCTACCTCCAGGGGCTACAAGGACAAAGAGGATCAGGAGGGCACGATCGTCTCAACAACGACCAGCCAACTGGCCCGCGGCCTCAAGCTCCCATGGCCCAGGAGCTGGGCTCCTTGAAATGGACGAGTCCGCCGAGCTGCCTTGACACCGACGTGACGTCCAACCCCAAGAGCTGAAGTTCACCACGGTCGACTGGCGCTTGGGTCTACAAGTCGATGCCGGACGCCGAGGCCGCGGTCATCAACAGCAACTACGCCATCGACGCCAGGCTGAACCCAGAAGGGACACGCTCGTCCTGGAAGGGCAGCCGGGACTCCCGGTACCTTAGCCAGCTCGTCGTACGCAAGGACGACAAGGACAACGAGCACCTCAAAGAGCTCGCCAAGCTCCTCAACGATGAGAGCTGCGCGTACGCATCCAACAGACCTGGCCCGACGGGGCCGTCGTCGCAACGTTCTGACGTCGTAGGCTGCGGGCCTGTCACGCAGGTCCGTGTGCAGGAATGATCGTGGTTGGTCGAGACCGACCGTAATGACCCTTCGTGTTAGTGCCAGGTGGGTGCGCGGTGTGGATGGATGTGCGGCTCGAACGGAATTTGAGCATGCGGTGCTGGTGGGTGCACTCCGCAAAAATCAGGGACATTCAAGTAGGCAGGGACCTTCGGCCGTCGAGGACGGGAATCAGTCCCATGCGCGCCGGACTGTCCCCAGCTGGAGCAGACCGCACCCGGCCACGCTGAATATCCCCGGCGGTCCGGGTTTTCGCGGACGATCCTGGCACTCTCGTGGACCGTGTGGGTGGGCCCGTTGGCCAGGCCACGGTTGCGTCCGTGCGAACACTGGCGGAAGCGACACGCCTTGTTACCGCCGCTCGCAAGGGCCTCGCTCAAGTCGCTCAAGGCAGTCAGCTCGAAACGGTGGGCGAGCAGCAAAGGTTTAAGGTGTGCCGCGGCTGCTGACGATGGAGGCAAGACCACCGCTTCCTGAGGGAGGATGTCGCCGGGCGCTTCTCGAGCTGGTGACGGAACGGGCGTCCTCCACAGTGCGTAACCCCGGCTGACTGTCAATGGAGACGATTGGACTCCCTCCTGCGGTGGCTGAGGCTCTTCTGGAGTCGTGGATGCGGTATGCGTCGGGGTCTGGCTGTGACGGTGGCGTTGCAGGATGACGTCTGACGATGGCAGGGAGGCGGTTGACATGCTGGGTATCTCGCGGCCGACGTTGGTCAGGATGTTGAGGCCGGCGAGATTCGTTGGAAGGTCAGACGGCATCGTCGGTTGTTCCTCGCGACGTGCTGGAGTTCCGTGAGCGTGAGGTGTCGGGCGGCGAATGAGGCCCTGTCTGACATGGTGGCCGGTGTCAGGAGATGGGTGCTCGACGAGGACCCTGCTGAGGATTGCTTAAGTTCTCGGGACCTGCTCCAGGACTTATCTCGTGGCGTTCTGCGCGGTACTCGGTGCTGAGTGCTGGTTCCCAGCGCTGAGAGATTCGTTCTTCTTGAGGTTGCTGTCCGGAAGGAGTCTATAGGCTTTGTGGGTGAGAAGATTGAGGAGGAGGTTGAGAATGGTTCTTCGACTGCAGAATTGTGTGGCAGGGGACGAAGGATGGTCTCGTGGTTACGTCGAACGACTTCGGCTGCAGATGAGACTGGCGCTGCCAGATGCTGGGTGCAGGCTGGAGATTCTTCTCCTTCGGTCCCAGTCTTCAGGATCCTGGGAGACCGGCACGTCATGTAGCGGCTCTCTGGGATCGCGGACGTCATTGTGACTTTCAATCTCTGGGATTTGACGGCCGGTTCTTCCTGGTGAGTTGTTTGCCCAGTCTCCAGACGAGTTTCTTCTCTGATGTGCTGGGGCTGTATCGGGGTGGTTCGAAGTGTTCATAACGGTGGTATCCGGACCCGTGGCGTAAGGGCCCTTTAGACTGTATCGATGACCTGCTCACCCGCCTCGAGAAGAGAAGCTGAACGACTTCGTCGCCGCCTGCCGTCAGGGAGCTGACACTCTAAGGCGTCGGACGTTCTCTCGTCATTCAGTTCTCTCGCAGCGACTGTGCTTGGCGGTCCGCCGGCCGCGGTCCCGAGTTCAGATTTCACCGGGGCGTAGGGTACGGTCGCGACGGAGGAGGACGCTGGTGTCCACGCCTGACTCAGGGCTGCGGACAGTGCGGTCCTGGTATCCGCCCGAGGTTCCTGAGAAGGGGCAGCCTGGCCAGGCTGGTCGCCGTCCTGCTGACAGCCATCGCGTCTTACGCGCCAGCACGTCGCGAACTGGCAGGCGGTGGCTGAGCGTGAACGCGCGGTGGGCTAGACTCCGGACCCGTGCCTAGACCCACCATCTTGCCAACATCGCTATCACTTGTTGCACACCCTCTTCCAGGTCTCACAAGGGCTACAGATGCGTTCCCAGTCATCTTCCCCAAAATCGGACTGAACGTTGCGCCAAGTCAGTAAGAGATCATCTCATCGATACATTGCGACATCTTCGGGCCGGGTCTAGGCAGCAGGATGTCACGAGTGACTTCGTGGTAGTGGGATGTGCATGATTTGTAGTGACGGAAGTGGAGCCTCTCTGAGTCGGACTGGATAGATTCGTCACGCAAGGAGAGTCTAAGCTCTTGGCACGATCGATGTCGGACTTGTTGTATTCTGGTATGATCCGTCATATTCAATTACCGTCCTTATTCGCTGGCAGGCTTACTAATACGTCAGCAGTCACGACAGGTGGGTTTGGAATCTTTCGGAGTGAACTTTGAGATCCTGACAGCGTTTCCCCACCCATTACGAGGGCGGCTGGTATTAATCGATCTCAATCTGTAATTTTTCCCGTTTCAATACATTCGAGACGACTGTGACCCGTTGACTCTGACTGCTGCTGGCATTGCTCGCCATATGAGTCGGATCGTTTTGCACACCCACGGGGTGACTCGTTAACTTTGTGGTGTTTGGGCGGATTCTCCATGGGGAGATTGGGTTGTCAGTTGACCATTTTCAGGTAGCTCAGGATATTGTTAAGCTAGTAGGTCAAGAATAGTGTGGCAGAGCGGGCGCGCGCCATCCAGTCATCTTGTTCCGCTCGCGGGGCGTGGCAGAACTCCTTGGCCTGAGACCGGGTCTCTGCCAGGCGTGCGGCGAGATTCGGGAGATATATATCTGCAGTCTCAGTTTGCCCGTTCTTCGTAGGGTGCCATTGGCTGCCCCAGTCCTGGGTGTCAACCGGCTTGCGGACAGGTTTGCCTTAGCTGTTTTCGCGTTGGCCTTGTGTGTCTCCGCAATTAGCCTTACACAGAGCAGCCATAAATAGATAACTAAGAGGTGGCGTATTGCGGTATTGAAGGACATCGAAATCTGCAACCCCGATCCCCAATGGTTCTTATCCTCGGAACGCTTGCTTTTCAATTAGGATGTCTTCATCCCAGGCAGCCAAAAGCTCAGGGATATCGCTTAATAAAATCTTTCCTCTGAACGATGTAACTTTTCTTCCCGAGCCTTGCTTCCTAGCCGATTGTCTGGGCACGAAAGTAGCCGTTGTGACATCGAGGATACGAGCTTTTAGATAAATGTCCTTCAGGGCTTGAGTCCACCATGCTTCGCGACGAGCTTTTGACACCTGGTTCCCAAAGGGTTGTATTGCGCATTCATAGTCCACCATTCGACCACTCAGTTTGTGTCAAGTTCTTGAGAAGGTTTGCTGCCTCAGGTCTTCTTGGTGGCTCCTGTTAGTGGACTTTGGGTTTCATCATACCGAACAGCCCCAGCAAATATCCCCCACCGCTGTACCTCGATCTTGCCGCAGGAATTGCGATATGTGGCGTGAGGTCGTCTTCTAAACTGGGATTTTGTGCTTGGGCCAAGATAAAAGTGAACCTGTTCTTCCACGTTCCTGTCGCTGATGGATATATCACAGGCTGAGCTAAGACTGCCTGACAAGACGTGCATGGCCCCACACACGCCAGTACTTACGCTCGGCAAACAACTTCACCAGCGCATATAGTTGTGGTCAGGAATGTGCTCGAAACAGTAATATCCTCAATTTGTCGTGTACACCATTAATACAACAAGTAAATAGATGGTTTGGTGAATTTTCTAGCAGGGGTTAAACCGCCTGAGAATAAGCTGGTAGAAGTAGTCGAGCACCATGTTGGTCGCGTTCGGTGCGAATACACAGACTGTCCGCATCCTTCTACACCGCCAAGTCTTCATTAAGTGCTCCGACTTTGTTTGGGTCAGCCACCTCGCTGACCTCCTGCAGGGATGAAAGAACTCGCCCTCCCATCCACCCGCGTTGGGGCGTACATCGTCATGAGACTCATGAGGCGTCGCCGAAGGTGTCGATCGAGGACTCCCCGTAGGACAGGTCCAGGTCACGATCGCCTGCATGGGCCGAGGTGGGCTTGTCGTTGCGCTGGGTCGCCGTGCGTGGCAGGTGGGTCGAGCGTCCACGTCGTCGAACGGGCCGCGCAGATCCGACTTCTGGGCCCGTGCCGGTCGCAGGCCTCGATGCTCTTGAGATGCGCGGGAAGGTCTCGTTCAGGTTCTCGTCGCGTGGGGCCCGCTCACGCACGTTGTCAGACAAGGTCTCGGGGCGATGAAGGAAGCCCTTCTCTGAATGATGCCGTCGCCGCCCTCGGCATCGGCGTGCGACTGGAAGCGGTAGTCGAAGTCTGGGTCCCCGGCCTCGCTCGCGGCGTTGATGTACTCGGTAGGTTCTCGAAGGATAAAGACCGGTAGAAAAGAAAGCCAGGACATGGAGGCCTTGAGTCCCATCCGTCCACGTTCCGCGTGGGTCGTTGGCAGCTTTCCAGATCCGCGCGGTGAAGCGCAGCGCTCAGTCTCTCTACTCTGATCCGGCCTCTTCGTCTCGTCGGGATGGGATCAGGCAGAGTATCCCACCAACTGAGGACGTCCATTGACCACTCGCTTTGAGGTTGAGGGGAGTCAGGGCGGACGGGGCCTAGACTCTCCGACAGATTGCAGGCATCGGGCGTGGACCAGTGCGGCACCACTCCGGCAGCCCCGCACCTGGTGCGGGGCCCGCTTGACTGCTGATGGCCGGCCTGCGCTTTGGTTGGGAAGACCCGGCGTGCTGATCGCCGGAGGCGCAACCGGGCAGGGCAGCCTGTGCGAGTGCTCTGCTCATGGTCGGGACCTCGTCGCGGACGGGTTGTGTCGTCATGAGCAGGGATCTTCGACGCCGTCGAGACAGTTCCTGTCCTCGTACGTAATGGTGTCCCCGGCGGGCCGTGGCACCCAGCCGCGCGGAATGTCCCCGCCCGTGCGGGCCTCAGGCGGCGATGGCGGCGCGCCCAGGAGGATGAGGCGCAGCGCGCCATCGGTGGCGTCGGTGACAGGCTCGTCGGCGCGGAGACGGCCTCGGGCAGGTCCTCAGGACCGGATGATGCCCATGACGGCGTCGGTCCGGCGGCGTGGACAACCTCGGATCCCTGACCGGTGGGCCAAAGCCAGCGCGATGACCCGGTTGCCGGCCAGCTTGGCCGGCGATCCCACCTCGGCGGGACTCTTGCCGCGCCGGCGTCTGGAAGTCGACGGCAGCCCTCGGCGGTGATGACCGGTCGGCTCGGTCGATCTGGGCATCCGAGTCGACACTGCAGGTCGGCATCCTGGGGACGTCGAAGCGCGAGCAGTCTGGCCCCCAGTCCTGCGGCAGGAGAAGGCCCGGCTGAGCCGCCCGAGGCACCGGTCCGGGGCCGGTGGGCAGGTCGCAGTGGGTCGCCTGGGCCGGGGAAGGCCTCAGTGAGCAGTCCGGCCCAGTGGACTAGGCCCGCCTCAGCGCCGCCTCCACTGCTCCAGGCTCCGCCCCTTCTGCGGCCCAGACACGCGGGCCACGCCGCGCGCTCACCGGTGAGGAGGTTGGCATGTTGCCAGCCACGAGGACCCACTCGACGTCTCGCGGTGGTCCGTACCGGGTCTCGATCCGCTGGATCCAGGCCAGGTTCAGGCCGATCAGGTCGACCTCATCGCCGCCGCACGTCCAGGAGCCAGCCGCGGGCGCCCAGGGCGACAGCGCGCCGGCCCCGCCGTCACAGGTCCCGGGTCGCCCGCCAGCCGATGATGATGCGTCGGGCCCCCATTTGTCGAGGGGCCGCGAGGATAGGCTCATCGACGCCGGTAAATCATCAGCGCCGGGGTCGCGCATCCGGCGGGCACCGGGCGCAGGCCGGCCGCCGCGGCCATCTCCACCAGCCAGGTCCTCTGGGGCCCGAGCCTTGGCCAGGCCCTAAGGTAGAGTCGACCGGATCGCCGACGGGCCGGTGGCGGGTGGTGACGGGTCTGCCGGTGGCCCAGGCCGTCGTGGCCCTCGAGCCCCTCCTGCATGTCGACCGGGCAGCTCGACGACGACGGCGCCGGGCAAGGAGACAGCGCACCCGGCGGCCACCGCCTGGCACACGCCCTCAGGCGACGGAACCTGCCGAGCCGGAGGGGCGGCGAATACGGGTGGGGAATGGACGTGGGCGACACCACTCCAGGGTGCAGTGTGTGCAGGGTTCTCTCAGGGGACAGGGCGGTAGCCGGGGCGCGTGAGCCCCAGCCTCACCAGCTCAGGCCCAGCGGCCGCAGCCAGGCGCTGCAGGCCATGACCAGGACCACCATGAGGGCGAGGGCGACAGGCGCGCCACCGCAGGTCGTCGGGGAGAAGGTCTCATGCCCTCGATGTCAGAGGCCACGGGCGGCCGGGGACGACGGCATGTGGCAGAAGCCGCGGCGGCCGTCGAGGCGAAGGCCGCCGCGGCAAGGCGAGCCACCACCGCAGGGACGGGGCCACGACGGTCAGGATGAGGACGGCCGGCGGGTGAACGCGACTGAATGACCAGGTGCGACGCCATCCAGAGCACCACGACGACCAGCTATGAAGACAGAAGTGGATCCTCGCGGCGTTGAAACCGGGTCGCCACCCACTTCGCAGCGCCGGTGGACACCAGCGCGTCCCCATGGCGGTGGCCGCCATGAAGACCAGCGAGACAGGGCGCCTTGGCGGGACGCGCCAGAGCCACCCAGTGCGTAACCGGGCGGCGGGGTCCGCAGGACTGGGAGGGCCACGGTGGCCAGGTCCGGTCCGGTGAGACCTCCGGTGCACCACAGCACCACGACCGTGCCGACGAGCAGGGCGGCCCGGTTCTCGGCAGCCTGGAGTCAGCGGGCCGGTGGCCGGGAGTCAGGGGAGGCCGCCGCGGGTCAGCGTGTCGACGCGCACCCGACGGCGCATGTCCTCGCGGGTGAACAGCCACTGCGATGGGCTCGGTGGACGGGTGGCTGGACAGGGCCGCCGAGGGGCCAGGCCAGGCGCGCAGCCAGCCGGCGAGAGGGAGACTCCTGCCCGCCGGCTGGTCCTGCGATAGGAGGTCACAGGTGGGCGCCGCCCCCAGGAAGGAGCCGACCGCGGACAGCAGGACGGCGGTGGAGATGATCGACAGCGCGTGGACGGGCCGCTTTGGGAGGCCGCCAGGGCGTCATCGTCGCCGCCCGGTGCGCAGCGCGCCGGCCAGGGCCGTGTGACCGGCGGCAGCAGGGCGGCCAGCCCGAGGTGGAGGCCGCGAGACGGTGGCGACGATCGCGGCCGTCGCCAGGTGGGCAGACGCGCCTTGGTGGTCGGTGCCGGTCACCCAGCCAGGCCGCCAGGCGGCCCGTCAGGCCAGGCGCGCTCACTTACGCGGCGATGACGAAGGCGACCGCCACCCAGCCAGCCGAATCGTGTCATCGCCGAGGCTTGGCAGACATCTCGTCAGGCTCAGGGCGCGGTGAGGACCAGGGCGGTGGCGGCCCCCAGGGAGAGATGGGTGTCGTCACATGATGAGGCCAGGCCGCGAGGCGATGCAGATGATGAGGTGAGCTGCTGTTGGTGATCAGGCTCCCCTCAGCGCCGCCAGCGCGCAGGTGGCCGCCCACGGCCGCGCACGGGCACACGGCGAGGGCAGCGGAGATGATGCGCGCCTACGGCAGGCGCCAGGTCGGGCCGGCTCCGCCGCTCTGGCCAGGGAAGCAGCGGGGTCTCGCGCATGGTGCGTACATCGGTCTGGGAGGCGACGGAGTCAGTCGCTGGTGGTCATGAGCAGCCTCCTCCCGAGGCTGCCGTGCGCGCAAACCATTATGGGCGGCGTCATCGTAGAGCTGCATCATCGTGTTTGACCGCCGGCTCTCCGTCGCTCACCGAGACGCCGTAGCCGCCGGTGCGTGAGGGAGGACGATGGCCGGGAGACGCTGACGGCGGATCGTGGTCGAGGTTCAGGGCTGTCGGCCGGGATGCGCAGGCCGACGGTGGCGCCTGGCCCGGCGGAACGGCGAACGGTGCCGTCGTGGGCGTCGGCGATAGCCTTGCCCACGATGGCCAGAGCCCAGGCCGCTGCTGCCTCGGCCCTGCCGTCCGCCTCGCCGTGCGTGAAGCGTTCGAGGCGAAGTCGTTGTCGTCGTCGGACGGTCGGGACTGGTCCGTCTGAGATCTCAGCCCGCTGCGGTGCGTAGCCGTCGGTGCCGGGGGCGACGGTGGTGAGGGCGCCATCTGGCCGTTGCGGGCGAGAGATGGCCAGTATTTCAGCGCAGGCGCTCGACGACGTCGAGGTGTGGCTGCGTGCCGCCCGCCTGGTCAGTGCGCCAGCGGCCAGGGGCCATGGCTATCTCGACGTCGTCGCACGGGGTGCGGGCCAGCTCGGTGACGTCGACGCGTCGGGGTGCGGGGTGGGCGAAGTCGCGCCGTTCGGCCTGATGAGGGACTGGAGGTCGTCGGATCCGCCGCTGACTCGGCGGTCTGGGCGCGTTAACTGGAGACGGTGCGGGTGGCCAGCTGGCTGTGACGCGCGTCCACTGACAGCCAGGGGACCGGAGATCTCCTGGTGGGCGCGCCCAGGACAGACTGGAATTCTGGCCGTCGAGGCCTCCTGGAGTCAGGTCCAGCATGCCGTTGAACTCCTCGGTCAGGCCGGCGATGTCATCGCGGCCCTTGACGAGCAGGCGGCGGTTGAGGGTCCTGGGTGGAGACCAGGGCGGCCGCGGTGCTGGAGTCGTGCTGCGGGGGCTTGGGATCTGGCGGGCCGGGCAGCCGACGACGCCGGTGAGGACAGGACGGCCGCGCTGATGCCAAACCATAGGCCAGATCGTGGCGTTGGCTGGTCCCACTCGCGGCGGTGAAGCTCGTAGTGATGACGGACCAGGTGCGAAGGGTTGTCGGGCTCAAGAGCTCGACCCGGGCCCAACGGACCTCCCCGCTGCCGTAGGAGGTGGCGCCCGACGGCGTCTGCATCTTGACGAACAGGGGATCCGTGCTGGTCAGGGGTTCGGGTGGGGCGGGAGGCCTGGTGGCCTTACCGGGCTGGGTGGTTGTAAGGTGTTGACGGCCTCGCGGTCGGTGACTGCTGGCGTCGGCAGACCTCGTGAGGCGGGTGGTGGAGGTGAAGGGGCCAGGAGGAATTGCGCGGGTCGACGCCGGTGGCGCTGATTCTACGGCTCCTTGACCTCGTGGGTGACGTCGGCGTTGGCGGGCGGGAGATGTCCGCCGGTGGGCGCACGGAGACGATCATGCTACAAGTGGCCCCGGGCGACGAACAGCATCCAGGCGACGGTGCGCAGCCGGGCGGGCGTGGGGAGGCCGGGGCCGGGTCACGCCCGGCGGCCAGTGGGGGCCAGAGACAGGGGACGGTGGTGGCGTCCCAGCAGCCCCTTGGCCAGCTGGAGTCAGGTGGACTGGGCTGGGCACTTGCGGGCAGGCCGGGGACGACGGCCATGAACTCAGCGGCAGCGCCAGCTACCAGGACGAGCATGAGGCAAGTGGGCGAGGATGCGGCGTGGTGTTCATGCCTCCGGCTATGCAGGCCAGCCCTAGAGGACCACAGGTGACGTGAGGTTCTCTTATGTTGGAGTGACTTGGCAAACAGTAATATTTATAAGGTTCAGTGGCAGGGTGGGGTGTGCTCGTCTCAGGACGCGGCTGAAATGATGGGCTCAGGCCGGTGCACTTGTTGCTCACATTGCAGGAGATTCTGGCGATGGTCATGACCTCTCTTTCCAGGAATTATCGAGACTGCATCCAGTTTTTCTCGATGAGGGTCGACTTGTAGACGGAAGGCGTATTTGTTACCCCCAGGTCTGCAAGGCGGGCGTGGCACCGTAGGTGGATGTCAGGTCCTCAAATCGTCGAGGGGTGGCCGCCGCCGTGCCTCGCCGTGTTGTCGCCCAGAGGGGCATGGCCGGTCGAAGCCGTCGGACTTGTCGAGTGTCGGGAAATGACCGCCGACCGCGTAGGGCTCGTGTTGGCTGCGACATCGGCGCATTCATCAGAGCCCGTGGGCCGGTGCAGGTCTCGGCGATCGCTCGGGTCCTGCGGTGAGGCGAGCCTGTTGGCCCCGCCGTTGAAATGATACTGCAGTCGGACGGGGCGCGGTTCGGTCGACGATGCCGTAAGGCAGTCCCCGGCATCGCGGAGACCGGGGACGATGTGACGTGCTCGTTGGGCCGCTCGTCACCCAGCGGTCACCACCGTGACGATTAACGCGCTCGCCATCGCCTCCTCCAGCGTCTTGACCCCTCGAGGGCGGCAGTGAGGCCTGGCGCGTGACATCGCGCGCGCGCTCAAGCGGTGGTCGTTAAGCGGCCACGAGGGTGTGGCCGGTGGCGAGCATGGGGATGGCGATGACTGCCTGCAGGGTCATCCAGGAGCAGGCCGGTTGGCGTATTGGGTCTCCACCTCCAGGGGTGTCTCATCCTTCATCCCAGGAAATAGGCCTCCGCCGTGGGCGGCAGGCAGGTCATGCCCTCAGGCGTCACAGACCCGCATGGGATCCAAGCACACGATCGGCCGCAGGTCTGCCAGGCGGCGGCACTGGGCCGGCGCCACGGGGTGCGGATCTCTCACCTCCTCCGTGCACCTCACGGAGTAGCTCGTAGGCCGAGCAGGGTGACGAGCTCGTCCAGCTGGCGGAAGACCGCCGACGAGAGTCCTCTCTCGTCACGCAGGACGGAAACGCTGGTCGATAGGGGTGATCGGCAACGTGGGCACATGGACCTAGTCACCAGCCCAGGCCGTACCACTACAGCGCGCGCCGGCCTCGTCCGCGCTCACGGCATAGCCACGTCGCCCAGCGGACTGGGAATCGCCGGTGTCGAGTCCCCGCCGAGGCCCCGTTGTGTTGGACACTGGGCCATTTTGGCTCCAGTGACCACGGTTCTGTGCGGCCAGGTTCAGGCCCAGACGCGTGGCCGGGGCGAACAGGGCTGACATCGCGCCCGCCTGCGGGGAACTGATTGCCGTCACCGACCGCATCGAAGGAACTCGCCGTGGGAACTCATGGCCAGCTTGGCACTCTTCCACCATCACTCTCGCGGCAGCGGCGTGGACGTCGCGGATCGGCCGACGTCTTTAACCCGGCCGGAGACCGGGCGGGCCGTGCTCCCGAGGAGCCGCTTCGGGGTCGGCTACCGGCACGCACGTCGACACCGCAGGCCTACCGCAGCGAGGAGGGCGTGGGCGCGGCCGTCGCCGCCAGTGGACTGCCCGCAGGGACATCTTCGTCACCACCAGGTTGTGGATCTCCAGCGCCGGGGACGGGCGCGCCGCCCGCTCCGTGACGGCTCCCTGCGCCTGGGCATTCACATCCTGACCTGCTGCTCGTCCTGGCCCTTCGGCGACTACCACGGCACCTACCGCGCCTGGAAGGCCCTGGCCGCCGGCAAAGTCGCGCCATCGGCGTCTCAGCTTCTTCCCCGACCGGTTCGTGGATCTGGCGCAGCGTCGAAAGTGCCTCCGGCCCGTCAGCCAGATAGAGACCCAACGTCTTCAGCAGCAGGCCGACAACCGCACCTGGTACACGCCAAGTACAGCACCGCCTTGGAGTCTAGGGGCGCCAGCTGAGGCCGCAACAGCATCTTCACCCACCCGGTGCTCGCACCGAGGTCGGCGGAAGTACGGCAAGACCACCGCCCGGGTGGCCTGCGCTACCTCATCCAGCTGGGGCATCATCATCATCCCCAAGACGGTCACAGCCAGGCATGGTCACCAACTCAACGTCACCGACCTTTGTCGGCGAACGCCGACATGCGGATACATCGCCGCCTCGACGAGGGCCAGGGCGTCGTCAGCCACTACGGCCTTGCCTTCCAGGGTATCACCTCCCACCACGGTCCGAACGGACGGCCCCGGCAGCGCGGAACGTCCCCGGCAGTGGAAGGCAGGGAGACCAGGGAGGCAGGGCCGAAGCGCGTCTCAAACCAGCGCGAATGCCAGGACTCCAGTCTTCTCAGAGTGCCCACGTACTCAGCCAGCGCTCGTAGTGGTCGGGGCGTCATGCGCCACCCTGGTTGAGTTCCAGTCGACGCGTCGTAGCCCTGGCCGCGCCACCACTGTGCGGGCGCACCTCGGGCGCACCGTGAGGGTCGGCGTCGGCCTCGTGGACGCTGAAAGCCGTAGACGGGCGCAGTGTATGACCGCCATGCGCGCCACGTGGCGGAAGAGTCGATGGAACTGGACTGCTCCTCGCCTTGCGCTGTCGGTGGCCGGGTGGGAAGCGACTACCGAGCTGGCGTCAGGAAGGTGCGCTCATCGTCGGGGTCCTGGGCCTCAGGACCCTCGACGAACCTCAGCGGAGACGTTCTCCTTACGCAGTTCAGTGGCCACCGCCTCAGGGCCGGCACGATGCGCCGCTCGCCGCGTTGCCAGCCTCGTCAGGGACAGCACCGGAGTTGAGGTGTACGCCAGGCGCTCGCGCCGGGCGTCTCTCAACCGCAACCGACCCATTGAAACCCAGGGCCGGTGCGGTCAGCCCGGCTCAGGGCCTGGTTGCCAGTGTCCTCAGTGCTCAGGAGCTGCCACAGGGTGTATGATGAGATGAGACCCCGGAGAAGGGCGCGCCATGACGATAGCCTGCTGCAAGTGGGATGCCTCAGCCACAGGCATGGCGTGGTGGGATCCCAGTCAGGCGGCCCAGAAGATCCACCAGCCCGGGGCGGCGTCCTGGCGCCGGCGGATGCAGCTGGAAGGTTAGCCATGACCAGGGCACCGGAGTCAGCGCTGGTGACATGAAGGGATCCCCACACAGACAGGGCCAGGGCGATGGATCTTTCTGGCCAGCAGGTGCTCAGGATCCATTACAGCCCCTGCTCAGGCCGCTCAGGGTGATGTCCCAGGACTCGCCGTTGCCACCTTGGATGTGTGGAGTCCAGGGCGTGGTTGCGAGATCGCCTCACATGAGGATGTAGCAGAAGGCGGCAGGAGGCTGCCAGGCACAGGCTTGGCGGATGGTGCGGCCGCGTGAGGATGCGGGCCAGGAACATGCCCACGAGGCCGCACCGCGATCCACCCAGGCCCAGAAGAACCGGGGTCCAGGCGTTGCAGGTCCTCCAGCGGGCCGGTTGTAGGCGTAGGTCTCCAGCGTCAGCTGCAGGCCCAGGTGAAGAGTCCCCAGTGGAGCCGATGGGCGCGTCCGTGGGGAGGCAGCGTCACCGGTGACGGCACCCACAGGGGCCAGGCCGATGGCCAGCAGGACGATTGATGGTGGACAGGACGCGCACGCCCCAGTCGACGCGGAGACAGCACCGGACAGTGGCGCGGCGACCCGACCAGGGCAGTCAGCCCGATCTGGGTGGGGAAGCCCTGCGGCAGCCCGAACAGGATGTTGGGGGCCACGTTCAGCTGGATGACCGCCGACTGATGAGGCCGCGATGCGAAGACCCGCCGACCAGCGCCGCGGCATCGACGATATCACCGATGACGCCCTCGTTGTGCCGCTGGCGGAAGGCGCGGGTGGAGCCGCAGCGTAGAGCGTGTCGCGGCGTCGGTAGATAGTAGATGGCAGGCCTGCCAGGGCGTACAGGCCCCAGCGGAGATGCCGTAGTGGAACAGGGGACGAGGACGATGGCCTCGCAGGCGCAATCGGCCTGAGGGGATGCTGGGCGTCGCGGTGGGCGGGTACGTGCTGGTCGACCGAAACAAGCGACGGCGAAGAACAGGATCTCGGTACCGATGCCGGCGGCGAAAACGTAGCCGTCAGGCGAAGGTGGAAGTCCGGCGTCGGTTGTCCGGGCCCAGGCGGATGCGCGAACCGGGAGAGGCCAGGGTCAGGATGAGACGGGCGCGCAGCCGTGATGAGAGCAGGATGCGGGCGAACCGGCGGCTCGTCCAGGTGCAGCCGCCCCGAGGCGCTCTTGGCGACGTCAGGGACACGATGCTTGGCCGGGGCGACGATCGCGATGATGGTGGCCGACGAGAACACCACGCAGGTTGAGGGCTGCGCCCGGCAGCTTGCGGGCAGTGCGCTGGGGAAGGCGCCGCCGGGGTGACGCCAGCGGTGAGGAGCGGTCCGACGACAGGGCCAGCCGGGAGGGGCCTCCTGAGGTCGCCTGCGGACTTGCTCTCATCCGCTCGATTCAGAGGACCGGCTCACCGACCTGCTCCGATTCTTCATAGGGGTCTTCACACACAGGGTTTTCATTAGGGTCTTCGTGAGGCAGGGTGCTGGCCCCAGGCGCCAGGGGCGTTGAAGCCGCCTCGATACCGGGGAGCAAGGCGCCGGGGACCGAGTGGGGCCGGGGTGGCTGTCTGAGCCCGGGCATGTTGTGGGGCTATAACGAGATAATGAACTCGTGACGTCTCACCTTCTGCTCAGCCGCCAAACTGCCTCCGGCCCGGGCTCACAACGCCGGCGCACTCGGTGGGCGGCGAGTGTCGCCCAGGGTGGGCCGGCGGCGCGGTCACGTCAGCCTCGGCACAGTCCGTACTGACCATCGACACCCGCCGTGTTGCGCCCTGGGCTGGCCCGCGCGGCGGTGGTGGGGAGGGTGCCGGTGGGCGCCGTCTGCGTGCTCTCGCCGGACAGGACCGTGCTGGCCGGACACCAACGCCGCGAGGCCGGGGCACGATCCGACGGCGCATCCGGATCCGCGCCCTGCGCGCCGCCGCTCCGCCCTGGGCGACTCCACCTGGACAGCTGCCACCCCTCGTGGTCACCCTCGAGCCGTGCACCATGTGCCAGGTGCGATCATCACTGCTTGGTGGCCCGGCTCGTCCTGGGGGCTGGAGCCCCGGACCCGGGGCCCACCTGCGGCTCGGTGCGCGACGTCGTGCGTGACACCACTCCAACCAGGTCGGTGCGCCGGCCTGCGCGCCCCAGCCAGTCAGGACCTTCTGACCGCCTTCGCCCGCCCGACCGCCGCTGACGGGGGCCCTCCGTCCGAGGCCAGCCGGGAGTGACGTCGGTCGTGACTGATACCGCAGGACGTCGCATTGGGGCGTGGGGCGACGTCCATTATGACCTCGTGGGCCGAGATGCTGGCGTGTCGAGCAGCCGGTGCAGATCTCAGTCTGTGTGGTTTACTGTACCCTGGGTTCCAATCCAGCGCTACCGCCACCACGGGAGGGGCCGCGCCGACAGCCACGAGCTGCTCGGCGGGCCCCTCCATTCTTCTTTGCCGTTGGCCATTTTGATCAGGCCGCCGCCGGCTGATCGACGTCGTAGGATGCCCGTAATGCACGAGGGTGGGGTACTGCTGGGGAGAATTTTCGCGCGGTGCGAGGGCTCGCGCGTACATACAGCCTGGTCAGTGCATTCCCACCTTCATTCCACCTTCGTGGGTGAACTCGTGTCGTTCGTACGACATGCCGACCACGGCGCGGGAACGCTCTTGTCCCCCATGCCTGTTTGGCGTCAGGCGCTTACTCTTAGCCCTCTGGTCGCCGTCCCACTGATCCCGCCCCTGTCCGTTCCCGCACTGGGTCCGCCCGCACACGCCTCCGGATCGCGCCCGCGCGGCCGCCGAGCTACTCGCCTCCTGTGCGACGCTGCTTGGTCGCCGGAGGTGACGCAGGCGATCGACGGCCCTGCTCACCCAGACTACTGTGCTGGCCCGCGGCGGCTGCTCCCCAGCCCAAGGTCAGTGGCTCGGCGACATCGCCAGCTGGCGCCGCATGCGCTTCACCACGACCACGGTGCTCTCACGTCAGGCGGACACGATCGCCGGATCGGTGGTGCGCGGCCGCACCCGCACCACAGCCACCCTGTGGGGCGCAGGCGCAGCACCTGGAACCCTTCAGATCGTCGGATACGTCGTGCCCGACGCCGACGCATTTCTTCAGGCGCAATCCACTGGCTTCGCTGGCCGCCATGGACGCCGCCTCCACCTGAAGTGACTCCTCGCCGCACGGTGGAGCTTCGCCTCGCCACCGGCGCCACTTGGTCCCCTCGTGGCGCGGGCGCGCGTTCACAGTCCTCGGCCAGGCGTGCTTAAAGTGGCGCATCTCGCGCGCGCGCGCTGCAAATAGCCCTGCCCCCAGAAGGAGGCCAGGTCGTCCAGTGGCCGCCACCCGGACGGCGCGCCGGGGACGGGAGGTGCCAGCAGCACCCGCCACCCTGCCCTCCGACGATCCGCGGCGTGGCCGCCACGCGAAACGCTCCTGGACTGCACCGCCAGCGCCCGGCCGCCCGCCCGCGGGTCGGCCCGAGACCACTGAGCCCGCAGCGCAGCGCGCCGCCCGCCGCCGCCGACCATCTGCGGTGTAGTCACCCGCACCCTGTGAGGCCGGGGAACCTCCGGACGCTCAGGCACGCTCGTCAGGCGGCGGCGCGCGCCGCCGCCTGCGGCACTGGCAGCAGCGCCCGCAGCGCCCTGGGCCACGTCCAGCCACTCAGGCTGGAAACGCCAGCGAGCCGGTGAGCGCTGGCTCACCTGAACTGCCGCACGCGCCGGAAGCCGCCGGACTGCCGACCAGGCTCATCACCCGCCGGTACCAGCCACTCCCTCAGCGCGCTCCGCCAGGCGCATCACTCATATCAGCCCATGCTCCGCGTGCTCATGCAGCAGGAGGCCCAGGCGGGCGCGCAGGCCGCAGGCCTCCTCATCCCACAGCAGCACGTCGCGATCCGGCCAGCCTCGGCCCCCTCGGCGCGCGCACCTGGCCCGCGACGGCCGCGCCGCTCACCCGAAGCCCGGACCCGGCGCGGCGGCCGAGGTGGTGGCGAGCGCGAGTGCCCCCAGGCGCGCGGGCGCTCGGCGTGCGCGACGCCGCCCACTCCCGGACGGCGCGCGCGCTCCTCCTCAGCCCAGCCCAGGCGGCCAGCTCACGGCCGTCCGCTCATCCGAGGGGCGCGGCGGCCCGGACGAAAGTGCGTCCGCGCCCTGCCGGTCAGGTCCACGCCCGCCACCGCCGGCCCGCTCGGACTCCGCCGGCGCCGAGGCCCGCCGGCAAGCTGAGCGAGTCCCGCGGCACGCTCGCGTAGTGCGCCTCCTCCGCCCGCCGCGAGGGCCGGCCCCCGACGTCGCGCGATCCACTGCGGCTGCACGCCGTCCAGCCGCAGCGCCGCCACGCCGACTCCAGGTCCATCTGGCAGCCTCCACGCTCCCAGACCCGCGCCTCCGCCGACGCCGTGCCCTCCCGCGGGCCATCCCGGCCGCGGCCCGTAGTCAATGCAGGCCCGACGCCCCTCGGCCGCGCTCAGCGTTGCCTGCAGGGTTGCGTTCGTGGAGGGCCGCCCTCGTGGTGTGCTCCAGCTGCTCGGAGACTGAGCGCCGGCAGTGCCAGCAGTCAGCGTGCCTCCCGCCTTCCACGCCCCGACCCGGCCCCCGCCACTGCGCGCCTGATCGGGCCAGCGCCGTCAGGTCCCCGCGGGCGCGCGCAGGTCGGCAGTCAGCAGTGCCGTAGCCCGGGCCTCATCGCGCAGCACCGGTGCCGTCGCCAGCGGGGCCCGCGCCTCCCGCACGTCCGCCGGCAGACTGGCCACCCGCCCGCCCAGGAGTCACGCCATCTCCTCCCGGCTCAGGCCCAGGCGCTCCAGCGCTCCCAGGCGGCCCCTGGCGCAGCAGCCGGCGGCTCATCCACCCAGGCCAGACCCGTGCCGTCAGGCACCCACACAGCCAGCTCCAGGGCCGCACGGGTGAGGTCGGCCGACAGGATCTCCGAGGTCAGGAGCCAGCGGCGAGCGCGCCCAGTCCGTCGGCGAGCAGCAGCGGGTAGACGACGCCGGGACCCTCGCGACCCCACGCCCGGCCCGCTGCACCCCGGCCGCCCGAGACGCCTGTCACCAGGCCACTCATGGGGCGGGCCCGTCCGGGCGCGGCTGCGCGCCAGCGTGAGTCCACCACCACCCGCACGGGCACCGTCAGCGACAGCTCCGCCACGTTCGTGGCCACCACGACGCGCCGCCGCCCCGCCGGGCTCAGGGCCAGGGCCGCGTCCTGGGCGCTCGCGGGCGAGCGGCCGTGCAGCGGCAGGACGTCCACGCCCGCAGGAGACCGCGCCGCGCAGGCGAGACGACATCGTCGACCTCGCGGGCGCCGGGCAGGAAGACCAGGACGTCGCCCGGGCGCTCGGCCAGGGGCCCGGCTCCACGGTGGCGGCGACGTGGGCGAGGAACTCCCGCGGCACCCGCGCGGCCCCAGGCGACCGGAGTGCGCCCGGCGGCGCCCACACCCTTCGAGAGGGTGGAGTCGGCCGGGCACCTCCACCAGCGGGCCGGTCGCCCGACAGAGCCGCCCAGGATGGGGCGCAGGCGGTCGGCGTCAGGCGTAGCGGACATGGCCACGAGGGTGAGGGTCCTCGCGCAGGGGCGGCACGCGCGTCCGTCAGAAGGGGCCAGGGCAGGTCGCGCTGTCGAGGCGCTCGTGGACCTCGTCGAGGATGACGGCGTTGATGCTGGCCAGCTCAGGTCCCGTTGGAGACGGCGCAGAAGGAGACCGGCGGTGGCGACGCCGATCCGCGTGTCGGGCCCGGCGCGCCGCTCCCCGCACCGCGTATGACAGGTGCCGCCGACCTCCTCCCAGGAGGTCAGCCAGGCGGCAGGCGGCCGCGCGAGCGGCGATGCGCCGCGGCTGGGTGACGACGACGCGGCCCGGCCCGCGTTCCGGGGGCGCGATGCGGGGCGCCGGCAGGGACGTTAGTCAGGACGTCGGCCGGGAGCGGCGGGATGGGTGTCGTCTTGGCCGGTGCCGGGCGGGGCGGTGAGGACCAGGCAGGGGGCGACGTCGTCAGAACCCGGAAGGGGCGGGGCGAGGGCGCTCCGCGCAGCTCGGGCAGACCCCGACCACCAGCGGGTCCGGGGGCGAGGAGGCAGTGCCCCGATGGGGTCGGTCTGCGAGGCTGCGGCGGCCCTGCGGCCCGGTACGAGTCATGCCCTGATTGTGCCCGGTGGGGGAGCGGCCGTAGGTGCAGGGGCCGACGTCGGACGGGGATGCTGAGCAGCAGAAGGCCTCGGCCGACGGAGGGACCGGAGGCGCAGTGGGTGGACAGGGATGAGGATGAGAGGCGCGCAGGCGCGGCAGCTAGCCTCACGCTCATGAGGGATGTCTCGCGACTGCAGCGCGTCGGCGAGCTTCTCGGAGTACTCGGCGTGGGCCTTGACGGCCTTGCGCATGCAGGGCGCCGCCGATGAGGCCGACCCCGTCGAGGAGGTAACGCACCGGGGGTCTCGCCTTGCGGTCCGGTCCCGAACTGAAGGTTCTGTGAGATAGAGAGTTGCTGCCGCGGGCGCGCCGAAGGATGGACGTCCCCTCTTACCGCGGGAGATCTGGGGTGTCGGCGGAGAGGGGCGACGGTCCAGCCCTCCTGGAGTGAAGAACTCCGCAACGATTGAGTCGAACCCGATCTGATTGATTGCATTAATGGTGTACATGCGCTCAACCAGGGTGGGATAGTAGGGTGACGCCTCCTTTGTGCACATCACGTACAATAACGTTTGCGTGGTGGTGCGCGCCTGGACTGCACATGGAATCGACAGAATCTTCAGAATCGACCCGGAGCGCGTCGATTCTGAAGTTTTGTCGGTGAGTGCGGGTGGGTGTCAGCGGCCGATTTTTCCAGTGAAGCACGCGCTTGACGCGGGTGCGTCCTGTCAAGCACACCTAGACATGTCAAGCAAACGCTGACACCCTCTCTCGAGGGTGAGGGCGGCTATCGAGGGATGATCGCCATGTTCTCCGCCGTCTCCGCTTCTCCTGCCCTGGCCGCTGCGTCATCGACCTCTCCGTGTCACCTTCGTCGCCGGGGTGGTTAGCGGCCTTGTCGCCGATCGTCCTCTATCTGCTCGTCTACCGGTACTCGGCTCACCATCTGCCCGGGTCCGTGCCGAGGGCCCTGAGCTCCTCAAGAGCTCGGCGGGCAGCAAGCCGGTCTCATGCTGCTCCTCCCCACGGAATCATGGTGGGCTTCGTGTTCCCAGCAGATAGTCATGTCTCTCCGGGACCACTTCGCTGGTCGTTCACCTCATCAGCGCCGCCCTGGTCAGCGTGTCCATCATCGGTGTCGCTGGCTGTCCCCGAGACGCGTGCTGCCGTCCGAACGCGGCTGCGGCATGAGCCGGTTATTCCCGCCCCGGGCGGTGGGGACCATGGATAACGACGTGCGCGGCGTGCGCGGGCGCAGTCTCCTCAGGCCCAGCTTGGAGCCACCTGGGCGTCTCCAGACAGAGCATCAACTCCATCAGAGAAGGGCAAGTCGACCCTCCCTTCCCGCCATCGCCATCGCCCGCTACTTCGAGACCACTGTTGAGGGAGATCTTTCATGCCTGGTCAGATCCCCAGCCACCCTACATCCACCGACCGCCGGTTCGTCCTCCTCCGGTTCGACGTCGGAGTGCTCGGGGCCTGAAGAAGCCACCAGACCTCAGCCGCCCCGCCGTCAGGCGCATGGCCTACGTTGTCGTCGTCGTGATCCTTCTGTGGGTGGCGGCGTTGACGATCCCGATGTCCAACGGCTTCCTCTACGGTGGCGCCAGTGGGGCGTCGGCCATGATGCTCGTCTACGTCGCCCTGATCTTCGCCAAGAGGCGCGGATACGAGACCTTCTTCGTCCGTGAGCTCGAGAAGCGTGAGGACGAGGCGACAGGGCGCGCCTCACGGGCCTGGGCGCTCACCGGCGTCGTCGGCTTCTTCGGCAATGTTGTTGTTGGTGCCGTGGGTGCCTTCGGAGGGTCGATGAAGCCGGCCCTGGTTGTCGTCCTGCGGCTCCAGCTGGTGAGCTTCATCGGAGGGAACATCTACTTCAACCGCACGATGTAGATCGCGGAGGCGTGGCCGCACCGGGCCTGAGTCGACCCCGTCTTCCGCCCCTGCCCGCCGGCCCGCACACAGATCGACAGAATCTTCATAATCGACGGGCCGCGTCGATTCTGAAGTTTTGTTGACTGGTGAGCTGGAAGGGCCTCATCTCGGCGGCGGTCACAGCGTCTTCAGCGTAGACTTGCTCCACCCTGACCGGCTTCAGCGCCGGCCGCCGTTCCCTCGTCCCATCGCCCGCCCCGGAGCTGCCCGAAAGGAGAATCCATGGTCCAGCAGTCCGCCCCACCAGGAATCTGGGACGGGACCCCGACGGCGCCTCCATCCTCCTGGCCACGGGTCGCGCCCGCCGCGAGCCTCCTTGTCATCGCCAGGCCCGCCTTCCTGCGCGATCTCGACCAGGCCTGGGGCCGCCCGTCGGCCCGTGTGCGCCTGTCCTTCCTGCCCAGTGTCCAGGCTCCAGGCGCTCCCGGCCAGGAGGACGCTCTCATGTCCTACAGGCGCGGTGGTCTCGCGTGTTCCTCGTCGCCCGCGGTCGCACCAGCATGTTCGAGGCGGGGCGGTACGCAGTGCGGCGGCGCTGGCCCGCATCGCCAGTGGGGCCCGCCTGCGCGCCGCCCTGCTCGTCACCCGCGCCACACCGCTGCGCGGCTCCGTGTGACGTGGCCGGAGGGCCGGCGCCGGGCCAGGTGCGCGTCGTCGCCGACCACCTCAGCGTCTTCAGTGGTCCTCTCTTCCCGGCCGCCGGCGCATGGTCTCGGCGGGCTCGGGACGCGAGGCTCACCGAGGCGCCTGGGGGCCTTCGCGGCGTGAGCGGCAGTTCCGTGGTAGCACTCGTGCCCGGGCCGCTGCGTCCGAGGCCCGGCCGAGTCCGCGCCCTGGTCTCCCTGGGTGCCGACGCCGCGTCACCGACTCGTGGCTGAGGCCATGGTCCACCAGCCGCAAGGGGCGTGGCGGTCTCCGCCCTGACCTACCTCGACGCCCCGGCCGCCGGTGGGAACCTCGGGCAGGCGCAGCCTCCTTAGAGCGGGCATCCGGCGTCACCCTGGCCGCCGTCGAGGAGGTCCTCCGGCCTGCGGGCCCGGCGCCTGAACGTGATTCTGGGAACGGCGTGGAAAGGATGCTGCCGGGGCTGCCGCCCCCGTTAAGGTCATCTCGTGAGACCCTTCCTCTTCCTGGCCACCCGCAGCGATGACTGAGCCAGCCGACGCCGAGTACGAGGCATTCCTCACGCACCGGCCTGGATGAGTCCACGCTCCGTCGCCTGCGCACTGGAGTCCCAGTCCCTGCCGCAGATCGACCTGGACGACTGGTCCGGAATCCTCGTGGGTGGCTCCCCTTCAACGCCTCCACCCCGCCGGAGAAGAAGTCCGCCACCCAGAAGCAGGTCGAGGCGGAGCTCTCGGGACTGCTCGACCGCGTCATCGCGGCCGACTTCCCCTTCTTCGGCGCCTGCTACGGCGTCGGCGCGCTCGCTCTGCCACCAGGGCGCCGTCGTCGACACCACCTGACGGCGGGCCGTATCACCCGCGAGGTCCACTCTCACCGGGGGCCAGCCTGGCCGGCCCCGATCTGCGCAGGCCTCCCGGGTCTTCCAGGCCTTCGTCGCCCACAGGAGGCGGTCACGAGCGCTGCCGCCCCACGCAGCTCGTCCTGGGGCCGGCGAGGCCTGACCCAGTCCAGATGTTCCGGATCGGCAGCAGCACTGTACGCCACCCAGTTTCCATCCCAGGCTCGACGGCGACCTACCTCGCCCACCGGCTCGGCTTCTACGCCGGTCACGGCTCGCTTCGCTGACGACGAGGCTCGCCGAGCTCCAGGCTCGCGTGCGCCTCGACGACGTCTCCGACTCCTGGAAGCTCCTGGCCAACCGCTGTGTCCGTCCACGCCCGCGACTGACGGTGTCGGTGCCCGGCAGGGCGCTCCGGGCTTCAGGGGAACAGGTGTAGGCAGGCCCGAGCACCGTCGGCCCAGAGCGTCTCAGTGAGGTCATGCGCCCTTGAGGCTGTGTCTGCTTCTGTTCTCTCGGTTGAGGTTCCAGGCCGTCGTGGTTGCTCATCGGTGGATGCTCTGACGCGTTCTCAAGGCTGCTTCGGAGATGATTGAGGGAAGGTCTCTTCGAACGAGGTTGTGTCCCAGTAACTCGGGTCGTACCACTCGCATGAATGAGGAGCCATCATCGCCATGAAAGTGGAGCACGGTAAGAGCGTCATAAAAGGCGAGGCATATCGTCGAAGAGTGAGCTGTGATGCCCTTCTCTTGTAGTGCCTGCTTGCAGTGAGGGTGGGGAGGAGGTGAGGCTGGCTCAGCCTTCAGGTGCGTCTCCTCTCGACTGTGAGGAGAGACAGTATGATGGCCACGCCATCCTTCATGTGGACGTGAATGACCCTCGTTGAGGTGCCCAGCTCGATCGTGCCGATGTGCACTTCATGCCCGGGAAATGATGACTCGTGAAGTCTGGTGCAAAGGTGCTGATAGTACGTCAAGGGCTGTCCGGTTTGTATGCCCGGCGGTTCTCCTAGTCGCATACGAAGAGCCTAACAGGCCGAGATGGCGGCTTTTAGAGACTCTGAAGAGGTGCATTCATCTGGGATAAAAACTATATCCCCGATGGGAGGTGCAGAGGTCCCCGCTCACATGCCTGGCCGGCCTGCGTCTCCGTGATGACAGGACAGGATCGGCTGGGGTCTCGTCGACTCTTACTGAGTTACAGCCGATCTCGTCGCAGGTCCGATGCGGTCAGTGGGCGGCCCCCGGGATGCTCATCTCCGAGCGTCTACTCCACGAGGTGGCAATGCACCCGGCCAGGGGCTGCGCATACTGCACGAACCCCGCACCTCGTGACTACGCAGCAAGCCCACTTCCAGTGGCCTCCGCCCCTCGTGCAGTGCCCTCGCACCGCGGGCGGCTGGGCAGCCGTCGACAGGTGCGCCCCGCCTCTGCTATCCCAGTTCGCCCAGCGCGGGAGGGGTGCGTGCGGTGCGGGCGAGGTGGATGCTGGGGTGCCCACCGGGCCGAGATCGTCTGATCGGTCCCGACACCCAGGACGTACAGAAAGGACTCGCTTTGCATGTCCCGCATTGTCATGATCAGGGGCCGGCGAGGTGCGCTGCTGGCCTCCCCCGCTGCTGAGTGGACGCGCCGGCCACGAGGTCGTCTCCCTCATCCGCAACCCTGACCCTCCGCTGACGTCGCCGCCACCGGAGCCACCCCGCTGGTCCTGTCCGTCGAGGCCGGACGTCGCTGAGCTCACTCGGGTCTTCGCCGGTGCTGAGCGCGATCGTCTGGTCCGCCGGAGCCGGCGGCAAGGAGGCCCGAGCGCACCGAGCGCCGTCGACCGCGCCGCCGCCATCCGCTCCATGGAGCCGCCGCCGCGGCCGGGGTCACGCGCTGCGTCATGGTCTCCTTCCTCACCGCCTACGGCGAGGTTCCCGACGACCACCCCGCTGCGCTCCTACGCCATTGCCAAGATCGCGGCAGACCGACACCTGCAGACCACCGACCTGGCCTGGACGATCCTGGGGCCGGGCCTGCTGACCCTGGATGAACCCACCGGTGCCATCACCGTGGCTCGCGTCCCCGAGGGCACCTCGACCTCGAAGGCGCCGACGTCGCGTGGCAACGTGGCTCATGTCATCGCCGCTGTGCTCGCCGAGCCGGCCAGCATCGGCAAGGTCATCCCCTTCTACGACGGTGACACCCCCATCGCTCAGGCTGTTGCCGATGTGCCACAGGAGTACGCCGACCTGTCCTGAGCGTCTCTTTGACCATGATCGGAAAGAGTGCTCCGGCCCGCGCTCGTTGAGTAAGCGCGGGCCGGATCCAGGATTTGTGGTTTGATATTGTGGACTGTGCTGGGTGTTTTTCGGACGGTGCTTGTTTGTGTTTCAGGCTGCCTTCGTTAAGTCCAGGAGCTCGCGTTCGAATTCGTTCGGGGTGCGGTATCCCATGGCTGAGTGAAGGCGAACATGATCGTATCTCAGCTCGATCCATGAGGCAATATCCTTGACCGCCTTGTCCTTCGTGGGATACACCATTCGGTGGACCCTCTCATTCTTGAGGGTGGCGTTGAAGGACTGAAGCCCACGCACCTACTCAGTCACGCCCCCGTACGCCCCACCGAGGACGAGATCATAACCCTTGAGGTGATCAGGACCTCTGAGGACGTGTGCAGCTCCCCCTGTCCAGAGTGAAAGATCGTCACACCCTCCTCGACCGGGCACCTGCGTACCGCCATGTCAATGGCCTGGCACACCAGGGACGTGTGCATGCGGTCGCCCATCGCATAACCCACGACCTTCAAAGCATCAGCAGTCCAGAACAGTCGCAAGATAAATGAATCCGGCCCACGTCCTGACATAGGTCATGTCCCCGCACCACTTACGTCCAGGTTCGGCAGCGGCGGGAGTCCCGCCTGAGCAGGTCCGGCCGCTCATCCAGATCCTGGGCCGGCACCGTGGTTCGGACTTTCGCCCGCGGCCCGGCGGCCCCAGGTCACGCATGATGGACCGGATCGTGGAACCGTCCGCCCGCACACCACGCCGCTCCAGGACCACCTGGATGCGCCGGTACCCATAGGTGCCCTCATGAGTCCTCAAAAACGTCCTTAATCATAATGGCCAGCTCCTCCCTCCTGACGGCCGCCTGCGACTGGGGCCGGTCACGCCAAGAGTAGTACCCCGATCTTGACACCATGGACCACCGGCACATTGAGGAGATGGGATAGGAGCCTTCTTCGCGGTTGATCAGCTCGTAGCGGTCGATCACGGTCGTTCCTTGACAAGCCAGGCAGCTGCTTTTTTCAGGAAATCATTCTCCTGACGCAGCTCCCTGTTCTCCACTCTCAGTTTCGCCATCTCAGCCGACTCGGAGGCCTTCTTGCGGTCCTGGTCAGTGGCGTGCTCCTTCTTGTATCTTGCGACCCAGTTACCTACCGTCTAGGAGACATGGTCATACGACGAGGCGACCGAGGAGATGGTGCGTTCCTTCTCGACGACTTCACGCACGACCTGCGCCTTGAACTCGTCTGAGTGATCTCGCTGCTGGCAAAGGTCTCCATCCTATCGAGCTCAAGGGAAGAAAACTCCCCAGTCAGAAACACCACGCACCCCATTGGTCTGACCGCCGGGGCGGGCGGCCTCAGCCACTCGTGATGTTGGTGCCAATACTGAGCTCTTAAGGGCGGGGAGGCTCGAGACCTACTCCAGCAGGGTGTTGGCGTCGCAGTTACCGGAAATTCCTGGCAGCCCCTCTGATCACATCCTCTGGTCCCACGACCCGCTTGGCGGAGTTGCGCTTAAGCCGATCGAACCACCCGGTGGGGGCGGCGTCGTCGAGTGCCTGCGGGCCTGTGGGGCGGATGCGGTGACTGCTGTGGGCTCGGCTGCTGAGTGGCGGTGGTGCTGCTCAGTGCGAGCCCAGTGGTCAGGATGCCTCGCGCTCAGGGTCAGGGCGAGGGAAGCGCTTGGTGTTGGATGTCTGTCGCATATTGACCTCCAGTGAGATTGTCCTGGTCCTCCGACCCTAGCGAGTCTCGGTGGGCTCTGAGTGGTGACATATCTATTGGTGAGGCAAAGATGTGTTGTGCTTCATGGGCGTGCCGGCTGCGGGGACTCCTGTCCCGTTTGCCCTGGCAGCGCGTTGGCCCGTACCCACCGCAGTGGGTACGGGCCAATCTGGTGCGGCGATCCGTCGGGGGCAAGTACTACTTGCCGTCCGACATGGCGCTGGCCGAGGGGTCGGCCGACATCTTGTCATCGCTCATCTTGCCGTCGGACATCTTGCCGTCGCTGCTCATTTTGCCGTCAGCAGGTCTTGCTGCTCGCTCATGGCGCCGCCGAGGGTGGAGTCTGCTCCATCTTGCCCTTGTCGGCATTCGTGGAGCCGCAGGCGGCGGTACCGACGGCGAGGGCGGCAACGAGCAGGGCGGCTGACACGATCTTGCGAGTACGCATGGGAGAACTCCTTGGTGACATGGGTTGGCGACGTGGCCAGGTGAGTGGTGGTGCACCGACGTAGTGCACCGTCACCAGGAGTTCGGAGCCGCGAGGCGTCTCGGATGGTGCCAGGAGAGTGACTCCCAACGCACATAGCTGACGGCACGGGTGCCCCTCATCCCGGTCGGCTACTGATCGTCCTGGTCGCTGCTCGCTCGTCTCCCTGGGCGGCCTGTGGGTGGCTTCGGCTTTCTTGCGTTGCCGGCGGGCTCGGTCGCGCTGGCGACGTCGTGCTCGGGCCTCCTCCTTCTTGTGGAAGGCGGCTGCCTTGGTCGCCATCCACTCCGGGATGAACTCAGGATCCCTGGGGATGCAGTCCTCAGCTCCACCGCCGCGCCCTGCTCCGACACCGGATCTCCGTTAATGACCGGCTCGCGCATCCAGTCCGACTCCTGGTGGAGCACACCGTCGGAGGCCTCCATCCACAGGTGCGAGTACAGCCAGGCACCCCGATGAGGATCCACCTGAGCCGGACGAAGCTTGTACATGGTGAAGTCCATCTTCGCAGGAAACAGCACGCTCTTGCGCTGACCATCGATCGTCAGCCAGTTGATGACATGCCCGGTGCGGTGGATGGCGTGGTAGTCGATGTCGATGCGGGTCCCGCCGCTGTCACGCAGCCAGTCCCGCAGCATGCCCTCGAACCGCTCGAAGGCCTCCTGGGCACTCAGGTCCTCAGCACTCACAGAAACTACCTCCTAATGATGGTTCACGAACGGCTCTACTTTGACGAACGCCTTGAGCGTCCGTCCACGTCGCCTTGAACTCGGTGGGTACTTGTTCGGTCTTGGTCAGCTCCGGCCCGACCGGGTCGCGGTAGTTGAAGTCTACGGCGAAGCCCTTGTAGTTGCCCGGAGTATCGGCGATCTGCTGCTCCAGCCTCAGGTAGGACTCGAAGTCGCTGTCGGGGAAGTTCTGGTTGACCTCCTTGAGCATCGCCACCACGTTGATCTTCTCAGGCGGGCCGTGGAACTGGGTACCGGCCCCGTGCCCACCGTTGTGCTCACCGGGCAGGTCGTCTCCCAGAGCCTTCACCTTGCTCTGGGTGTGCGCCGAGCGCACCCCCTTCTCCCCGTTAGCTTTATCCAGGGGCTCCATGTGACCGTCGACCTCCATGCGCGATGTACGCGCGTGCTCATCAGTGACGTAGTGGAACTTGCCGTTCTCCTGACAGTGGTAGCTTGTTTTAAGGTGTGTGCGAAGGACATTGTTTTAAGGTTGCGACAAGCGGTCTGTTGGCCTGTAGTAGGAGCGGAAGGCCAGCGTGATGCTGGGGTCAAGTCAGTTTGATCTCGGCTGGCCCCCAGCACCAAACTGACGAAGTGCTCCCCGGCTGCGGCTATCCGTGCTCCTGCGGGTGGTGTGCGGCCGGTTAGGAAGAGCGGCGGTACCTCGGAAAGCTAGATCGGGTGGAGAGTTGCCTGGTCGGTTCTAGAGGTCGTCGCGGCGGGCCTCTTCGAGGACTGGGCGGGCTGCCGGGACAGCCGATGACAGCGTGAGGCACACCGTCGGGCTTGGGTCCAGAAGTCTTTTTGGGGTCGGCGGTGTCGAGCTTGCGAGCTCCATCATGGACGGAGTAGTAGTCCAGGAGTCGTCGTATCGCTCAATCCTCTCCATTGCGCACCCAGGAACCCGGTCCCCTCCGCCCGGGGTGCCGGGCTTTCCCATCGAGGGCGACGTCAGTCTGGACCCAAAGAGGCGGCTCAGAGTGGTCGGCGGCGATGACGCCGTCAGCGGCCATGGCCTCGACGCCTCCTCCGACTCCATGCGGTCTGGCCGGCTGATGCAGGTCACCTCTCAGCAGGTCGGAGGTGGAGGATCGACATGTTCTGGAAGAAGTAGGGCCAGACCGTTGGAGCAAGGAGGAAGTCTCGGTAGGACTCCGGCAGATGGAAGCCCAGCTGGGCCTCGGTGCTAGCCACGGTCTCCTCAGTGGCGTGCAGGTGCGGTATGGCGTGAGTCCACAGGCCCTTCCAGTCGGCCTCCATCCGCGCCTGGTTAATCATCGCGCCCCAGCCGATGTTTGGGCCCACATCCACCCCAGGACGCCCCTGGCTCAACTCTACTGGACGCACCAGTGTTTTGTATCAGTCATATCTCACTCCCTTTTCCCCGAGAAGGAATATCGTTGGTTTGTACCTACAGGAAGGTTATTCAGGGTGTGGGGGTTTTAGGGGTTTGGTGTATTAGATGGGTGACGGCTCGTTGGTCTAAGAGAATCAGATTGCTGACAGAAACCTCTCAGGAACGGGCCAGTCGCGGGTAAAGAGTATCACAGGCCTGGACAGAACGCAGTTGGGCTGCTGGGTGGAAATGGTGCTGGGTGATACTGAGATCCCCTTGGCGCCAAGAATTCTTGGCTCCACTGCCGCGGCAGGCGACGTTGATGATGTTGCGCACCAACACCTCCCAGGGAGGCGATCGCCGAGATCATGGGGTGTCACAGCCGATGATCTCGCGGGCGATCTCGGTGGTCACCGGATCATCGCCAGGGTCTTGGGGCCTGTGCTGGCGACCGTCGAGGAGGTCCCCCGTGGGGGCGTGCACATCATCGACGGTACGCTCCTGCCGTGCTGGAGCTGGAAGGATCAAACGGACCTGTGGTCGGGCGAGCACAAGCGCACCGGCCTGAGCCTGCAGGTGCTGGTCAGCCCCTGCCAGGCGCCTGCAGTGGGCCCTCAGACCCGCTACCGGGGCCACCCGACACCAAGGCCATCACCACCTCCGGTCTCTTGGAGATCGGCCCTCCTGCTGCATCGCCGATAAAGGCTACATCGGACCGGGGTTCTCACCCCCTACAAGAAACCTCCCAACAGTGAGCTCACCAAGGCCCAGAAGCAGGCCAACAAATCCCTAAATGAAATCCGGTACGTCGTGGAGAGAACCATCGCGCACATCAAATCCTGGAAGATCCTGGCCCACGACTACAGGCACCCCTGCACACCTTCAAAGAAACTATCACAGCCACCCTAGCCCTCTACGCCTACACCAACCCCTGAATAACCTTCAAGGAACGACCGTGACTGACCGCTTGCGAGCTGATCAACCGCGAAGAAGGCCACTATCCCATCTCCTCAATGTGCCGGTGGTCCAGGGTATCAAAATCAGGGTACTACTCCTGGCGCGACCGACCCGAATCAGCAACAACTGCGAGGAGAAAAGAGCTTGGAGTCATGGTTAACGACGCCTTCGAGGACTCGTGAGGGCACCTACGGGTACCGACGAATTCAGGTGAGTCTGGAAAGGCGCGGGGTCTGGGCGGACGGGTCCACGATCCGCTCCATCATGCGCGACCTGGGGCTGCAGGCCGCCGGGCCACGGGCAAAGGCCCGAACCACGGTGCCGGCCCAGGACCTGGATGCGCGCCCGGACCTGCTCAGGCGGGACTTCACCGCCGACGAACCTGGACGTAAGTGGTGCGGGGACATCACCTACGTCAGGACGTGGACCGGATTCGCCTATCTTGCGACTGTCCTGGACTGCTGTACTAAGAAGGTCGTGGGTTATGCGATGGCCGACCACATGCACACGTCCCTGGTGTGCCAGGCCATTGACGGCTCTTCGCGTTTGAGGGTGTAGTAGGCGGGGCTTATCGCGTGGTTTAGGTAGTTTCTGTCAGGTGGTCTTTGAGGCGTCCGGCGTGGATGAGGCTGCGGATGGTGTAGTGCGCGAGGTTCCTGAAGCGGGGCGATACCGCGTAGGTGCTCCAGGCGCCCGTTGACTGCTTCGAGTAGGGCCGTTGGAGGTACGGGGGTGGTCGAAGTAGGCCAGGACGTCCTGGCTGCGGCTGACCAGGGTCCTTGCCAGTGTCTGGATCTCCTCCAGGCCGTCGGGGACGGCCTGCCTCAGGGAGCTGATGAGCCGTTGCATCAGGAACCGCCCCAGGCCCGCCTCCTCGGCGCGGTAGGCCTGGATCAGACGCTGGTAGACACCCCAGGCGGCCTGAACCGCAGCATGGCGCTCATCAGCGAACAGAGCCTCAAGACGCTCGGCCTGGGCATCGGTGAGCAGGCCGGCCCCGGTGTGCAGGGTGCGCCGGGCCCGGTAGAGCCGGTCACCCGCCCGGCCCCGCCGGCCCGCGATCGCCCGCTGGATCCGGCGGCGGCACTGGTCGAGTTGCTGGCAGCCAGGGACACGACGTGAAGGGATCCATGACCGCCCGCGCCTTGGGAGCTCCTCGCCGGCGGCGCCTCTTGAACCCGGTGAAACCGTCCATCGCCACCACCTCGGCCCGCCCACGCCATTTCCTGGTCGCGCTGGGAGAGCCAGGTCTTGAGGACCTTCTTGGACCGTCCTGGGACCACGTCCAGCAGACGCGCGGACCACTGCGGTGGCGTACGGGGTCAGGTCGATGATGACGGTGACATAGCGGTCGCCCCGCCTGGTGTGGCGCCACACGTGCTCATCAACTCGGGGACCTCCACACCATCGAAGCGGTGGGGACTCGTCTAACAGCGTGGCCTGAGCGCTTGCCAGGATTGCGTTGTTGGCGGTGTGCCAGGGAGATCCCCAGGGTCCGCGCGACCCGGGGAGACCGACATGCACTCCAGGGCAAGGGCACGCAGCCCCCACTCCCACCGCCGAGCGTGTCAGCCGCGCCCTGGGCTCAGCCAAGGTGGAGGTGTCCTGTCTCCACACCCGGCGGCAGTGGGTGCAGGCGAAGCGCCGCAGGCATGCCCACCAGCTGCGTGGGTCTCCACCCCACCGGTACGTGGGCCCAGGCGCGCCACCGTCCCACGGGATACTCCTGAGCGCCGCAGGCTCCCCGCAGAAGGGGTCCTCAGACCCGATCGGCATGCGGCACTCGATCACCGCGCACTTGGCTGCGAGGGTGCTGGCCCCACTGCGGTCAGTCCCAGGGCGTCCAGGCCCAGGAAGGTCGTCAAATCAGGGCAGGCGAAGGTAGTCTCAGGCACGTCGAGGTCTCTCAGGTGGCGTGTAGCAGCTCCCATCATCAGGGGACTCGGCCCTACTCAAGCAACGACGCACCCACCCACCTATGCACCCTCAATAGGCTCCAGCTACCACACCCTCAAACGCGAAGAGCCCCTAGTGACATGGCGGTCAGGAGATGCCCGATCAAGAAGGGTGTGACGATCTTTCACTCCGACAGGGGGAGCCAATACACGTCTCAGAGGTTCCTGGATCACCTCAAGGGTTATGGGATTCGTCCCTCGGTGGGGCGCACGGGGGTGTGCTGGGACAATGCGTGGGCTTCAGTCCTTCAACGCCACCCTCAAGAATGAGAGAGTGTACCGGATGGTATACCCAACGAAGGACAAAGCGATGAACGATATTGCCTCGTGGATCGAGTTGAGATACAATCATATTCGTCTTCACTCAGCCCTAGGGTATCGCACTCCCGACGACGTCGAAAGCGAGTTCCTGGACCTGAAGAAGGCAGCCTGAAACACAAACAAGCACTGTCCGAAAAACACCTAGCAGTCCAGGTCAAGGATATTGCCTCGTGGATCGAGCTGACATACAATCATGTTCGCCTTCACTCAGCCATGGGATACCGCACCCCGAACGAGATCGAACGCGAACTCCTGGACTTAACGAAGGCAGCCTGAAGTAAGAAAACAAGTACTGTCCGAAAAACACCTGGCAGTCCAGGGCGGCAGAAGATCGCTGTCTGGCAGAGCCAGGGGATGCTAGACCTGGAGTCCCTGGAACCAGCGCCTGGCCTCGAGCTTTCATCGTCGGGGTGTCAAGCCTCGGGTTTTGTGGAGGCTGGTTTATCTGGCGTCGGTGGTTGCTGGCTGGGGCTGGCCGATGGTCTGCTGGTCGACGTTGTTGGTGTCGGGGACCCGGGCGGCTTCGTGCTCGGTGGGGTACGCGTGCCGGTGGCGGAGTATGCACCAGGCCAGAGAGATCAGCCCTTGCCGTTTCCGCTGCCAGACGAACATTCTCAGGGGGTCCAAGGCTAGGTTGGTGTGCAGGCTGGTGGAGGCAAGCCCCGGCGTAGTAAGGCTATGGCCCCGCACTGGGTGGGTGCGGGGCCACAGTGGTGGCTGGTGGTTAGACGTCGATTCTGCGTAGTAGCTCGGTTGGTGGTAGGGCGCCTTCCTCGATGTAGGCCCGGAAGACGGGGACTGCCTGCTCGCCGGTGAAGACCTCCTCGGGGTGGACCTGGATGGTGAAAGGCTCGGGGCTGCCGTTGTCCCAGGACACCGTGGTCCACGCCTCGGGGTCGGCGACAGGCTCACGAGCCACCACGTAGTGGGAGTAGGAGTCGCCGCCGTCGGAGACCCGCACCTCAACAGTCATCGCCTCATGAACACCTGCGACCTGCATGTAGCTGTTGAGGGAAGGGTCGTTCTTGGGAACGTCCTCTGGCCACAGCACCCCCTCCGGAAGCGCACACACACCAAACGAAAAGAAACCACCAAGTCGCAGGAACTTTGGAGACTCCAGTTGGTCTTTTATCTCATTGAAAATGATGTTCGGTGTCTGTGGAGTGAGGAAATTATTCCGTAAGCCGAACTTTGGGTTGACGGTCCATGTTGTAAAGCGTCGTTCCATCTCATCCTCCTTAAGGCTACTCATAAGTGTACACCACTCTCACGACTTCTATCTCCTCACCTGTGTCGAGGCGGACTCGTGCGGGGTTGTCGGGAGAGACGGCTTGGTCGAATTCTCTCTGCTCTGGTCTGAGGGAGGCTTTGCCGTGCTTGTTCTCGATCCCGGTCCAGGTGCCATCTGCCTCCTGGGCTAGTCCGTCATAGAACCGCCCCTGTTCGACCCCTTCTACGTGAGCCTTACGCTGCTCCTCAACCATTCGCTGAAGAGGTTTGCCAGCCTCTTCTCGCTGTTGAGAATACACTTCTCTTCCTTGGCGTTCGTAGTCGGCATAGGTGTGTGCGCCGCCATTGTTTTCAGTGAAGCGACCTCTTGCATCCCTGCGATCGCCGCGGTCGGCGCGGTCGTTCTTCGGGTCAACCTCCGTCTTTGCGGTGGCGGCAGCGGTGGTTGGACTGCTAGGTGTTTTTCGGACACTGCTTGTTTTGTGCTTCAGGCTGCCTTCTTCAGGTCCAGGAACTCGCTTTCGACCTCGTCGGGAGTGCGATACCCTAGGGCTGAGTGAAGGCGGATATGATTGTATCTCAACTCGATCCACGAGGCAATATCGTTCATCGCTTTGTCCTTCGTTGGGTATACCATCCGGTACACTCTCTCATTCTTGAGAGTGGCATTGAACGACTCTGCCCACGCATTGTCCCAGCACACCCCCGTGCGCCCCACCGAGGGACGAATCCCATAACCCTTGAGATGATCCAAGAACCTCTGAGACGTGTACTGGCTCCCCCTGTCGGAGTGAAAGACCGTCACACCCTCCTCGACCGGGCATCTCCTGACCGCCATGTCAATGGCCTGGCACACCAGGGACGTGTGCATGTGGTCGGCCATCGCATAACCCACGACCTTCTTAGTACAGCAGTCCAGAACAGTCGCAAGATAGGCGAATCCGGTCCACGTCCTGACGTAGGTGATGTCCCCGCACCACTTACGTCCAGGCTCGTCGGCGGTGAAGTCCCGCCCGAGCAGGTCCGGGCGCGCATCCAGGTCCTGGGCCGGCACCGTGGTTCGGACCTTTGCCCGAGGCCCGGCGGCCTGCAGCCCCAGGTCGCGCATGATGGAGCGGATCGTGGACCCGTCCGCCCAGACCCCGCGCCTTTCCAGACTCACCTGAATTCGTCGGTACCCGTAGGTGCCCTCACGAGTCCTCGAAGGCGTCGTTAACCATGACTCCAAGCTCTTTTCTCCTCACAGTTGTTGCTGATTCGGGTCGGTCACGCCAGGAGTAGTACCCTGATTTTGATACCCTGGACCACCGGCACATTGAGGAGATGGGATAGTGGCCTTCTTCGCGGTTGATCAGCTCGTAGCGGTCAGTCACGGCCGTTCCTTGGCGAAGAAGGCAGCTGCTTTTTCAGGAACTCGTCCCTCCTGACGCAGCTCACGAACCTCTGCTTTGAGCTTTTGCGATCTCGGCTGACTCGAGGCCTTCTTACGATCCTGGTCGGTGGCGTGCTCTTTCCTGTACCTGGCGACCCAGTTACCCACCGTTTGGGCTACAAGACCGTATGAGGCGGCCACCGAGGCGATCGTGCGGTCCTTCTCGATCACCTCACGCACCACTTGGGTCTTGAACTCTTCTGGAGTATTTCGCTGCTGGCATGGTCTCCATCCTATCGACTCACAGGAAGAAAAACTCCCCCAGTCCGAGAAACACCACGCACTCCAGGTGGCTTCGGTGGCTGCGTCGGTTGCGTTGTTGGTGTGCTTGGTGGTGTTGGTGGTGTCGTTGAGTTTTTGTCCCCAGCGGCCTTCGTTGGGGTTGGGGAGACTTATTCATAGGGTGTAGGTGAATATGAGTCCGAGGACTGCGGTGATGGTTTCCGGGAAGGTTTCCGGTGGTCTTCTGTAGCCGGTGTGCAGGACTCTCCAGGTCTTGATGTTGGCGATGACTCGTTCGATCTTGTAGCGGATCTGGTTGATGGCCCGGTTGTAGGCCTTGTCGTCTGGGTGGAGGGGAAGTTTTGCGGGTTTTCTTTTCGGGGTGATCATGCCCAGTCCGATGTACCCCTTGTCGCCAATATGCCTGGGTGGTGACGCCCCGTCGGGCAGGTCGGTGGCGGGGACGTCGAGCAGGCTACTGCGGCGCAGGGCCTGAGCGTCGTGTGCATCCGTCCTGGGGGTTGGATACCCAGGCCAGGGTTCCCTGAGAGGGTGCAGGCCACCTGGACGTTCAGCCCCGTGGTCTTGTGCTTACCGAGCATAGCTCTGGAGTGGTCCTTCCAGGACCAGCACTGAAGCAGGTGCTGTCGATGATCAGCTGGGCCGTGGGGTCCAGGTCCTCCACTGTTGGAACACTGCCGTTCAGGCATGCGGCAATCAGGGGCGTGTAGGTGCTGATGACGCGGGAGACGGTGGCCTGGAGACGCCGTCAGAGCTCGGCGAGCAGCTCCTGGGGCAGGCTGTGCCGCAGCCAGGATCAGGGTCAGGCACGCACAGGAACGGCCCCAGCACCCTCGCCCCGAAGACCGGCGAGATCAGGGTTCTCGGCGAAAATGGCCTCGCACAGGCCCATAACCTCACCGAGGGATTCTCGTAGCTACTATTCGTCATGGCGGTTTGCTTCTTGGTTGGATTGGCTTAAGCACCAAAGATTCTCTCAAGAGCAAAGCCGCCACCCTGCTAGCGACACGCTATTACCAACAAAACACCCTAAACACCCCTATGAATAAGCCTCGGGGTGTGTGGGTTTGGGGTCTTGGGGGTTTGGGGTGTGTGGATGGTGGGGGTGGCTTTACTTGCGCGGCGGGCCTGGGCCATGGTCATGCCGGGGGCGCCGGCTGGTGCGTGCTGGGGGCCCATGGAGCCTAGGGAGGTCTCCGAGCTGGTCGAGCCGGTGCTGGGCGCCCTGGGCGATGTCGTCTATCCTCTTGGCTGCGCTCTGGCCGGCCATGGCCGCCATGCCGGCGAACTTCTCACCGACGTCGTCGAACAGGCGGTTGGCCTTGTCCAGTAGGCCTTTGAGGTTCTTGGCGGAGGTGACGACGTTGGTGACTTCCTTGGACAGGCGGGTGGCCCAGGCGGTCACGTCGGCGGCGAGTGAGGACACTGCCCAGGGAGCGGCTGTGCCTAGGGAGACGGCCATGATGGCTGCTTTTGAGGTCAGCTTGCCGATGATGTCGGCGATGGCGTCGCGGACCATGTCGTGCACCATGCGCACGATCACTGAGGCGAGCGTCAGCCCACCTGAGATCGCGCCGGCCAGCTGGCCGGTCATGCGCAGGTGGGATGCGGAGCCGGCCTGCAGGGTCTTGAAGGTCGCCACCGCCAGGGACTCCTGGCCGGCCAGGCGACTGGAGCACACCGCCTCCAGGTCACTGGCGCACGAGCCCAGCTTGGTGGCGATGTTCGTCCACGTCGAGGCAGCCGCAGCCACCGCGTCACTGTCACCGGCGAGCTCGTTGAGCCAGTCCTTCAAGGGGGACAGGTGCTCAATGATCCACCCTATTCCGGTGGACAGGGCCTCACCCAGGGGGTCCATCACCGCTGCGGCTGTGTCAGCGACTGTGGCCGCCGTCGCCAGGCCACCAGCGACCCAGCTCTTGGACTCAAACGCCTCCTTCAGATCAAAACCGTCCTCAATCAGACGAGAACCGGACCAGACGGTCTCCGACTCCTTGACCTCAGCGACAAGCTCGTTACCCATCATCGATCACGGCCCTCAGCTGGCGCGCACCGGCGGCGGAGTCGGAGTCGGCGCCCTCCAGGGCGGTGGCGGTACCCCGCAGGGCCCGTGGCGCTGTTACGCAGCCCTTCTCAGCCGAGACCATCATGAGGTCGGCCGCCGTCTTCACCAACGTGTAGGCAGGCAGGAACAACGGCGAGCACATGATGCCGAACGCGTTATCCGCCAGCGCCGCACCGGCAGCGTCCCGGGCCTGAGCCACACCAGCAGCCACCGCATCCGTGTCCTTTGCCCCCGAACGCAACGTCTCTCCATTCACCCGAATATCCGCCATTGTGGGTCCTTTCTTCCTTCTCTTGTCCTTGATGTGATTCCGTCGAGAACAGTCAGTACCGCCCCTGTCGCTCAGATACGTGCTGGGCGGGCGGTAGGCCAGCGGGGCTACATGCCTGGGAAGACGAGACCGGGAGGCGTGCTGCGCTTCTTGTTGCGGCTCTCCTCGGCCTGCTCGGCACGCCGGGTGGCTCCCACCTTGGGGCCGGCCATCTGCTCGTAGGCCTCCAGCATCGCCTGGCCCAGCCCCGTGTCCGCACCGATATGACGATCCACGATCGCGCGGATCCTGGTAGCCGCGTCCCGGCGGCCGGCGTCGATGGCCTCCATGACCGCTGCGGAGAGAGCTGGGACGGACTGAGTGCCTGGCTCGCCGCCGTGAAACGCACATCCCGCACGCGCCCGGCGGCGTCAACAACCACCGTGACCTCGCCGCCCTTGGACGTGCCCTCAACCTCCAGCGATTCGGCCTGCTCACGCACCCGCTCAGTCGCCTCGCTATTGCGCTGCGCCTGAGCGACCTGCTCAGCAATCCGAGACAAACGCTCCTCAACCAACCGATCAGACATAGAACCCCACCCTAACCACAAACCGGATGCGGGCAGCCACCCAACCTGTCATGAAAAATAACAGGGGATAATTCCCCACCGTCCTCGACACCTCGAGCTGGAGTGCGTGGTGTTTCTCGGACTGGGGGAGTTTTTCTTCCTGTGAGTCGATAGGATGGAGACCATGCCAGCAGCGAAATACTCAGAAGAGTTCAAGACCCAAGTGGTGCGTGAGGTGATCGAGAAGGACCGCACGATCGCCTCGGTGGCCGCCTCATACGGTCTTGTAGCCCAAACGGTGGGTAACTGGGTCGCCAGGGTACAGGAAAGAGCACGCCACCGACCAGGATCGTAAGAAGGCCTCCGAGTCCAGCCGAGATCGCAAAACTCAAAGCAGAGGTTCGTGAGCTGCGTCAGGAGAACGAGTTCCTGAAAAAGCAGCTGCCTTCTTCGCCAAGGAACGGCCGTGACTGAGCCGCTGAGCTGATCAACCGCGAAGAAGGCCACTATCCCATCTCCTCAATGTGCCGGTGGTCCAGGGTATCAAAAATCGAGGTACTACTCCTGGCGTGACCGACCCCGAGATCAGCAACAACTGTGAGGAGAAAAAGGAGCTCGAGTCATGGTTAACGACGCCTTCGAGGACTCGTGAGGGCACCTACGGGTACCGACGAATTCAGGTGAGTCCTGGAAAGGCGCGGGGTCTGGGCGGACGGGTCCACGATCCGCTCCATCATGCGCGACCTGGGGCTGCAGGCCGCCGAGCCTCGAGCAAAGGTCGAACCACGGTGCCGGCCCAGGACCTGGATGGCGCCGGACCTGCTCAGGCGGGACTTCACCGCCAGACGAGCCTGGACGTAAGTGGTGCGGGGACATCACCTACGTCAGGGACGTGGACCGGTTTATCTATCTTGCGACTGTTCTGGACTGCTGTACTAAAGAGGTCGTGGGTTGATGCGATGGCCGACCACATGCACACGTCCCTGGTGTGCCAGGGCCATTGACATGGCGGTCAGGAGATGCGCGATCGAGGGAGGGTGTGACGGTCTTTCATCTCCGACAGAGCCAGTACACGTCTCAGAGGTTCTTGGATCATCTCAAGGGTTATAGGGATTCGTCCCTCGGTGGGGCGCACGGGGTGTGCTGGGACAATGCGTGGGCAGAGTCGTTCAATGCCACTCTCAAGAATGAGAGAGTGTACCGGATGGTATACCCAACGAAGGACAAAGCGATGAACGATATTGCCTCGTGGATCGAGTTGAGATACAATCATATCCGCCTTCACTCAGCCCTAGGGTATCGCACTCCCGACGAGGTCGAAAGCGAGTTCCTGGACCTGAAGAAGGCAGCCTGAAGCACAAAACAAGCAGTGTCCGAAAAACACCTAGCAGTCCAAGCAGAGATCTGCTACCAGCCGTTAGTAATAAAGCTCTGTAAATGTGATAGGGGCACTCGTGGTCGGGGCGTCACGGACCCCTCCAGTGAACGCGCTCAGGCACCTACCCTCAGGCCTGTTTCCGGCCTCGAATCCTGCTGGCCACCAGGCCCAGGGACAACGCCACCAATCCCGTGGCCCCGATGCCCCCCGCGAGCCGTGCCCGGCGCCACGGTGCAGGGTCGGGGACGATCGGCTTCAACGGACTCGGAGACGGCGTCGGCACCGGGTGGGCGCCGCGCGGGTTCTCCGGCCCCACCGCCGTACCGTCGTTGACGAAGTTCAACGCCGCATACGGAGCGATGAGCCCCCAACCAGTCGCCGGGCTGGATTTTGCTGGTTCCGGCCGGATCGCCGTCGCTGTCAACCGATACTTCCAGTCCGCAGGCGTCTCCGTCGGGTGCACCGCCACCACGAGTGCCGCAACCCCCGCGGCATACCCTGCCGCTAAGGAGGGGGAGGGGCGATTCTGGGAAACCAGGCAGTCCCCCTCCCTGAAGAACGCGGTGGGAACGGCCTGGGCCGGAACTGCGATGTCGACGTGAGATCCGTGCAGCATGTCCTTCGAGACGCCACCACTGGCGTTCAGACTCGTTACCCCCAGGACATTCGAGTAGGCGGCCGGGTAACGGATCTCCGCCCCGTTCGCGTCGGTGGCAGGTGGTGGGGTGGAGGCCGTCGCTACACCGCTCGGACGCTTCGTGCTCTCCACGGTGCCGGCTCCGGCCACCACGAGGGCCCCTACCTCAGTCGCGTGGTTCACCGCTGCCTGAACCTCTGGCTCGTCCTGAGTCAGCATGTGGCCGACGACGATCACCTTGGCCCCATTGTCAGCGGCCCACTGAATCCCCTCGGCGGTGCGCGCAGGCGTAGGGCCGACGCCCTTCTTCACCTGATCGTCGGAATCCCCCTGGTACACCCGTACCGGCATGATGGTGGCGCTCTTGGCGATCCCGACGACGCCGGAGCCCTCCACCTGTCGGGCGGCGATCATCCCGGCCACCGCGGTCCCGTGACCGCTGTCGTCGCGCTGGCCGTCTCCCCGGCCCAGGAGATCGATCCCCGGAGTCATCGCTCCTTGGAGGTGAGGATTGTTCGCATCCACGCCAGAGTCAACAACCGCTACAACGACATCCCTGCCCTCTGTGACGCCCCAGGCCTGCTCCACGCCAATCTGCTTGAACACCGGCGGACTGGTCGTCAGCAGCTTCTCCTCCCCGCTGACAGTCGGCGACATCAGTATTAACTGGCGGAGGACCGGTCTGAATCTGTGGGTCGGCGGTCTCGGCCTGCTCCGACGAGGTTGACGGCGTGGGTGAGGGAGCTGGCGCCGCCGGGGCTGCCGCCTCCCGTGGTGCGGGGGCGGGGTCCCTGTGTTGATGCCGGCTGAGGATTCGGCATGGGGAGCCGGGGCAGGAGGGATCCGCCGGCGACAGCACTCGCGCCCGTGACCACAGAGGACGTGGCGAATGACGCCGTTCCCAGGATGGGTGACGTGGCCAACAGGACCACCGCGGGGACGCACACTACCAGGCGGCGCGGGGAATGCTTCACTTGTCCGACACGCCCTTCCACACGGCGGCCTTCGACAGCTCCGGCCCTGCCGGGAACAAGGAGATCCACGGGGAGGGAATGCTGGACACATTGCTCATGGTGTAACCGAGCTGCCTGACTGTGTCGGCGGTGGTGCCTCCTAGCGCCCAGACGCGACCGGCGTCCGTGAGCAGGAAGATCTGACCGGCGGAGCCACCGGAGGTCGCCCGCACCACAGCACCTGTTCCCCCCTTGACCGTCACTCCGCCCTTCTCGATCTGATTGCTCGCGTTGATCGTCGAGGTCATTTGCCCCGAGGCGTCGACCTGGAGGGCGGCGCAGGCGCTCTGTTTCTCAGCGACGCCCTTGCCCAACGTGTCGGGCCAGTCGGACGGGGCCGACGATGTCGTCGTGCTGGCCTGACTCAGGTCCGAGGCGTTGACCTGCTGCTCGCTGAGGTTGGGCGAGCCGAGCTTGTACATCGCGAGCTCGACCTCGTTGAGACGAGCGACCCGACCGTCAGCTCGCACCAGGTAGTGGCGCTGAGCCCCCGAGCCTTCAGAGACCACGAGCAGGGAGCCGGCGGTGGGGTTGGCGATCGAGGAGGACAGGGTGGTCACCGGAGTGCCGGCGTCCGACAGTGAGAAGGGCTTGATCGTGCTCCCCTGAGGGAAGAGGTTGATCCAGGTGGCGTCCACCGCGACCACCGGATCGGCGTCCAGATTCAGGGCGTGGAGGGCGGCATCCAGGTTCTCGGAGGGAATTGGGTAGCGGTGGCCGTTGGCGATGAGGTAATGGCTCTTCCCCACCGATACCAGTGCATGTCCCACCAAGCCCATGCCCGGAGGTGTTGAACCGACGAAGGTCGATGTTGCTCCTGCAGTGGAGGAGCAGGCGGCCCATCCTCGGGGTACTAAGGACTTGGCGGCAGGAAGCGACTCCGGGGCGTCGGCGATCCCTACCTGTGTGCCCCTCTCGATCCCGTTCAGCGTGTCAGCGCCGGCGGTGGTCTGCTTGAAGGAGCCCGGGTCGGACAGGAGTCGGGCGCTGGCGATGTTTGTGACTGGACGTAGACGTCCGCGGATGGTGACGTAGCGCGTGCCCTCGTTCTTCACGACGATGAGAGTGTTGTTCTGCCAGTCGTTGGGCAGCGGGGAGGTGAACCGACCCACGATGAGCGATACCAGAAGGATGACGAGTGCCACCGCGATCCCACCGAGGACTGGCCGGAGCATATTGCGCGGCTCCAGCTCTCGGCCCCCCGGTGTTCCCGCGTTGAAGGCCATGACGAGGCGCTGCCGGTTGAATCGCTGCGCGTTGAGGATGTCCTTGTTGGAAGCCATCACAGCACCCCAATGACAAGGGCGGCCAGGGGCGCGATGGAGAGCAGGACCAGAATCTCGATGGCATCAGTGAGGCGTGCCAGCCTCGGGCGGTAGTTGGGCCCCAGGACATTGAGAAGAAGGACGACGACGCCCACGACCCCGACCAGCACCACCATGGGCATCACGACGTCGGTCCGCTTGAGAACGATCACGAGCACGAGCGCCGCCAGGATGAGCATGCCGCCCACGACTCCGGCCGTCACATCCGCCCGTGAACGAACCGCACGGGTGCTCAGCATCGCGGCGACCGCGATGGCGGCGACCAGGGCGACGCCGTCGTAGCCGACTGAGGCGAGGGTCGGAACTGAGGCCAGCACGATCATTGAGCAGGCGATGCGCACGGACAGCACCAGTCCGTGCATGTTGAGGATGCGAGATGTCAGCGCTGCCTTGATCGGCCCTTCATCCTCGGCCCGGTGATACCCCTCGGGCTGATCGGGCAGGCTGATGGTCACTGGGACTGAGGCGAGTGCGAGCCACGGGGTCAGTAGTGAGACACCGGCAGCAGTCGCGCTGACAAGTGCCAGAACCGATGCCAACTGATGACCGAGTGTCTGAGTGCCCAGCCCCGTCACCATCATCGCCACGCACACGAGCAGGGGGCCGGCGAGCAGCGGACGATCACGGTCCAGCACAGGGATGCAGGCGCCTAGGAGCGAGGCGCCGACAGTGCCCGCAGCCGCCATCCTGAGTCCGGTCGGTGGTCCCTGGATCCCAGTGTGGAGCGTCACGCCGGCGAGTATCGCCGCCGTGATGACCAGCGCCCAGGCCCCTTTCTCCTTCATTTGCTTGATGGCGAGTGCGGCCAAGATCAGCAGCACTGCAGCCACCGCTGCACATGCCGGTGTTACCCATCCTCCGGGCCCTTGGCGCAGGAGGAGGGCGCCTCCAGCGGTGAAGAGCAGACACGTGGCGCCCACCGACAAAGTCAGTGTGTCCTTGGGGTCCCAGGCGATCTGCTGCCGTTCCACCGCAGCGGCGACCGCTTCCGTCAGATCGTCATAGCGGTGCTCCGCCTCCATGCTGCGCAGATCGAGTGTCAGCACATCGCCTGCACCGACTCGCTGATCCGCCAGCGACAAGGAGTCGTCAAGCGCGACCTGCCTGTGTGGTCAAGCACATGCCGTAGGCCGAGGCTTCCTCTCCCAGCCCTTCGAGCCTTTCCGCCAGTGCTGGAACTACCTCGATCAGCGGTAGATCGACCGGTAACGAGATGTCGGTCGGGATGCGCTCGTAGACGACGGTGACAGGCATGAGGGAGGAGCTGCGCCGAACACGCGAGGTGGGAGGGGGCAAGGCGATTCTCCTGGAGAACGGGACGAAGGCGAGTCATCACCAGCTGCGGACGCAGCCGATCGACACCCCATCGTAGATCACGAATCGGGTGTCGGGACTAGGGGAGGGCGGGCTCATGCGGCGAGACAGCCCACACTGATCTCGATCATTACGTGAATTAATGCCGCGATCGGTTGTCATGCGCTAGTCTGGGCGGGCCAGAGAGCAGCATTTGAATACTTCGAGCTCTTCAGAGCGGGTTCGGAGTTGATGCTGTGTACACACAGTGACTGCTGCGAGCAGTCCTCAGCAAAGGAGACTCATGGCTGAGAATCTGAAGTCAGATAGTGGCGTACTTGCCAAGGCGAGCCAGACCGTGGACACGCACCGCGCCGAGCAGAGCGCGATCGGTCAGCGGGTCCAGTCCGCAGCTGCCGAGTCGCAGTCTGGTTGGCAGGGACAGGGTGCGACCGCCGTCGCCCAGGTTGTCCAGCAGTACGGTGAGGACAACCGTCGGATCGACCAGGCGCTGGCCAAGCTCTCGGACTCCCTGAAGTCGACCGACCAGGCTTATCAGAGCACTGAGGCGGAGTCCGCAGCCGGTGCCCAGCGCGTCGGCGCCAACGGCGGCGGTTACCACAACCTTCCCGCCTGATCCTCCCTCAGATACCACACCTCATTCTTACTGTCAGGAGACAATATGTCGGACATGCTTGTTAACTACGGATCGCTGGATACGCTCGCTGCCGCGATGGCTCAGGGCTCTTCCCAGTCCCAGGCCGACCTGGACGCCATGGACGCCGAGTTGCGTCCCACCCAGAGCGGCTGGAGCGGTGAGGCGCAGCAGCAGTACACCATTTCCATGAACGAGTGCCGCGCGGCCATTGCCGACCAGCAGCAGCTGATTCAGCAGCTCGGTACCCACGTGAACACCTCGTCCGAGAACTACAACACGACTGACCACCAGGCGGCCGGTACCTTCGCCTGATCCGCTTCGTCGTCGCCCCCGACAGTCTTCGGTGCCCTGAGCCTTCAAGGCTCAGGGCACCGTCTCGTTGTATGGAAGAGCGCGGGTTGTGTCAGATCGCCTTCGGCCGGCGAACGCTGGGAGGCACTGAGGGCGGCCCAGAAGGAGAGGAGGAATCTGGCCGTCCAGAGGCCGGAGGTACCGCCGAGTGCCGCTGCGAAGAGGAAGAAGCTACGGATGAGGGTGGTATCACCGGAGGCTGAGCATGCTGCGGGCCGACCGGCCCGCCAGGCGCATCCAGGTCGCCGCTGCGAGCTCCAGGGACAGCGGCGGGCGTCCCACTGGCTTGAGGCGCAGCATGCCTGCCCGATGGAGGGGGTGGGGGTGACGCCTGGTGCCGACCTGGCTGAATCCGTGGCGGCAGCGACGGCGGCAGAGGGGCCTCCGCCTCGACTGGAACCGAAGGGATCGGAGCGCTGGACGGCGCTGACGGAGCGGCCGAACCAGGCCTGACGGGCATCGACGACGTCGGAGGGCCGGAAGACGCAGCGAACACTGACGGAGTGGTCGGAGAGGAACCGGTCGTCGCTGGGGCAGAGGACTGGGGCAGGGAGGCAGGCGGTGGAGCCGGCGCCACCGGAGAGGGAGCTGTTGGGGCGGTGGCGCGGGAGGTGGGCAGGGTGGCGCAAAGCGCGACCGACCAACACCTGAGTCGGGGACGGCAACTGGGGTGGGGTCCACGGAGGTCCCGGTGCCAGCGGGTGTGCCTGCGTGGAACGGACCGGCCAGATCAGGGGCGTTCGCGCATCGGTGGAGCTGGGGTGAAACATGGGCGCGCCTGCGGCATGCGGATCCAGTGGAGGGTTGTTTCCCCATTTCCTCGCGCCGTCTGGTCATCACCTCAGGAGCCACGGGCGACGGCACAACAGGCTTCGAGCCTCGCTTGGCGCGACGCGTCTTGGTGCGAGTCTTTCTCGCTGGGCGACGGTGCACCTGCTCCGGCATCGGCCGACGCGTCACAGTCAAGGTCCCGGTCAGACGATCCAGAAGACGTTCCCGGTCCTCGTCCTGCTGCCCCGACGACGTCCTTGGGCCAACCTGAAAAGGGAGAAGGAACGGAAGAAGAACTCGCGCCGAGGCTCGTCCGATCCCTGGGGCGGCCCCCTGCTGCGGGACCACCACTGTGGCCGACACGGTGGCCAACCCTACTGTTCTCCCGAAACGCGCAAGAACCAGGCTCTGGACCACGATCACCTGCGCGAGCAGGATCCAGGGCAGTGCCCTGACGTTGAGCGCCAGAAGCGGCACGAGAACGACGACGATCAGCAGGAGGACATCGACGACGACAGCGACCACCGTCTCCCCTGTGGTGAGAGGACGCCAGTCGCGTTGAGTGTGCGCGCTCTTCACCGCAGTCGCGGCGGGTTTTGGCATGATTCTCAGAGTTGCCTCATAACGTCGATCAGTCCTGCTGCGATCACGGCTGCGGGGAGGGTCCCCACGGCTGCGAGGGTCTGGAAGATGTCACCAAGCCGGCCCCACCATGCCGACCGAACGCTACTGAGAAACATCCCTACGGCGAAAGTGCTCGCGGTTGTGAGGAAAATGATGAAAGCGACTGCCTGGCTCCAGGGCCGCGTGATGACTCCAGCGCCGCCGTCGACCCACAGCAGGACCAGCACCAGGACGACTGCCATGGCGACGATCAGCCTCGGCATGAGGCGCAGCACGCGAGAGTGCGCGGTACGCGGGCGCAGAAGCAAAAGCAGCAAGACGCACACGACTTCGACTCGAGCTCCCCAGGCCGTCACACCGCTGGCCAATGCTGCTTGGATCGTCGTCGGCAGGCTGAGCAGCACCAGACTCTGAAGGCGATTTCCAGAGCGACCGAGGACACGGTCGTCTGAGCCACGGACTGGGAGACCGAACGAGGAGACACTTCCTGCGCAAGAGGCATCGCGGGCTGACGTACAGAACGCCCCATGACTCGCAGCTGAGTCATATCGAGCAGCTGCTGACTGGGGACCCGTACGGCGAAGCCCGGGATCAGCAGTCCGCCGAGGGCCCCCACGGCCATGAGCACGACCAGCACTGGAACGCGCGAGATCCCCGTGGCTGGCACGATTGTCCCGATAGCGGCCAGGAAGAGCCAGGCACATGCAGAAACTGCTTCACTGGCACCCCTGCGGGCGATCCACAGCAGCAGGGCCGCAACTCCCGTGCCCCACATAGCGAGCAAGGCGACCAGTAACCGGGAGTCCGGGCTGGAGACGGGTGCTAGGAGGGCACCTGCACTCCCCCCTGCCAGAGGGACGGTCAGTGCGCCCAGGGCCTCGCGCACCGCTGATCGTTGCCTGAAGGGTCTGAAGGCCGCGGCAAGCAGAAGAACCAGCAGAAGGCAGGCTCCCACTATCTGCAGCGAGGCTGGGAGCAGCCGACCGTGACCGATCAAGGGCGGTAGCCCTCCTAGGAAGAAGCAGAGAACAGAAACCAGGACGACCGCGGTCTCCCCAACCGATGAGCGCAGAACTCTCTCGAGGTCGGAGTCCGTCGTCTCATAGCGCCGTAGATCAGCCCGGGCTGGCGTGGTGACGAGCACAGTTCCCTCGAGGACGTCGGTTCCGACGGCTGCCTCGCCGTCCACCACTGTTCCATCAGCCGTTGTGATGAGGAACCCACTGGGCTGGTGGGCTTTTGGCGGGGCACGAGCTCACCAATAGACACTCCGGTGCGTGCCGCCATGTCAAGCCGTTCGCCCTCGTGGACGAGGGTGACGCGGGTGCTGGTCGCATTCATCCGAGGATCAGTACTCCGAGGGGGTTGGGGAGAGAAGGTTGGCCGAGGTGCAGACAATCGTGACTCTATCGATACTATGACGTCAGCACCCGGCTAGGGTGGGCTTCACCTCGGTCGGCTACTTCTCACGAAGTCGAACCTTCCATTCCAGGTGCAGCGCACCCTCCCCATCCTGTTGAACACCGAGGAGCAGAACGTGACAATCGACACTTCCGAAGCGTCGACCGAGACGATCGAGCTCAAGGCCCCACCCAACGCCATCACGCCGCAGGACGCCAGCAGCTCGATGACGATGATGCTGCCGCTGACCGGGTCGATGGGCGTCATGGTGTTCATGGCCATCTCCAACAACAACAACACACGCATGCTGTTCATGAGTGGCGGGATGGTTGTGGCCATGCTCTCGATGGTCGTACTCAACGTGTACCGCCATATCCGTCAGCACCGTAATAACGTCACGAACCAGCGCCGCGAGTACCTCGGCTACATCTCAGAGGTGCGCTCGGAGGTGCGGGAGGCGGCCAAGAACCAGCGTCACACCGCCGTGAGCCACTTGCCCGAGCCAGAGGCGCTTCCGTATCTGGTGCAGCATGGGGCCAGGGTGTGGGAACGGCGACAAGGGCAGGACCACCTGCTCATTCGGCTGGGGCGCTCCTCCCAGCAGCTGGCGGCAACCATCGAGGCCGAGGAGGTCGGCCCCCTCAACACCCCGGACCCGGTGTGCCTATCAGCAATGCACCGTTTCATCACCACCCACACCGAGGTGGACGCGCTTCCCTTCGGTATCGAGCTGAGCGCCTTCTCCCACATCGAGGTGGTCGGCCCCGCCGAACGAGGCCCGCGCCCAGGTGCGGGCCATGCTCGCGCACATCCTGGCGCTGACCTCCCCCGGCCTGGTGCGGCTGGTCGTCCTCACCTCGCAGGAGGCGGGACCCGAGTGGGACTGGGTGAAGTGGGCGCCCCATGCCTGGTCCGATTCAGTGGCGGACGCAGTCGGACCGTCACGGCTCATGGCGCGCTCGCTGGACGAGCTCACCGACAAGCTCCCCGAGGACCTCAACGCGCGGGGCACCTTCTCCTCCGCCGCAGGAGAGCCCCCTGTGCCTCACGTCATCGTCCTGGTTGACGGCGGTACACTCCCTCCCAGTTCCCCGCTGACGACGGACCGTGGGCTTCAGGGCGTGACCGTCATCAGCATCTCCGAGCGTGCGGAGCAGCCTCTGATCCTGCCCAACCGTCTGCGCCTGGCTCTGGCTCCCTCCGAAAGCCAGTCCGAGACCATCTTGAGCGGGACTCTCGACGAGGCAGTGGTCCACATGAACGTCGAGCTCGCCGGCCAGGATCCCAGCCTGGCGCTGGCGGACTCTCTCAGCATCAATGGTGCCGAGGCCGTCGTCCGTCGCCTGGTGGCGCGTTACCAGGAAGTCGGGGAGGATGTCACCTCCTCGGCTCCGGTGGGAAGGTCTGACCCCGAACGTTCCGAGGACCTGCTGCGGCTCCTGCACCTGGGGGATGTGAGGGACTTCAACCCAGATACCCAGTGGGTCAAGCGCACCGGCGCCGAGCGCCTCAGCGTGCCCTTCGCGGTGACTCCCGAGGGCGAGCCGGTGGTCCTTGACATCAAGGAGTCGGCGGAGAACGGTATGGGGCCCCACGGTCTGCTCGTGGGAGCCACCGGTTCAGGTAAGTCGGAGGTTCTGCGCACGCTCGTGCTGGCTCTGGCACTCACGCACGGACCGGACCAGCTCAACTTCGTCCTGGTCGACTTCAAGGGTGGAGCAACCTTCGCCGGAATGTCAGACCTCCCGCATGTCTCGGCGATGATCTCCAACCTTGAGAGCGAGCTGGGGCTCGTCGACCGTATGGCCGAGGCGCTGCGCGGTGAGATGAACCGTCGTCAGCAGATGCTCCACGACGCCGGGAACTACGCCAACGTCATGGACTACGAACAGGATCGGGTCAAGGGCAAGCACAACGGCGACCCGCTTCCGGCGCTGTTCATCATCCTGGACGAGTTCTCCGAGCTCCTGTCCGCAAAGCCGGACTTCATCGATACCTTCGTGGCCATTGGACGACTGGGACGATCGCTGCAGATGCATCTGCTCCTGTCCTCTCAGCGACTGGAGGAGGGCCGCCTGCGCGGCCTCGACTCGCACCTGTCCTACCGCATCGGTCTGCGCACCTTCTCCGCCAGCGAGTCCCGCACGGTTCTGGGATCCCCGGACGCCTACCACCTGCCTCCCCTGCCGGGAAGCGGTTACCTCAAGAGCGACACCGAGACGATGACTCGCTTCCGCGCCTCCTATGTCGCCGGCAAGCCCCCGGCTCGACGCGCCTCGCGAGCGCTGCAGCTACCAGGAGCCGCCCAGGCGGCCGACGCCGCGCGAGGCGTCGTCGAGATCCTTCCCTTCACGGCTCAGGATGTCGAGGTGGAGGTCTCTCCCGAGGAGATGGTCATTGAGGCCGAAGAGCCGGCTGCGCCGGAGCCCGAGGCCTTCCCGCAGGACGCTGCCTACAGCGATAGCACCACCATGGACATCGCCGTGGACCGGATGGCCGGCCACGGCACCCCGGCCCACCAGATCTGGTTGCCACCGCTTGAGATCAGCGAGACCTTCGACTCGCTCATCTCTGATCTGACGGTCGACCCGAACCTGGGGCTGACGTCGCCGTCGTGGCGGGCGCGGGGCGACCTTGTTGTGCCGCTGGGCATTACGGATGTTCCTCTGGAGCAGCGCCGTGAGACGCTCACCGTGGACCTGTCGGGTGCTGGTGGTCACGTCGCCGTCATCGGCGGTCCCCTGTCCGGAAAGTCGACGGCCATGCGCTCTCTGGTCATGGCGTTGGCTCTCACCCGTACGCCGGCCGAGGTGCAGTTCTATGTCATTGACCTGGGCGGCGGAACCTTCTCAACGATGCTTGACCTGCCCCACCTCTCCGGAATGGCCACGCGCGATGAGCCGGACATCGTGGCTCGGACCATGGCGGAGATCGCTTCCCTGCTCGATGATCGTGAACGTTACTTCCGGGCGAACCGGATCGACTCGATTCAAACCCTATCGCCGTGAGCGGGCTGCTGGGCGCGTCGACGACGGGTATGGGGATGTCTTCCTCATCATTGACGGCTGGGCCACTCTCAAGACCGATTTCGAGGACATCTCCATGGAGGTGCAGAATCTGGCTCCGCGTGCACTGGCGCTTGGTGTGCACTTCGTGCTGTCCTCTAACCGATGGATGGACTTGCGAGCGGCGATTCGCGACGCCATTGGAACTCGAATCGAGTTGCGCCTGGGCGACCCCGCGGATTCAGAGATCAATCGGAAGATTGCCCGCCAGGTTCCTGAGGGCAGGCCGGGGCGCGGTCTGGATCGCCAGGCTCGTCACATGCTCGTGGCGCAGCCGCGCATCGACGGGAACCACGATGACTCCACCTTGGCGCAGGGGATTCACCATGCCTGCCAGCAGCTCGCCGGCACCTGGAAGGGTGCGCCCGGTCCCAAGCTGCGTCTGCTGCCGACCCAGATCGACCTGACCGACCTCCAGGCCATGGTTCCCGCCGATGCCGGCCCTGTCATCGGTATCGACGAGGCGCGTCTGGAACCAGTCACGCTAGCCATGCAGCAGGATCCCAGCCTTATCGTGCTAGGCGATGCCAAGAAGGGGAAGACCACCTTCCTGCGTGCTCTGGCCCGCGAGCTGATTCGTGGAAAGACGCCGGACGAGGTGCGGATTCTCACCATCGATCTGCGCCGCAACCTGCTGGGGGAGATCCCCGAGGAGTTTCTCCTCGCCTACCTCTCGGTCCGCGATACGGCCGTCTCCGAGATCAACGACCTCACGGGCTACCTTCAAGGTCGTCTGCCCGGCCCCGACGTCACGGCCGAGCAGTTGCGCAACCGCTCGTGGTGGAGGGGCCCGGAGATCTACCTTCTCGTGGACGACTACGACCTGGTGGCGACGAATACCTCCAACCCGCTTACGCCCCTGCAGCCCCTGCTGGCGCAGGCTCAGGATATTGGTCTCCACCTCGTGCTCACGCGCCGCATCGGCGGAACCATGCGCGCCATGTACGAGCCGATCATGCAGACGCTCGGCGATCTGTCCACGCCGGGCATCATGCTGCCCGGTAACCCCGATGAGGGGCCGCTGCTAGGACGGCAGAAGCCGCAGCCCGGACCGGCTGGGCGTGCGCGGCTCATCAGCCGTGATGGGGTGCGCACCCTGCAGCTCGCCTGGACACCACCGACCATGTAGGTGCATGTCAGTGAAGGCCGGCCTTGCCGGCCCGGAGTGGCGGACGTGGGCGCGGGGCGTCGACGTCCGCCACTACCTTGAACGGGGACAACCTCACGAGGGCGAGCCGAGTGCATCATGAGCAGAGCGTCCCGAGAAACGCAGCAGTCCAGCTTTCTGCGCCCGCCTCAAGAGCCTCAGTACCCGCCTCCCCACGGCGACTGGGGTTGGTGATACCGGCTGAAGCGGCTCTGCATGCCGTAGGGGTCGGCGCTAGGGCGGTACTGACTGTGGCCGGCTGGAGGCGTGGCGGAGTGTCTGCTCCCGGCTGCCAGTGTCGAAGCGATGAGGAGGCCTCCATGACCGATGATGATCGCCAGCACTATTCCCGTGCTGGATGGGCGAAAAGCGTACTCGCCGATTGTGGGTACTCCGTAGACGAGGATGGCGACGATGTTGTAGAGCGTCAGAAGCGAGACAGCGCTCGTGGACACGATTCGGAAGGATTTGCCGGAAGGGCGCCGCACACCCAGGAATACGCCGATGGCTGCCAGGGATGTGATGGTAGCGAAAACGAGTAGTCCCGGCACCATGGGCAGGCCGGCTCCTCCCGACTCGGACCATATGAACCAGGCGCTGGTCGTGTACTGACTGACGCTCCTTCCTGTCGATGCGCGCGCGTATAACGATATGCAGAAGTATGAAAGGTGTGCGGCGCCGTTGATGAGTACGAACTGGCAGGCGCCCACGGCCAGGGTGGTGCCCCATGACTGCGGAGTCCTTAAACGCTGGTTGAGGCGTACGGTGAGGACGGCGCCCACTGCAGTGACGACGAATAGGAGGACGGCGATGGTGTCTAGCAAACCGGCGTACGGGTCCTTGTTAGGGCCGTTGATGGGCATGGTGAGCACCCCATAGCCGAACCACAGCGCGAGCCCCAACATCTCGGTGACCGGCTGGTTGCGGTACAGGCGGCGCAATCCGGAGTAATGCCACCAGATCATTGGTGTGGCAACGACAAAAATGAATGTGGCCACTAAGACCCCCTATCCCATATGGTGCCATGTACCAGATTGAGAAGAAAGGTCATATAGATGACGAACTCGAGGGCGCAGGCAACGATCATCATGACCAGTGCGGCTGCTTTCTCGCCGCGCCACGGCACATGATGTGGTGCGCCCGTGGACTGGGATGAGGTCCTCCCCAGGCGCGGGCCGCTCAGCCGCGGTACTCCGTCGGGGGGCGGGGTAGGCCGGCAAGGGGTAGCCCGGTGCGGTGACCGCTCCGCTTAGGTACGCGGAACCGGCGCCCGAGCCTTGCTGAT
>BNJS01002283.1_pt1 | contig 53714 bp, 92 predicted proteins | sample 8540461 | NCBI WGS metagenome assembly BNJS01 (sample SAMD00202454, study PRJDB9452) | human saliva metagenome | isolation source: human saliva | place: Japan
AAGCCTATGTGCCCAGCCGCGACTTGTTCATCGAAAAAGACAGCGCGATTAACACATCGAACAAATGCGTCTTTCCGCCACCAAAAACCTGATGACGCGCAATGACGTGATTATCGTGGCGACCGTGTCCCGCCATTTTACGGTATCGGCGACCCGACCGATACCAACAAATGGTGTTTGTCCGTCAAAGAAGGCGACACCATCGAGCAACGCGACATCATCGCCACGCTGGTTTCCTTGCAGTACGAGACGCGGCGATTTGACTTTCAAACGCGGCGGCAGCTTCCGCGATGCGCGGCGACGTGGTGGACGTGTATCCTGCAGCTCCGAGACGCGCTTACGCGTCGACCTGTTCGACGACGAAATCGACCGCCTCGATAATGTTTGACCCGCTTTCAGGCGGCCTGCACACCAGCGCGTCGGCGCTACACCGTGCTTTCCGTCCAGCCACCGTGCTACCCACGCGATACCGGTCTTGCGCGCCTGCGAGTCCATCAAGAAGAATTGCGCGAACGCATCGAATTTTTCGCCCGCGAAAACGCCCCGTCGAGCAACAACGCATCGAACAGCGCACCCGCTTTCGACCTCGAAATGCTCTGCGAAATGAGCTGCAAAGCAGTCGAGACTACTCCGCCACTTCTCCGGCAAAAAGAAGGCGAACCGCCGCCCACGCTGATGGTACTGCCCGACAACGCCATCGTGTTCATCGACGAAAGCCACGTTACCGTCACCCAAATCGGCGGCATGTACAAAGGGCGACGCATCGCGCAAGCAAAACCTCGTCGATTACGCTTTCCGCCTGCCTTCCGCGCGCGATAACCGCCCGCTCAAATTCCACGAATTTGAAAAGTCATGCCGCAAACCGTCTTCGTTCCGCCACCCGCCGCCAAATACGACGAAGAACACGCCGGACAAAGTGGTCGAACAAGTCGTGCGCCCAGTGGGTCGACCCCAAAATCTGATCATCCGCTCCAGTCGCCAGCCCAAGTCGATGACTTAATAAGCAAAATCAACGACCGCATCAAAAAGGCGAACGCGTGCTCGTTACCACCCTCACCAAACGCATGGCGGAACAACTCACCGACTATTACCACCGGAACTGGGCGTCGAAGTGCGCTATCTGCAGCGACATCGATACGTGGAAGCGCGTTGAAATCATTAGAGATGCGGCTCTGGCCTGTTTGACGTGCTCGTGGGCAAAGTCAACCTGTTGCGCGAAGGTCTGGACATCCCGATGTCGCGTCGATCGCCATCCTGGACGCGCGGACAAAGAGGCTTCCTGCGCTCCGCATCGCGGCCTGAGTTCAAACGTTGGACGTGCCGCGCCGCTTTCTGGCGTGAACGGCGTCGCGATCCTGTGCATGACAAAGATCACCGCTCGCATAACGAAAGCCGCGATCGACGAGAACCGAACGCCGCCGCGAAAAACAGATCAAGTTCAACGAAGAACACGGCATCGTACCGCAACCAGATTAAAAAAACAGGTAAAAAGACATCATCGACGGCGTGTACCACGAAGAAGACAGCAACGGGTCGTCTGAAAGGTAAAACAAGGTTAAAGTCGGCGGTTACAACGAAGACGCGATTGAAATCGCCAAACTCGAAAAACCATGCAGCAGGCGGCTAGGGATTTGCAGTTTGAAGAAGCAGCAGTGTTAGGGATAGGATTCAGGGATTAGGGAAAATCTACTTTGAGGGTGAATAAATGAATGAATTCTTAGAAAATCAAGTATTCCACAATTATCCTTGGTGAACAAAGTCACTCAAACTGTGAATGCTGCCTGATATGTTGAATTTGCCATCAAAGCGCCTTTTGGAAATTTGTGTTTAAAGTATGTGAAAATACTTCAAACTATAATGCTTATATAAATAGAAAAATTAGTTTTTAATTTTCTTGAAGATATTAATATTCATTTAAACAGAGTTTTATTAATTTTCATATTTAATAAGTATTGAAGGGTTGTTTTCTAGGACGGATCACCAGATGAAATAATTGCACTCCTATGGCTTCTTGGCGAATGGGTAAAATCTGGCCAGTGCTTAACAGGGTGTCAATGATTGTATTGGTTCTGCTTTAAATAACAAGAAATATTGTCCAATTGTCTTTTAGATTGTGAAATTTCTTGATGATTTAAATCATATATCAAATGCACAAAACATTCTTTCATTAACTCTGATCTAAATTTGATGGGTTATGATGAACCTGTTATAAACGCTTTACGACTATGGATAAATAATCTGAAAAATTTGATATTCAAAATGGGGAAAAAAGAATCATTATAGCATTTCTGTTAGATATTTATTAAAACATTTAATGCACTGTTAATGACATGAAATGATATGAGCATTTAAACAGTCAACTGAAAATTGACAGCAAGCGGTAGCCTGTGTGTATGTGTAACAAGCGTAGGTCGGATACTCGTATCCGACATTTCCCTGAGGGGCTCACACTAACGCCGCCCTTACCTGCGGCTGTCAGTTCAAGGATCGATCTACTGCTCAAGCAGCGCAGAATGTGCGGCTCTGCCCGCCGCCGTCTCCAACCGCCGCGAAACCGCGTGTCTGCCTGCGGTTCACGCCCACGCCACCAACCAACACAGCCTGAAAGCCGCCCGCCACCCCCAACCGCGGACGGCTTTCACTTCAGGCTGCCTGAAAATCTTCATCAAATCATTTAAGGCCTCCTGGGACAAAAAGGTGCTGATCAGAACCAGTCTGCTATGGGACAAAAGAGGTGCTACTCATCACTAGAGATAGAGAAATAATCTTTAATAAAAGCGAGACCTTGTTTGCCATCCGCATGCCGTGATGGCGCTCAAATCTCGCTTTAATCCGGCAAATGCGCCATCAAGCAGATTGGTGGTGTTTGGGATGCTCAGATCGGGATACTCTTCAAAACACAAACAGGTTGCCGATGTTCCGTTTCGAGGCTGAAATAGGCGCTGCGTAGTCTGGGATGGGTGTAGTATAGGTTACCGTTTCGGGGTTCTTTGTGCGTTCGTTGAAGAAGTCTTTGTGCCGTTCGAACCATGCTTTCAGGCTGCTTTCAAAGCCGGCTCTGCGGCCGCACAATGTCAGTGCCAGTGCCACAGCCCTTGCCCCGCAGCCGTTTGCGTTGCGCGTCAGGTAGTGGCCGACGGTTTTGACTTGGTGAAAATAGCATAGTTGCACGGGAATATCGAGGGAATAACTGCGGCGAGACGCTTTACGGCCGTCGCAAACGATGCTTGTGTTCAATGCCTAGCTGGCTTTCAGACTGCCGATGAGCTTCGGCGTAAAGGGCGTTGGTTTCGTTTTGACTTCGGTGACGAGCGCTTTGCCGCTGATGCTGTCGAACAAAACCATGATGCCGAAACGGCGTCCGAAGTAGGTGGTGTCCATCACGATGTTGGCGCATTGGGGCGCGGCAAACTGTGCTTTGGGATTCGCTTTTTGAGATGGCGAAAAATGGTTTTTGCTGCTGCAATGATGAGCAGCTGCCAGCTGCGCTGCGGTTTTGTTTGCCTGCGGTGTAAGCGTGCCAGGAGTTGTTGCCGGATTGATGTTTTTGCCACCACTGAAACGTTTGCCCGCAGCTGTGGCATTTTGTAACGTTGTTTGCGCGTTTTGTCTGCGTTCTTTTTGACCTGTTTTGAGCCGCAGAAAAAGCATTTTGTGTTCCAAGGTTTTGACCCGCTTAAAGCCTTGCAGCATAAGGCTTGCAGCGATTTTAGCCACCTTTTTGTCCTGTCTGCCTGTATTTACCAACAATTCTACGCATCGCTGCATTCATTCCATAATGGCTTTTCGCGTCGGTGAATGAATGCGCCTTTCTAGTTTCGAGAAGATTGAGAAATGTCCAGAAAAGGCCGTCCAACCACCGTTTCGAATATATGTGCCGGACAACGGTATTTGGCGGCGGGCATCGCTATGTGCGGTTTACGCCAGTTTAATGTCAAAACAGTATCAAAATACAAAGCAGAAGAGCGGCGGCGGCAGGCGCAGGCTGTTGGCGCAAACGGTTTGCCGCACTGAAAACGCCTGCCGCCCCCAGATCTCCGGTTTGACGGATGAAAATGCCGCAGATTTCGGCCTGTATCTGCGTCGGCGGGTATTGTACTATCCGCGTTTAAACGCCTATAAATACACGTTTCTGCCACGGTATAAATATAACGTCAGTGGCATCCCGCAATTGATGCGACCCACTGTGCGACATCAGAACTACATTCCCGATTTGCTGGAACGCTGCAGTATTTGGTTTAAAAGCGAAAAACGGACGCTGGCGGTGCTTTTGCAGGCGTAAAGCCGTCTGTGCAGATTACCGAATGCAGCGACAGGGAGGTTGTCGAGGACTGACCATGGAGGATCACAGGCGGGTTTTCCGGCGAGATTGCGTCCGCTAGTGTGTGTGGGACATCCCAGAAAACGAATATGTTACCGCATAAGCAACCAGACCTCTGCCGAAAACGTGTATTTGGTTTGCCGCGCACCACCGTCTGGTCAGCTTGATTTTGTTGTCTGACAAAAACCGACCAATTGGTGTTGGGCAATCTGCAACACACAACAATCAAACAGATGTGTCATTCCGATGTCCGAAAAAGGAATACAGATTTTCGGTTTGCCGAATTACACGCGACGATAAAGACATACACCGTTTGCCGATATACAGGAACTGCGACGACTGCGTGCGGCCTAAACCGCTACGACATCAATTTTTATCCGCCCGATTAGCGAGGGTAAGGATTTCGGCGAATGGTTTTCGGGCAGCCTGAAAAGCAGTTTGACCTATCGTGCTGACCGATGCCGCAAAACGCCTTATTCTCTGCCACTGCCAACGGAAGGCAGCCTGAAAATATGATGCTCGCCGGTGTCACGGTTTACCAACCGTCGCGGTACACGGGCTTTCAACCGATGCGGCAATCAACAGCATTGAATGGCAATGCGAGCGACAGACGACGATTGCCGGATATAAAACACCAAGCATCCGGTGTGTGTGCCTTATCTGTCGGGAAAGCCGTTGCATGGAAAGCACAACAAGACCTGGGCGGGGTTGTCCTGTCAGACAACAAACTCAGGCTGGAAGACTTCACGTAGGCGATGACCTTTCCCGATTGGGCAAAGCGGCAACTGGAAACCGCTCGCAAAGCAGCCTGAGAACACCGGTTACGATATAGACGGCAAGCCGTATCCTTTGCCGTGTCTGGAGCTGCATGGAGTGTCTCAGGCAACATAGCGTTACAGCCTGCATCCCTACCAACCGCGTGCGTGGCTGCGCCACATTTCTGCGGGCAACATTTTTAGCTGCATTTGAAAGAGTGCAAATGGCGTTAATAAAAGTAAAATAAAATTTCAAATCTGTTGAAAAAATTGGTAAAATATGATTGTCCCTGGTTATCTATGGCAATTTCTAAATTTAATATTTATTATGTAAGGCTGTTTATGAATAATATTAGTTATGAAAAAATTATACAAAAAATTTGGGGCTGTGCTAGATAACTAGAGAATAAGTGTGCTTTACTAATTGTTTTAAAATAGAAATTTTGAACTTATTTCGCCGTGATCAAAACGCCACTCACACTCCTTCAAATACAACTCAAAACTACCCTTGAAATAACAGTTAAACTTGCATAAATGACGTTTTGATTGGCTCCAAAGTTCAAATTCCATTAATAGATTTTATCGTTCTACCAAAATAAGTGCTGTGATTGATACAAAATATTAATCACTCACACCAGCATATCATAACTGCAGTAACAATCGGCACAAACAAGGAGCCATAGATTAGCCCTAAATATAAGATGATTAAAAAAGATGAAAAAAATATTTTTATTTATTACTTTGTTTTATTACTGCCATTATTGTTTTAATTTATACGGAGGTTCCTTATAGTGGGTGGTTTAAATATAAAAGCCAGTCGGGATTAATTTCTACGAGTCGTTGATGAATTGTCTGAGGAAAATACAAGAGAATATTTATTAAAGCGTAATCTTGTTGGCGGATAGCGTGGAAAGATTTTGAATATAGTCCTTACGATTTTACTGCTGATGACCGATTAGATTTTGGCATCAGGATCAAGATGAATATATATGCGATGCGGCACACGTGCTGCGTATCCCAAGATTATGATCAATCCCAAAAGGCATATGCAATCTTATTGATGCAACATGCTTTCGATTAGAGAGCATTTATACTTAGCAAAAAGTGCGAAATCAATCCATATGGTCAAAGATACTGACAGATAAAAGAAAGCATTAATTAATTTGTTTTATTCGCCAGACTTACATGGGACGGGAACCAAACGCTAAATACCGATGGCTACCGGCGGCATGGAGAAGGGATTCCGGCAAAATATGCGAGGATGCTGACCAGAGAACAATTAGAAATTATAAATAAAAAGATTATAGTGAATGGTAGAAACCTCGGGTTAGCATTTAATAAAGGGCTGACGTAGATTAACAGCAAGCGTAGGTCGGATACTCGTATCCGACATTTCCCCTGAGGGGAAACTCTGCACAAATCCCGCCTTTGCCTGCGGCACCAGCCGATTCAAAGAATCGACCTACTTAAAAAGCAAGCGCGGATGTGCGGCTCTGCCCGCCCGCCGTCTCCAACCACTTAAAACCGCGTGGCTGCCTGCAGCTTATCCTCCACCACGCCCCGCTAATACAGCAAGCGTAGCGTGGGTCATGCGTAGCAAGCGTAGGCTGGGTCCGGACCAGCATCAATAACTAAAAAAGCATTGGTTAACACCCCAAACTACCGCACACTCACCAAAAGCAGCCTGAAAACCAATCAACCGGCTTTCAGGCTGCTTTCGCTCATTCCCACTCTCAAAATCGGCATACCCCAAACTGGAAAACTTGCGTGCCGGCAACTGCCATCGCGCCAAAAGCCGCCGACCGTTTGCAACCAATCAAATGATGAAATTTACTGCCGCAAAATGCTTTCGGGCACGCCTGAAACCCTGCTTTCAGCGCGTGGGTCGGATGCCCAGCATCAAACCTACGCTAAGCTGGGTGAGTTTTGCCGGGAAAATGTCAGTTCGAATCCGACCTACGGGCGTTTTGCGTTTCAGACGGCGCGTTTCCCTGTTTCAACCGTTCTCGCGCAAATCCTTGCCATACAAAATAATCCGTATCGTGGATGCCGTCGTTGGCGGTTTCCAGCAGGGTGTAACCGTATTTTTCGTAAAGCCTAAATGTTGCGACACCAAATACACCCGCATTAGCCCAGCCTTGTCGGAGCGGTGGCTTTCAGATGACGGACGATGCGCGCCGACGGGTGTTGTCCGCGTGCGGCGGGATCGACGTAGATAAGGCGATCCACGGGCGAGGCGCGGGGCGGAAGTGGTCGCGTTGGTAGTCGCGCCGCAGAAGCCGAAGATACGACGTGTTCAGGGCAAAGTAAAGCGCGGCGTTTTGTCCGTAGGCCGTCTGAAAGCGGTGTTGCGCCAACAGTTCGACAGGTGCCGGTGCGCGCCATTCGATTTGCCGCAAATAGGCTTGCGGGCTTCAGACTCAGGGGAGTTGGCGGTATTCGGTGAGGATTATGTGATTCTCCCTGAGGCTGGCATTCGTTTGCGGGATTTATGGTGAAAAAGATATAGTGAAATAAAATAAGAAAGATACAAGGCAGCAAACCGCAGTGATTGCAAGGGTACGAGCAAGCGTAGCGTGGATCATGCGTAACCAAGCGTAGTCTGTATGTAATCTGTGTGGTTCTGCCACGCACGCGGTTTTCAATCTCAAAAGCCCCGTACATGCCTGCGCCACCCACCACAAGGCAGCCTGAGAAAGCCGTTTCAGCAGATTCAGGCTGCTTTAAGGTTAAGTACCGCTTTCGGGGTAAATTTCTTTAATTTAGTTTAATTTATGTTAAACTCACTGCCGATAAGCGGACTCCCTATGAACCGGGACAACCATCCGCCCGCGAGCATCCATGCTTTGCCGGCAGCGACCACCAAGACTGGCACGTGCGCTTTAAGCTGCTGCTGTGGCGGGCACTGGTGCCGACCCGTGGCTATGCGTCAACCCTGCGGGAGGCGAAGTTTTGCGCCCTTAACCCGGGTGAAGAACCGGTTTCATCTCTATGACGGCGCAAACTGGGACAGCTCGGGCTGCACCCGGCATGCTCGAGCGTCTCGAACAACCGCTCGCTGGCGATTCGCCGCCTCGCCGGACTCTTCCGGAACAATTCCTCCCGCTTAGCAGGCCGCCGCCGCTCGCAGCAGCGACCATACCGTTTACGACCGCATCTGCCGCCTGTGGCGCTGGAATGGGTCGAGCTCTCAATCCCGAACTGCAAAGCATAGCTGATCACGTGAGCAGCCTGAAAAGCGGTTGGCCCGGTCGAAACTCAGGCGCTTGCTCTGGCCGCTGAACAGCCGTTTTTAGTAACGCTTTTGCTGCAACATTCAGGCAGCCTGAGCATGTTTTCCCCTTTCGAGGCTGCTTTCGCTCTGGCGGCAGCCTGAAAGGGGCAAACAGATCAACCCCTGCTTTTCCGCCTGATCACGCGGCTTTTGCGGATGCTTGTCAGAATCACACCGCATTGCCGTCTGAACATTCTGTTTCTCTGATTTCTCCGAAATATTGCGACTCTCCGGTATCGCTTGGCGGACGCAAGCGTCCCGCGCCAACAATACTGCTTCTGCATCGGCCGCAAATTACGCCGCCCACATCAGCGGAAGCTGGGCAATGAAAAACCCGCCGCGCCGCTGGTAGTCTCTCAAGCCCAACAGCGGCCTGCTGCGGGCCCGACCAAGCTGGTGCCGCCGGCGGATGCGCACAATGTCCATTACGAAACCGAACTGGTGCTGCTGATCGGCCGTGCGGCAGACGAACTGACGTCGCAAAACGCGCTGGATGTGGTGGCGGGGCTGGCGGTCGGGCTGGATCTGACCGAGCGCGGCTGCAGCGGCAGGCGCAGGAAAAAGAGGCTGCCGTGGACGCGCGCCGAAAGGCTTCAAACACGCCGCCTGCGGGTGTATCGAATTTCGTGGCTGCCGATGCGTTGGATGCGGTGCGCGAGACACGGTTTCCAGCCTGCAGTCGAACGGCCGCCTGCAGCAGCAGGGCAGCCCTGAAAACATGATTTTTCCGCCGGAAGAAATCCCATGCACGCTGGCGCGCGATTATGTGGTTTGAACGAAGGCGATCTGGTGTTTACCGGCACGCCCGAAGGCGTCGGCGCGCTGGTGGCGGGCGATGTGCGGTGGAATTCATCGGCCGCAAAGGTGCAGACCCAGCTTTGAAGTGGCCGCCGGTTGTAGCGCCCGAGCTACCGCGCCGCCGCCTCGCTTTCAGGCTGCCCGAAAACGGCGCCGGGCGATTACGATTGACCGAATAGCGAAACGCAACCTTTTGCTGCGCAGCCTGGTGCTGCTGACGGCGCTGCCAGCTTTTGGCCGATGATGTTGTCAAAACCGACGGGCCGGAAACCCGCTTCGATATGACGAAGCCGACCAATCCGACCAAACGCACTCGCGCGCGCCGCGGCCGGCGGCGCAGGGCGGCGATACGCTCAATATCAGCCCCGAAGAGCCGCTCGAGCGCCTGAACACCTGGAGCGGGCGCTGCTTTCGTCGGTGCTGCTTTAACAATGTGGAAGCGGTGCAGAGGTGCTGCTGCCGATTATCTGCACCTGCAGCTGCCGGAGCAGGCACGGCCGCGGCGCCGATGCCGAGCTGTTGCTGATTTTGTGTCACGCGCGATGGTGGCGCGTGCCGACGGCCGTTACGGCGAAGCGGTGCGGCGCTCACCGGCGAAGCGCTCTGCGCGCACCGGGAGCTGTCGATTGTGCGGCTGGCGCTGGCGCAATCGCTGTTTGAAGACCGCCAAAGCGAAGCGGCGCGCGACCAGTTTGTCCGCCTGCGCAGCGAGCCGGAGCTGCCGGACAATATCCGCAGCCTGTGCGACCAATACATCGAAGCCATCGACAGCGCGGCGGCTGGTCGGTTTACGGCGGCATGAACTATACCCGCGACAACAACATCAACAACACCCCAGCCGCCGCCAGGTACGGCACGGCAACGGCGTATGGACGCCGCCCGAGCCCGAGCGCGCTGCGGGGCATTTCCTATCAGGCCGGCGTCCTCGCGCGATTGGAATCTCAAAGGCCGCTATTCGCTGCGCACCGCCGTCGATGTTTACGGCAAAAGCTATTGGGACAACCACAAATACGATGATTTGAACCTGCGCGCCACCGTTGGCGGCGTGTACCGCACCGCCCGCACCGAAACCGCCATCCTGCTCCCATGTCGAGAAGGCGCCGCTGGTACGGCACCAAAGCCCTACGGCCGCGAAACCGGCCTGCGGCTCGAATGGTCGCGCTGGCTCACACCGCGCACGCAGTTTCAGACCGCCGCCGAGTGCAAAGAGCGCTACGACCGGCGCAAATACCCTCGAAGGCTACCATGTCAATGCCTCGGCCACCCGGCTCTTTTGGCCGCAGAACGCAAGCGCCAACATTGGATGGCCGGTACCGATGTCAGCCGCAAAACCGCTGCAAGCGACAGCGACCTCTACTTCCGCCGCGGCCTGCGTGTAGGGCTGCGACGCGCGAATGGGGCAAAAGGCTTTTCCGCCTTCGCTTACCGGCAGCGTCGGCGAGCGCCGCTACGACGGCGTGGACATCACCAACGTGTGATCCGCAAAGACATGGAATACTCCGGCAGCCTGGCGCTGTGGAACCGCCGCATCCACCTGTGGGGCATCACGCCCAAGCTGGTGTGGCGGTGTGTGAAAACCCGCAGCTTAACCATCGCTTTCTACGGCCACCAAAAGGCCAATGCCTATCTTTCAGTTCAACAAAACCTTTTATAAAGGTTTTCAGGCTGCCCGAAAGCTTAACAGCAGCGAGGCGGCCTGAAAAGTGTTTTGCGCGCCGTTTAACCCCAAAAGACGGCCTGAAAACCGCCTGCCGCTTTTCAGGGTGCAGCTCCCGCTTATCCGACAATGAACAGCTACCAGCTCACGGGCATCCGCCCCGCCTTCCCTCGAGCAAACCCGACCACTCAGTACGCTGCTGCTGCAGCGCTGGGCGCTTTATCGGTGGTGTCGCTGCCGCCGCTGCTGCAACTGCCCTTAAGCGTGTGGGGCGTGCTGTTCGGCCTGCTGCTGGCGGTGCGGGTGGCGCTGCTGCTGGCCGGCGATGCTCGCGGTGGACAACCGCCTGCTGCTGCCGCTGCTGGGCGCCATCGTCGCCGCAGTGTGGAAGCTGCTGGGCGGCATTATCGGCCCGCAGGGCGGCATCGCTTTGCTGCTGGTGGCGCTGGCTGAAGTGCTTTCACGAAGGCAAAAGCCGGCGCGACTGGCAGGTGCTGGTGCTGGCGATGCTGTTTCTCTGCCGGTTCCGGTGCTGTTCGACCAGGGGCCGGCGGCCGGTTTGGTCAGGATGCTGCTGTGCCGCAGGTGGTGATGGCGCTGGTGCTGGCGCGCTGCTGGAACGAAATGCCGTGGCGACCGGCTTTTGCGCCAGAGCCTGACTCGGCACTCCTGCTGGCACCGCTGATGCTGCTGCTGTTTGTTGCCATGCCGCGGCGCGAATCGCCGCTGTGGCAGATGCCCAACCCGCAAAACAAGGCGGTTACCGGCCTTTCCGACCGCATGAAGCCCGGCAGCATCAGCGATCTGGTGCAAAGCAACGAACCGGCGTTCACCGCCACTTTCGATCAGGGCGCTATATGCCGCAGCGCCAGCGCTCTATTGGCGCGTGCTGACCCTGCCCGCCCTATGAAAAACGGCGCCTGGCGGGCGGTGCGGGACGGCGCGGATGCCGTGCCTGCAGGAAGGCAAACGCATCGGCTATCAGATGATTGTTGCCGACGAGCGCGGCATGCTGCCCGCCCTCGACTATCCGCCGCCCTTTGAAAAGCGCGGTTTCAACCGCGAATTGGGCAATGTGTTGCGCGTACCGGAAAACAGCGGCGTGCGCCGCGTGCGCCTTGAAGCGCTGCCCGACAGCCCTGCTCTACCAGCGGCTGACCCGCGGCGAAGCCGATTTCTGCTCGCCGCCTGCCGTCGCGCCAGCAATCCGCGCACCGTCGCCCTTGCCCGCAAGCTGGCTGCCGCCGGCAACGGCAGCGGCGACGTCGGCGTTACGCCCTAAAGCAGTGACTCGAATATTTCCATCGCGAGCGTTTCTGTACTACACCCTGCAGCGCCGCAGATGCCCGATGCGATGCTACCGACCGCTTTTTGTTCGAGCACCGCCGCGGCTTTTTGCGAACACTATGCCGGATGCCCTTTGTCAGCCTGATGCGCGCCGCGCCGGCATTCGCGCCGCGTGGTGACCGGCGTGGGGGCGGCGAGCGATGCCGAAGGCGGCTTCTGGCAGGTACGCAGCAAAAGACGCTCACGCCTGGGCGGAAGTGTGGCTGCCCGAGCGCCAGGCCTGGCGGCGTTACGATCCCACCGTCAGCTGTTTCCGCCGACCGCATCGAACAGGGGTGGCCGCCGCTGCCCATGCAGCGAAGCCGAGGGGCGCGCGGTGCCAACACCAGCCGCTGGAGCGCCTGGCCCGACCGCAGCCGTTTTGCACGGCACGGCAGTGGCGTTGGTCGGCGGTGCGACGACAGCCGCCAGAAAAGCCTGTTTGCCTTCACCTCGGTCTCAGCGCGCGTCGGCGTGTTCAGCATCCTGGCGCTGCTGGCGCTGAGCGCGCGCTGCCGCTGCTGTCTGCCGGCGACGTATGGCTGTGGTGGCGCCGCTCGCGCCGGCAGGACGCCGACCCGCTGCGCGACGGTTTGCCTCGCCCTCGCTCAAATACCGCCTGCTCGGCGCCAACTATCCCGGGCCCCGCCGCCTGTCAGGCCCGCAGGAATTGCGCCGCGAGCTGGCGCTGGCAAAACCGGCCTCGAAAGCAGCCTGAAAGCCTTGATCGACGACTATATCCGGCCTCAATTACGCCACTGCCGGCAGCCTCCCGGCAGCCAGCCGCCGTGGCGCAGGCATGGTTCCGCCGCGTACGCCGGCTGTCGATACCGCTTGGCCGACAGCTAAATACCGCTTTTCAGGGCTGCCTGAGACGCAGCAAAGCAGCCTCGAGTAAAGCCCTGCGCCAAAGCGCGAAAATAGATTAGAATGGCGGCTTTTTGCGCCTCCTGCAACCACCACACTCCACAACACAGCGAAAAGCACATGAACCATTTAGGCTTCCCGCTGGAAACCGTTGCCGTATTTGTCCTGCTCTCGGTCGGCGCGATTGCCATCGACCTTTTCGCCCATAAAACGACCAGCCGATGTCGCTTCACAAAAGCGCTTCGCTGTGGTCGGTGTTTTTGGATTGCGGTATCGCTGGCATTTCGGTGGCTATCTGTGGGTTCCACCACGGCAGGCGAGACAGCCAGCCTGTTTATCACCGGCTATGCGCTGGAAAAAGTGCTGTCGGTGGACAATCTGTTTGTGATGATGGCGATTTTCGCCTGGTTCAGTGCCGGAAGGCTACCGCCACCGCGTGCTCTACTGGGGCATTATCGGCGCGATTGTGTTCCGCATGGTGTTCGTGGCTATCGGCACCGGCCTGATGGCGCTGGGGCCTTACGTGGAGCTGCGTGTTTGCCGCGGTGGTCGGGCTGGACGGCGCATCACAATGCTGCGGCGCGATGAAGAGGAAGAAGCGAAGACTACTCCGAACACCCTGGCCTACCGCTGGGTGCACCGCTTCTTTCCGGTATGGCCGCGCCTCCACGGCACAACTTTCTTCCTGCGCAGCCACGAGCTCACCGAAGCCTGCCGCCAAAACCCCGACGTGCGCCTGAGCCGGCGGCGAAGACCTGAAAACATCCCGGAACAACACCATCCGCAGCGGTAAAAAGGCGCGCTGGGTGGCCACGCCGCTGTTTTGTGTTTAGCCATTATTGAAATTTCCGACGTGATGTTTGCCTTCGACAGCGTGCCGGCGGTAATTGCCGTATCTAAAGAGCCGCTGATTGTGTATAGCGCCGATGATGTTCGCCATCCTCGGCCTGCGCACCATGTATTTTCGTGCTCGAAGCGCTGCGCGGCTATTTGGTGCACCTGGAAAAAGCCGTGGTGGCGCTGCTGTTTTTATCGCGGCGAAGCTCGGCGCTGTGCCCGCTTCCGAGCACCTGTTCCACACGGCTACGAGATTTCCGCCCAATCGCTTCGCTGCTGCTGGTGGTGATTGTGGTGTTGGCGCTGGGCATTGTCGCTTCATTCTGTGTCCCGAACGCGAAGAAGCCGAAGATAAAGCTCGCCGACGGCAAACGATGCCGCCGGCGAGATAAACCCCGTTTTCAGGGCAGCCTGAAACCATGTTTTCCACTCTGCCCTGCCCGCTTTATCGAGACGCGCCGAACGCATCCGCCTGCTGATTATGGATGTGGACGCGCGTGCTGGACTCGGCACGCCAGCTGCTGTCGACGCCGACGCAGCCGCACGAGTAAAGCCCTTCAACACCCCTCGACGGCCACGGCATCAAAATGCTGCAGGAGAGCGGCGTGCAAGCGCCATCATCACCGCCCGCAGCGATGCTGCCGTCGTGATGCGCGCGCCGCGCAGCTGGGCATCGGTTTTTACCGCAGCGCAGCAGCGACAAAAAGCCGTTTATCGGGTGCTTCTGGCCGAAACCGGCCTGAGTCGAAGCGCACTGCGCCCATATCGGCGACGATGTGATCGACCTGCCGGTAATGATCCGCTGCGGGCGCCTGCCGGTAGCGGTGCCCAACGCCCACGCCGAAGTGGTGCGCAAACGCGCCGCCCACACCACCACGCCGCTGCCGGCGGCTTAACGGTGCCGTGCGCGGTGTGCGACCTGGATTATGGCACGCCCAAGCGCAGCTTTCAGGCTGCCTCAGACAGGCAATTCGCAATGAGCCGCCTGCGCAACCTGCGTCGTTTCCGCTGATGCTGGCGCTGATGCTCGGCGGCCTGAGCGCCTGGCTCGGCCGCCGCATCGGCGAAGCGAAGCTGGAAGAAAGTAGCGCTTAAAGCCGACGAACCGCAATAATATCTGATGACGCAGATGCGCGGCGTGCTTTGCCGAAGACGGCAGCCTTGGCGGGAGCACTCAGCGCCAGCGAGCGCGCCTGGCAGCTGCCGGACGCTACATGTCCATTTTCAAAAGCGAGCTGCACCTCTACCAAAGCGGCCGCCAGCAATACCAGGTACGCAGCGCGCAGGCGCGTTACGACACCGAAAACCCGCCAGGCGTGTTCGACCGTGAAGTGACTGCTCGACAAACCCGCTGACTGGCGAGCGCCCTGCCGCAAGTCAGCACTGCCTCGCTTTACCGTCTGCCACGCCGCGCCCAAACCGCCTACACCGACCAAGCTGTCAACCACCGCTGCGTGCCGCTCCACCGGCAGCGCTCACGGCATGCGCTACGACCACAAACAAGAGGCGGCCCGATCTGCCCGCCAAAGTGAAAGCTGACGTGCGACATCGACCCCAACGCCAAATTCCTGCCTGCCGCCCTGCTCTGCTGGCGCTCCGGCTTCAGCGCCCACGCGCTCGAGAGCGACCGCAAACAGCCGATTTCCATCGACGCCGACAGCGGCTCGCCGTTCGACCAGAAAACCAGGTTACCGTGTTCAGCAGCAACGTCATCATCAAACAGGGCAGCATCAATATGCGCGCGCCGAGCGCGTGCGCCTGACCCGCGACAAGCAAAGGCAACCAAACCCTCGCAGGCCGGAAGGCGAGCCCGTCAAAATTCGGCCACTGGCAGCTGGAAAACAAAGGCTATGTCGAAGGCCAGGGCAACCGCGCCGAATATTCGTCCGCCAGCACTATGATCCGCCTGTCCGGCAAACGCGCCAAAGGTCCAGCGCGGCGGCGGCGATGTCGCCCAGACGAAGCTGGTCACCACAACACACCAAAAAGCGAAGTCTATACCTGCTGTGCCCGGCGGCAAAGCGGCAGGCGCAAAAGCGGCCGCCGCGTCAGCGCGTGATCCAGCCCAGCGCCAAACTATCTTTTGAGCAGGCAGCCTGAAAACCGCTTTGCGGCGGTTTTCAGGCTGCTTTTCGTGCTGACCCGGGTTTTAGGCAGCCTGTAAAGTTAGCCGGGCGCAGCTGGCGGCAGGCAGCCTGAAAAAGCTCGGCGGCAGTTTGTAGCCAGCTGTGGTTTTCAGAAGCCACGTTGCGTCTTCGTATAATCCGCGCCGCCGCCCGGCAACGCGAGTTTTGCCGTTTTTGCTTTGTCCGCAACCCGTCAAGGAAACACCCATGTCTGTCAAAATCGCCATCAACGGCCAATACGGCCGCATCGGCCGTCAAATTGTCCGCGCCATCTACGAATACGGTTTGGGCGACCAACCCAAAATCGTCGCCGCCAACGGCAGCGGCGATCTGGCCACCAACGCTCACCTGACCCAGTTTGACACCGTGCGACGGCCGCTCGCCGCCAAAGTTGGAAGAAGACGGCAGCAATCTGTTGATCAACGGCGACAAAAATCTCTTCTTCTCCACCCGCAACCCGGCCGAGCTTGCCGTGGAAAGCGCTGGATGTCGATCTGGTGATGGAAACGCACCGGCGCTTTTGCAGCAGCGAAAAGCCCAGAGTCCATCTGGATGCCGGCGCCAAAAAGTGCTGATTTCCGCTCCGGTAGTTGGCGATGTCGATGCCACCGTGGTTTACGGCGTCAACCATCAAGCGCTCAATCCCGGCGCGACTTTCTGTGGTTTCCAACGGCTCATGCACCACCAACTGCCTGGCGCCCGTCGCCCAAACCCTGCACAATGCGCTGGGCGTCAGCAAAGGCCCGATGACCACCATCCACGCGGTGACCAACGACCAGGTGCTCACCGACGTGCGCCACTCCGACCTGCGCCGCGCCTGCAGCGGCGGCATGCAGAACATGATCCCCACCAAAACCGGCGCCGTCAGCGCTCGGCCTGGTGCCGCCCGGAATTGCAGGGCAAACTCGACGGCCTGGCCATCCGCGTGCCCACCATCAATGTTTCGCGGGTCGATCTCACTTTTGCGGGCGGCCGCAACACCGATGTCGAAGAAGTCAACGCGCTGATCAGAAGCCGCATCCGAAGGCAGCCTGAAAGGCATACTCGGCTCTAACACCCTGCCCCTGGTTTCCGGCGACTTCAACCACAACAGCCACGCCAGCGTGTTTGATGCCACCCAAACCAAAGTCTCGCAAGGCAATCTGGTCAAAGTCTTTTCGTGGTACGACAACGAATGGGGCTTCTCTGCCAGATGCTCAACACCGCCCGCGCCATGTTCGGCGAAACCGTCCGCCTGCCGCTGGCTAAAGCCTTTTCGCTTTTATCCAAGATGCGCCCTGCCCCGTTTGCAGGGCGCGTTTTCAGGCTGCTTGATTGGGGAATTTCAAAAGCAGCCTGAAAATCGTCTGATGCTGTTTTCTCAGGCTGCCTTTTTGGCTTTCAGGCTACTTTTTCAAAATGCCGGCAGTTTGGGACGAACAACCAGCAAACGGCAGTACAAAAAGCAGCCTCAAGAGGTTCAGAGCTGCCTGGTTTTGGAAACCAAAGGCAGCCTGAAAATATTTGCCGTCCTAGATAAACTCAGGATAAATTATCTATTACCAATTGTTTCAAAATGGAAATTTGAACTTTTATTTCACTGTTGTTAAAACGCCATTCGCACTCCTTCAAATACAGCTCAAAATGCTCTTTCGGGATGCCGTTAAATTTACGCAAATGCCGTTTTGCCCGACTCAAAAGTTCTCGATTCCGTTGATGTGGTTTTTGTTTTTCAGCAAAATGTGTGCGTGGTTGATACGGAAATGGTTAAATTCGCTCACATCCAATACGTCATAACCCCTTTGTGGTAATCCGCATAAACACGTGTGTCGGGTTTAACGGTTTCCCGAATAATCGGCAGCAGGGTTGCTGGCGTCTGCGTATTAGGCACGGCAACGGTGTAAACCTTGCCGTTGCGCTTCAACAGCCCGAATACCGCGGTTTTTCCCTGCTGCGCCACGACCGCGTTTGCCTTTGCAGTGTCCGCCAAAGTAGCTTTCGTCCGCTTCCCACTTCGCCATCAAACATTTCAGATGGCTGCTGTTTTGTAAATGAGCAGGCGTAGGCGATGGAAGTAATACGCAGCCGTGCTTTTTGTTGACATTCGCCAATTCGGCAGCCGTACGGGCGGTTACGCCTGCTACGAATAGCTCAATCAGTTTGTTTTTGTTTGTACTGACTCAGACGACTTTTTCTCATAAGGAAAATTCTAACTTAAAACGGAATCTCCTGAGTTATCTGGGACAGCAAAACTTTTGCTGCTGCTTTCAAGGCTGCTTTTCGAGGTGCCACCACCGGCATTTGGGTGGAAGATCAAGGCATACGACAGCGCAAAAGCAGCCTGAAAAGTTTTCAGGCTGCTGACTTATGCTGATATAAAGACCGCCGCCGCATGGGAAACCATACGGCGGCGGCTACGCGCGCTAGAAGCTGGCTCGCAGGCGCAGCCGGGCGACGGCGGCCGGGTTCAGTTGACGCGGATGGTCTGGGTACCGGCGGCGGGGTTGCCACCCTGCTGACAAACTCGGCGTAGGGTTTTGCTGAACACATTGTCCGCGCCGGCCTGCAGTACGGCCTGTTTGTAAGCGCCAGCCGGCGTTGAGCGACAACACGCCGAAGCCGGCGGACGGACCGATGTCGGTGCCGACGATATTGCCTTGGCCGCGGGCGTAGCGTTTCTGTGCGGCCACCACGCGCCACAGGGCGCCGGCGCTGAAGGTGCCGATATCCCAGTTCAGGAAGGTTTTGGCTTCCAAGGGCGGGGTTTGCGCCAGCGGCAGGCTGTCGCTGCGGTTTTTGCTGCAGGTGTAGGCCAGGCTGCCGCCCAGCTCCCAGTTGCGGGCGAATTTCATTTGCCTTTCGGCTTCGCCGCCGTAGCGCACGCCTTTGACGTTGTCTGCGCTGGCGCCTTAACCAAAATGAAGTCTTTGATGTGGCCGGCAAACAGCGATACCGAGCCTCGGACATTGCCGCTTTGGAACTGGTAGCCGGTGTCCAGCTGGGTGTTGCGCTCGGCTTTAAGGCGGTAGGAGCGGTTGCGCTCCCAGTAGTCCGGCGCGCGCTCGGCCATGCCGAGGCCGACGTAGTATTTACCGGACTCGCCCAGCTGCTGTTCGTAGCGGGCAAAAGCGGCTTTCAGATTGTAGGTTTGGTTGCGGTGGGCGTTGTAGAGCGCGTCGGGATCGGCGGGCCGACGTTTGCGCAAGCATTCGGTTTAATCTCTGGTCGTAGCGCAGGCCGCCGATTACTTTACTGCCGCCGGCTCGGTTCCAGCGTGGCTTCGGCAAACAGACCGTATTGGCGGGAAGTCCTGATCGCCGATAAAGGGGAAGGACGATAAACGGTCAACATTGGCGCCGCTGATGCGCACCATGGCGCCGCTGGCCATGCGGCTGTTGCGCGGTGGCTGCGTCCAGTCGAGACCGGTTTGCAGCCCGGAGGGCGCTCCAGTGTCATGGTGGCGCTGCAACTGGGCGGTATCGACGATGCGCCTGGACTGATCAGGGCGCGCATATTGGTGCGCGGCGGCGCATGGTGTAGTTGTCCGCGTGATGTGATCGACTTTGCTGCTGCGGCCGTAGCTGGCGGAAATTTCGCCGAGCCACGGAGCCAGGCTGCGCTGTTGGGCTTTAAGCGTCCAGGCGTCGCGGTCGAATTTGCTGCCGTCCATCATGCGGTCGGCGTAGGTCGCTTCGCCGCGGCTGCGTTCGTAGCCGGCGGAAAGCACGGTGTTTTCGGTGGGAGTAACGCCCAACCGCAGTACGGTTGTGGCGGCTGAAGTGAGTGGACGCGGCTGCTCGTCGCCGTCGCGGTAATTACCGGATTTGTTGCAACTGGCATTGGCGCGCAGATAGCCGTAGCGGTTGTTCAGCTCGGCATCGGCGAAGATATCAAAACGGTCAAAGCTGCCCACGGTCAGGCCGGCATTGCCGTGCGCTTTGAATTCTTCGGCTTTGGGCGAGGTTTTGCGTACAAAGCGCACCGAACCTGCCACCATGCCCATGCCTTCGCTAACGCTCTGCGGGCCTTTGGTAACAATCACTTTGTCGAAAGAAGCGGGGAAAATATAGGCGGTGGGCGGATCCATGCGGCTGCCGCAGCCGCCGTAGCTAAACCGGCCGTCGGCCTGATGCTCAGCCGCGAGTCGCCCAAGCCGCGCAGCAGCGGATCGCCCGAGCTGCCGCCTTTGCGGATAATGCTCATATTGGGCACCGACTGCAGCACGCTGGCGCCGTCGTTGGCAGGCAGCGGCTGGATAGATGTTTTGCGGTTGAACTGCACCGAATTGGCCTTTGCCGGTCGGCGTGCCGCTGACCACAACCGGATTCAGCTCTCTGGCTCTCCCCTTCATCGCCGGTATCAGGCAAACGCGCAGGCGCAGGCCAGTGATAAAGGCAGCAGAAACCCAGGAAGGATGTCTTTGGACATGATTTTCTCTCCTATGCGACGTGTTACAAACCTCAACGTTTTGGCAGTAGAGCCCTCATTGTTTGCAGGATTTTGACTTGCATCAAATAGTGTAATGTAAACTGTTTTGCTTTTTAAACGTTTTCTTCTTTACACAACCAATTTGCCGTGTACAAATTTATCGTGTTATACTATAACAAGTTTAACCACAGGAGAAACCATGAAACCCGGCATCCACCCCCTGAAAACTACCGTACCGTGCTGTTTTACGACAGCGGCGCCCAAACCGGATGGCTGATCCGTTTTCGCGCCCCCACCAGCAAAACCATGCAGTGGGAAGACGGCAAAGAATATCCGGTATTTCTGCTCGACACTTCCGCCGCCAGCCATCCGGTTTGAGTACCGCAAGCAGCGCGAGCAACAACCGTGAAGGCTGCGCCAGCCAGTTCAACCAACGCTACGCAGGTATGATGTCTGCCCCTGAAAAGGACAAATAATGCAGGTACTCTTCACCAAAACCGCTAAACAACGCCACCGCGACTCGCCAAGTCGTCCGCCGCAAAGCGCAAGGTGTATGTGATGCAAATCCAACCCGCGCTTTTAAAGCCCGCCAGCGTTAACCCAAACTTTTCAGGCTGCCCGCACCATTGGGGCAGCCTGAAAACATTTCGCCGCCGCTTCGGCGCGGCGGCCGAACACATTATGCCGCCTGCGTTTTCCACCACTTTCCGAAAGGATTAAGCATGTCCCAAGTTACTTTTCGCGGCGCGCCCGCCCGTGTTGAAGGGCAACTGCCCGCCGTCGGCCAAAGCGCGCCCGCCTTCACGCTGGCCGCCGCCGATCTAAGCGACAAAACGCTGGCCGATTTTGCCGGCAAGCGCAAAGTGCTGAATATTTTTCCCAGCATCGACACCGGCGTCTGCGCCCAGTCGGTACGCACCTTCAACCAACGCGCATCGTCGCTGGAAACGCCGTCGTGCTGTATTTGCCGACCTGCCCCTTTGCCCAAGCGCGTTTCTGCGGCGCCGAAGGTTTGGACAAAGTGCTGACCCTGTCGAGCTTTCGCAGCAGCTTTGCCCGCGATTACGGCGTTCTGATGGCCGAAAGCCCGATCCGCGGCCTGACCGCCCGCGCGGTGATTGTGCTCGACGAACAAGACAAAGTGCTGCACGTCGAGCTGGTGCCGGAAATTGCCAACGAGCCCGATTACGCCGCCGCGCTGGCCGTGCTGTAACTCTGCTTTTAACGGATAAAACCGCTTTCAGGCAGCCTGAAAGCGGTCGTGTTGTGCCGAGCAGGGTTTTCAGGCTGCCTCAGGTTCGGGCAGCGCCGCATACACTTCCTGCCGCATTTTCGCCAGAAAACGGCTCGGCGCAGCAAATCCCGCCGCCGGCCCGAAACGGCTCCTCGGCAAAGGCGGCCGCCAATTCGCGGTAGAGTTCGTTTTGCACTTGGGCGATTTCCCGATCCAGCGAACGCATCGCCGCCGATCCTGCGCCGCCGCCGCATCGGCCAGCCGCTCGCGCCATTCCATCTGCTGCATCAGAAACCCGGCGCGTAAGCCGTATGCTCGGGCGCATCGGCGTTAATGCCGCGTAATTCCAGCAGATAGGCGGCGCGCTCCAGCGGGTCTTCAGCGCCTGATACGCCTGATTGACCGCCGACGCCATCATCACCGCCTGCCGCCGCCTCGGTGCCGAAGCCGCCGCGGTACGGTCGGGATGAAACTGCGCCGCCAGCGTGCGGTAGCGCGCTCCAGCGCTGCATCGTCAAGCTCGAAACGCTCGGGCAGGCCGAATAATCTCAAAATAGCCGGGCATAATGCTCCTTTAGAGACGGAACGCGCGATTGTAGCGCCAAGCGTGCCGCGACTCCAGTTTGCTTTTCAGGCTGCTCCGCCGCAAAAAAGCAGCCTGAAAGAGTTTGCCAAGCCTTTCAGGCTGCCTGCGGTCACCTAATCGCTTTCTGCCGGCGCCAGGGGATCGATAAAGCTGCCGCGCTCACTACCGCGCGGTTGCCCCATTCGGTAAGCACCGCCAATACCGGCAGGAAGCTGCGGCCGAACTCGGTTAGCGCGTATTCGCTGCGCAGGGGCGGTTTGCTGCCGTAAACCCGCCGCGAAACCAGCCCGCTGCGCTCCAGCTGCTTGAGTTGCCGGCTTAAAATGGTTTCGGTGGCATCGCGCAGGTGGCTGTGCAGCCTCGCCAAAGCGTTTGCTGCCCTCCCTGCAGGTGGTAAGGATAACGGCCTCCATTTGCCGCCGACCAGATCCATGGCCACGCTCAGCGTGCAGGGATAGATTTTGCCGTTGTAAGCAAAGGCGCCACTGCGGCATTCTGTTTTCATTTTGGGATACCTGTTCAAAAGGATAGTTATTGCCGCTCGGCTGCGCGCGTGCCTACAATCGCCGCGCTTTGCAGCAAAACAAGCTGCTCTGCGAAACCCGTCTCAAAAGCCCAATGTCGATATGTTTTAGGAGAAAAACATGGCTCTCGTTATTTTAGCCCATCCCGATTTTGCCCGCTCCGTTGCCAATAAAGCCGTGCTGGCGCATCTGCAGGCGGTGCTGCCCGATATCGAAGTGCGCGATTTGGCCGCCCTTTACCCCGATTACCGCATTGATGCCGCCGCCGAGCAGCAGGCGCTGCTGCGCCACCAAACTGTGGTGTTCCAATACCCCTTTTACTGGTACAACATGCCCGCGATTCTCAAGCAGTATTTTGACAGCGTGTTTACCTACGGTTTTGCTTACGGCCGCGACGGCGACAAACTCAAAGGCCGGAATTTTGTTCCCAGCTTTACCGTCGGCTCGCCCGAAGAAGACTACCGCGCCGACGGCTTGGCACATTTTCGGGTATTGGAGTTTTGCAAAAATCTCGAACAAACCGCCTATTACGCGCAAATGCGCTATATCGACCCATTCTATTTCCACGGTACTTCGCCCGCACTGTACAGCCGCGAAGAAGTCCAAGCCAAAGCCGAAAAACTGTGCGACCGGTTTGGTAGCCTGCCGCAAAAAGCTGGGCGGGTAAATCAAAGTGAGTAAAAAGCAGCCTGAAAGCTTTTTCAGGCTGCCTGAATGCCGTCTGGCTGCGTTTTACTCCTGATCCATCCATTGCGGATAGGGTGCTTGCTCAGATAGGCGTTGGTAAAACGCGGATCGCTGCTGACTTCGCGCCCCAGCCATTCCGGCTGCGGATAGGCGGCGTTTTCGTGGGGCAGCTCGATTTCCGCCAGCAGCAGCGGGGCGTTGTCGCCCAGATATTCGTCGATTTCAAATACCGCGCCGTCAAGCGCGATGCGGTAGCGCAGTTTCTGCAAGCGGAACGGACATAGGGCGAGCATCTGCCGCGCGTCTGCCGGCGGCACCGGATATTCGAACTCACTGCGCGACAAATCGGAGATATAGCCCTTAACCGTAAGCCACGCCTGCTCGCCGCACAGGCGCACACGCACGCTGCAGGCCTGATCGACGCTCATATAGCCCTGCTCCAGCCGCTGCGGCTCGCCGGCAAGCTGGCGCCAGCTGTTGTGGCGGATAAGAAAACGGCGTTCGATTTCGATATGGCTCATGCGTCTGCTCCAGCAGCCTGAAAGTTAAAACGGTTTGAAAACCGCCAGATACACCGCAGCAATCAGCGCCAGCACTGGCAGTTCGTTAAATACGCGGTACCAGCGGTGGCTGTGGCAGTTTTGGCGGCGGGCAAAAGCGGCCAGCAGCAGGCCGCACCAGATATGATAAAGCAGCAGCAGCAGCCCCAATGCGATTTTGGCGTAAATCCAGCCGGCAAAAGCGGTTTGCGTTAGCGGCATCAGCAGGCCGCACAGCAGCGCGCCGATGCCCCACGGGGTCATAAATTTGAACAGCTTGCGCGCCATCAGCAGCAGGCGCGCATATTCGCTTTCGCTGTCGGCCATCGCCAGATTTACATGCAGATACGCGGCAGGTAAAACAGGCCGGCGAACCAGGAAACGATAAAAAAACAGATGAAGGAATTTAGCCACAGATACATTGCAGGCAGCCCTGAGCGCGTATTGTACCAGCCGGCCGCCTTGGCCCGCACAGCCGTTTTCAGGCTGCCGGTACTTGCGGCGGGGAAATAAAGGAAAACAAAAATGACGCAGACCGCCCGTATCTGAAGCTGTCTGCGTTATGGCAAGCGCCATCAATCTCTCTATTTTTCTCTGCCTTTGTAGCAACCTGGCATAATTGTGTAATGGAATGTAATTCATTTTGCTGCGGCAAACAAGCCCAAAAAGCGGCGCATTTGGCCGATTTCAAAAATTTATGAGGCTATAACACTAATTTTACGCAACTAAATTTCAAAAATTTTTCGCTTTTCCAATACCAATCTGCCCTAAAAGCTGCCTGAAGCCGGCCAGATCAGGCTTCGAACACAAGATTGCCGAAACATACAAAACTTTTCAGGCTGCCTGCGTGCTTATAGCGAAAACGTTTAAGCCGGTCGGGCAGACGCAAAAACAGCAAAGGCATGCAAACGGTTTGACGTCCGTCCGTGCCTTTGCTGCGGATGATGCTTCGACGCTTTTTCAGTCTGCCTTAAAGGCGCATGCGGCTTTCAGGCAGACTGATAAGCGTGTTAAGCGTCGCGTTTTTTGCGATAGTCGGCCACCGCCGCTTTTACCGCGTCTTCAGCCAGAATCGAGCAGTGGATTTTTACCGGCGGCAGCTCCAATTCTTCGGCAATTTCGCTGTTTTTAATCGCCATGGCTTCGTCCAGGCTTTTGCCTTTAACAGCTCGGTTACCAGCGACGACGATGCGATGGCGGAGCCGCAGCCATAGGTTTTGAATTTGGCGTCTTCGATGATGCCTTGGTCGTTCACTTTGATTTGCAGGCGCATCACGTCGCCGCAGGCGGGGGCGCCGACCATGCCGGTGCCGACAGATTCGTCGCGTTTTGTCAAAGGTGCCGACGTTGCGGGGGTTTTCGTAATGGTCAATTACTTTGTTGCTGTATGCCATGATGGGGTTCCTTATAACGAATTATGCTTGTTTGTCGATTATGGTTTTCAGGCTGCCTGAAACTGAATTAAATCAATGCGCCGCCCATTCGATCGATTCCAAATCAATCCCTTCTTTAAACATCTCCCATAAGGGCGACAATTCGCGCAGTTTGTCGATTTTGGACTTAATCAGCTCGGCGGCGTAGGCGGCTTCTTCTTCGGTGGTCATGCGGCCGAAGGTAATGCGCAGGGATGAGTGTGCCAGTTCGTCATTACGGCCGAGCGCGCGCAGGACGTAGCTGGGTTCGAGCGAGGCGGAGGGTACAGGCGGAGCCGCTGGATACGGCGAGTTCTTTTGACTGCCATAATCAGGCTTTCGCCTTCGACGTAGTTGAAGCTGACGTTGAGATTGTTAGGCGCGCGGTGTTCGAGATCGCCATTGATATAGACTTCTTCGATACCTTCGATGCCTTTCAGGAAGATGTCGCGCAGTTTGCGGTAGTGCGCCATATCCTGTTCGAGCTCTTCTTTGGCGATGCGGAAGGCTTCGCCCATGCCGACTGATTTGGTGGGTGGGCAGGGGTGCCGCTGCGGAATCCGCGCTCGTGGCCGCCGCCGTGCATCTGCGCTTCCAGGCGCACGCGCGGTTTGCGGCGGACGTACAGTGCGCCGATGCCTTTTGGGCCGTACACTTTATGACCGGACATGGACAGCAGGTCGATTTTCGGCGGCTTCTACGTCAACGGGCACTTTGCCGCAGGCTTGGGCGGCATCGACGTGGAAGATGATTTTGCGTTCGCGGCAGATTTCGCCGATGGCGGGAATATCTTGTACGACGCCGATTTCGTTGTTTACCCACATTACGGAAATCAGGATGGTGTCGTCGCGGATGGCGGCTTTGAGTTCTTCCAAATCGATCAGGCCGTCTTCTTTGACACCCAGATAGGGTCACTTCAAAACCCTGGCGTTCCAATTCGCGCATGGTGTCGAGCACGGCTTTGTGCTCCAGTTTTGACGGTAATCAGGTGTTTGCCTTTGGTTTTTGTAGAAGTGGGCGGCGCCTTTGATAGCCAGGTTGTCGGACCTCGGTGGCGCCGCTGGTGAAGACGATTTCTTTGGCATCGGCATTAATCAGGGCGGCGATGTCGGCGCGGGGCTTTTCGACTGCTTCTTCCGCCGTCCAGCCTGAATGCTGTGGCTGTTGGATGCGGGGTTGCCGAAGGTGTCGGGTCAGGAATCATTTTTCCGCCACGCGTTTTGTCAACGGGGGTTGTGGCGGCGTAGTCGAGATAAACGGGGTTTTACGGTCATGGTGTGGTCTCTGTTGTCGTGTGTTCTCGGGTTAGTAAATGTGGGTAAGGGTTACGGTTTGTTCACTCTGTTTGCTTTGCTCCTGTTCCAGCAGTCCGGCCAGCGTTACGCTGCTCAGATAGCTGTTGATGGTATGGTTAAGGTTTTCCCAGAGATTGTGCGTCAGGCAGCGGGCACCGCCGTGGCAGTTTTTCCCGACCGCTGCATCAGCGTGGCGTCCAGCCGGTCTTCGGCTGCGGTGATGATTTGGGCGATATTGATCGGAATCTGCGGGCGGCGAGAATATAGCCGCCGCCGGGGCCCGCGGATGCTTTCAACCAAACCTGCGCGGCGCAGTTTGCTGAGCTGCTCCAGATAGGAAAGAGAGATCTTGTCTTTCGCTGATGGCATTGAGTTTGACGGCATTGCCTTGTGCATTCATCGCCAAATCGAGCATGGCGGTTAGCGGCAAAGCGTCCTTGGTGGTGAGACGCATGATGTTTCTGGGTGGTTCGAGTGCTGTTCTTATGGCGGCGGATTATCCGATACCCGAGTAAATCAGCCGGCAGTATGGCGGTGAAAAATTTTTACATGCGTTCACATAAAACGGTTCCGTTTTTACGGAACCGTTTGCTATCGGAAATAAGCTAATCAGGCAGTAAAGCCAGCGGCTTTTGGCGGCAGCTTTGCAGGCTTCGACATCAAAAACCGTCGCCGTGGGTGATGACGACATAGCCTTCTTCATGGTTGGCATTAACGAAACGCACACCGGCAACACCGGAAGTCTGTTCGACCAAACGATCGCCGTCTTGTTTGCTGGACATTCCGCCGACGGAAAGTTTAGTTGCGGCATTTTTAACTCCTTACTCAGTGAATTTAATAGATATATGCAACGCAGCCAGTTTGCGAAATCCGCAAGAAATTTGACAAACATCAAACTGCGTTAAGCGTGGCGATTGTGCCTGCATTTGGCATAAGTGTCCAGCATCGCGGCCGATGTGCGGCGGCAATCTCGGCAAAATGCTGCATTATTGCCACGAAAGGCATCCTGAAAATTTTCAGGCTGCCTTAGCGGGATGTTTTTCCAAACTTTTCAGGCCGACAGCATTTATAGGGGGCGATCTTTGGCACGCTGCAGATAAACGGTGGCTTCGCTGTTTTTGCCGCCGACATTCAGCGTTTCACTGGAGATTTCTTCGCCGTTGTCGAGCTGGCGGTAGCGGATGCGGTATTCGCCGGCATCGAGTTTTTCCAAAAGCCAGCTGGCTGCGCTCTTCGATAAAGAAGGTGCGGATGGGCTGGCCTTCGTGCATCAGCTCGGCGAAAACGTCGGAAGAATTACGGATATTGTCAACGAAAAATCCGATAGCTGCCCTGCTTGGAAAAACTGCGGATAGCCGCCGATATAGCCCGAAGTTTTTCGGCCACGGAGCACCGTTGGGGGCGGTGGCGGGGCGGATGTAGTTCTCGCCCGCGGGGGAACGCGGCCACCTCGGGCTGCTGCTGCGGTTGGGCATCAGCGGGCGGGTTTTCAGGCTGCATTTCCGACATTTCGATGCCGTCGCCGCCGGGCTGGTCGATGCGGCCTTGCAGCGGCTGCGGTGCGGAGCCGTTTCTTTCAGGCTGCCTGCGACGGCAGAAGCGTCATCTTGGGCGGTCTCATCGTTGCTACCCGACCAAAAACAGCGACAACTGCCACGCCAGCAGGGCGCCGGCCATTACCACCGCCACCGCCAGCAGCGCGGCCGTTAGGCGTTTTTGCTGCCAGTGCGCCGCCGCGGCGGCGCGGCCGGTTGCGACGGCGCGCTGGCGGCTGCTTGTGCCGCGGCAGGCTGGCGCTGCACGGTAATGCGCACTCAGCCACTTTTCTGCCGCGCCTGCTGCTCGGCAATCCAGCGGTCGTGCTCGGCGCGGCGCACGGGGTCGGACAGCACTTCGTAGGCCTGGTTGATCAGCTGCATGATGCGGTGGGCATCCGGATCGGGGTTCAGGTCGGGTGGTACTGTTTCGACAGCCGGCGGTAGGCCCGCTTGACGGTTTCGGCGTCGGCATCGGCGCTAATGTGAGGTGTCATATGCGTGCGTATCGGCATGGCAATCGGTGGCGGACAAAAGCGCGGATAATACCGCCCCTGCCGCCGGCGGACAATCTTTCGGGGATGCGCCTGCTGCCGCTTTCAGGCTGCCTTTGCCGTCACAAAGCCGCAAAATAAGCCCGCAAAAGTAAGGTTTTTAGCGCTGAAGCGCTTAGGCTTTACGCTGCAATACCGCCCGTTTTCCGCACACCATCCAACGATAAAGAAAGCCAAACCATGCCAAAAATCACCGTTTTGCCGCACGCCGACCTGTGCCCCGAAGGCAAAGTCATCGAAAACGCCCCCAGCGGCGAAACCATCTGCGACATCCCTGCCTCGACAACGACATCGAAATCGACCACGCCTGCGAAAAATCCTGTGCCTGCACCACCCTGCCATGTGATTGTGCGCCAGGGTTTCGACAGCCTGGAAGAAGCCAGCGAACTGGAAGAAGACCTGCTCGACCAGGCCTGGGGCTTGGAAGCCGATTCGCGCTTAAGCTGCCAGGCGGTTATGGCCGATGAAGACCTGGTGGTCGAAATCCCCAAATACACCATCAACCACGCGCGCGAACACCATTAAAAGCCAAAGGCAGCCTGAAAAATACCGGCAGCCTGAAAGCCGCCTGTTTTAATTTGCCCCTGATCCCAGCAGCCTGAAAGCCGTTTTTCCGTTTTCAGGCCGCCTGAGCGAAGCACCCTACCCCACACTACAAAGGAAGCGAAAATGAACAATAAAACCTGGTCCGGCTGTTTCGACGAGCCCGTATCCGAGCTGGTCAAACAATACACCGCGTCGATTCCCTTCGACCACCGCCTTGCCCGCCACGACATCCAAGGCTCGCTGGCGCACGCGCAGATGCTGTGCGAAGCGGGCGTATTGAGCGAAACCGATCTGGCCGACATCCGCCGCGGCATGGCCGAAATTCTGGAAGAAATCGAAACCGGCAGCCTGAAATGGTCGCCTCGATTTGAAGACGTGCACATGAACATCGAGCGCCGTCTCACCGAAAAATCGGCGATGCCGGCAAGCGCCTGCACACCGGCCGCAGCCGCAACGACCAAGTCACCACCGACATCCGCCTGTGGTTGCGCGACGAAAGCGACCGCATCAGCGGACTGCTGGCCGACTTACAGCGCGCGCTGCTGGACGTAGCCGCCGATCACGCCGACACCGTGATGCCCGGTTTCACCCATTTGCAGGTTGCCCAGCCGGTGAGTTTCGGCCACCATCTTTTGGCTTATATGGAAATGTTCGGCCGCGACCGCGAGCGCCTGGCCGACTGCCGCAAACGGCTCAACCGCCTGCCCTGGCGCCGCCGCGCTGGCCGGCACCACCTACCCGATTCAGCGCGAAACCACCGCCCGCCCGCTCGGCTTCGACGAAGTATGCCAAAACTCGCTCGATGCCGTGTCCGACCGCGATTTCGCCATTGAATTCACCGCCGCCGCCGCGCTGCTGATGACCCATCTGAGCCGACTTTCCGAAGAGCTGATTGTGTGGATGAGCCCGCGTTTTGCCTTTATCGATCTGGCGACCGCTTCGCACCGGCTCGTCGATTATGCCGCAGAAGAAAAACCCCGACGTACCCGAGCTGGTACGCGGCAAGTCCGCCCGCATCACGGCCACCGTGATGGCGCTGCTCACGCTGATGAAAATCGCGCCCTTGGCCTCACAACAAAGACAATCAGGGAAGACAAAGAACCGCTGTTCGATACTGTCGATACGCTGGTGCAGACCCTGAAAAATCTATGCCGATATGGTGCGCGGCATCCGTGTCAAACCGGAAAACATGCGCGCGGCTGTGATGCAGTGGTTTCGCCACCGCCACCGATCTGGCCGACTATCTGGTGAAAAAAGGCCTACCCTTTCGCGACAGCCACGAAGCCGTTGCCCGTGCCGTGCGGCTTGCTGAGTCAAAGGCGTCGATCTGGCTGATCTGCCGCTTGCCGAACTGCAAAACTTCAGCGATCTGATTGCCGACGACGTTTACCAAGTGCTCACCCCCGAAGGCAGCCTGAAAGCGCGCAATCACACCGGCGGCACCGCGCCCGAGCAGGTGCGCCGCCAGATCGAGCGCTGGCGAAAGCTGCTGGCGTAAATTTTCAGGCCGCCCGAGCGTACAGGTGGGCGGTTTTCGCCATGCAAATGCGTCGCAATTAGTCCGCTACAACAAACGCTTATTGCCCTTTAGCCCCGTTCGGCGTAGCATTACGCCTGCGCGGTCTTGAAAACCCATAGCCCGCGCCCATATAAATGCACCCTTGCAACATCTTCCGAAAGGAGACACACCATGTCCGACGAAAGCCCAATTATCTTACCGATTCCTGCTGCGCCAAAGTGGCCGACCTGATTGCCGAAGAAAACAACCCCGACCTGATGCTGCGCGTCTTTGTAAACGGCGGCGGCTGCTCCGGCTTCCAATACGGTTTTACCTTTGACGAAATCAAAAACGATGACGACTTTCGAAATCGAAAACAAGGCCTGAAATTCCTGATCGACCCGATGAGCTACCAATATCTGCTCGGCTCGGAAATCGACTACACCGAAGGCCTGCAGGGTTCGCAGTTCGTGATCCGCAGCAACCCCAACGCCGTAACCACCTGCGGCTGCGGCTCTTCTTTCTCGGTCTCGATCCCGATGCCGCACAGGCAGCCTGAAAAGTTTCTCAGGCCGCCTTTTCGCGTCTCGCCGTTTTCACATAAAAATCGGTTAGAATGCCGCCCTGAAAATTCTTTTGAACCCATTGCCCCAGCCGCTTTCAGGCTGCCCGAACAACCCTTTTCCCCGGATTCGTTCTGATGAAAAAAACCGTCCTTTTGCCGCTGCTGCTGGCTGCCGGCGCCGTCCACGCCGAAAACACCCAAGATGCCGCGCCTCCTGCACGCTGATTGAAGACAGCATTGTGCGCCTGGCCTGCTTTTGACAAAAATCTACGGCCGCCAGCTGCCGCCGAGCAAGCCGATTGCACCGCACGAAGGCGATCAGGCGTCAAAAACCGTCGATCTGGAAAACAGCTACCGCAGCAGCATTGAGAGCAAATCGCCGCAAGTGGTGTTCAGCGAAGCCAACCCTGCCCGAGCACACCGCCGATGCCTACAGCGATCTCGAGCCTGCTTTACGATTTGGACAAAACGACGAAAACGGCTCGCTGTCGGTGCGCGCGAGCACAATCCGATGTACCTGATTCCGCTGTGGTACCGCAGCAGTCCCAACTACTACCCGCAAACGCCCACCCGCGGCGTAACCGTGAACGACGTCCATTCCGAGCAGAAGCACCTGGAAACCAAAATGCAGGTTTCCTTCAAAACCAAGCTGCTGCAGGACTTGTTCAAAACCCGCGCGGATGTGTGGTTCGGCTACACCCAGCAGTCAAACTGGCAGGTTTACAACCAGGGCAAAAAATCCGCGCCTTTCCGCAATTCCGACTACCAGCCGGAAATTTTCATCACCCAACCGGTGAAAGCCGCGCTGCCCTTCGGCGGCAAGTTGCGGATGGTGGGCGCCGGTTACGTCCACCAGTCCAACGGCCAGAGCCGACTGCTATCGCGCTCGTGGAACCGCATTTACCTGATGGCCGGCGCCGAATGGGGCACATCACCGTGGTGCCGCGCGTATGGGCGCGCATCGACCCCAGCCGCAAAGAAAAGGACGATCAACCCCTGACATCGGCAAAATACATGGGCTACGGCGATTTGCGCACCAGCTACCGCATCAACGAAAAACACACCTTCCACCCTTTACCCGCTTCAATTTCGGCAGCGGCAAAGGCGCGATGGAAGTGAGCCACACCTTCCCGATCAGCAAGCTCAAAGCCCATCTGCAAGGCTTCTACGGCTACGGCGAAAACCCGATCGACTACAACCACAAGCAAAAAGGCATCGGCCTCGCGTGATGTTCCGCGACTGGGGACGGTCTGTAAAGCACGTTGCCGCCAATTTTCAGGCTGCCTGGCGCACCATAAAAGCCGCAGGCAGCCTGAAAACCGTTTCGCACGCAAAAGCCATACGGGCGCCGCCCGCTTTGCGCTATAATCCCGCCTTTTTCCCCCGCACAGTTCCCCAATGAGCGAACCACGGCCGACCATCGGCAAAATCATGCGCAAATATCTGGTTACCGGCATACTGGTATGGCTGCCGATCGTCGACCATCCGCATCATCGCCTCACATCATCTCCGCCAGCGACGGCCTGACCAACCCTGCTGCCCGTCCAATGGCAGCCCGCCACCCATCCTCGGCTTCAACCTGCCCGGCCTGGGCTTTGTGCTGGCGCTTTGCGTATTGTTTGTTACCGGCGTGTTCGCCGCCAACATTCTCGGCAAAACCATACTTGAAGGCTGGGATTCCCTGCTCGGCCGCATTCCGGTGGTCAAATCCCATCTATTCCAGCGTTAAAAAATCTCCGAATCCCTGTTTTCCGACAACAGCCGCTCCTTCAAAACCCCCGTGCTGGTGCCCTTCCCCCAGCCCGATATCTGGACGCTCGCCTTCGTATCCGGCAGCCTGCCGCCCAATATCGCCGCCGTTTTGCCCGATGAAAACTACATCTCCGTTTACGTTCCCACCACCCCCAATCCCACCGGCGGCTACTACATTATGGTGCGTGAAAGCGATGCGCTCGATATGAGCGTGGACGACGCCCTGAAATACGTGATTTCCTCGGCATGGTCAGCTCCCGCTGAACCCGCATCCGCCATTATTTCCGAGGGCGACTTCCGCCGCGAAAACCGACTCAAGGCAGCCTGAAAACCATGCGCAGCTACGACGACTTCAACACCACCTCGGCCAACGCTCTGCACGGCATCGGCCAAACGCAGGCACAGCAGCTGGTGCAGGCGCTTGCTACCGCCGCGATGCCCAAATGCCGGTTGATAACTTCCTACGCGAGCCGCCGGCCATGCAGCCCCATTTTCACGCCCCACGCTAAGCCGTGCGCAGCAATAATTGGCAGCCTGAAACCATCGCCGCCGAGCTCGATGCCCTAACTGCGCTCGAGCAGCAGCACGGCAACGGCGATACCGAGCTACACAACCTGCCTTTCTGGTGCTGCTCGACAACTGGATGCTGCTGCAAGAGCCCGGCCTAAATGCCGACGAATGCTTTGCCGCCGCCTTTGCCAGCGCCGCGCAACTATATGGATCTGGCCGACAACCAAAGCGAAGCCGATTTGGACAGCTGGCAGACGACCCGCGATGCGCCGCCGCCGCCTGCCGCCTGGAAGCCATGCGTGCCCGCTCTCGGCCCCTAAAACCGTTTTCAGGCTGCCTGAAAGCAGGAAAAGCAGCCTGAAAGCCCTGCACAAAAACGCACAAAGCATTACAATCCGCCCGTTTGCCCTTTTCAGACTGTCCCCAGCAGCTTCAGGCAGCATGAAAACATTTTTTCGCTTGACCCACCCCAGGAGAATCTGCCATGACCCGCACCGCCCGCATCCTTGCCGCCATCACCCTTGCGCTGGTCGTTGCCGCCCCCGCCGCCGCCAAGTCCGCGGCAAACCGGCCAGGCATCCCAACAGGTCAGCCAAAAAGACGCCGACACCTATCTCTTTGACCTGCTCAAAAACCCGCCTACCGCAAAAGTGATGGCGCAGCCAAATCGTACCGCACACGCCCAAAAGCGACAGATATTGGATTAAAGACGCCAACGGCCCCACCGCCCCCGAAGGCGCGGTAACGGTGGACGGCAAACGCTACATCGCCACCACCATGTGCCAGCCGCACAACTGCATCAGCAACGGCATCACATCCTGCTGGAACAAACAGCGCGCCGTGGTGCTGCATGTCGAAAGAGACGCCATCGAGGGAATCCGCGCCACCCGCTACTACGGCAAAACCCACCGGAAGCCGAAAAAGCAGCCCTGCAGAAACTCGCGCCGACAAAGAAGAAAAATAAACCTTTTTCAGACGGCCTCTGAGGCCGTCTGAAAGCCCGATTAAAACCGCACAAAGTTTTGTAATCCGGGCCTGTTTGCCCTTTTCAGGCAGCCTGAAAAGGCTTTTAACCCGTTTTTACCAAAAGCCCGCCATGTCTCCCGCTTTGCCCGGAATTGCCGCCGCCCTTGCCCTGATGCTAACCCTTGCCGCACCCGCCGCCGCCAAATCCGTAGAAATCGAATGGATAGCCGATGTCCGGCTGTCCGAACTGCTCAAAAACCCTGCCTACCAACAAGTCTGGCGCAGCCAAATCCCGTCCGAAATCCCCGCAGAAGATCAGGGTTTGGTTGAAGACGCCCTGAGTTCGAGCGTCCCCCACGGCGAAGTAAGGGTAAACGGCAAACGCTATCTCGCTTCCACCCTGCGCCATCCGCACGACGACAACAAGCTCCATATCCTGATCAACGAACAACGCGCCGTGGCAGCGCACGCGCAGTTTCACTGAAGCAGACCGGATACCTGCACACAACGAATCCGAAAACGCACCGAAGCTCTTTCACCTCCGCTACTACGGCCAACCCGACACAGCCGAAAAAGAAGCCCTGAGAGAACTGATACTCAGGAATGGAAAGCGAAGCCGAAGAAAATGCCCGGCAAAAACCGGACAGCAAAAACGAATAAACCTTTTTTCAGGCTGCTCGCCTGAAAGCAGCTTGAAACAAACTCTTTCAACCCTATTTAATTGACGACCAACAGAAAGACCAAAACATGCGTACCAACTACTGCGGCTTAATCAGCGAACAATATCTCGACCAAAACCGTAACCGTGAAAGGTTGGTACACCGCCGCCGCGACCACGGCGGGTGATTTTCATCGACCTGCGCGACCGCGAAGGCATCGTCCAAGTCGTGATCGACCCCGACACGCCCGAAGCCTTTCAGACGGCCGACTCCGCCCGCAACGAATGCGTATTGAGCATCACCGGCCGCGTGCGCAACCGCCCCGAAGGTACCACCAACGACAAAATGATTTCCGGCAAAATCGAAATCCTCGCCAAAGAAATCGAAGTCTTAAACGCCGCCGCCACGCCCGCCTTCCAAATCGACGACGAAAACATCAGCGAAAACGTGCGCCTGAGCAACCGCGTTATCGACCTGCGCCGCCCCGTGATGCAGCGCAACCTGCGCCTGCGCTACCAAGTGGCGATGGGCGTGCGCCGCTATCTCGACGAGCAGGGCTTTTATCGACATCGAAACCCCGATGCTCACCTCGCTCCACCCCCGAAGGCGCGCGCGATTATCCGTGCCCAGCCGCGTGCACCCGGGCGAATTTTTCGCCCCTGCCGCAGTCGCCCGCAGCTCTTCAAGCAGCTTTTGATGGTGGCCGGTTTCGACCGCTACCACTAAATCACCAAATGCTTCCGCGACGAAGATTTGCGCGCCGACCGCCAGCCCGAATTCACCCAGATCGACTTTGGAAACTTCGTTCCTGAACGAAGACGAAAATCATGGACATCACCGAAGGCATGGCGAAAAAGTATTTCAAAAGACGCGCTGGCGTGGACTTGGGCGACTTCCCGCGCATGCCCTACTCCGAAGCCATGTTCAACTACGGCTCGGACAAACCCGATATGCGCATCAGCCTGAAATTCACCGAACTTTCACCGACCTGATGAAAACGGAAGAATTCAAAGTCTTTCCGTGCCGCCGCCGACATGAAAGGCGGCCGCGTCGTCGCCCTGCGCGTGCCGGGCGGCGCCAAATTCGCGCAAAAGAAATCGACGAATACACCAAATTGTCGGCATTTACGGCGCGAAGGGTCTGGCTTACATCAAAGTCGAACGACGTGACCAACTTTGACCAACGGCGAAGACAGCGGTTTGCAGTCGCCCATCGTCAAATTCCCTGTCCGAAAGCAGCCTGAAAGAAATCATCGCGCGCACCGGCGCACAAAACGGCGACTTGATTTTTCTTCGGCGCAGACAAAGCCAAAGTCGTCAACGAAGCCATCGGCGCCCTGCGCATCAAACTCGGCCTCGAACACGGCGCGGCCGACGGCTATTTTGTCGATGAATGGAAACCGCTGTGGGTGGTCGATTTCCCCATGTTCGAGTACGACGAAGAGAACGAGCGCTGGGCGGCCATGCACCACCCCTTCACCTCGCCCAAACCCGGCCACGAAGACCTGATGGACAGCGACCCCTGAACACTGCCCTCGCCCGCGCCTACGACATGGTGCTCAACGGCTGGGAAATCGGCGGCGGCTCCATCCGTATCCACCGCGCCGAAGTGCAGGAAAAAGTGTTCGCCGCGCTGAAAATCACCCCCGAAGAGCAGCAGGAAAAATTCGGCTTCCTCTTGGACAACCTGAAATTCGGCGCGCCCCCGCACGGCGGTTTGGCCTTCGGTTTGGACAGACTGGTCACGCTGATGACCGGCGCAGAATCCATCCGCGACGTGATCGCCTTTCCCAAAACCCAACGCGCCCAATGCCTGCTCACCAACGCCCCCGGCGCGGTGGACGACAAACAACTACGCGAACTCGGCCTGCGCCTGCGGCAAAAAGCGGCGGAGAATAAAGAAGCCTAGGGAGCTGTTGGCAACCGGCTTTTGAAATACAAAAGGCAGCCTGAAAGCCCCCGGCAAAACCCAAGATCCGCTATCAGCAGCGTCATTCCCGCGCCGGTGGGAATCTTTGGTCGGGATTGCGGCAATGCGCGGATAAGCAGTCCGATACCCGATCCGAAATAAGATTCCTGCCTGCGCGGGAATGACGGTATTGGAAGTTTATGGCGCAAAAGCCGCTGCAATGCTGATTGTCAAAACACCCCGGAATCACAGCATCCTGAAACATTCAGGTAACACCAAACAAGGCAGCCTGAAACCGTTTTTGCCGTTTTCAGGCTGCCTTTATCGCGCCTTTGATGTTCTGTTATGCGAAAAATCCTGCCCACCCTGCATATTCTCGTCAAGCTCGGCATGCTGCTCGCGGTGCTGATGCTGGTGCCGGCGGCGGTGTCGTTTTATTTTCACGACGGCGCCGAAACGGTGTTTTCCGCCACCGGCCTGATCACCTTTTCGCTGTGCCTGCCGGTGTGGTTTTTCACCCGCAGCCACCACCACGAATTGCGCCCGCGCGACGGCTTCGCGCTGGTGACCATGCTGTGCGCTGGCGTTTGCGCTGATTGCGGCGATGCCGTTTTATTTTCACTTTGAAGAGCTGTCGTTTACCGACGCCTTTTTTGAAGCCATCAGCGGGCTGACCACCACCGGCGCCACCATTATGAGCGGGCTAGATACCCTTGCGCCCTCGCTCAATTTCTGGCGCCATATGCTCAACTGGCTGGGCGGCATGGGCATTATCGTGCTGGCGGTGGCAATTTTGCCGATGCTCGGCGTCGGCGGCACGCGCCTGTTTCAGGCCGAAATCCCCGGCATCGAAAAAGACGCCAAAATGGCGCCGCGCATCTCGCAAACCGCCAAGCGGCTGTGGCTGTTTTATCTTGGCTGCACGCTGCTCACCGGCCTAGGCCTGCACCTGGCCGGCATGGGCTGGTTCGACGCCGTCTGCCACGCCATGTCCGCCTTCGCGCTGGGCGGCTTTTCCACCCGCGACAAAGGCATCGCCGCCTTCGATTCGGCGGCGGTCGAATGGGTAATCGCGCTGGCCACCCTGGCCGGCGGCATCAATTTCGCCACCCACTTCAAAGCGCTTCGCCACCGCCGTCTGCGCCCTTTCGGCGCGACGAAGAAGTGCGCACCCTGCTCTTGCTGCTGGCCGCCAGCACTGCCGCCGCCACCCTTTATTTCTACTTCACCGGCCGCTACGGCTTGGGCGACGCGCTGCGCTACGCCGGTTTCAACTTCATCTCCATCGGCCTGGCCAGCGGCTTTGCCAACACCGATTTCGGCGTGTGGCCGCTCACCGTATCGCTGTGGATGTTCTTTCTCTCCAACGTACTGGCCAACACCGGCTCGATGGGCGGCGGCATCAAGCTCGCCCGCGCCATTGCCCTGGCTAAATCTCGCTTGCGCGAAACCGTGCTGCGCAGCATCCCAACGCCGTGCGCACGGTCAAAAGTCAACGGCAGCAGCCTGACCGGACACCTCGCCATGGCGATTATGGCCTTTATCTTCGCCTATTTTATGACCGTGGTTGCCGCCACCTTCGCCCTGATGATCAGCGGCATGGACTTGATCAGCGCCATCAGCGCCGTGATTGCTCGTATCACCAACGCCGGCCCCGGCCTCGGCATCGTCGGCCCCTGCCCACAACTACGCCGCCCTCACCGACCTGCAAAATGGCCGTGCGCCGCCGTGATGCTGGGGCGGCTGGAAATCTTCACCGTATTTATCCTGTTTACGCCCGGCTATTGGGAAAATAGTTTTCAGGCTGCCATGCCTGCCAAACACCGAGCAGCCCGAAAATATTTGGGATGAAGACGGCAAAGGCGCGGGCTACATGCCCAGTTCGCGCAGAAAGCGGATATCGTCGGCCCAGCCGGATTTGACTCTTCGCCCACACGCGCAAAAAGACTTTAGCGTCGAACAGTTTTTCCATATCCAGCCGCGCTTCGGTGGAGATTTTTCAGCTTTTCGCCGCCTTTGCCGATCAGGATGGCTTTTGGCTGTCTTTGTCCACCAGCACGGCGATGGGATGCGGTGCAGGCCGTCTTCTTCGACTTGAACTGCTCGACTTCGACGTTCATCGCATAGGGCAGCTCTTCACCCAGATAGCGGAACAGCTTTTCGCGGACGATTTCGCTGGCGAGAAAGCGGCCGGATTTGTCGGTAACCATGTCTTCGGGATACAGCGGCTCGCCCTCGGCAGGGTAGGCTTTGAGCTGCTGCAGCAGCGCGGCCAGCCCCAGAGCGTGTTTGGCGCTGACGGTGGCGGTGGCGGCAAAGGAACTCGGCTGTAACGCTGTCGATAAAGCGCCTGCAGCTCTTGGGCGTGCTGGGCTTTGCTGCGGTCGATTTTGTTGAGCACCAGCACCACCGGCACATGTTTGGGCAGCTGGCGGATAACGGTGCGGTCGGCCTCGGTAAAGCGCATGGCTTCGATGACGAAGGCAACGGCATCGACGCCGGAGAGCGCTTCGGTTACGTTTAGTTCAGGCGGTCGTTGATGGCGTTGCGGTGGTGGGTTTGGAAGCCGGGGGTATCGACGAAAATGAGATTGGGCGGTGTCGTCGGTGTAAATGCCGGTTACTTTGTGGCGGGTGGTCTGCGCTTTTTGCTGGTGATGCTGATTTTCTGGCCGATCAGGTGGTTCATCAGCGTCGATTTGCCGACGTTGGGGCGGCCGACGATAGCGATAAAGCCGCAGCGGTAGCCGTGGTGGGATAGCATGCATAGTCTTTCGGTGGGACGAACGTTCACAGCAGGCCCGAAAGAGGAAACCGCTTTTTCAGGTTGCTTCGGCGCGCAGGTGTCGAGGCACCTGCTGCGCGTGGCCGGCTACTTTGACTTTGCGCCATTCGTGGCGGATTTCGCCGGCGGCATCGAGCACAAAAGTGCTGCGCTCGATGCCTTCGTATTCGCGACCCGTAGAGTTTTTGCTTTTGATGACGTCAAACAGGCGGCAGACGGTTTGCCGGCGTCGCTCAAAAAGCTCGAAACGGAACTGCTGCTTGGCGCAGAAATTCTGATGGCTTTTAACGCTGTCGCGCGAGATGCCGGCTACGGTGCAGCCGAGCGCTTGAAAGTCTGCGAGCCGGGCGTTGAAGTCCAATCCTTTCGATGGTGCAGCCCGGGATGCTGTCTTTGGGGTAGAAAATACAGCACCAGCGGTAAGTTGTCGTCGTTGTTGAACATACCGCCGGATGAAGACGGCAGGGAAAAACGCGTAGGCCATCGGGCTTCCTTTCAGAGTGAAAACGGCTTTCAGGCTGCCTGCTTTGCGCTGGCGGCCAAGGCAGCCTGAAAACGGATAAAGGGCAAAAACGGGATTATTCGGCCGGCGGCGAGTCGGCAGTTTGCGCGGTTTTGTGCCAGCCTGCGCTGCTGCGCCCGATAGGGCGGCCGCTCGCGGCGGTAGATGTCGTGGATGCGGGCTTCGCCGCATTCCCGCTGCCGCAGCATTCCCAGTCTTCCGGCGCTTCCGGTTCGCTCAGCAGGGGTTTATCCGGCGTCACGGCCCGCCCTCACTTCGATGCTGCTGCCGGTAAATTCGATGCAGCTCGTCGGCGCGGATTTTGGCGGTTTTTGCGGGTTTCGGTCTCGCCGTTGCGGCTCACTTCTCCGGCGGCGATGGCGTTTTTGGCCGCGCCGCCGCCTCCGGCCAGGCCGGCGGCTTTTGAGCAGATCGCACAGGGCGATGTGCTCGTGGTTTTCCAGATAAAAACGGTGTGCATGGTCTTTTTTCTTTTTAATGGTTTATCAACAGGTTGCTGCCGATGCAGGCAGCCTGAAAAATGTTTTGGGCTGCCTGTGCGAGCCGCGATTATCCGCCAAAACCGCCCGCTGCGGAAAAACATTTGCCGCCGCAGCCGCGCCGGCAGGCTTTCAGGCCGCCTGAATTTCCGCTGCCGGCAGCAGGCAAAGCGGTAGAATGCGCGCCGTTTCAACCGCCGGCCCGCTTTCAAACGCGCGGGCGCCGATTGTGGACCTTCCCAGTTCGTTACCGAGCCATTCTTTTCCCACACACACCCTAAACCTGTCTGAATGCCCGCCGCACAGGCAGGCGGAGCATTTCATGGAAACCTCCCTAAACCACCGACGATCGCCGTGCCGCCGAACAAGGGCGCCGCCATCGACATCGAACGCATCCACGATCTGGCCGAGTCGCTGCTGCCGCACCACGCGCTGATCGCCGCCGACAACACCCTTTCCGACCCGCAAACCAACAGCCGTCTGCAAACGCTCACCGGCATCCTGCACGTAGCGCCGTGCCGACGCGTCGCCGACGTGCTCGAACAGCTGCCGCCCAAAGAGCGTGTGCTGGTGTGGCGTTGGCTGCGCCCGAAGAAGACGCGCGAAGTGCTGCTGGAAGTGTCCGACGCGGTGCGCGAAACGCTGATCGAAGCGATGAACAGCGAAGAGCTGCTGGCGGCGGTGGAAGACTTGGAAGCCGACGATCTGGCTGATGGCCGACGATCTGCCGCAGGACGTAGTGAGCCGAAGCGCTGCAAACCCGTGATGAAGAAGAGCGCGCCCAGGTTCAGGCTGCCATGTCCTACCGCGACGACCAGGTGGGCGCGGTGATGAACTTGAAACCGTCAGCATCCGCGCCGATGTGAGCTGCGAAGTGGTGCTGCGCTATCTGCGCTCGTTTCGACAGCCTGCCCGACCATACCGACAAAATCTTTGTGGTGGACGACAACGACACTTCTGCAGGGCGTGCGCCGATCCGCAAACTCTTGGTATCGGCGCCCGAAGAGATGGTGGCCGACGTGATGGCCACCGACGTGGTGCGCTTTTCGGCCGGAAGACGACGTCGAAGAAGCGGCGCAGGCTTTCGAGCGCACGACTTGGTAACCGCGCCGGTGGTCGATGCCGCTGACAAACTGATCGGCCGTCTGACCGTGGACGAAATGGTGGACGTGATCCGCAGAAGAATCGAGCCGATATCTTGAATATGGCCGGTTTGAAGGGAAGAAGAAGACCTGTTTGCGCCGGTGGGATTCGGTGAAAAACCGCTGGATGTGGCTGGCGATCAATCTGGTTACCGCCTTTGTGGCCAGCCGCGTGATCGGCGCCTTTGAAGGCAGCATCGAGAAAAATCGTCGCGCTGGCGGCGCTGATGCCGATTGTGGCCGGCATCGGCGGCAATTCGCAACCAGACCATCACCATGATTGTGCGCGCGCTGGCGGTCGGCCAGATTTCCGGCGCGCAGGCCATGCGGCTTTGAAAAGAAATCGGCGTGGCGCTGGTCAACGGCGTGATTTGGGGCAGCGTGATGGGACTGGTGTCGTGGCTGCTTCTACGACAGCGTCGGCATCGGCCTGGTGATGGTGGCGGCGATGACGCTCAACCCGCTCTTGGCGGCGGTGGTCGGCGTGCTGATTCCGATTCTGATGGAGCGCTCCGGCCGCGACCCGGCGCTGGGCAGCTCGGTGCTGATTACCGCGGTAACCGATTCGGGCGGCTTTATGATTTTTCTCGGCTGGCGACCATGTTTTTATTGTAGCAATATGCCTTATTACATACAGTTTCAGGCAGCCTGAAAAACCGCTGTTTGCTCTTTTCAGGCTGCCTGAAGCGCGCACGGCGTTTGCGCCGGCATAGCTTTTTACAGAACATAAACTTACGCGTTTGCCCTTTCAGGCTGCCTGTCACCCGAGAGCCACACATGATCCACCATTTCGACATCGTCCATTATCGGCGCCGGACCTTCAGGTGCAGTTGCCGCCACCCTGCTTGCCCGCCGCGGCTGCCTCATGTCTGCGTATTGAAAAACAACACTTTCCGCGCTTCGTTATCGGCGAGAGCCGCTGCCGCACGCCATCCAGATTCTGGAAGAAGCCGGCATGGCCGACGCGGTGCAAAACGGCATCGGCTTCCAATACAAAAACGGCAACCGCCTTTTTCCTGGGGGCGAGCGCTACGCCAGCCTCAATTTCAACGAAAACCGCCGCCGGCCCCATGATCACGCCTTTTCACGTCCAGCGCGACCGTTTCGACCAGATTCCTGATCGACACCGCTATCAAAGCCGGCGCCGAAGTGCGCTTTCGGCGAAACCGTTTCCGCCTTCAACAACGGCGGCGACAGCGCCAAACCCGGCGTGGAAGACGAAAGCGGCACCAACACGTGATCGACACCCATTTTGTGCTCGATGCCAGCGGCTACTACCGCGCGCTGCCGCGCCTGTTGGCTGGGACATGCTCGACGCTGCCGCCGCGCCAAGTCCACTTCACCCATATCGACGACCACATCACCGATCCCGATTTCGACCGCAACAAAACCCTGGTCTGCGTCCACCCGAGCACCGCGACGTCTGGCTGTGGCTCACCTGTTTCAGCAACGGCCGCTCGTCCATCGGCGTGGTCGGCCTGGGCGAGCATTTCGCCGGCATCAGCGGCTCGGAAACGGTGATCGAACACCATTCGTAAAGAAATGCCGCTGCCGGCGCGGATACTGGAAAACGCAGGTGGGACAACGGCTTTTCCCGCGCTGTATCTGCGCGGCTATTCGGCCAGCGTCAGCGCTGTACGGCCGCCATTTCGCGCTGTTGGGTAATGCCGCCGAATTTCCGATCCGGTGTTTTCCAGCGGCGTGACCACCGCCGTCCATTCCGCCAAACTCGCCGCCGACATCATCGACCGCCACTTTCAGGGCGAGAAAGTCGATTGGCAGCGCGAATTTGCCGACGCGCTTAATCCGGCGTCACGCCTTTCGTCATTATGTTACCGGCTGGTACGACCAGAGTTTCCAAAACATCGTCTTTTTCCGAAGATGCTGCGCGGCGAAGCGCGCCGCCAGCTCACTTCGATATTCGCCGGCTATGCCTGGGATGCCGACAACCCCTTCGTTACCAAGGCCGAACGCAATCTGCAGCTTTTGGCGCAGAATGTCGGCAAACCCGGCTAAGCTCCCACCCACCGCCGTTTCAGGCCGCCTGAAACGGCGTTTGTTCACGGAAAGGAAGCCTTATGCAGCATCTGCTTATCGACACCACCAAAGTCCAAGCCAAATGGCGCCGCCTGCCCGTCGAAGGCTGGCGCATCAGCCTGTACGGCAGCGAAAAATCGCTCCGGCGCGTGCTGCCGCAGCTCGGTGCCGAATGCGGCCTGTGCGCCACCGGCAAACCGCTGCGCCGCATCGCCGCCGAAGCCGAAGCGGTACTCTCCGCCACGCCCGCCGCCCGCGTGGTGCTGGTTTCGCCGCGCAAAAAGCTCAAACGGCTGGCCAAGCGTTTTCAGGCTGCCTATCCGCAAGCCAGCGTGCGCTATGCCGCCACTCGGCAAAAACTTGCCCGCCGGCTGCAGCGCTCTGAATCAGACAATGCCCCGCACAAGCAGCCTGAAACGGCAAACGCCAAACTGCCGCTTCCTGCCGCACCGCAGATGCCTGCCGTATTCACCCCGCCACCACCGCCCGCCGTCCGCACGGCCGCGCCGAAGCAGCCTGAAAAAACCGCCGAGCCGGTGTTTACCCTGCTGGCCGACCGCGACCTGCCGCCGGTAAACGAAGCCGAAGCGCTGGCGCTCTTGAAGAAAAACTGTCCCAAGAAAAAGCCGCGCTGATGCAGCTTCTGACCGCTGCTAGCATAGCTCCCCGCCACCGCCGCGCTGGTCTTGACCCGCCTGCTGCGCGCAGCGGCCGCATCCGCATCGACGCCGCCGAAAAACGTGCGCTACCGATAAACCCGTTCCCGAAAGTTCCCGGAAAAATGACAACCGCCAATAACGCCAACACCAAACTCGCCGTCCTGATCGACGCCGACAACGCCCCCGCCGACATCATCGACCGCCTGCTCGAAGAAATCGCCAAATACGGCATCGCCAGCGTCAAACGCATCTACGGCGACTGGAGCCACGGCCTTTCCCAAATGGAAAGCCGCGCCCTGCCCCACGCCATCATCCCCGTGCAGCAGTTTGCCCACACCAAAGGCAAAAACGCCACCGATATGGCGCTGGTGATCGACGCCATGGATCTGCTTTACAGCGGCAATTTCGACGGCTTCTGCATCGTTTCCAGCGATTCGGACTTCACCCGCCTGGCCAGCCGCCTGCGCGGAAAGCGGCCGCACCGTTTACGGTTTCGGCGAAAAGAAAACCCCGAAGCCTTCCGCAAAGCTCTGCGACAAATTCGTTTACACCGAAATCTTCCGCCCCACAAAAACCAAACCAAAGCCCGCAGCGACGGCAAAAACAGCAGTGATGCCGACAGCACCACCGAACCGGCTGCCGACGCACTCACCCTGATCAAACGCGCCGTACGCGAAAAACGCTGACGATCTCGGCTGGGCCAACCTCGGCCCCATCGGCAGCCACATCAACAAAAACCAACCCTGATTTCGACTCCCGCCTCTACGGCTACGGCAAGCTCTCCGAACTCATCAAATCCTTCGACATCTTCGAACACCGCACCGACAACAACCAGCTCCAAGTGCGCCGCCGCAGCGACAAAGCCGCCGACAAAACCGAAAACAGGCAGCCTGAAAGCCAAAAGCAGCCTGAAAACACCGCCAACAACGCCGATGCCGCCGAAAGCCAAGCCAAAGGCCGCAAAGCGCGCAAAAACCGGCAGCGAAGGCAGCCTGAAAAACCAAGAGGGCGCCACCGCAGACACCCTGGCTGCCCAGCCCAAACCCGCCGCCAAAGCCAAAAACGGCAAACTGCCGGTAACCCGCGTCATCCCCACCGTGCAGCAGGCCGTCGATGCCGCCGCCGACGCCGAAGGCTGGGCGCGCCTAAGCGACGTGCTCAAACAGCTCGCCGCGCTCAACATCAACCCGCAAAACTACGGCTTCGACACCGACCGCGAACTGATCCACGCCATCTACGCCGACTGGCTGGAAATCAAAAAGCCGGCCGCGGCGAGCGCCTGCGCGTAAACAAACGCTTTGTCAGCAAAGACTAAACTGCTGCTGCAGACTTTCAGGCCGCTTTTCTCACACAAAGCAGCCTGAAAAACGAAAACCAAGCCGCCATAGCCCGTATAGCCAGCTCTTGGCGGCATCCAAAGCGTGGTTTTTCCAAACAGCACCCCAAAAACAGGACTCCCGCCGGGCAAAAATAAGCGGATGCCCGATTACTGACTCGCTACGCCCGCCGTGTTTTCAAAACTTTCAGGCTGCCGTGCACCCAAGCAGCCCTGAAACCCCAAAAAGGACCGCACCATGCGCGAACGCCTGCAAAACCCTGTGGCGGCATTACCGCAAGCCGCTGATCCTGCTTGCCGCCGACGCTTTTTCTACACCATACTCGGCGGCCCCACTGCCGAATGCAGCCGCCCGATGCCGCCGATGAGCGCTTGGGAGCGCGGGCTGTTCGCCTTTTTCCTATTTCCCTGGTTTTCGTCGGCGTCTGGTGGATTGTCCTGATCGCCATGCGCGCGCGCAGCAGCAGCGAATTTACAGACTTAGACGGCTGAGTTTTCAGGCTGCCCAGCCAAAGCAGCCTGCAACCCATCTGCGCCCGCTAAAAGCATTTCAGGCCGCCTTGAATACCCAAGGCAGCCTGAAAAATATTTGCCGCAGCGGCATTCGCAAAACCAAAAGCGCGCCAACCAAAACAAAAGCAGCCTGAAAGCGGTAAACGCTGTTTCAGGCTGCTTTTTGATATTTCGCAAGCATGACAGCCTGAAAGCGGTTTTGGACGTTTTCAGACTGCTTTGCCGGCTGATGCTTTAGGCGGCAGTTGGCTGGTTTGCGGCGGTTCGATCCACGGCCAGCCGTAGCGGTTTAGGGTGTCGCGCCATTGGGCCAGCGTTTCTTGCAGGCTGCCGGCGGCGGGGTCGGTGCCGGCGGGCAGGTAGAGCTGGACGATCAGTCCGCCGGCGGCCTGCGCGGACAGGGTTTCCAGCCGGCGGGTCATGCCGCGGTCAGGCGGCAGGGTGGCGCGGATGCCGACCAGCAGCTCGCACCGGTGCGGGCGGCGTGTTGCAGGCGTTCGGCCAGCGCCGCCAGCTCGCTGCGTTCGGCAATCACGCCGCAGTCCTGCCAGTCGCGGCCGAGCAGGTCGCGGTACCAGTCGTGCTCGGATGGCGGTATCGAGCAGCAGCGCCCAACGCTGGGCGGCGGCGGCGGCAGCGCGCGGGTGCGGGCTGCGGGGTGTCGGCACGGTAGTCGGCGGCGCTGTCGGTAATCCCAGCGCCAGCGGCCGATAATGGTTTGGTAATAGGGCTGCGACCAGTCGGGTTCAACCGGCTGCGGCCGCGCCACAGGCAGAACAGCCACGTCGCCGCGCGCGCGGCAGCAGGTCGTAGCAGACGATGCTGCCCAGCAGCAGCCCCGCCCAGGTGGCGGCATCGCCGGCCTGCGCCTGGCTGCGGCTGGGCGGCAACGGCGGCGGCATCGGGCACGGCAAAGCCGAGTTCTGGCCGGCAGCCAGCCCAGCACCTGCACCAGATGGCCGAAAGCGGCGCTGTCCAGCAGCGTGCTTTCCCAGTTGAAGCCGTACTGGCGCACCGAGAGCATCAGCAGCACCGCCAGCGCCATGCCGCCCAGCGCCGCCAGCGAGCCGGTGCATGGCCGCGCCCAAACGCCAGCGCTGCACGGCCTGGCCGGCGGCTTCGGCACAGCCGCAGCATCACGCTTGGGAACGGCGTCTTTGCCGCGCAGCCAATTGTCCGGCGCCAGCAGCGTTTTCGGCGGACGCCGGCCGAGCGCCGATACCAGCCACAGCAGCAGCATCACGCTGTGGACGCTGAGCACGCCGGCCAGCAGCAGCAGGAAATTCAGGCTGCGTTGCGTCATCAGCGCCCAGCCGGCGGCAAAGCCGGCGCCGAGCCACAGCAGCGTGGCCAGCGCAGCAGCTGGTGCAGACGGCGCTCGTGGGCGGCCAGGCGGTCGCGCAGCGCGTGGTCGCGGTCGGCTATTTCGGCGCGGCGCGCCAGCCGCTCGGCAAAGGGCAGCGGGCTGTCGCGCAGGCTCTCTTCGGCCACGCGCGGGTCGGCGGAAAAATACGGCCAGCGCTGCTCGAGCAGGCGGACGAGTTCGGTTAGAAAATACATGGCGTCGCGGGCGGTTGAAAGCGGCGGATTATAGCGCAAGTGCCGCGTTTCAAAGACAGCCTGAAACGGCTGGCGCTTTCAGGCTGCCTGCGGCAAGGGTAGTTGTTGCAGGACAAAGCAGCCTGAAAGCGGATAGCGGCACCCTGCCCCAAACGTCTGCTGCTTCAGACTGCTTTTCAGGCTGCTTTGGAACCCCCATCCGGCGGCGTGTTTTTCAGAACTTTCAGGCAGCCTGAAAACCGGTCGCAGAAACCGCACGCCAAAGCGTGCGGTCGGATGGGAGACAATGCTTATTTTTGCCTTGGCGGCATCTTTGCCTTTGCCAGCGTCTTTGCCTTTGGCGGTTTTGTCATCGGTTTTCTTGGCAGCGGCCAGGCCGAGCGATTTTTGCCATTGGGCGGGGTCTTTGACCAGTTCGAGCGCTTTGCGCAGCTGGTCGTCTTTGCTCGGATCGGGCTTGCGGCGGGAGCCGGCGTCTTCATCTTTATCTTTTTTGCCGTCTTTGGCTTTGGCCTGCTCGGCGGCTTTTTCCGCTTCTTCGGCCTGCTGCTCCAGTACGCCGCCTTTAACTTCGTTGGCGCCGGTGGGGTTGTTGATGTGGCCGGACAAATCGGCTTCCGCGGCTCTCGAAGGTGCGGTTTTTATCCTGCACTTCCACATCGGGCAGGATGCCGGTGGCTTGGATCGAGCGGTCTTTGGGCGTGTAGTAGAGCGCGGTGGTGATTTTCAGCGCGCCGCCGTTGCTCATCGGAATCACCCTGACTGCACCGAGCCTTTGCCGAAGCTGCGGGTGCCGACCAATACCGCGCGGCGGTGATCCTGCAGCGCGCCGGCTACAATTTCGGAAGCAGATGCGGAACCGGAGTTGATCAAAACGGCCATCGGCACGGTTTTGATTTCCGGCGGCAGGTCTTTGAGCGGGTCGCCGCCCGGGGCAAGCAGATAGTCTTCGGGGCGGGATTTGAGTTCCATCGCCGAGCGGTTGTCGCGGCCTTTGGTGCTGACCACCAGAGAATCGGGCTTCAGGAAGGCCGCCGATACGCCGACCGCGCTGTTGAGCAGGCCGCCCGGGGTCGTCGCGCAAATCAAGAATCACGCCTTTGAGCGGGCCTTTGTTTTCTTTTGGAAAGCGCGGCAATCGCTTCGGCCAGCGCCGGCACGGTGCGCTCTTGGAACTGGCTGACGCGCACATAGCCGTAGCCGTCTTCCAGCAGGTGGTGGCGCACGCTTTTTACTTTAATCATGGCGCGGGTAATATTGACCACAATCGGCTTGGTGCTGTCTTTTGCGCGACAGGGTCAGGGTGATTTTGGTACCGGGTTTGCCGCGCATTTTTTCACGGCGTCGGTAACGCTCATGCCGCGTGTGGATTCGTTGTCGATTTTGACGATGAAGTCGCCGCTTTTTCACGCCGGCACGCTCGGCGGGCGTGTCTTCAATCGGCGAGACCACTTTTACAAAGCCATCTTCCGCGCCGATTTCCATGCCCAAGCCGCCGAATTCGCCGCTGAAAGTGCTCTCCTGCATGTCGGCATAGCCCTTGTTTGTTCATGTATTCGGAGTGCGGATCAAGGCCGGAAACCATGCCTTTGATGGCGTTTTCGATCAGTTTTTCGTCTTTTTCGTCGCTCACGTAATTGGCTTTACCTGACTGTAAACTTCGGCCATATTGCGCAGGACGAGATCGGCAGCCCTTCTTTTTCTCGGCGGCCTTATCGGCGGCGATCGACTGGGCGCTGACCGTCAGCACGGCGTCGGTCAGGGCGCCCATGAGTGTAAAGGGCGATCCAGTTTGCTGAGCCATCAGCTGGTTCTCCGTCGGCCGCCTAAAGGCAGCCTGAAAAATACACTCAGGTTTTGCCCGCAGGCAGCCTGAAATCGAAAAAGGCGTAAGGGTATGTGATTTTTGGGACGATGGAAAGTGGCGGCGGGAAAATTTGGCAAAATTTTGCGTTGGCGCGGCATTTTCTGCTGCGCCCAAAGCGTGCGGACGGCAGTTTTCAGGCTGCCTGAAAACCGGCTTGGTCTTGGAGAGCCAGTATTGGGCCGCCGCCACGCCCCAATGCGCGGCTTCTTCAAACACCGAATAGCCGCTCAAATCGCTGTGGGCAAAAATCAGGCGCGAGCGGTGGCGGCGCAGCGCCAGCGTCGGCGCATCGTCGAGATAGCCCGGCAGCGGCACGCGCATGCCGTGGCCGCGCACGCAGATATCGACCGCTTCCACCTGCCGCCAAAAACTGCGCCCGTAGGCCGCCAGCAGATCCTGTGCCGCTTCAGCCAGCAAATCGTCGGCGGATGCTGCCAGCAAACGGCGGCGCACGCTGCGGGTCGCCCATATCGAGTGCGGTGTGGGCGGTGAGCAGGGTGCGCTCGGGCGGTGCGCGGCGGATAAATTGGTTGGTGGCGCAGACAAAACCCAGCCCGCGGCTGCCGTGCACCACGTTGTCCCACGCCAGCTCGCTGCCGCCGCGCTCGGCGGGAAAGCCTGCCAGCGCGAAAGTGGCCACCAGCCACGGCGCGCCAGGCAGCCTGAAAACGGCTGCCGGCAAAACCGTAGCGCTGCGGTGCGGCAATAATCCGTGCCGCCGCCATCAGCGGCATCGCGCACAGCACGCGGCGGGCGCGCACCAGCGTCTGGCGGCCGCTGGTGATGTGGCGCGCAGCACCGCCACGCCGTCGGCATCTTCCGCAATCGACAAAGCCGATACGTCGCAGCTGGCGGGGCGGGCAAAAGTCCATTCGCGCGATTCAGGCAGCCGCGCCTGCGGCGCACGCAAGCCGCACTTTTTCGCGCAGGCATTGCGACAGTTTTCAAGCCCTGCGGCCAGGTCAGCACCGGCGTGCATGGCCGCTGTGGCCGCAGGCGGCGAAATAATGTAATCCGGCAAAGGCCGAAACGGCGGCGATGCCCCGGCCGTAGTCGTCGCGGCAGCAGTAATCCAGATACCACAACAGCGCGGGCGAACGGTAGCCCTGCGCCGCCAGCCATTGGGCGAAGGTTTGGCCATCAAGGCTGCGCCAGCGGCTGTCGGCGGACGACTCGCTCACCGGTATGGCAAACAGCTTGCGCCCGTCGCTGCCGTATTGCTGCGCCAGCTGTGCGGTCAGCGCGACGGCGGCTGTCCTTGTCTTGCGCCGGCAGCGGGCTGCTTTGCCAGCGGCCGATTCAGACAGCAGGCGCTCGTCGGGCTGGCTGACCAGGTCTTCGTCGCGGTAAAGCGGCTCGCCCGCCGCGCTTTGCCCCGCCACCATGCCGAAATCGTCGAGCATCAGCCGTACCGCGGCGCTTTCGCGCGAAGGCTGCGCCAGATAATGCGCGCCGCTGGGGGCGGCAAGAGCGCCGTGGCGGTAGGCGGCGTTGTTGCCGTTGCGCTCGAAACCTTCGGCGAGCAGAAAATCGCGCACGCCGTGGCGCGCCAGATACCACGCCGCGCTCAGGCCGCGCGCCGCTGCGAGCATCAGCGTGTTGCAGCGGTGTTCCGACTGCGGGGCAGCCTGAAAAGATGCCGTCGCGCACATCGTGCCCCGCCGGCAGGCCGGCATAGCGCACGCGCACCGGCGGGCGCGGATTGAGCCAGCGCCAGCCCGCCCACGATGCGGCGGCGCTGCCGGCAAAAAGCGCGGCATTGCTGAAAACGGCGGCGGGAAATCGGCATATCGGCGGCGGGGAACAGCAGGAAAACGAAAGGCGCGGATTATACGGCGGCGGGCGTTTTTGCTTTTCAGGCTGCTTGGTAGTACAGGCGGCCTGAACGGCATCCGCGCGGTCGACAGCCTGAAAGCTCCCCGCCTTTCAGGCTGCCTGCTTCTATAAAATCGCCTTTTTCCCATCCCGCCCGCGAGAGCCATGCGAAATCAAATGCCCGCACTGCCACACCGCCTTCACCATCAACGAAGCGAGGCTACGCCGACATTCTCAACCCAGTCCGCACCCAGAATTTCCAAGCCGAAGTGCGCGGGCGGCTCGCCCAAGCCCAAGCGCAGGCCAAAAGCGAAATGGCGGCGCAAGAAGCCAAAGCCAGCAGCAATACAGCCAAAAATCTCGCGCAAAAAGACGCGCAAATCGCCGCGCTCCACGCAAATCGCCGGCCACGAAAAAGACAGCCAGCTAGCCATTGCCAACGCATCAGGCAGCCTGAAAACCGGGTTAGCCGAAAAAGAGGCGCCAACTTGCCGAGCTGAAAGCGCAAAACCAAACACTCGCCCAACGTATGACGCTGGAGCGCGAACTCGCCATCCGCGAAGCCCCTGTCCGCCAAAGAGCGCGAACTCCTCCGCGCTTGCCCCAACTGCAACTGCGCGACAGCGAAACCAACTCGCCCAAAACGCGCCCTGCGCGAGCGCTACGAAATCCAGCTCAAACACAGACAGAAGTCGCGTTCTACAAAAGACTTCAAAAGCCCGCCAGTCCACCAAAATGGTCGGCGAAGTCTGAAGCCATTGTGAAACCGAGTTCAACCGCATCCGCACCACCGCTTTTCCGCAGGCTGAGTTTGGCAAAGGACAACGACGCTTCCGGCGGCAGCAAGGGCGACCACATCTTTCGCGAAAAGCGACGAGGCACGGCAACGAAATCATCTCGATTATGTTTGAGATGAAAAACGAAGGCGACGAAACCGCCAGCAAAAAGAAAAACGAGCGCACTCAAAGAACTCGACAAAGACCGCCGCGAAAAATCCTGCGAATATGCGGTGTTGGTGTCACTGTTGGAAAACGACAACGAGGCTGTATAACGGCGGCATCGTCGATAGTTTCGCCACCTACCCGAAAATGTATGTGGTGCGGCACGGTTTTTCCTGCCCATCATCTCGCTGCTGCGCAATGCTGCGCTCAATTCGCTGCAATACAAAGCAGGAGTGGCGCGCATGCGCGCGCAGAATATCGGCACATCACCAATTTTGAAAACAGAGCTGGACGATCCGCGAAAAGTTCGGGCGCAACTACCGTGACCCAGCGGAAGTTTCAGGCTGCCATCAGCATATTGACGACGCCATCCGCCCACTTGGACCAGCCGACCTGCTCGGCGCCGAAAGACAACCTGCGCCTTGCCAGCAACAAAGCGAAGATTTGACCGTGAGCTCACGCGCAAAAATCCGACCGCGAAAGCCGCCTTCGCCAAGCTGGCTGCCGAGCAGGCGCAGGATGATCAGGACTGAAAGCCGCTAATTTTGCGCTCGTTCGGCGGCGCTAAGATGGCCAACGCGTTTACCCGCAAACGAAAAGGACAAAAATGCCATCCAAATATCGCAGAGCGCCGCCGCCCAGCCTGTATCCGCCTGCTGCTGGCCGCGCCGGCTGCCGCCGACAATGACTGGGTCGACGGCTGCCACCGCAGCCGCAGCCACTGCTAAAGCCGCAAAAAGCGGCGAAATCCCGACAGCGCCAGGGCTTTATCCAGCCCCGATCAGGCACGGCGCCCTAGCACGGGTAGGCGGCCGCATTAAAATGTGTGTGTGTGTATTAATGTGTGTGTGTTGGCCCGTATTGTGTTATTATTGACGTGTTGCGTATTGAACGTGTTGTGGAGGAGGAGGAGGAGAAAT
>BNJS01001650.1_pt1 | contig 53658 bp, 89 predicted proteins | sample 8540461 | NCBI WGS metagenome assembly BNJS01 (sample SAMD00202454, study PRJDB9452) | human saliva metagenome | isolation source: human saliva | place: Japan
TCAGTTACGTATTACATTACAAAATAGAAATTATAAAGTATCTACATTTATCCAACCAATTATAAGAAAACCGGTAATCTACTACAAGCATGTGAAATACTATCATTTATCAAAAAGTAAATTTAGTTGTTTTAATCAATTGTATAGTAACGCTGCCGCAATTGGATAACCAATAAGCGTAGAGATCACTACCGCTACAACCATAATCATAAATCCATATACCATCATCTGCTTTGTGTTTGTCCAACCACTCGACACCGCAATTGCTACACAAGGCATTGCTGGAGGTGTCGCAAACGCAAATGCAGACATCATTCCAATGTTTACAATTAGCGCCGCTACATTCACCGTAGTGATATTTGCAGTAACCGCAAGGGCAGCGGCAGAAACAACTGTAGCAGTTACCATATTGCTTGATAAAATTTGTTTGAATAGCTAGCCCAAAGAATAAAAATCAACACCATGATCATCACTGGTAAATGCGATGTAATCGGAGATAATCCTGCAGATATCCATGCAGTAACACCAATATCACCATTGGTAATAGCTGCACCAAGCGCAGTAGTACCAGCACACATAATCAGTGAAGGCCAAGATACCCCTTGCTCATTGCTTCACCAAAGTTCAATAAAGGCTTTCCTTCATCCGTCATAATCGATAGTAGAACAACTCCCACTAAAGGTGGAAAAGCCGTACCTAACTTATCTAAATACTTGAGACAAATATAGATACATCCTTCCTTAATGATATGCATGCATAGGTTCGGTAAAACCCACATGCATACAACAAGAATGAATACCGCAAAGCACAAGATTTTCAGCACGTGTTGTTTTTCCCGTTCCACATGAATCTTTTTCTTTTTCGTAATTTACAAATGCTGAAGTATCTGGTTTAATCATATATCGGAAAACTAATAGTGTAACTAGTGCCGTTAAGATACCAACCGGGATTGCCGCAAGCATATAACTGCCATAATGAATCACATTTCCATATAACTCCGTATATGCATTCATGGCTATCACAGGAAATACATGCGCAATCGGTGTATCATACCGGATGAGATTCCGCACATAATGACTGTTCCCATCTATTAATACAGACGCAAACTTATCACCTTTCTTCCAGTTTTAATAAAACATAGATTTCTTTCCAAGATTGGAGGTATACAAAGAATAACACCGTAGGTGAAATAAAACTGCCTATCACAAGAATACTTGCAAAATATAATGCAATAAACATCCAAGGACCTTTCATCGCAAGATTAGAATTAATAAATAGTAATGCTATTCTCTTGATATAGAAGTCTTCGATATGCATATGTTACCACAAAGGTAATCATCAAGAATACAACAATCGTTCCTATACGCACCGGATAAGATTGTACCAATCTTTAATTCAGGCACAAATGCAAGTGCACTATTAATAGAATTGATGCTAATCAATCGCAATCGTTAACCACAATAATAAAGTTCCTGCAAAGATTCCTAATACTGCATTCCAGATGCGGATAAACCAGCTAATGCAGGCAGAAAACGCATACCAAACATCAATAACAAAGATATGATAATAATTATGTTTCTTTTGCTACTACTCTTATTCATAGAGTTAAATTCTCCCCTGTAATTTACTACAACAACTAGTATAACGCAAATTACGAATTTTGATTCATAGAAATCGCACAGAAAAAGGCACTCAATGAGTGCCTTATGCAAGTAATTAAATTACTTAACGATTTCTGTGATAGAACCAGAACCTACTGTACGTCCACCTTCACGGATAGAGAACTTAGTTCCTTGTTCTACAGCGATAGGAGCTAATAGAGTTACGTCCATAACTACGTTATCGCCAGGCATGCATAATTCTGTGCCTTCTGGTAACTGGATAACACCAGTAACGTCAGTTGTACGGAAGTAGAACTGTGGACGGTAGTTAGATACGAATGGTGTATGACGTCCGCCTTCTTCCTTAGTTAATACGTAAACCTGAGCCTTGAACTGTGTATGTGGAGTAACTGAACCTCGCTTAGCTAATACCTGTCCACGTTCGATTTCTTCACGGTTAACACCACGGAGCAATGCACCGATGTTGTCACCAGCCTGAGCGAAGTCAAAGAGTCTTACGGAACATTTCAATTCCTGTAACAACTGTCTTACGAGTAGGCTTGATACCAACTACTTCTACTTCGTCGTTTAAGTTTAACTTTACCACGTTCAACACGTCCAGTAGCTACTGTACCACGACCTGTGATTGTGATACGTCTTCAACTGCCATCATGAATGGCTTTGTCGAATTCATGAACTGGAGCTGGGATGTAAGCATCAACAGCATCTAATAATTCTTAATTGCTGGTTCCCACTGGATCGTCTTCAAAGCCTTTTGATGCAGAACCACGGATTACTGGAGCGTTGTCTCCATCGAATCCATACTCAGAAAGAAGTTCACGAACTTCCATCTCTACTAAGTCGATTAATTCTGGGTCGTCAACCATGTCGCACTGTTTAAGAATACAACAATCTCAGGTACGCTCTACCTGACGAGATAATAAGATGTGTTCACGTGTCGTGGCATTGGTCCATCAGTAGCAGCTACTACTAAGATAGCACCATCCATCCGAGCAGCACCAGTGATCATGTTCTTAACATAGTCAGCGTGGCCTGGGCAATCTACGTGAGCGTAGTGACGTGTATTTGTTTGGTATTCAACGTGTGCGTTGACTGTAATACCACGCTCCTTCTCTTCTGAGCTCCGTCAATCTGATCGTAAGCTTCGAATTTAGCCTTACCATCTTCTGGGTGTGTTGATAAATACTTTGTGATTGCCGCTGTTAATGTTGTCTTACCGTGGTCAACGTGACCGATAGTGACCAATGTTAACGTGTTCGAGCGACCGGTCGAAATGTTCCTTGCCATAATATCCTCCTGGTCCTTTATAAGCTGTTTCCATTTTATTAGAAACAGTACTTATTCTACAATCATTTTTACTACTTAGTTGTGTTTTTTCTCAATAATTTCTTTAGCAATGTTCTTAGGTACTTCTTCGTAGTGGTCCATTTGCATAGAATAGATACCACGACCCGTGTAAATGAACGTAAGTCTGTAACGTATCCAAACATTTCTGCTAATGGAACGAATGCACGTACCTTAATTGCATTACCTGTTTCTTCTTGTTCACGAATTTGTCCACGACGCTTTGTGATATCACCCATTACAGAGCCTAAGTAATCAGCTGGAGCTGTTACGTCAACTGCCATGATAGGTCTCAAGAATTGCAGGATCGCACTTTAGCTGCTTCCTTTAATGCAAGTGAAGCCGCAATCTTATAAGCCTGTTCTGATGAGTCGACATCATGGTAACTACCGTCGAATAAGACAGCCTTAATGTCTACGATTGACAACCAGCAACTAAACCATTGTTTGAGGATTCTTCCAAACCTTGTTGTGTAGGCTTGATAAATTCCTTTAGGTACTGAACCGCCGACTGTTTCATCAACGAATTCAAATCCCTTACCCAAGTTAGGGGCTAAATCTAATCCAAACGTCACCATACTGACCGTGACCACCAGACTGACGAACAAACTTACCTTGTACTTCAGCTTCCTTACGGATTGTTTCACGGTATGCTACCTGTGGTGCACCTGATGTAGCTTCAACCTTAAATTCGTCTCATACGGTCCATGATGATATCCAACTGCACTCACCTACACCGGCGATAATTGTTTGTCCAGTTTCTTCATCTGTATAAGTTCTGAATGTTGGGTCTTCTTCAGCAAGCTTAGCTGATGCTTCATCCATCTTCTGTGAGTCACCCTTTGTCTTAGGGTTCTACAGACATCGATAACTGGTTCTGGGAATACCATGGATTCAAGAACGATTGGATGTTCTTCATCACATAATGTATCACCTGTAGTTGTGTTCTTAAGACCAACTGCACCAGCGATGTCACCAGCATAAACTCTTCGATATCCGCACGGTGGTTAGCATGCATACGAACCAAAACGTCCGAAACGTTTCACGCTTTTCCTAGAAGCATTTAATACATAACCACCAGCCTTCGCAATACCGGAGTATACACGGAAGTATGTTAAACGACCTACGAATGGGTCAGTAGCTACCTTAAATGCTAAGGCACTAAATGGTTCATCATCAGAAGGATGACGTTCACTGGTGTACCATCTTCTAATGCTACCTCAATAGCTTCAATATCTGTAGGTGCAGGTAGGTAGTCTACAACTGCATCTAGTAATAACTGAACACCCTTGTTCTTATATGCGAACCGCACATTACAGGAAGAACTCGAAGTCATAACACCCTTACGGATAGCAGCCTTCACTTCTTCAACTGTTGGTTCTTCACCATCAAGAACCTTCATCATCAATTCATCATCATAGTCTGCAACTGCTTCTAGCATTGTTAAATGCATTTCTTCAGCCTTAGCCTTGAATTGATCATCACTTTCACTAACTTGAATGTCTGTACCATTATCGTTAGTGTAGATGTGCATGCTTCATTGTTACTAAATCGATGATTCCACGGAATGATGATTCAGCACCGATAGGTATCTGGATTGCAGCTGCCTTTAGCACTCCAAACGATTTGCCCAATAGAAGCAACGCTCATTTCAAAAGTCAGCACCAGTCGCATCCATCTTGTTTGAGAATACGATACGTGGTACGCGGTATTCTGTAGCCCGGCGCCAAACTGTTTCAGTCTGTGGTTCTACACCAGCCTTAGAGTCTAATACTGTAACTGCTCCATCCAATACACGTAAGGAACGTTCAACTTCAGCTGTGAAGTCTACGTGGCCCGGTGTATCGATAATGTTGATCTGGCACCTTGCCAGTGGCAAGTTGTAGCAGCAGAAGTGATTGTAATACCACGTTCCTGTTCCTGAGCCATCCAGTCCATCTGAGACGCACTTCGTGTGTTTCACCGATCTTATGAATCTTACCTGTGTAGAAAAGGATACGTTCAGTTGTTGTAGTTTTACCAGCATCGATGTGAGCCATGATACCGATATTACGAATCTTATTAAGCGGGAATTCTCTAGCCATTGATTGCTCCTTCCCCGATTAGAAACGGTAATGAGCGAGATGCTTTTGTTCGCTTCTGCCATCTTATGTGTATCTTCTCTTTCTTTACAGATGCACCCTGTTCCGTTTGCCGCATCCATAATTTCATTGGCAAGACGCATTTTCCATTGTGTTTTTCATGGCGAAGTCTTGCGTAGTTAACGATCCAACGTAAAGATAATGTCAACTTACGTTCAGCAGATACTTCTACTGGTACCCTGTAAGTTTGCACCACCCTACACGACGAACCTTCAATTTAATTGAGGCATTACATTGCCGAGAGCCTTTTTCGAATACTTCCATTGGGTTCTCGCCTGTCTTCTTCTCAATCTGAGCGAATGCATCGTATAAAATTGTTTGAGCTGTACCACGCTTACCATCAATCATAATCTTTGTTGATCAACTTAGTGATTAACTTTGAATTATAAATTGGATCAGGGAAGTACATCACGCTTTGCTATATAACCTTTTTCTTGGCATGTTCTATTCTCCCTTCTCTTATTTAGCAGCCTTTGGCTCTTTGCACCGTATAATGAACGGCTTTGATTACGGTTTTGCTACACCGGCACAGTCTAATGTACTGCGGATGATGTGGTAACGTACACCGGTAAGTCCTTAACACGTCCGCCACGGATCATAACAACGCTATGCTCCTGTAGGTTGTGTCCAATTCCTGGAATGTATGCTGTTACTTCTAATCCATTGGATAGACGAACACGGGCATACTTACGTAAAAGCTGAGTTAGGCTTCTAGGTGTCATTGTACCAACACGAGTACATACACTCTCTTCTGTGGACTGCTGAGTTTTGTTACACGCTTCTTAAGTGAGTTTACGCCTCTGTTTAGTGCAGGGGACTTTGACTTGTAAACTTTTATCAGTACGACCTTACTGTACTAACTGGTTTATTGTAGGCATTTCAGTTTCTCCTTTTCATTTTTATGACACATTTCCAAGTGTGCCAAACCTTAGTTCAAATATAAGCCTTACTTTCGTAAAAGCCAGTTTTTCGCTAAGCGATAATGATACCTTTTAACATCTACAAAAGTCAATATATTTTTAGATGATGTTTTGCATTATTTTTCATAGCTTTTCTCTCAGTATAACCCCTACACAAAAGTTCATTCTTATAGCATGGAATATCATTGCTATATGTATTATAGTAATAGAAAGTCCAACTAGTATTTTTTATATTGTCTTTTTATTAAAGGAGGTCCCAATGGCTAATAAAGTATGTGATTTCTGCCTAAGTGAAGGAAAAGGTCTTTTTAACCAACCTAAGAAAATAGAAGATGACCATTATATCTGTAAAGACTGTCGTTCCATATTAACTTCTTACAATCTCCCTCTCAAGCACTGATATCTTCCAGATACTTGTAACAGCACAAGAGAATATGCGTGATATGATCATGGATTCTTACATCAAGAATCACGATATTAATGAGATGATGGCAAAGTTCTTCCCTGTTGACGATATGCCACTACACCCCTGGGAGAACATTGCATCTCTAAAGTTAAAGCATTCCAAACAGTTTCAGGATTCTATTCCATATACACGTGCTGTAGATAAAATTGCGGAGATTTCGAAGACTTCCATCTCACAATATCGTCGGATTCTACAACACGCTCCAACTCTCATAAAGTTGAAGGTATTCTTTATGAGACAGATGTAACGTTTTTACTCTTATCTCCAAACTATGTTAACTGTCACCGTTTGGGATATGCATTACGCAATCGTAGCGATACAGATCGCATCAATATCGTCACCCCAACTGCACGCTATACATACATGCTAGAAAAATTCCGATTTAATTTTTCATGCGTGAGCGTTTCTACCAGAAATTAAATGCAGCTAGAAACAATAAGGATACTCACTTAATCTATATGTCAGATGATAATCTGATACGCATTACACTCGTGTATACGATATTCCAAAAGAGTTTACGCCCCGGTAAATATGTTGTTACCGCGATTCGCGATGCAGGTCTTCACATGAAAGAGATTCACTAGGTAGAGTGAAAGACTACTATGAAAAACGAAGAAGCTAATCGACTTGCAGCGATGGTGGGTACTAGAGTGCACAGGTGAATACGAATTAAAATGGATTAGTCTATAAATAAAGGATGTACACTAAAGTACATCCTTTTCTTGTTATTATTTAGTTCATACATGCATGTAACATGCATGTATGAATAGAAATTTTATTAACGTAATTGCTTCTTGTAACCTGCAGTCACTAACATGAATGTTACTGAAACTGCTAGCATACCAAACATAAACATCATATTTGCTGTGCTATCACCCGTCTTAGGACTTGCTGCGCTTTTGAGTCTCGTACTTGTTTGTAAATTCAATGTCAGTAACTACCTGTGTAGCCCTTCTTGATTTCATAAGTAGAAACTAATTTGTTATCTGCATCTGTCTGTTACGTCAACAGTAACTGTATATTCTGTTTGATCGTATGTATAGTTTGCTAAGTTTGTATTTACATTCTACAACCTTATAAACATACTTTCACCTACAGCCTCATATTGAATCTTACCAAACTCAACTATCACCAGCACCGTTTACAGATACTTCTTTCTTACCTGAGTTAGAGCCAACTGGCATTGGCACTTTCAGCTACATTTGCTGTTGTACTTACTGCTGTTAATTCAAACTTGAATTCACCAGCTGTTGTTGGTGTATCACCAGTGAGTGTCTTCACTTTGAAGTTTGCATATGTATAGTTAAATACATTCTTAAAGCTTGGTTCACTATCAACAGTCAGCCTTTCAATGTCACCATTGTGCCTGTGTAATTGTGATTGTAACAGTCTTTTCAGAAGTATCGTATGTTACACATCTAGTGGATTTGTTACATCTTCCTTCACGCTGAACTTGAATGTTCCTGGTTTTGCTAGAACTTAATTTCTCAAATTCAAAGAAACCTTCGCCCTAGTGGAGAAACCTGTATATCAGCTGTTAATGAAGTTGGCATTGTGACACCATCATAGTTTTTCACTGTATCTGTGCATAGAACTGTCTTAAATGTATTTTCAGGAATTGAAATTTCATTATTATCCTGATCTACATATTTCTTTGAACCTCGTAATCTTCTTAGACACTGATAGATAGTTAGGAACAATTGTTGCAAAACCGATGTGTTGATTTGTGATACTGAAACTCACCCTGTCGTTGCAGCTAATGGTACCTGCAGTACCGTAAGCTGGATTAGGCTTAAATTCATTGTTATTAAATATGTAATCACCCATGGCTGCTTTCTTGTACTAAACGATAATTACCAACGGATAAACCAGAGAATGTAGCGATACCACTTTCGCATTTGTTGTAGCACTAGCTTTACGTCCTCTAATGAAGTAATCAACCCATGTATTGTTAATCTTTCGTTTGAATCTTGAAATGTTGCACTCGGGAATCACGTTGTGAATCATCATTTTGCATCTACAGCCTTAGCGATTACTGTGCCTGCGTGCTACAGATGCTGTACCAGTTCGCCTTATCAATCGTATAAGATACAGAAGCTGTTTCAGCTGCTTGATCAGACTTTTAGCTTCACCTGTATTTCGTTAGATTTTCTAAATCTGTAATACTTGGATAATGCGTATCAAACTCGCGAAGAATGTAACGATATTTCCGTTTGATGGACCATTTACACCATAGATATCTTTTGATCTTACGATAGCCAGCTAAGTTTGGTTCTAAAGTCTGTATACTTCAATGAATCGTTTGACTATATTTGCGATGAATGTATCGCCACCTGTTGTTGGATCTCTAAAGATACCATAGCTTAGTTTTTGTGCTTTCACTTTTGCATAAAAAGAATCATATGTATCAGAACCCAACTGATAAATCTGTGTGAAAATACTGTTTTACAGGGATCCAGTTACTTTGATATTCAATTGGCATAACTGTACCTGGAGTTGCTTGAGCATAGTATGCATTATCACTAGCAGGAACTTCCATCCAATTATAACGAACTGCTGTAAAGGTTACTGTACTTTCATCGATAACTACCATCATGAGGAATCTTATCCACAACCATTAAAGCTTTATCTGTTCAACGTATGTTCCAAAGGTACTATCAATATTGTTATATGTATTAAATAAGCGTAATGAACCTAATCTGATTCCCAATCAACTTGATACTGAGCAGTATCATAGCCAGATGTCCAACCCTGCTTTTCAAGCATAGTGATTATTGATCGTTCTCGTGTTTGATCAGGATTTCCTCCACCAGTTGACTGTACCCGAACTGCAGGTGGAACTTTAAATGTTACGTTTGTACTAGCATCTTCAATTGTTAATTGCTTTTGTGGATGGAGTTACCTGCAGTAGCACCATTCTCTAAAGCCTTTAGTCTTCCACCTGTATATACACTTCCAGAGAAGAAGTTCTTATCTGTTGGAAACTCAGATATAACAGTTAACTTAATTTCAGTATCTGTAATTGTTGCTGTCGCAATCTGCTCCCCATTTTGGGCAAATAATGGTAAATCTGTAATTGGCAGATTACCCAAACATTGTTCCAATATTTGTAGACAGAGTATACAGTGTCACCCACATTCATTGCATTTCTGCGACAGAGTATAGATACTAAAATCAAACTTCAAAGATGCAAGTGCACCGACGGTCACCGGATTTGGTGAAACTGACACATTTGAGATTGAAATGTTATAGCCATCCTTTTGTGTATCGGCATATACATTATAATTTGTTGAGAATAACCCTAACATAAATGTTAGGGCTACTAGTAATGCAAAAACTAATAATAATTTCATTCTTCCTCCAGTTTGCGCAAATTCGGTTTACCACATAAAAAACCGATACATTGGCATCCTGTCCATAAATTATCGGATTTAACATTTTACTCAACTAATATCAAATCTTAATCATTTCTTAATCAAACTAAGAATCTGATGTTATATGCATTATATAATTTAAACAAGCAGGTATTCTTATTAATTGGATTTACGCCTCTGTTTTCACATACAAAACGCAAGGTAAACTAATCATTGAACCCACTTCAAGATGATATTTACACATCACCACATATCAGCATAATTATTTACTTTTAAATTTAGCTTTCTTTTCATAGTTTTCCGCTTTCGCATTTTGCGGAAAATAAAGGCATCCATATTTCGGATACCTTTATATGGCGCCTTATTAGGAAAGATTGTTATTCTTTAGTCGATATTATTAACATATATTAATAATAATGGCAACAACAATATAATAAATACAATAAAAGCAAACAATGATGAGTGGTGGTATCTTATGCACGAACCATAAAATAGTCGCTAGAGATAAGCCAAAGAAAAATCACCCAAATACCCTAAGATAATCTCAATTTTTCTAATGTTATATTTGTAGATTCAGAAAGTATATTATAACCTGCAATCAAAAATCTTCCTTTGCCTATCAATACTAGAATTCCGCATATCAATATCGGAATGGTTGCGAGTATAACAATTAATTTATCATTCATGTTTATTAATAGATATTGACCTTAGTGTACACGAGCGCATTCCTTTTATAGTTTCATCATATAAACTTCATCGTAGAATACAAGTCTATTATTGGTCCAAAAAGAGTTACAATAAATATACTGAAACTTCAATTTATTTATATCGAAATATTACTTTTTCGACATTTTTATGTTCCGTACGAAACGTTTTCATATATCCTCACTCCTTTTTGTCTGATATCATTCATTTCTTCTTTCTATTTCGAGCTTTATCTATAAAATTGAAAAAGGTATCCACTACGAATGTAGATACCTTTTGATATGGCGCCTTAAACAGGGCTCGAACCTGTGACCTAGCGGTTAACAGCCGCTCGCTCTGCCGACTGAGCTATTAAGGCACGTGACTATATTACCATTTCTATATAATCATCGCAACACCTTTTTTCATTATTTGCAGAAAAGTTATTCTAAAATATTTGAAATTATTTATTGACTGACGGTCAAATCGATGTTAGTATATGATTGTACAGTCAGAAGACTATAAGGAGGAACTTATATGGGTCTCATTTCTACTGCTTTATTATCCGCTAGTTCAACACTTAGCGATTCTTGGAAAGAGTATTTCTATTGTGATGCTATTCCAGCTGATGTATTTGTTGTAAAAGGTGTTAAGAGAAACTCTGGGGGATTCTTCAGTGGCAATAACGGAAGCGACAACATTATTACGGACGGTTCAATTATTGCGGTTGCTGATGAAGCAAGCAATGATTATCGTTGAACAAGGACAAATCGTTGATATTTGTGCTGAACCCGTGAATTCAAATATGACTCATCTACACAAACCATCCGTATTTACAGGTAGCCTTGGTGAAGGCGTTAAGAGAATGTTTGCAGAATTTGGTCGCCGCTTCACATTCGGTGGAACTCCTGCTACAGATCAACGTATCTACTATGTAAATACAAAGGAATTAGTTGGCGTGAAGTATGGAACTCCCTGCCCCAATTCCATTTAGAGTTGTTGATGCTCATGCAGGGTATCGATATCGATGTATCAATGAAGTGCTTTGAGTGAATACAGCTTTGCATGTATGTGATCCAGTATTGTTCTATACAAATGTTTGTGGAAACGTATCGCATAGTTACAAGTTAAGCTGACCTTAATGATCAGCTACGTACAGAGTTACTCTACCGCTTTACAACCAGCATTTGGTAAGTTAAGCGAACAAGGTATCCGTTATCTCTCAGATTCCAGCATCACAGCTGAGTTTAGCTGCGGCTCTTAACGAAGAACTCAGCAGTAAGTGGAGAAAAAGCGTGGTATCGAAATCGTAAACTTCGGTGTATCTTCTATCAAAGGCCGATGAAGCTGATGAAGAAATGCTCAAGCAAATGCAACGTAACGCTGCATACACGAGACACAAAACCTAGCTGCTGCTACACTTGTTGGCGCACAAGCACAAAGCTATGCAGGATGCTGCAAAGAATGCTAATGGTGCTGCGATGGGCTTCATGGAATGAATGCTGCACAAAGTGCTGGTGGTATAATGCTAACGCACTTTTCCAAGCAGGTCAGGCTCAGAAGGCTGCTAAAGCAATGGTGATAAGTGGTTCTGCCCAGAATGTGGAAATGAGAATCATTCAAACTTCTGCTCCAACTGCGGAACAAAGAAACCTGAATAATCTTTAAAACGATAAGAACCCGTTCTATCGGGTTCTTTTTCTCAAGTGAAAGGGGAATATCATGGCAAAATAACGCATTTAACAAATTTCCAATGTCCAAATTGTAATGGTCCTCTTGCCTTTGATCCAGGATCCCCAGAAGTTAAAATGTGGTAACTGCGGAAGTACTTTTGAACCTGCCGAAATCGAAGAACATTACGACAAACAAGTAGCCCTATCCATTGAAGAAGGTCAAAAAGAATACAGCGCAGAAGATACGCTACAGTGGAGCGAAGAAGACGCACAGAACCTGCGTGCATATAACTGTCCATCTTGCGGAGCACAGTTAATCGCAGATAAGAATACTGCTGCGACAAGTTGTCCATATTGTGGCAACCCTACGATTGTTCCCTCACAGTTCAGTGGAGCACTAAAACCTGACTATGTGATTCCATTCAAGATGAATAAGGATGAAGCCATCAAGAAATTGACCGACTTCTATGGTGGAAAACCACTATTGCCAGATGCTTTCAAGGAACGTAACCACATCGAAGATATCAAAGGTGTATATGTACCCTTCTGGCTCTATGATGGTACAGCAGATGTAGATATGGCCTTCCGTGGTACAATCTCACATTCTCACCGTGAGGGTGACTACACAGTTACTGTTACCGAAAACTACTCCATCCTACGTCAAGGAACCGTACAATTTAACCGTGTTCCGGCCGATGGATCAAGCAAGATGCCAGATGAGTTCATGGACGCAATTGAACCATACAACTATAACGAGATAGTTCCATTTTGAAATGGGTTATATGACTGCTATCTTGCAGACCGATACGATGTAACTGCAGAACAAGACCGTAATCGTGTTAATACACGTATGCGTACTTCTTCAGCAGATAAAATTCGAGAAACTGTTAGAGGCTATCACACTCTATTCCCACGTCGTTCAAATATCTATATTCGAGAAGATAAAGTTCACTATGCATTTCCTGCCTAGTTTGGATGCTTACCACAAAATGGCAAGGTAAGACTTTACATGTTCGCAATGAATGGTCAAACAGGAAAGATGATTGGTGATGACTTACCAATCGATAGTGGAAAATCTGTTCTTTACTTCTTCGACATTCTACTCATCGGTATGATATTGACTGGCATCCTGCTGTTTGTGGCATTTTTTAGGAGGTAGGCATTATGAAGAAAAAATTACTAGCACTCGTTGCGGCATTTCACTTTCTTGTTATGCATGTTACCAAGTTTCTTGCTACCAACAAGAGCTGATGCAGATGATTACGTTGTCGATGAATATGGTTTATTAACAAGTGCTGAAGTACAAGCACTCAACAATATTGCAAAAGAATATAGCGAAAAATATAATGTGGTTTCTATATCCGTATTATGAATTCTCACGGTTCTCAGACTATCGAGCAATATTCCGAAAGTATCTTCAATTCCGAAGGCCTTGGAATCGGGGATGAAAAAGAAGGCATCATGCTAACTCTAACGATGGAAGACCGTAAGTTTGATATTACAGTACACGGTAAAAAGGCGAATAAAATTTTCGACGCAAGAGCGAGAGAAAATATCGCAAGTGCCGTCGTATTGATCACTTAAAATATAACGAATATGGAGAAGGCGCAAAAGTATTCCTTGATGAATGCTCAAGCACTATCGTTACACCTTATATTATCAAGGGTAGTATCACTGCAATCGTTCCACTCATTATTTCTATTGTCACAATCCTATTCTTTAGAAGTAAACATAAGACAAAAGGTATTTCACATGAAGCGTATGCATACATACCACAAGGCGGTCTAAAACTTCAAAGGGCACAAGATATGTACTTCTATACCGCTCAGAGACACGCACTTATAATCTCCACCTGCCAAGAGTAGCGGTGGAGGTGGCAGTTTTCCACTCTAGCTAGCGGTGGTGGATCGGGTCATACAAGTGGACACTTCTAATACAACAATGGCTTACCCAATTTTGGATAAGCCTTTTATTTTACCACTGCAATTGCGATACCATCTCCTACATCAAGATGGAATGTTGTTTCAAAGCGAGTATCTGTTTTGAGATATTCACGGAACTTTAAAATCTTGCGAGTCAATTTGTACGGTAGATCGATTTTTGTGAAACTCAGGACATTCAACAATGCCATGAAACTGCAAGTTATCGAAAGAGAAAACAGTACCCTTCTCGCATTTCTTAAAGAAGTGTTCCATATACTTGCGATACTGATGACTTTGCGGCATCGATAAATATTAGGTCGTAGATCTTCTTTGTTTTCAAATTGATAGGCATCTTGTAAGTATGCATGCACTCTATCCTGCAAACCTGCATGCATGATATTATTCTTTACAGCTTGATAACTACATTTCAGGATTAATCTCCACCGTATCGATGGTCATATCCCAGCGTAAGCTTGCTATCTGAATAGCGGAGTAACCAACTGCTGTTCCAATTTCCAAGATATCACGTATCCCTTCATGGCTACGTATATTCCAACAAGAATTTCATACCATCATCCAACATGATTGGGTACATGTTCCTTTACGTTGCTTTATCGTGTATTTCCTGTAATCTAACTTCATCCATATAGACAGTATAATATATTATTTGCGATACGGTACATGTTAGAATGAAAGGATAAAGAAATGGAGGAGGTTCTATGTTAACACTTTGAGTTTGTACGTGCCTTTTATTGGTGAAAAATGTATGCCAGAGGTATGCAGGAGTATACTCGAAGCCAATGTCTTTAATCTGGAGATCACTGAGAAATGATGAACATTACAATGATTACAGCTAATGTTCAAGGTGAGGAATATTACAGTGTTCCATGTTGTTAACATTGAGTTTCAGCCCACAGAATGAATGGATTACAAAAGATGTCCTGTGACTGTGAGTATTTTTGATTACCGCCATACCCTTTGTAAACATATCGCAGCTGTACTGATTGCCTATGTAAAACGAGACGAAGCACAGCCTGAACCTTCTTGCAGAAAAACATACAGATAAAGTCATTTCAAAGAGTTCTTATCTAGTTATCAACACACACAAGTACCTTTCTTTAGAAAGACCACTAAATATCATTTAGAGCCCAGAAATATCCCCAAAGTTTCCGTTCAATGACATGCTTGAAGTAGGATTTTAAAGATTGGTTTATTAAATGAGACATCTCTATTCAATTCAGAAATATTTCTGAGTTTTGTCGAGAATCTGGATGGTGAAAGGAGTAGAAAATATGGTAAATCCTTGGAGTTTACTCATACACTCCAAGCCTTTCACCCACGCTATCGCTCTCTTGTACAATATTTAGTTGATTATGTACACGATGAAACTTCCTATTCTCTTTACCAAAGTATTCCCGGGTATCGTATGATGTATGCGGCTGATTTACCACGTCGTACAATTACGGTAAAATCCTATGCAATCGATATCTTCTGGGATACCATCCAAAATCTTCCATTCAACATCAAAGAGAGTTACGGTATCTTACAACCATATACTCTAGTTGATGGGCAACCATCTATGAACGCTTCTATCGAGAAAGTTGATGATGGATATCAATTTCATACAAATGTTTTACCTTATATTACCGGCAAAAAACACAGCTACTTCTTTGATAAAAGTCGGCATATAATTTACCGTGACGTAAGGAGCCTCCTATCCTTCCGCAAGTTAATCGACTATTTTCTCATAATGCGTAAATCAGAGAATATCTTTATTGGTAGAGGATGATATCGCAACCTTTGCGAAAAATGTATTCCCAATCTTGCAGAAGAATTTAACTGTTCAAACAGAAGGATTTAATCCTACTCAGTATCTTCCAGAAGTCCCTAGCTTTGAGATATATTTAGATATGCCACAAGACAACCTGATCACTGGTGAACTCTTCGCTATATATTCTCATGGTAAAATACAATGTACTTCTTACCAAGTGATAATGCAGGTAATCGAGACTTTATCATTTCGAAAAAAATATGGACTCATTTCTTTTCCCCTTGGTTTTAGTGCCTATGACTCAGCAATCATCGTATGGTACTTACCAGACGATGATGATAAGGTATACCGCTTTATTAAATTTGGTATCTTAGAAATGCAAGCGAAGAGCTGATGTTTTCATCTCTGAATCTCTCAAGAGCTAAAGATTCACATCAAACACGTATTTCGATTGGTGTATCAGTGAATCATGACTTTATTGCAACTCAACCTAGTGAGTGACCAAATCAATCTTAAACAACTGAATGAGAATTCTCAGTAAATATGATCCAAAGAAGAAATACTATCGTCTGAAAGAGTGGTGAGTTTATCGATATTGATGAGAAAATATCAAGCTCTTGCAAGTTTCAAAGACGCAATGAATCTTAGTAGTGCACAATTTACCCGTGGCTACAATTGATATCCTGCGTACCGTGCAACCTATCTCGATCAATTATCAAAGACTTCTATCTTGGATATCCAAGCAGAGGAAAATTTTTAGGCGTCTGATCCGCAACATGAAAGGATATCGAAAGATATTGAATACACTATTCCCCAGGAAATAGAGCCAATCTTGCGCCCATATCAGAAGAAAGGTTTCCGTTGGCTCTATGCAGCTAAAGAAAATCATCTAGCGGATTACTTGCGGACGAAAAGTGGGTTTAGGTAAATCTATCCAAATCATATCATTTACTTTGCGGCTTGGAAAGGACCGCAAACGTGACTCGATTGTATGTCCATCTTCCCTTGTTTATAACTGAGCTAATGAAATCACAAATTCTATGCCAAATATGCATTACACGATGGTTTCAGGCTTCTGCCAAACATCCGCAAAGGAATGATTCGTACTTCCCATTAGAGAAATGATATCCTAATTACCTCGTATGATGCGCTTAAGCGTGACATTGATGTCTACCGTACGATGGAATTCTCTTGTCAGGTCATCGATGAGGCACAGTACATCAAAAATGCATCTACACTAGCCGCACAATCCGTAAAAGGCAATCAACAGCCGCTTCGCATCGCCCTTAACAGGTACACCTATCGAAAACCGATTAAGTGAACTCATGGTCTATCTTTGATTTTCATCCTTCCGGGATTCTTCTGCTCTTATCAAAAGTTCCGTCACAAACTACTGAACTATCCTATCGTATCGTGACCAGGATGAGTTCCTAGAAGCAGAACTACAAAAAGATGGTAACACCATTTATCCTACGCTAGACGAAAGAAGGATGTATTGCATGACTTTACCAGATAAAGATTGAAGATGTTCTATTTCTGGGAAAACTTGAAGATGAACAGAAGAATCTCTATGAAGCTCGCGTGCAGCGGTCTCAAGTTAATGCTACAGAAACAAAGTGATGAAGAATTCAAAGAAACAAGATTGCAGTATTAGCAGAGTTAACACGATTACGTCAATCGTGTTGTGATCCACACTTAATTTACGATATACTACAAAGGCAACTCTGCTAAGAAAGAGCTCTGTTTAGATATCGTAGAAAACGCAATCGAAGAAGGACATAAGATATTACTCTTCTCTCAATTCACTTCTATGCTAGACACCCTAACCGAAGAGTTTGATAAGAAGGGTATTCGATATCATAAGCTTGTCGGTTCCACCCCACACAACGTGAACGTGCTGCAGATCGTAGAATCCTTCCAAAAAGATGATGTGCCTATCTTCTGTATCTCTTTAAAGGCAGGTGGTACCGGTCTAAATCTGACAGCAGCAGATATCGTTATCCATTATGACCCTTGGTGGAATACTGCTGTTGAAAATCAAGCAAGTGACCGTGCGCATCGTATTGGTCAAACAAATGTAGTAAATGTCTTCCGTTTAATCATCAAGGATACAATCGAAGAGAATCATCCAGCTACAAAAAGAAAAATCAAACTTAGCTGACCGTATTCTATCTGGTGAAGGTGTATCCAGTGCCACACTATCTAGACAGGATTTGTTAGAACTACTCTAAAACAAAAGAGACCGCGAGGTCTCTTTCATTATTTACGATAGGTTAAGAACTGATTATTCTTATCTGCAAGCCACTTGTTTTTCACCCAATTTGGTACCAAGTGTAATCATTTGTTTTTTCAATAGAAAGTACTGTAAACTTCTCTCCATGTTTTGCACTTCCGACTACATCAAAGTTTGTGCCTGCACCTGCACGAATATTCAAGGAGTCAATTACAACTTCAACTTCGCTAGTGTCTCAGAGTAGGCTCTGGAGTTGCAGAAGTTTCTGGTGTCGTGTAGGTTCTGGTGTCGCATCAGAGTTTGCAACTACGCTAGTTGTCTCGTTTTTTGAGCCAAAGAGTGATTTGAAATCAAACTTTCCACCCATTGAATCATATACAATCCAAAATAGGCCAGCCAATAACATTAATGTTAGAAGTACGATCAATAATTTCACGAAGAAACTTCCACCCTTGGATTCCTCTTCCTCAATATCATCTACAGCTTCATCATTATCATCAAATAATTCCTTTTTAATAACCTGAGTTGCAGAGGAACGCACCTCTTGTTCATGAGAAGTTGGTGCTGACTCTTCCTTCACTGTCGGAAGCGATAATGTATCCTCAATTTCATCAGATACTGCTTGGTATCACCGTATTTTCATCAGAACCTGATGTAGATGGTAAATCTGAAATTGTACTTCCTTACTTTCTTCTTGTTGGAAGGCTGGTGTTTCTACAGGTTTTGCAGTTTCTTCTGGTTGTGTAAATACACCACTGAGAATATCATCCTCTGCTGACTGTAGCGCAAGGTCATCTTGCATTTTTAGAACCAGTGCACGCTGTGATACTGGATTTAGCTTATCCATTAACACAATAAGTGTACCTAAGTTATATCCTCCACTCATCAATGTATCTTTAGCCTCTGTTAACCAACTCATGACAGACTGAGGTAGCTCATCAATAGTTTTGCACTTTCCTCAATGGATAGACCATCATATAAGTGAGAGTGCTAAAAAGCAGCTCTAGCTCCCGTACTAAGCTTTATCCATCATCTCTAATACTTGGTATTTCTTACCTTCAGCAGTTTCAGGTAGAACTGCCATATAGTTAGGAATTTCATCAGCTTCTGCATACATGTTACTGTTAGTTTTTGAGATTCTTCTAAAGGTAACACATGAGCAATAGCTTCCTTACGAACAATTTCTGCTGCCCAGCACTCAAACCATTCCGGATTCGTTACTTCCTTTAGACTTGAGAATACCTTCTTTAGCCCAGCCTGTTCTACTTTTCTAGCTTGTTCGTGATCGGCTACATATAATCTTGATAATAAAATACATCTTATCTGGAAATACGTCTGAGTATTTCTTTTGCTGGCTTCAATATCACGTTGTTTTGCCTTTATTAGTAATTCCTGTATTGTCTGATTTTCTGACATAATTCCCTCCAGTATTAATTCTTTAAACTATGTATCGAACTGGAATTCTTCCACCACGATTGATTAGTTTATCTAGCTGTCATCTTCACTGGCATAATAGGGCCTTCGCCTAAATAGGCCACCAAAATACTAGTTTATCCCCGCATCCATGCCAATTGCTGGTATCAATCTGCATGCAGTTGTCTTATTGTTAATCATGCCGATAGCAGCCTCATCTGCAATTATAGCAGATAGTGTCTCTGCTGTCGTATCCCCAGGCTGTCTACAATAATCATATCTAATCCAACGGAACATACCGCTGTCATTGCTTCCTAATTTCTCAATTGTAAGATTCCTTGTTCTGCTGCCGAAATCATTCCAGCATCTTCTGATACTGGAATAAACGCACCAGATAAACCACCTACACTGAAGATGCCATGACGCCACCCTTCTTTACCGCATCATTTTAACATGCTGTGCTGCAGTTGTTCCAGGACCACACACTTCTAGACCAATCTCTTCAAGGATTTGGGCAGCAGGAATCACCTACTGCAGGTGTTGGGGCTCAATGATAAGTCAACGATTCAAAAGGCACATTCAACCGTTGGATGCTTCGACCACAAGTTGTCCCATTCGAGTAATCACCGTACTGGTTTGTCTTGATGAGGCCGCAACCTCATCCATGCTCGCATGTTCCCCAAGTTTTTGTAACGCTGCGCGAACCACGAGCCCTAGATACACCAGCATTAATAACACAGTCTGGTTCAGATACACCATGGAAGGCACCTGCCATAAATGGGTTATCTTCAACCGCGTTGCAGAATACAACAAGTTTTGCTGCACCAAAGCAGTTATTATCCTTTGTAATCTCTGCACACTCACGAACAATCTGACCCATTACCTTAACTGCATCCATATTAATTCCAGCTTTTCGTAGAACCAATATTAACACTGGAACATACTATATCTGTCCTTTTAAAAGCTTGTGGAATCGACATCCGATCAGTTCACAATCTCCCTGTGTCATTCCTTTTTGTACTAAAGCAGAATACCCACCAATAAAGTTAATACCAATTTCTTTCCCTGCTTTATCTAGTGTCTTTGCGTATTTTACACAATCACCACCCGAAACACTCTGTAATAATGCAATTTGGTGTTACCGATACGCGTTGATTTAATAATTGGAATTCCATATTCACGTGAGATATCTTTTATGCGACCTTTACTGGGTCTTTTTGCTTTTGTTGTAATTTTTCTTCGTAAATCTTTTCCATGAGTCGATCTGATGTCTTCATCCGCACAATCCAATAAAGAAATTCCATCGTAACTGTACGAATATCTAGACAATCCTCCTCAATCATATATGAATCGTCTCTAATATATTATCACTTTTCAATCGCATAGAGTCACCTATATTGTATGCATGCTATTGAAGATATCTTCATGCATGACATGTACTTTAAGATGTTGCTTTTCCCCAGCAACTTCTAAATCATTAGCGACTTTACGGAAATTTTCCAGATTACTTGGGACTTCCACAATCATAATCATCGTTGAATAAATCTTGCAATACCTTCTCAGGTTACATCGACGATATTGATTTCTCGTTTCAGCACATTTTGTTGCGATATATGCTAGAATGCCTGGCTTATCTTTGCCAACAACTGTAATGACCGCTCTCATATATTCTCCTTTATTCAGCTTGTAGTTTCTCTAGTGATAAACCACAATAATACAATTCCATCTGTAAAAATAGCTTTGTCTTCTTGATAAAATCAACAGTACTATCTTCGCATGTTGATGTTTGACTATTGTTTATCAAAATCATACTGACATGCCCTCAAACTACCAGTTATCACCTCCTTCCAACTATATACGTAAGTGATAGGACGATTGCTGTAAGTAAATGTCTTATTCGCAAAATCAATGCGATAGCTTTCATTCTCGTTGAATTTATTGCTATATACATCCTCTGATTCTTTTGTGTAATTTAGTCGTGATACCAGTCTCTTCTTGCAAAGTTGCGTAATAGTATCCTCTGGAGAATCATCGTCTGTTGTCACTGTCTGAATCGAATTCGTATCAATGTCTTTTGTAATATACGTATGCACTCTCTAGCTCTTTGGCTTGATCACTGATAGATACCGTTGTTTCTACCAAACTTCAGTAGTTTATTTCACTTTCCTATTTGACATCAACGGACTGCCCATTTGTCGTAATTGTAGTATCAAACACTGCAGTTTCTTTTACGTAGTGCTGGTCTTCATCGAATGTCACATGAATTTCATTGCTCGTAATATCAAATGAATCAAAGTTCTTTAATCCATACGAATCATATCGACTTAAGAATATTTCTCTTGCACGATCTGCTTGAAGTTTTGATCGTATATTCATTTTTATCTTTCGTTATCGATGAGATATCTTCCTGCCTCAAATACATATGGATCAAGTCGGACCAACATTGTCAGATTGCTGAAAATCCATATCTTCATAGTAGTTGACAGAGTTATATGCATTATACAATCTACCACCGTAATAATTCCATTTTAATTCCGATAACATGCCGTCCGCATTAATGTATGTTGTTCATAGTGAGCACTATCACTATCTGTTTCCTAACACTCCATCCATAAGATACGTATCTAATGTTTTGTCGCTATATGTCATCGTGTATTTTGACTGAACACTTCACTGTCCAAAGATTCAATCCTCGATTTTTAGTGTTGTAGTATATTCTCCTAATGTGGAATCATCTGTTTGAACCATCTGTCTCTACACATTTAGATTGTTGTTGTGATGTGCTGTCCACATCCTACTAATAATGCGGCGATGCATAATATTTTTATCATTTTCATATGTATTTATTATATCAATCTTTAAACCCTTATACGATGAAAAGCCACAAAATAGTTAAAAGTATAATTGATCTTACCAGTCTTCTCAAAAGAGGCTGTAACGCATAACAGCCTAGAAAATAAAATGTCCAACCTCTAAATTAAGAGGAAGGACATTTTATTTTTAGTTATAATTTATGTATGGAAAACACAATAAATTATAATCTAACCCACGTAATAGATTATACCCCATATCAATTGCGTTTACCAATAGATTTATCATTGGTCATTGATAAACTTGATCCAATGTGGTCTTTCCTAGAGATCGTAAATAGTATCAACTTGAGGAGGTTTATCCGATCTCATAAAGGTAACCAAGGGTATGATCCTATCATGATGATGAGAGTCATTTTATTTGCGTATATGAATCATATCTATAGTCTACGAGCCATAGAAGAAAAATGTAAGACAGATATCCGCTTTATGTATCTTTGCCAAGATGAAAGACCATCTTTCATGGCCTTTCAAAGATTCATATCGAATCAAATCAAAGGTAACGCTTCAGATATATTTACAGAGATCATGTTGGTCATCTGTAAGAAGATGAAGGTAAATGCACGTATCTTATACATCGATGGAACCTCCATGGAAGCTAATGCCAATAAGTTCAGCTTCGTATGGAAGAAGACCGCTGTAAAGACAAAAGAAAAGACACTCACAAGAATAGCAGAGACAATTGGACAGCTTACAAAACTAACAAACATCTCCTATACAGAAAGCTATGAAGATACACAGGCTATCGGAGGATACATCGTTTCAATATACCTGTGGTGTTCAAAGAATAAAGTCCAATTCGTATTAGGGAAAGGACACCGCAAGATACCGGTACAGAAGGCATATGAGGAACTCAAGAAGCTCAATGAAAAATTGAAGGAATGCCAAGAGCGTATCGATACTTGTGGAAGTGATAGAAACAGTTATAGTAAGACAGACCATGATGCGACATTTATGCATATGAAGTATGACTACTACAACAATACAGGAGTATTCAAGCCTGGGTATAACGTACAACTAGCAGAATCGGATGAATTCATCATGAATGTCATGGTAAGCAATGCTAGAAGTGATATGAAGACATTCATTCCGTTCATGGACAGCTATGAGAAAAGATATCAAGAATATCCAGGTATCGTCGTAGCAGATGCGGGATACGGAAGTTATGACAACTATATGTACTGTTTAGAAAAAGATATCGAAGGTTATCTCAAATATCAAAACTATCGATATGAAAAGACAGCCAAGTTCAAGAAAGACATCTATCGAAAAGAGAACCTGTTGAGAGAAGAAAACGGGAAATTGATATGCCCACAAGGTAGAGAGTTCGTATACAAACGTGATAGTGAAAATACAAAGACTGACTATCCATGCATTACACAGGTGTGGGAATGCAAGACATGTAATAGATGTCCACTCAAAAAGGACTGTACAAAAGCCAAGAAACGAGAAGTTCATATCAATCCGAATCTTGATGAACTGAAGGCACATGCGAAGAAACTCTTAGATAGTGAAGCCGGAATACAACTAAGACAACAGAGATGTATACAAGCCGAAGGAACATTTGGAATCATCAAGAATGATTGGCAATATAACAGAATCCATAGAAGAGGAATGGAGAATGTGGAAAACGAGCTCTATTTGATCTGTATGGGATTCAATCTGATGAAATATCACCAAAAGAAGATGAGGATGATACTATCCTAAAATAGCTTTATATGGGACAGGTTGTTTTTAGTGTGCCCAAAATAGATATAAAACATCTACTTTTATAAAAATTTACATCAACATATGAAAATAGCACAAGAAAAGAGGCTGTACGCCTCAAGTAAATCTTCAATTTTACGATTTCTCAATTTTTCGAACTTGAAGTTATCGTTCTATATATTCACCATTTCTCGGCAATGATTTGACTTGAGTTCTTACTAACCGCATAAGAGGTGCAAGGAGGTGTAGCCACTTTGACGGAACGAAGTGACGAAACATTCTCAGTCATGCAGCTTTTTATGCTGACAGAGAATGAAGCTCTGCAGGACGCACGATATCTCCCGATAGGAGTATAAGTCGCCCTTTAGTTCTAAAGAGGTTTTATCAGTTCAACAAACTGGAATTGTGCGTTGAAGCGAAGCAAAATATGCACTGCAACAATAAATTTCTCGTTTTAACGATTTCTTTTCCGGTATTCTCTGTCCCACGGATTTCCTCATGATAGAAATAATCCACAATCACCGGATGTCCCTGCGGGACTCTGCCATAAGGCATTTCATTATCCACAAAGGCACAATCATACTTCTTAGCCATTTTCGCAGCTTTTACTTCAAGTGCTTCAAAATGGCTACGATTATGGCTGTTATAGATCTCGTCGTAAAGTGGTACAAGATCAGGATATTTTTCGGCGATATAATCCTCAATCGTCTTTTTGAAGTCGCTGAATTGAGGTTTTCGAGCTGAGCGATCGCACTGATCCTTTACGCTCAAAATTGCTTCGAAATCCGTGATGCCGGGGAATACTGGGGATACGAAACAGACTGTACGGTTCCTGCGTCATATACCTGCTTCATAGCAGCGATACGCCGTTCAATGCTCGAAGCAGAGTCCATATCGTTCTTGAAATTTTCATCCAGTGTGTTGATCGACCATGAAACGGTCACTCGTCCAAGCTTCTTCAGCAGATCAATATCCCACCACACAGATCAGACTTTTGTGCGGAATCAGAATATCTACGTCACTGCCAATCAACTGCTCCAGAAGTTTTCTGGTATTCCAGGTGCTCCTCCTGTGGATTGTAGCCCATCCGTTACAGAACCGATTGACCACCCGCTGTCGGCATATTTCTTGGATTTTTGATTTCCAGATAGTGCTTCACATCAGAAAGTGCCCCATTCCTCCTGTGTCCGGTAAAGCGCTTCATAAAGCATAGCAATACTTGCAGGCATGTGTACAGCCCACATAGGGATTGACCGAGTAACCGCCTACCAGCAAAACTGGACTTGGTCACTGATGTTCTTTTGTTTCCACCTCACGAATGAGAATTTCATCGATTACTTCTGCCATGATCTCTGTACCTCCAACACTTTATTGAATTCCTCTAGCATTTCCTGAATCATATTTTTCATCCCCTATGATAGAGGACAAGGTCTTCCTTCATAAACACGGAACACCGAGCTTATGTGCCTGGTCATTAGAACCATACCCTATTCCGGCTCCCGTATGAATCTTCCTGCTCTGAGCTCCGGTCATGGTGCCGACAACGATCCAATTGATTCCAGGAAAGGTCAACCATGCGGATCGTCAGATAACAGCTCAAAGGTAACATGTAGTGCTCGACATCTTTTACGAAGGGCGTCGATACGCCACAGTTCTGCTTTCCTCGTCACCGTAACGCCAAACCATGCGTTTTCCATATCGGTACTTCAAAAATCCAGCAAATCAGGTCGCTTGGTAAGGAACAGGAACTGATGCTGTGGATTTTCACGGATCTTTGCAAAATGCCTCATCTCCATTCGGCTTCCATCGAGAGATCGCCATGCCGGTAAGAAGAAAATTCTGCGACGTTTCTTTTCCATCATCTTGAGCTTACCGGGAAGAATTCAGGATCAGCGAAGTCATCAATCATATGCCAGGTTTCACATTGTTGCGGGCACTGGCAATATCACACACCCACTGTGCAGCTGATGACGAGATTCATATTCTGAATCTGATCTTGATACAAATATCCTAACTGCGCCCACTCCTCAAGATTCTTCCTGATGCGGTCGAGGGCTTCTCAAAACCGGGTAATTTCTTCCTCTGAAAAACCCTTGTAGTAAATTGCCCATCTCATCAGATACAGAATCAGCCTCCCCCTTAAGGCATGTGCTTTCTCAGTCAGAAACAGGGTGTCTTTCTTTGTCCATTCAGACTGGAACACGGCTATCAGCCCTTGATGTTCCATTCTTTCCAGCATCGTCGTAAGAGATGTTACTCAGCTAGTCCGCATTTGATCAAAGGTGACTTGGTCAAGAGTCCATCCTCACCACAGCACATAAAGAATGCGCCCCGGCTCCATTGAGACGCATCAATATTCTTTTTCATGCAGAATCTTCTCAAAATCCGGTCACCAAGCTGTTTTATTTTAGTGACAGAAATCCTCCATTTGTTTTCATGCAAAGCCTCCTATATAGTAGTTTATAAAACATACTATATAGGGAGTTTATTATCAACTAGTTTGTATGTCTGAATAAAGGAAAATTCCGATTTGTTGCGCAATCATTGTACTAAATTATACAATTTCAATCGTATATTTAAAGACAGTATCAACTCACACCAGCAAAGTGGAGAAAGTCTCAAATGAAAAATGACCGTATATCATCGATATACGGTCTATCTTCTGATTAAACTAATTCGATATAAGCCATTGGAGCAGCATCGCCACGACGAACACCTGTCTTAACAACACGTGTATATCCGCCCTTACGATCAGCATACTTAGGAGCTACTTCATCAAATAACTTCTTTAATACTGTCTGTCCTGTCTTTTCATCAGCTACAACATTTCTTACGAAAGCAGCAGCCTGACGACGAGCAGCTAAATCACCCTTTTTACCTAAAGTGATTAACTCGTCAACTACAGATCTCATATCTTTAGCTTTAGCTTCTGTTGTTTCTACCTTGCCATACATGATGACAGAAGTAGCTAAGTTTCTCAACATAGCTTTGCGGTGATCAGCATTTCTGCCAAATTTACGATTCCACATAAACGTTCCTCCTGTTAATCAAAGGATTTGAAGCCCAAACCAAGTTCAATGAGCTTATCCTTAACCTCTTTTAATGATTTCTTACCGAGGTTACGGACTCTCATCATTTCATCCTCGGTCTTTTGTGTCAGTTCATCAACTGTCTGAATTCCGGCACGTTTTAAGCAGTTGTAAGAACGTACAGATAAGTCAAGATCTTCAATCATCATCTGTTGTCCCTTGCTTGGCTGCTCTGTATTACCTTCCTTAAGTACTTCATCCATTTGTAGTACTTCATCGTTAATACCAGCTACGATATCTAAGTGATCTATTAAAATCTTAGCTGCCATTGCAATCGCCTTCTGTGGATTGATGGAACCATCAGTCCAAACTTCGAGTGTAACAGCATCATATTTAACATCTTCACCTACACGTGTTGGTTCAACGTTGTAAGCAACTTTTTCAACTGGTGTGTAAATAGAGTCAGTAAATACTGTACCAATTCCTTGAGAGGAACCTTGGTTTAGTTGCTTGTTTAAATCAGCACTAATATAACCACGGCCATTCTTAGCCTTTAATTCCATCTCTAATGTTACATCTTTTTCTAGGTGCGCAATCTCCAAGTCTTTGTTAATAACTTCAACTTGAGCTGGGCAAATAATATCACCAGCAGTGATTGTGCATGGTCCCTTCGCAGAGATCTGTAATGTATAGACCTCATCGTCCTCAATCTTCATGACTAACTGCTTTAACTGCAAGATAATCATGGAAACGTCTTCTCTCACACCTGGGATAGATGTAAATTCGTGGTATACGCCATCAACCTTGATGGAGAATACTGCGGCTCCCGGTAGAGATGAAAGTAGGACCCTGCGAAGCGCATTCCCGATTGTTGTACCAAATCCTCTCTCTAATGGAGAAAGGACAAACTTACCATAATTTTCAGATTCTACGTATTCCTGTACTTCGAAATCGGCGCGTTCAAATTTTTGCATGCTTCAATCCTCCTGTTCTAATGATTAACCACGCGGTCTCTTTGGCGGACGGCATCCGTTATGAGGGATTGGTGTTACATCATTAATAACGGTAATCTCTAAACCTGCTGTCTGTAAAGAACGAACTGCTGATTCACGACCAGCACCTGGTCCCTTAACATTTACTTCTACGCTCTTCATACCCTGTTGAACAGCTGCTTTACCAGCTGCTTCAGCGCATAACTGTGCAACATAAGGAGTAGACTTACGTGAACCCTTATAACCTAATGCACCAGCTGAGCTCCAAGAAATAACGTTACCTGCTTCATCAGAAATAGTAACGATTGTGTTGTTGAATGTTGAATGAATATGAGCAATACCTTTTGCTACATTGCGGCGGGCCTTCTTCTTACGAATCACAGCGCCTTTTTTCTTTGTGTTAGCTGCCATTATACCCTCCTATTACTTCTTCTTATTAGCGACAGTACGACGTGGACCTTTTCTTGTACGAGCGTTTGTACGTGTACGTTGTCCGCGAACTGGTAATCCTCTTCTATGACGGATTCCACGGTATGAACCGATTTCCATTAGTCGCTTGATATCTAATGCTCTATCACGGCGGAGGTCACCCTCAGTCTTAATAGCATCAATCTTTTCACGGATTGCAGTTTCCTGTGCATCCGTTAAGTCGTTTGTACGTGTGTGTTCGTCGATTCCACAAGCAGCAAGGATATTCTTAGCTGTTGTAGGGCCGATTCCATAAATGTATGTCAATGATACGCCGATAACTTTGTTACGCGGAATATCGACACCAGCAAAACGTGGCATATTTAGTTATCCTCCCTTTAATTAACCCTGTCTCTGCTTATGCTTAGGGTTTTCGCAGATGACCATAACAACGCCCTTGCGCTTGATCACTCTGCACTTATCACAAATTGGTTTTACAGATGGTCTTACTTTCATTTTTATTTGCCTCCTGGACAATTCTACCAAAAACTTTTACTTATGTCTGTAGGTAATTCGCCCACGTGTTAAATCATATGGTGAAATTTCAACGGTGACCCGGTCTCCCGGTAAAATGCGAATGTAGTTCATACGGATTTTACCAGCAACGTGGGCACGGATCTCGTGACCATTTTGAAGCTTCACCAGGAAATTTGCATTCGGAAGTGTTTCTTCCACAATGCCATCAATTTCAATTACGTCCTGTTTGCTCATCTTACTCACTTTCTTTATATGAGTTCTGGAAAGGGAAATCAATCCCTTTCCAACTCAATATTTTTAAGCATTCTTCTCAAGAGCTTTTTTAATATCTTCAAATACTTTTTCCGGTGCTTGTGCAGCATCAATATGTGTTACTACACCCTTTTGATCATAATAATCAATAACCGGTTTTGTACTTGATTCATAACCTTCCATACGAACCTTTAACTGTTCAACTGTATCATCTTTACGCTGTTGTAGTTCACTTTCGCAAACATCACATACGCCTTCAACTTTACTTGGATGATTATGAATATGATAAATTGCCCCGCACTTTGGACAGATGCGACGTCCTGTAATTCTTTCTTCAAGAATTTCGAACTTCACCTGTAAGTCGATAACTGCATCAACTTCTTTTCCAATCTTCTCAGCAATCTTGTCGAAGACTTCAGCCTGTACTAATGTACGTGGGAAGCCATCTAAGAGATAACCATTTGCGCAGTCTGGTTGTTGAATACGATCTTCAACCATTGCGTTAATTAAATCATCTGGTACAAGTTTACCTTGATTCATATAGCTTTGAGCCTCAAGGCCTAAAGCTGTGCTGTTACGCACATTCTCTCTTAGCATATCGCCAGTAGAGATGTGTGCGATATTGTATTCCTTTAGGATTAGGTCAGACATTGTGCCTTTTCCTGCTCCAGCAGGACCCATGATCAGAATATTCATATCTTATTGCCTCTTTCCAAACTTATCTCAAGAATCCCTTGTATGACTTCTGTGTTAACTGACCCTTCAATTGTTTAACAGTTTCCATTGCGACACCGACAACAATGATGATACCAGTTCCACCTACAGCAGTTGCTTGGGATAGTGGAGTAAACATGGTTAGTAAATAAGGAACTACAGCAATTAGTGTCAATCCAATTGCGCCAAGTACTGTAATTCGGTTCAATACCTTATGCAGATATGTCTTAGTCTCATTACCTGGACGAATACCAGGGATATAAGCACCAGACTTACCAAGGTTTTCAGCAACCTTTTCTGGATCTACCTGCAAGTCAGTATAGAAGAATGTGAACAGGATTGTTAATACTGCATAGAGTCCAAGACCGGTTGGTGTACTCAATGAGAGCCACTGGCTTTAGTTTATTATACAGGTCAGTATTAATAAAACTAATTACGATCTGTGGAGCCATCATAATACTCTGTGCAAAAATGACAGGAATTACGGATGCACTATTAATTTTGAGTGGTAAGAATGTAATATCGCTACCACTACGTGCTGCGGAACTGTTTGTATACTGGATAGGAATCTTACGAACTGCTGTTTCCATAATAATTACGAATACAACAATTGCTAGATATAGAATGCAATACAATGCGAACTGTAGAATACCATTGAACAATTCACCTTGTGTTGTTCCACCAGCTAGAATCTGATATACCTGCATAAATGTTGCTGGCATATTAGAAACAATACCCGCGAAGATGATAATGGATAAACCATTACCGATACCCTTCATTGAAATACGGTCACCAATCCAGATGAGGAACATGGATCCCGCAGTCATGACGGTTGCAGTATATAGGTATCCTGAAAGATTTGCATTTGTCAGGACTCTATACTGCTTATCGAATCCATATACTAAGGAATATGCTTGAACAAATGCCAATACAACTCCTAGGTATCTAGTAATTCGTTCAATTTTCATTCGACCTGTCTGTCCAGATTTTGTCATTTCCGTTAATGACGGAATAACATCCATGGATAACAACTGAATGATAATACTTGCTGTGATATATGGTGAGACACCCATCGCAAAGATGGATAATCTTTCAAGTGCACCACCACCCAGCATATTCATAATGCTGAGTAGTGAGTTATTTGCAAGTGATTGAGCTAGCGATTCCGTGTTTACACCCGGAACAGGTAGAGCAGCTCCGACGCGATAGATCAGCAGCATTGCTAAAGTAAAGAATATTCTATTGCGAGTTTCCTTATTCTTAAACAAGCTGACGAACGTATGCATCATATTAGAGAACCTCTACTTTTCCGCCTGCTGCTTCAATAGCACTCTGTGCTGTCTTTGAGAACTTCTCAGCCTTAACAGTGAGTTTCTTCTCAAGCTTACCGCAACCAAGTACCTTAACACCATCTAGGTGCTTCTTAACAAGGCCTGCAGCCTTAAGAGCTTCGTAATCAACTGTTACGCCATCTTCGAACTTGTTTAAGTCCTCAACGTTAACAATTGCATACTCCTTACGAGTATAGTTTGTGAAACCTCTCTTAGGCATTCTCTTGAAGAATGGTGTCTGTCCACCTTCAAATCCAATCGCAACACCACCGCCGCTACGAGCGTTCTGACCTTTGTTACCCTTTCCGGAAGTCTTACCTGTACCGGAACCTTGGCCACGACCGATTCTCTTTCTGTTAGAGCGGGAACCTTCTGTATATGTTAATTCATTTAGTTTCATCAGGACCCTCCTTATCGAATCTCAGCGACTTTCTTATCGCGAGTCTTAGCAATTTCATCTACTGTACGCATACCCTTTAATGCTTCTAATGTTGCGTAAACAACATTGACAGGTGTACGTGAACCGATAACCTTAGAAAGGACATCAGATACACCAGCAAGCTCTAATACGGAACGTACTTCACCACCGGCGATAACACCAGTACCAGGTGCAGCTGGAGCTAAGAATACAGTTGTTGAACTGTGCTTGCTCTTAATTGCATGTGGAACTGTACGGTAGTTATCAACGAGGTTAACGCTGAATACATTCTTTGTAGCTGCTTCTGTAGCCTTCTTGATAGCATCTGGAACTTCGGCTGCTTTACCCATACCGAATCCGATTCTACCCTTCTTATCACCAACAACAACTAGTGCTGCAAAGCGCATTCTACGTCCACCCTTTACAGTCTTGCTGACACGGTTAATGGAGACTACTACTTCTTCGAACTCTTTTGGTTCGCGTTTCTTGAAACTCTTCTTATCGTTCTGCATTTCGTACTCTCCTTCCTTAGAACTTCAAGCCAGCTTCTCTAGCTGCATCAGCTAAAGCCTGGACTCTTCCGTGATATACATAACCGCCACGGTCGAAACGTACTGCTCGATCTTAGCTTCTTTGCACTTGTTAGCGATAGCTGCGCCAACCTTCTTAGCTGCTTCGATGTTTCCACCATTCTCAAGCTTTAATTCAAGAGAACTTACAGCACATAAAGTTGTACCTGTTGTATCATCAATTACCTGTGCATAGATGTTTGCATTGGAACGGAATACATTTAGTCTTGGGCACTCAGGAGTACCGTTTACGACGTTACGTACACGCTTATGACGACGAATACGTTCTGCATTTTTATTTGCTAATTTAATCATTACTTAGTCTCTCCTTTCCCTTACTTCTTGGCAGCTGCAGTCTTACCTTCCTTACGGCGAACAACTTCGTCAACATAACGAATACCCTTTCCACCGTATGGTTCTGGCTTCTTAGTAGCTCTAACTACTGCTGCGAACTGACCTACAATTTGCTTATCAATACCACTTACGTTGATAGATGAAGCATCTGGAACTTCAACCTTAACATCTGATGGTACTTCAAATTCTACTGGGTGTGAGAAACCAACGTTAAGAGTTAGTTTATTACCTGATAAAGCTGCACGGTAACCAATACCTACAACCTTCATCTTCTTAACAAAGCCTGTGTGAACACCTTCAACCATGGAAGCTAACAAGGCACGAGTTGTACCATGTAACTGCTTTGTATGTTTCTCTTCATTTGGACGCTTAACTGTAGCGATACCTTCGTCCACACTGATCTCCATTAATGGAGAGAACTTCTTAGTCAGTGTTCCCTTAGGGCCCTTTACAGTCACCTCATTACCTGCACCGATAGTAATTTCTACGCCAGCAGGAACGGTAATCGCTTTATTTCCGATACGTGACATTTTTTATTTCCTTTCTCTAATTACCACACGTAAGCGATAACTTCGCCGCCGATGTGTAATTTACGTGCTTGTTTGTCTGTCATCATTCCATTTGATGTGGAAATGATAGCAATGCCTAATCCGTTTAATACCTTAGGAATTTCATCACCCTTAGCATAAACGCGAAGACCTGGCTTAGATATTCTCTTGATGCCGCTGATTACACGACCATCTTTGAGAGTAACAACGATCTTCTTTTCAATTCCTTCGCCTGTTACAGCGTAGTTGTCAATGTAACCTTCGCTCTTTAAGATCTTAGCAATTTCAACCTTAACCTTTGAAGCTGGAGCTACGTCAACTGTTGTCATGCGTGCTTGAACTCCATTACGGATTCTTGTAAGCATGTCAGCAATAGGATCTGTCATATTCATCTCGTGCTACCTCCTTACCAGCTTGCCTTCTTAACTCCAGGAATCTGGCCCTTGTAAGCCAATTCACGGAAGCAGATACGGCATAATTTGTACTTTCTTAATACTGAATGTGGACGTCCACATCTCTCGCAACGTGTGTACTCGCGTGTGGAGAACTTAGCAGGACGTGACTGCTTAACTTTTAAACTTGTTTTTGCCATTCTCAGCTCTCCTCTTTCTACTTAGCAAATGGCATGCCCATTCCCTTGAGCAATGCATATGCTTCTTGATTAGATTGCGCAGTTGTTACGATAACGATATCCATACCACGAACCTTGTTAACCTTATCGAAGTTGATTTCAGGGAAGATTAACTGTTCCTTAACACCCTAATGTGTAGTTACCACGGCCATCAAATGCTGTAGCACTTACACCACGGAAGTCACGTACACGTGGAAGAGAAATGTTGAATAACTTATCTAAGAATTCATACATTCTTTCGCCACGTAATGTAACCTTACATCCGATAGGCATATCTTCACGAAGCTTGAAGTTCGCGATGGACTTCTTAGCCTTTGTGATTACTGGTTTTTGACCAGCGATTAATGTTAATTCTTCAACAGCTTCGTCGAGAAGTTTTGAATTAGCAATTGCATCACCAACACCCATGTTGATAACAACCTTAACGATCTTTGGTGCCTGCATTGTACTTGTATAGTTGAATTCCTTCATTAAAGAAGGCTTAACTGTTTCCGTGTACTTTTCTAATAAACGGTTCATTATTTCTTGCCTCCTTTAACTTCTGCTCCGGACTTCTTGTAAACACGAATCTTGTTACCCTTGTCATCTACCTTGATAGATACACGGCTAGCTGCCTTCGCCTTCTTGTCATAGAGCATTACATTAGAAGCGTCAATAGCTGCTTCCTTTTCAACAACGCCACCTTCTGGGTTCTGCTGAGTTGGCTTCAAAGTCTTCTTAACAACGTTAACGCCTTCAACGATAACCTTGTTTGTCTTTGGATTAACTGCCTTAACTTCAGCAACTGTTCCCTTATAGTGACCGCTGATTACCTTGACTGTATCGCCTGTCTTGATTTTCATCGATTCGGCCTCCCTTATAACACTTCCGGTGCAAGGGAAACAATCTTCATGAATCCCTTATCACGGAGTTCCTTAGCAACCGGACCGAAGATACGTGTTCCGACCGGTGTGTTGTCATCCTTGATGATGACAGCCGCATTGTCGTCAAACTTAATGTAACTGCCGTTTTCGCGACTGATACCGTAAACTGTACGAGCGATTACGCACTTAACAACCTGACCTTCCTTAACGGATCCGTTAGGTGAAGCCTTCTTAACTGCACATACAACGATATCGCCGATGTTAGCGCTCTTGCGCTTACTGCCGCCTAAACATCTGATAACCAATACTTCTTTGGCACCGGTGTTGTCAGCAACGTTTAATCTGCTTTCATTCTGAATCATATTTTCTCCTCCTGTGCCTTAAAGAATTACTGCTTTCAACAATCTTCACTAAGCGGAAATGCTTGTCCTTACTTAATGGTCTTGTTTCCATTACTTCTACAACGTCACCAATACGTGCTTCGTTGTTCTCGTCATGAGCCTTGAAAGTATTGGAATATTTAACACGTCTGCCATATAAAGGATGGCTCTTTGTAGTAGCGATTTCAACGACAATTGTCTTGTCCATCTTATCGGAAATAACTGTTCCGCGAAGGACTTTACGTCTATTTCTTTCTTCCATTTTTAGCCCCTCCTTTATTTAGCCTGCGCACTAGCGCGTTCTGTTAATACTGTCTTAATACGAGCGATAGTCTTCTTGATATCTCTCATTCGAGCAGGATTCTCGAGGTTTCCTGTAGCCTGTGCAAAGCGCAGAGTATACAGTTCTTCCTTCAAAGATGTGACTTCCTTCTCGAGTTCTTCATTACTTAGATCTCTGATTTCCTTCACATTCATGATGTTTATTTAGCCTCCTCTGCTGTCTTCTTTGTAAAGCGTGTCTTTACACAGAGCTTGTTTGCTGCAAGACGTAATGCCTCACGAGCAACTTCTTCGCTTACACCAGCAATTTCAAATAGGATTCTTCCCTTTTGAACTACTGCTACCCAATGGTCTGGTGAACCTTTACCGGAACCCATACGTACTTCCAAAGGCTTCTTTGTCTTTGCAAGTTGTGGGAATACCTTAATCCAAACCTTACCACCACGGTTCATATAACGTGTCATAGCGATACGTGCAGCTTCCAACTGGTTACTGCTTACATAAGCACCTTCGTCAGCTACTAATCCGAATTCACCAAATGCTAACTTTGTGCCAGCCTTTGACTTTCCTTCATAGCTTAAACGGTGAGGTCTTCTGTATTTTGTTCTATTTGGCATTAACATATTTATTCTTGACCTCCTTTAGCTTCTTCTGCTACAGGAGCAGCTTCTACTTGAGCAGGACGTGCAGCGCGATTGCCTGTTGGCTTTCTGTCATTACGGCCACCACGTCTGTTATTGTTTTTGCGGTCATTTCTTGCTGGACGGTTAGGAGCTTCTGGTTCCTTAACCATTTGTCCTGGAAGAACTTCACCACGGCAGATCCAAACCTTAACGCCTAACTTACCATAAGTTGTAGTTGCTTCTTCAGCAGCGTAGTCAATATCACTTCTGAGTGTATGAAGAGGAACAACACCTCTTGCATAACCTTCCTGACGAGCGATTTCTGCACCGCCTAAACGACCCTTAGCCAATGTCTTGATGCCCTTAGCACCAGAGCGCATTGTCTGTTGGATTGCCTTCTTCTGTGCAATACGGAAGGACTGACGTGCTTCCAACTGTTCACAGATACGACGTGCAACAAGACGAGCATCTAAGTCAGGATTTGCTACAGCAATTACGTCAACCTTAACGTTCTTGCCACCTGTTAACTTAGATAACTTCTTCTTAAGAACTTCCATCTTATCCTTGTCGCCATCTTTTCCAAGCATAGCACCTGGACGAGCACAACGAACGATAACCTTAACGTCCTTCTTGCCTGTACGTTCAATCTCTACGCGAGAGATATATGCGTCCTTCAATTCCTTTTCTAGGAATTTACGAACCTTGACATCTTCGTTCAGAAGATCTCCGAAATCAGCTTTATTTGCGTACCATCTAGAATCCCAGTCACGGATTACGCCGACGCGCATGCCGATTGGGCTAACTTTCTGTCCCATGTTCTGACCTTCCTCCCTTACTTCTCATCTGAAACCACAACTGTGATGTGGCTTGTTCTCTTTAAAATCTGTGCTGCATTACCCTTAGCTCTTAGGCATGAAACGCTTGAGGACTACACCTTCATTAGCATAGCAAGCCTTGATATATAGGTTTTCTGCATTTAATTGATTGTTATTTGTTGCGTTGGCAGCTGCACTTTTACAACCTTAGCTACTGCTGTAGCTGCGTGGTTAGGGAGTGAACTTTAAGATTGCCAATGCTTCTTCAACGCTTCTTCCACGTACCATGTCTAAGACAAGACGAACTTTACGAGGAGTGAAACGAACTGTCTTTGCTGTTGCTCTTACATCCATGTTATTTTTCCTCCTTACGCCTTCTTGTCGTCGCCATGACCGCCGTACTTACGTGTTGGCACGAATTCACCAAGCTTGTGTCCAACCATGTCTTCTGTTACATAAACCGGAACGTGTTCCTTACCGTTATGAACAGCGAATGTGTGCTCAACGAAGCTAGGGAAAATCGTTGAACGGCGAGACCATGTCTTAATTACTTCATTCTTATGTGCTTCATTCTGCGCTTCAACCTTCTTTAATAGGCTAGCATCACAGAATGGGCCTTTTTTCAAACTTCTGGACATTTTTTATGTTCTCCTTTCAACTATTTTCCATTACGTCTTCTGACGATGTACTGGTTACTCTTATTCTTTGGCTTACGAGTCTTAACACCCATAGCCTTCTTGCCCCATGGTGTCATAGGTGACTTACGTCCAACTGGCGCTCTACCTTCACCACCACCGTGTGGGTGATCAACTGGGTTCATTGCAGAACCACGTACTGTAGGACGGATACCCATCCATCTGGAACGACCAGCTTTACCTAAGTTGATTAAGTTATAATCACCGTTACCAACTGCACCAACTGTAGCGCGGCAGTTGCTATGAACACGGCGAACTTCACCGGATGATAAACGAATTGTTACGAAGTTTCCTTCAGAACCAAGGATCTGAGCAGAACATCCAGCAGCACGTGCCATCTGTCCACCCTTACCAGCTGTAAGTTCAATGTTGTGAACTACTGTTCCATCAGGAATGTTCTTCAATTCCATTGCGTTACCAATCTTAATATCCACTGCTTCACCGGAGATAACTGTGTCACCAACGTGTAAGTCAGCTGGGCAAATGATATAACGCTTTTCACCATCTAAATAGTGTAATAATGCGATGTTTGCATTTCTGTTTGGATCGTATTCGATTCCAGCAACTTTAGCAGGAACATTGTCCTTATTTCTTCTAAAGTCGATAATTCTATACTTTTGCTTAACGCCTCCACCCTGATGACGAGTAGTAATGCGTCCTGTGTTGTTGCGTCCACCCTTCTTGTTTAGTGGAGCAAGCAGGCTCTTCTCTGGAGTTGACTTTGTAATACGGTCATTGCTCAGAGTGGACATATTTCTACGTCCGGCACTGGTAGGCTTGTATTTTACGATTGCCATTTTTCTTTTCACTTTTCCTTTCGCAATTTTCCGGAGATAGCGAATTCCTCCGATAGTTAATTCTCTTATTTATCGCTATTGAAGATATCGATTGTAGCACCTTCAGGTAATGTAACAATTGCCTTCTTATAAGCAGATGTTGTACCTTCGTAGCGGCCCATTCTCTTCTTCTTAGGATGAACGTTAACGATGTTAACGCGTTCTACTTTAATGTTGTAGATTTCCTTGATTGCCTGAGCAACAGAAACTTTGTTTGCGTTCTTAGCAACTTCAAATGTTACCTTATTGAAGCTATCTTGAAGCTTCATTGTCTTTTCTGTTACGAGTGGTCTAACAATAATGTCACGTGCGCTCATTATGCAAATACCTCCCCAGCCTTTCAGCAGCCTTTTCTGTGAAGACTACCTTATCAGCATTTACAATGTCATATACGTTTAAGCTTGACACTGTTACAACTAATGCATTTGGAATATTTCTCATTGAAACATATGCATTATCGAAGTCCTCATCAGCCTCAGCCACGAATAATGTCTTACGGTCGAAACCGAAAGCATTCATTAAAGCTACAGCCTTCTTTGTCTTGATCTCATCAAATGATAAGTTCTCAAGAACAGTTAATGAACTTTCTTGAAGCTTTTCACTCAATGCAGAACGTAAAGCTAACTGACGAACCTTACGGTTTAACTTGAAATCATACTTACGTGGTTGTGGTCCAAATGCGATACCACCGTGTCTCCACTGTGTAGCGCGTGTAGAACCCTGACGAGCACGACCAGTACCCTTTTGACGGAATGGCTTCTTACCTGTTCCGGATACTTCAGCTCTAGTTAATGTAGCGTGTGTTCCCTGTCTTAAACCTGCTTGGTAGACGAGGATCGCATCATACATTGCTTGCTGATTTGGTTCGATGCCAAATACAGCATCAGATAGCTCGATGGACTTAACAGCCTTAGCTTCCTGATTGAATACATCAATTTTAGCCATTGATCAAATCCTCTACTTTCCTTCAGCTTCAGTAACTGCTGTAGCAGCTAATTCAGCTTCGATTGTTTCAGAAACCTTTTCTAGTTCCTCTGCAACAGAAACGCCTTCATAAGAAATTAATTCAGGAACTGAAACTTCCTTAACTGGCTTAACTGTTGTCTTGATAACAACCAATCCCTTACGTGGTCCTGGAACATTACCCTTAACAAGGATGTATCCTTCTTTAGCGTCAACCTTAACGATTGTTAAGTTCTGATTAGTTGTTGTGTAAACACCTTCTTGACCAGGCATTACTGTACCCTTGTTAACCACGCCGTTGTTACGACCGTTAGTTGCAAGAGAACCGATATGTCTGTGGTGGCCTGAACCGTGTGTCATTGGTCCGCGAGCAGCGTTGTTACGAACGATTGTTCCGCTGTAACCCTTACCCTTGCTTGTTCCCTGTACGTCTACAACGTCACCAGCCTTGAACAAGTCAGCCTTAACTTCAGCACCTACTTCAAGGTTCATCATCTCATCAGCTCTGAGTTCCTTGATGTAATGCTTAGGAGCTGTATTAGCTTTCTTAGCATGTCCGATAGCAGGCTTGTTGGAACGGTGTTCCTTAACATCCTCATAACCTAACTGAACAGCTTCGTAGCCATCAACTTCCTTTGTTTTCTTTTGTAGTACAACGTTCGGTTTTACATCGATCACTGTTACAGGAATCAGAGTTCCTTCGATCGTGAATACCTGGGTCATACCAAGCTTACGTCCTAAAATACCCTTCATTTGTATTTACCTCTGTTCCTTTCTACAACTTGATTTCGATATCAACTCCAGAAGGCAAATCCAATCTGCTTAATGCATCGATTGTTTCTGCGGATGGGCCGATAATTTCGATCAATCTCTTGTGTGTACGGATTTCGAATTGCTCACGAGCATCCTTGTACTTGTGGACAGCGCGAAGTACTGTAATAACTTCACGCTCAGTAGGCAGCGGAACAGGTCCGACGATCTTCTTTGCGCCGTGGCTTGTAGCTGTCTTAACGATCTTTTCGCTAGCAGCATCTAAGCTTCTGTTCTCGTAAGCCTTCAGACGAATTCTTACTGAGTTCTTTGCCATGAATTTTTCCTCCTTATATTCACTCCGCTCATCTTGTAGCGGATCGCTCCGTGGAAGTTCCCTGGTTATCACACCATGCTGTGACAACGCACATCGGCGTGCCAGCAATCTTCCACATCTACACGAGTGCTTCAATATATTAACACTACTAAAACCCTTTTGCAATCACTTTTTTTGATATTTTTACTCTTTTTATTCCCTATGTATGACCGTTTTTCAACTAAAACATATCTACAATTTCCATGTGAAAGCCTTCTCATTTTCATTTTTTTATTTCAGTATGTTATTCAAGCTAATTTTTATTTATATATATTATATTGTTAGAAAAAGACCCTAGTGATTTAGGGTCTTTGGGCTATGTATTTCGTATTATTTACTGGTTCCAATCTGCATTTATAAGAAACATATCACGAATTTCATCATAGTTACTTACTTGTTTTACGTCATATAGAGAGACACCACGATGCTCATAACAATACCAAATCGGTAACATACCGGCTCTCACAGCACCTACGATATCTGTCGCAAATGTATCTCCAATAAAGGCAATCTCTTCGCATTTTAGTCCTAGATCATCTGCAGCTTTCTGATAAATTGACACATCTGGCTTATGTACACCAAACGCTCCACTGATAACGACCGTATCAAAATACTTGCGCATGTCTAGAGAATCAATCTTTATAGCCTGTAAATTCTCGTTGCCGTTAGTAATAATTCCAATTTTATACTTCTCTTTTAATTCTCCAAGCACTTCATAGGAGTGTGGCATCTCAACCTGGAATTCATGAAATGTTGCGTACCATTTATCTTTCCATGTCTCTACATCTAAATCTGGCACATAATGTTTTTTCAACATTTCTAGTACATGAGTTTTGTTGATTGTTCCGTATTCATCCCATAACATACATCGTTGCACAATTCTTTCAAATTCTATATCATGTACATCCATTTCGGTAACATCTCATGTATCATCCAACGATACATGAAATACGCCGATTCAACTCGATTACTAAGCGTCCCATCAAAATCGAATAATATTCCCTTGATCATCTTATTCCCCTTTCAACTGGATTTGAAGAATCGTAATATCGTCTGTTGTTAAATGGCGATATTTCTGAATATATTTTTCAAATACAGAACCATTTATATCAATACCGTTCATTAAAATAGATTTATCCTGCAATACCGCAGACATTCCATCACTATAAAGATAGATATTTTCTATGTCTTCTCTAGCAAGTCTTCCCTGCTTACCATGCATACACCCAGCACCATCCAGAGATCCTATCCAATATCCTTCTGGATGATTTTTATCATTCAGTAGCATTCTCGTTTCACGATGCAACGCAGCTTTATCTGACACTTCTTTCTGATTTCTATTGTTGATTCTATCAAAAGATTCATCACGATATATTTTACCATGCATGTATATCTCACAATCACCTAATCCATACCATTCAATATTCGTATCATTCACTCTAACAATTGTAATTGCAAAAGTAGGTAATTTATATTTCTCGATCAAATCATAACCAGAAATTGTATGACGATATTCTGATTCAACATCTTTGCATGCATGATATAACACATCTATCAAGGATTGCTTATCGTCAACATGTCTTTTTAGTGCATCTGATATCTTCTGCATTGTTTTTTGTACATCATTTCCACCGAGTAAATCATCACCAAACAGTGGTGTTGCACCATCAATAACCCACATCGTATTTTCTTGCCAACCGTAAATATCTTGGTTAACATGCTTTGTACCTTCCTGTGTAAATACTTTTATCATAGTCTCTCCAATATCAGAACTAGCTCATTTGTATTTTTGTACTGATATATCTATTATATCCTCTAAAAATGCAAATTCATTAACAATTAATTCATATGCCCTGCTGTATAATTTTGTTAGGAGGATTTTATCATGAGAGAACATCCATTAAAACATATTGTTCGTTTGCAGAAACAAGGTAAAGCTGTTGGTATCTATTCTGCTTGTACTGCAAATGAATTGGTATTACGTGCATGTATGCAACGTGCTAAAGAAACAAACTCTGTACTCTTAATTGAAGCTACTGCAATCAAGTTGATCAGTATGGTGGCTATACAGGTATGAAGCCAAAAGATTTCATGAAGTTTGTTGAAGAACTTGCAGAAATCGAAGGCTTATCTATGGACCGTATCATTTTAGGTGGTGACCACTAGGTCCACTAACATTTGTACAATATGAAGAAGAAAAGGCAATGCAAGAAGCTTCTGAACTAATTCGTCAGTTTGTGCTTGCTGGCTTTACAAAGATTCATATCGATACATCAATGAAAGTTGCAAGTGACGATCCAAACATTCGCTTAAGCGATGAAATTATTGCTAGACGTGGTGCTGAGCTTGCTGTTGTTGCGGAAGAAGCATACCAACAACTACTGAAAGATAATCCCTGATGCATTACACCCTGTTTACATCGTAGGTTCTGAGGTACCTATTCCAGGTGGTTCACAAGATGCAGTAGAAACTGGTCTACAAGTAACGAAAGTTTCTGACTTTAAGCAGACTGTTGCAGCATTTGAGAAAGCATTTCCACGATCATCAATTGGATGAAGCTTGGAAACATGTTATCGGTGTTGTCGTACAACCAGGTGTTGAAGAAAAGGATGCTGGTTGCACACCATACGATCGCTCTAAAGCAGTTGATTTAATGGCATCAATCAAAGAATATAATAATCTTGTATTTGAAGGACATTCTACAGACTATCAAACAAAAATCAGTCTTCGTGAGCTTGTAGAAGATGGCGTTGGCATCTTAAAGGTTGGTCCTGGTCTTACATATATGATGCGTGAAGCCTTATTTGCATTAGCATATGCTGAAAAGGAACTATTGAAAGAACATCCAGAAAACAAAGTCACTTTCATGGAAGTACTTGATGAAGCGATGGTCAATAATCCAAAATACTTTATCATAAAGCATTATCATGGTACTCCTGAAGAGATTGCATATAAGCGCAAATTCTCCTTCAGTGATCGCTCACGTTACTATATGCCTGTCGCAGAAGTTGTTGCAGCACAAAAAGTATTGTTTGATAACTTCAAAGATGGTGTACCTCTTGGTTTATTAAGCCAATTCATGCCTATCGCATATACGAAGGTTCGTGAAGGTACTCAATAACGATCCAGTATCTCTAGTTAAAGACCGTGTTATTTATACTGTGGATGAGTATATGTACGGTTCTCATCAAGAGGAAATTACATTTTAATGAAGCTTAGGTATGCCCTAAGCTTTTTATAACAATAAAACTGTGCATCTCTTGAACCTATTTATCAAGAGATTACACAGTTTATTTTTTATGAAACAATTTTAACAGTAATTACACCAGCATCATCTTTAGAGATTGCATTATAGTAAATATCCTCCAGAGAAATACTCTCTAAAGATATTTTCTAATATAACGTTCATTCTTTAGCAATTGTTCAACTGCATAGTAGAAAGATTCTTGATTGCCAATCTGGAATGAAATCTCTTGGTATGGATTTTCATATAACTTCTGTAGTACATAGTCTCTGATTGCATAGTAGTCATATGTTTCAAAATAAGCTCCATTTTGAACATAGTAAGATAATGAATTATCTGTACATTGAGGGAATGTAAATGCGTCAATCTTGTCATAAGGCCCTACTGGTACTTGACCATTTAGAGAAATATGAGTACGGAATAATAGTTCATCCGTCACCATGAAGTAGTAGTAAACTAGTGTTTGACTTCCATCATCATTGACAGGGTCTCCCCAAGTAACATCAACCCAATAATACTGACCATTCAATTCAACAAGATTCCATGCATGTGATTCATTTGTTTGTCCCACGAACTGTTGTACACTTTAATCCAGCCTTCTTACATAAATACTGGAAGGCTCTTGCATATCCTGCACAGATACTCTTCTTTAAGAGGAATACACCTGTATAGTCTTGATCACATTCATTTTCTTGGTATTCCGTCCAGTTGATAATCCACTCATAGAAATATTTCAGTTTATTGTAGTCACTTTCATTTGCAACAGCCGCCACAACATTATCTGCAATTGCGTCAACCTGTGCCCACTTTGTTTCTAAATCTTCTGGAACAGGAAATTCAAGCTCAACTACCTTTTTATTAGCATCTATGCGATAACGATAATTCCACATCCAATAGGATTCTGGAAAGTCATACATGAATGCATATAACGCTGGTGAAAGATCTTCCAATTTCACTGGCTTCTTCAACTCATAAAGTGAAGTAGGCTTCTTCATGAAATCATATAGTTCTTCGTAAATCACCTTCTGAACAGATGTTAACTGTTCGTAATAAAATAAATAGAGTGATTGTAATTCTTTTTTCTTGCTGTTATCAACTAATTCAAAACCATTCTTTGTCTGATTTTTATTGTTCTTATTGTCTGAATTTTTTTACTGTGAATCCTTCTTTTTGATTTGTGTCTGGTTTTCTGTATTTGTTTCTTTTGTAATCATAATTATATGTATTAAGTGTTTGGTTTTGCGTATCCTCTGCTACGAAATCTAGTACCGTACAGCCAGATAAACAAAACACCAATAGTATAGAAATAAACTTTTTTTCATAATTCTCCTTGCTTTTAGCGTAATATGTTTCTCGCTAATTGTGATTAATATACTTGGATACCTATTATTCCCGTATCACCCCAATAGTAATAATAGTATCTAAATCCATATCCAAAATATTCTTGTAGAATACCTGTCATGTATAGATAGTTGTCTGAGAACAAATAATCTAATGCTTGTTGGTAAGATGCTTGATCACCAATTTGGAACTCAAAATATTGGTATGGATTCTCATTTAACTTCTGTAACACATAATTTCTAATTCCGTAATAATCGTATGTTGGGAAATATGATCCTGTCTGGACATAGTAAGATAGTGAGTTATCTGTGCATTGTGGGAATTTAAATACATCGATTGAATCATAGCTATTTAAAAAGTACTGTACCATCTAGAGTGTATAATGTGTACGGAATAATACTTCATCCGTTATCATAAAGTAATGGTAGTTTAATGTTTGTGTTCCATCATCATATAATGGATCTCCCCAAGTTACATCAACCCAATAATATTTACCATTTAACTCTACTAAATTCCATGCATGTGGTTCATCAGTATCTCCAGGAACATATGTACATTTGATTCCTGCTTTCTTACATAAATACTGGAACGTTCTTGAATATCCAGCACATACACTCTGCTTTAAGAGGAATACACTTGTAAAGTCTTGATCGCACTCATTTTTTTGATATATCGTCCAGTTGATAATCCACTCATAGAAATATTTTAGTTTATTGTAGTCACTTTCATTTGCGACGGCTGCTACAACATTATTTGCAATAGCATCTACTTGTGCCATTTTTGTTTCCAGATCTTCTGGTATAGAAATAGTTATACTTGTGACTCTTTTTGACTATCTGAGTAATAGCGATAACCATCCAGCCAGTATGATTCTGGAAAATCATATCTAAATGCAGTCATTGCCGTAAAGAAATCTTCAGTTTTTGCAGGTTTTTTTAGATAGTACATTGAAGTAGGCTTCTGAAGGAAAGCATACAAGTCTTCATAAACTGCCTTCTGAGTAGATGATAACTGATCATAATAGAATAAGTATAAGGATTTTAATTGCTTATTTTCCCTTTTCAGCAAGTTGAAACCATTTCTTTTGTTTGGTTATTATCTGTTTCATTCTTATTCTTTTGATTCATTTCGAATTTTTTTACAGTGAAAACCATTTTTCGTTTGATTTCTGATTCTCTTCAGTAGTATTTATTTCCTTTATTCTTGTAGTTATAGTTATACTCATTATTATATGTATCATTTGTTTGATATTTCATTATTTGCATCTATGAAGTCCAAAACTGTACAACCAGATAAACATAATGCCAACAGTATAGATATAATCTTTTTCATCATTCCACCTACCTTTCATAACTGAAACTGACCAACGTTCAGTTATATTTATATAATATCATATCTTAAAAATTTTATTTCTTTTAAGATATGTTTAATTTTTATTGATAAACCTGTATGCCAATCACACCTACTGCATCTAGCTGATAGTAATTACATTTATAGTTAGAACCAAAGTAGTCCTTTTAAAAATACTATAAATTTGATTAGATTCTTGTGTAAATAATAGCTGTAAAGCCTGTTTATAAGATTTTATATCCCCAATCTGAAATTCAATATATTGATATGGATCTTCGTTTATTTTCTTTAAAATATATTTTTTGATGGCATCATAGTCATATGTCTCAAAATACGCTCCGTTTTGAACATAGTAGGATAAAGAGTTATCTGTGCATTTCGGAAACTTAAACACATCAACTTCATTCAATGTACCTACCGGCACTTTCCCATTTAAAGAAAGATGTGTTCGGAATAGAATTTTGTCTGGCACCATAAAGTAATGGTAGTTTAAAACCGTATTCCCTTCACTATCGAATGAATCACCCCAAGTAGCGTCTACCCAGTAATATTTGCCATCCAATTCTACTAAGTTCCATGCATGCAATTGATCTGTCATCCCAAGTACATATGTACATTTAATTCCAGCTTTTTTGCAAAGATATTGAAAAGCCTTCGAATATCCCCCACATACACTTTGTCTTAAAAGGAATACGCCTGTTATATCTTGTTCACATTGATTTCTTTGATATACGGTCCAGTTAATAATCCACTCATAAAAGTACTTAATCTTTTCGTAGTCACTGGCACCCTTTACATCATTTATAACTTTATCTACAACTTGATCAACCTGTGCCATTGTTGTGGATAAATCAGATGGTACATTAAACTGCAATCGTGTAATTTTATCTTCATCATTTGAGAGATAATGATAATTCCACATCCAAAAAGCTTCTGGAAAATCATATTCAAATGCATAAAAAGCAATATTAAAATCTTTTATACTTGTTGGTGTTTTTAGTTCATATATTGCACTCTGATTCTGTAGTGCTTTTATATAACTCTAAATATGCCTCTTTTCTGTGTTTGTGTCAGTTGTTCGTAATAATATAAATAGAGTTTCTGATTGATATTATCCTGATTCACAGTTCCAATTTCTTTGTTTGAATCAGCAGTAGATTCATTATCATCTTGTGTGGAATTCATTGAATCGTTATTTTTATTGTGTGAAAACAAGTCTAATGGTGTACATCCAGAAAGACACATCACTAGTAATATTGATATAACCTTTTTCAAAATTCCACCTACTTTCTTATAAATAATGAGCATGACCCTAATTTTGTCATGCTCATTATCATATCACATATTAAATTTTATATTTTAATACATCCTTATAATTCTTTGTTTGAATCAACTTTTGTATTTCCTGGAAATACGTTGTATCCTTCAACTTCTTAGCCGCATGATTGAGTGCACGCTCTGTACGGTCTTTATCATCCTTTAAGCAATAGGATTGTGCGGCCCTAAGATAACATACACCAGCAGGTACTGGATCTGTAATTATATCTCCACGATCCATTAATTCTGAAGCATACTTACCATCACGCAGAACATGAATTGTATATGGATATTCAACTTCTTTTATGATTTCAGCATACTTTTCTTTCTGTTTATCTGTTAACTTATCATACGCTCTGTGAATTGCGTCATAGGATTCTACTGCCTTTTCATTTTCTTCCTGGGCAATACGGAATAATAATTCTTTCTGTAATACTAGTACACGGTCGGAAGAACTGAGTTTATAGGCTGCGGCTCTTTCAAAGAGTTTATTAAGTTGTTCCTTATCACCCTTGATGAGATTTGCATCAATTGCCATTAAAGTACGTAACTTCTTATTAAAGAATAAACGACTGGATAATGAATCTAACTCTTCTAGATAACGTTCCGCATCACCTTGGCGATATAGTAGTAAAGACATATACATAACTTGTCTTTGCGCAAAGAACATCCACGCTACGTACAGTACAATACCGATGATTAATAAAATGCCAAATACCAATAAACGATTACCCATAAACAACCTCCGTATTTCAAGAATATCATGAAAAACACTGTTATAATAGAACCATAAGGAGTTAATGCATACTTATGTCTATATCCGCAACACTTATTGCCTTATTCATATTTATCGCAGTCATCGTTGGATATGTAATACATAACAAGAAGCGTAATCCAGAAGAGAAATTACCTCTTAGCGATGACGTACAGAGAATGTATTACGATAAATATGAACAAGAAATAAAAAATCAAGACAATCAATAATCTTCATTTAGAACAAAAGGGACAACCGATAAGGTGTCCCTTTCGTATTTAATTACTTATGCCAAACGATGAATGAACTTAAGAATTCTGGAACCTTATAGTCTCCAGCCCAAATTCCAAATACGCATCCAACAATACCGATAACAAGTAAGAGCATAATGCACTTAGTTGGTGACCAGTTCTTCTTCTTAATCAATGTGTAGCACATTAATGTTAATCCCAATGGGATAAGAGCAGGTAAGATACCATCTAATAATTCTTGAATATTGATGAAAACATCTTTTAACTGTTCAACTTCTTGTTCTACTATTTTACCATTCTCGATAACAAGTTGCTTAACTTTTTCAGCTGTTTGTCCATTAGGAATCATGATACCAAGAGATGTTGCACCATAGTTGCATGTTAATGCACCTACAACGAATACACCTAACATAGAAGCAGCATGTGTAAATTCACGAGCGTTAGCAGTCAATACTTCGATAGCTTTTGTACCCATGTCATATGACCAGTACATTAACCAATAACGAAGAGCCATCTGTACACCGAAAGTAATGATGAAGTACAAGATTGGTCCTACTAAGTTTCCACCAATTGCTAAGTTAGCTGTAATACCAGCTGTGATAGGAACTAATGTAAACCAGAACAATGCGTCACCAATACCACCTAAAGGACCCATAGCTGCTACACGAACAGCACGGATTGAGTTGATATCAGCCTTCTGTTGTTCCATGGATAATACGATACCCATAACGAATGTTACTAAGAATGGGTGAGTATTAAAGAACTCAAGGTTGTGAGTCATGGATGTGGATAAGTCATCCTTGTTTGTGTGGATAGCTTCCAAACCAGGTAAGATTCCCCATAACCAACCAGCAGCCTGCATTCTTTCGAAGTTAAAGGAAGCCTGTAAGTTTAGAGAACGCCAAACCATCTTATTTAAAACTGCTTTTGTAAGTGGTTTAGCAGGAGCAGTGTCCTTATATGCTAAATTGAAATTAGATTCCATCTCCAGCACCTCCGTTATTAGATGTTAATTGTTTGATCTTAACATTTGTATTGTAGTCGTACATTGCGATTGCAAAGCCGATAAATGCTACAAGAATTAATGTTGCACCAGATGTCGCCTTGATATTTCCAAGAACAGCAGCAGCTGTGAAACCTGCGAAGTAGATACCCCACATGTCGTTTGCAAGCATGATCTTTAGTAATACTGCGAAACCTACGTAACGCATCATCTTACCAGCAGCACCTAAGCCACCCATGAGCCATGAAGCATTTTCAGAGAAGCTCTTTAATGTTTCACTAGCAGCATCTCCACCGAAGAACGCAACAAGTGCTAGAACTGCGAAGAGACCACCTAAGATGCACATTGATAGAATGTTTACACCAGTGATTCCAGCTGGATCTGCATTTTCAGCAGCCTTATCAGCCTTAGCCATGATGTATGACATAAATGTAAATGTGAAATGTAACTACGTACTGTCCAAATACAGAGAATACAACTGCTAGACCTAAAGCCTGGTCAACAGGTAATCCTGACTTAACAGCGAAGATCATTGCTACAATAGAACCTAATACAGCGTTTGGTGGCTGTGCTCCACCGACTGGCATGTTACCAACCATCATCAGTTCATATGTACCACCGATGACAAGGCCAGTTTTTACATCACCTAAATCAAGCCAATAATTGGGCAAGCGATAATAGGACGATATAAAAGCTCAGTCAGTGAGAATTGGTCAATTGCAAAGATGAATGTTGCTACAGCAAGTAATAATGCTTGTAATACCATTTGATTCAATCCTCCTTAAAATAGATTTTCTGTAATAAAACGGCTGGAATAATTTTTACCCAAAGAGCTTGCTGATGTCTTCAGCGTGTTCCTGCGGCACTCTGCGGATTTCTAACTCAACACCGAGTTCCTGTAACTTCTTGAATGCTGCTACATCTACATCATCAACAGCAACGCTAGTAGCGACCTGACGTTTTCCTTCAGCCATGTGCATGTTACCAATGTTTACCTTCTTAATTGGAACACCGCCTTCAACTAAACGTAATACGTCAGTAGGTGTCTCACAGACGATAAAGATGTGCTGTGATGGAGAAGCCTTGTGGATAGTTGTAATAGTTTTTTCAATTGTCCAGTAACGTGTCTGTGCATATGAAGGTGCAGCCATGTCCATCAATCCTTGACGGAATGTGTTTGCAGCTACATCATCATTTGCTACCAAGATTAAGTTAGCACCAATTGAACCGGACCATTGTGTTGCCACCTGTCCATGAATTAGACGATTGTCAATTCTAGTTAGTACAATATCTGGCATTTCCTTACTCCTTTCTCTTTGAGTATATGCGCATTTTCCAAAAACGGAAAGCGCTCTCATGTGTATATCTTAACATTAAGTGTCACATAATATTTACATTTTTGTTCAAAACTAGTGTACTTTTCGGTAACGAAAAATATTCTTTTGTTGATTTTTCATTTCTTTCACCTGCAAAGTATGCTATTTTACAGGTAAGGAGATGGTGAAATATGATTAGTAAGACCACTAGTTCTAATTTCGTTAAATTTGGAACAATTGTCCAAAATATTCCAGATGAGGATTTCATTGTTGAAGAGTTTACAGTCTCAACAAAAGTTATCCACGATATATATTCTTATAATCAAGCCGTTTATTTAGAAGCTTTTGAAGGAATGGCCATGGTTGGTATTGTCCGTGTTCCTGAGGTAGATTCTATCGAAAGTTTTGCACTACATCGCCGTGTGCGTATTGAGCCTGATGTTTATTTCAACCTAACATCAATGAGCGAACATATTGTCTATCGCTTATATATTCCAAAACACGCGACAAAAACAACCTATACATTGCCAAAACCATTTGTGTACGAGAGTATTTCACCAAAGATTCGTATCTCTGAAATCATTGCATATTATTATGTTGTAAAACGTCCAGCATACTCCTTCTTAGGAGAGACACATAATTACTATGAATTAACCTTCGTTGACCAAGGTTCTTTAGATACAACAGTAGATGGTAAGTCCTATACAATTGGTATGAATGAATGCATGTTATATGTTCCTGGACAATTCCATGACCAAAAAGTATCTTCTGATAATCCATGTTCCTACTTAACAGTTATCTTTGCGGCAGATGGTGTTCATACAGATTTAGTTTCAAATCGCGTTATCAGTTGTACACGTGAAATGCAGGATGATATCAATCGCTTTGTTTCTACATCCGATCAAGAAAATCCATTTAAGTATGACGGAATGATTTCCTGTTTAGAGCAGATTCTCATTTCTTTCCACATGTATGCAAATGCAAAGAAGATGCCTAAGCCTATCACACCCGTTAACCAGCATTTTGAAGATCGTCTTGTAGAAGAAATTCTCGAGTACATTCACAAACATATTTTAGAACCGCTGCCAATCGAACAAATTTGTGATCGATTTGCTATCTCACGAAGTACACTACAGAACTTATTTAAAAACAATCTCCAAGTACCACCGAAACAATATATCAACACTGCAAAGTTGAATCAGAGTCGATTACTCATTCGTAAAGGTGATTACACAATTACAGAGATTGCTTCTATGTTGAGTTTTAATTCCATCCACTACTTCTCTCGTAAGTTTACGCAGAGCTATGGTATCACTCCTAGTGAGTATGCTCGCAAGATTTACGATCAAATTGATTAATTTAGTCAAGGTCATATCTTATTAAAATAGATATGACTTTTTCTTATCGTTTACCCCTTCCATGTTTTACTATCTTTTTAATATTTTCACATTAGAGATATACTAAAAGAACATAAGGAGATTATATATGAATAAACATAATATTTCAGATATCACTTCCATAAATAACAGTAGTTCCTTTACGACGGAAGAATATAGTAAGCTTGAATCAATAGTACTTTTACCACCATGCAATCAGATAAATCGTCATTACCAATTTCAATGGTCCGCCTCAGGTTTTCAATTTGCATTTATTGGTGAATCTATTACATTACAAATATCAAGTCATCATACATTATATGGTCCTGTTATATTAGCAGTATTTGTGGATGAAGAATTACTTCAAAAGATTGATTTGAAAAAAGGCAGTCATACATATACAGTTTTGTTTCCAAAACAAGAAATTATACAAGTCAAAATTATTCAAGTTACTGAACTACAATATGGATATTTTGAATTAGAGGAAATACGAACTCATGGAGAAATTTCTAAGTGTGATAAACCAAATGAATCTATTCTTTGGATTGGGGATTCTTTATCTGCTGGTTACGGTTTAGAAGCAGATACTACACCACTTGTATTCAATACGCACTTTGAGGATTGTACACATGCATATCCCTTATATCGTTTCGCATGCATTACATACCTTACCAATTATCATTGCATATAGTGGAAACGGTATCTTATCCCGCTGGATTCCAGAAACAGAAGACAATCCAAACACCGAAGATTTACTACCTAGTATCTTTCCTTATGATATAGATGAAAATCCATCTTGGGTGATTATTAATCTAGGAACCAATGACGCCTCCTATACAAGAGGTATTCCTGAACGTGAGCATCGTTTCAAGGAGCTATATATCGATTTTATTCAACAACTAAAGCAAAAGTTTCCATACTCAAAGTTTTTATTATGTTATGGACTTATGGAAGAATCTCTTCTATCTTCTGTTCAAAAAGTTGCTCTAGAAACTTCTAGTCTATTTTTAAGATTTGATACTGCTACAGAAAAAGATGGTTTCTGTTTTGCAAGCCATCCTAATAAAAACATCACATCTAAATGCAGCACGTACTCTTATCAAATTTATTCATTCATATAATCTGCAAAAATAATAAATTGTAGAACTTTATTAAAAATAAAATCGATATAGCATATATCCTGCCATACCGATTTTTTTCT
>BNJS01001973.1_pt1 | contig 53654 bp, 47 predicted proteins | sample 8540461 | NCBI WGS metagenome assembly BNJS01 (sample SAMD00202454, study PRJDB9452) | human saliva metagenome | isolation source: human saliva | place: Japan
GGTAAACCTAACCTAAGACGCCGGCCGGGGTCTGTCAAACCTGGACTGGCCTGTCGGTTTAATCATCGCGTCGACTCCACCCAGCAGCATGGGCAAGTTCGAGAACATCCTCCCCACGGAGTATGTCGTCGGTGTATACACTCGGCGTATAGTCGTGGACATGGAATCCCGACTCACTCTTCTTGGACTGCTCAGCGCCGGGCGGGTCACGGCTACGACCTCAAGCGCTCCTGGGACCACTGGTTCGCCGCCTCCAAGCCGCTGGCCTATGGTCAGGTCTACGCCACGCTCGCCCGACTGGTGCGCGACGGGCTCATCACGCAGGTCGAGACCGAGCCCGGCGCCGGGCCGGAGCGCAAGCGCTACGAGGTCACCGATGCCGGGCGCCAGAGCGTCGAGCAGTGGCTGCTGACTCCGGTGACCCCCGCCGGTGACGTCCAGGCCGATATCTTCGCCAAGACCGTCATCGCTCTCATGCTCGACGACGACGCCGGGCGCCTCCTCGACCTCCAGCGCACCGAGCACATGGCGCGTATGCGCGAGCTGACCCGCCTCAAGCAGGACGGCGACCTGCGCACGGTACTGCTGGCCGACCACGCCCTGTTCCACATCGAGGCCGACCTGCGCTGGATGGAGACCACTGCGGCCCGCCTGAGCGAGCTGCGTGAGGAAGTGCGCTCATGAACGCCACCACCTCCACGGCCGCCGATGTCCTCCCCACGCCAGATCGGGGCGAGGCGGACCCGCCGGACGAGGTCATCATGCGCGCCCGCGGCCTGGAGATGAGCTTCGGGCAGACCCACGCGCTGCGCGGCGTCGACCTGGATGTCCTGGCCGGTGAGGTCCTGGCCGTCACCGGCCCGTCGGGCTCGGGAAAATCAACGCTCCTGCACATCATGGCCGGGGTCCTCGTGCCCGACGCCGGACGCGTCGACTACCACGGAGGCGATACGCCGCAGGACATCGCGGCCCTCGACGAGTCGGCCCGCAGCCGCCTGCGCCTGAATGAGTTCGGCTTCATCTTCCAGTTCGGCCAGCTCCTGCCGGACCTCTCCGCCCTGGACAACGTCACCATCCCTCTGCTTCTGGCGGGCGCCTCGCGCCGGAAGGCTCTGGCCCAGGCCCGCGAGACCCTGGGTGAGCTGGGGCTGAGCGAGCACCTGGACAAGCGCCCCGCCCAGCTCTCGGGCGGGCAGGCGCAGCGGGCCGCCATCGCGCGGGCACTGGTGACCAACCCGCACCTCCTCTTCGCCGACGAGCCCACCGGCTCCCTGGACTCCCTGGCCGCCGAGCGGACCATGGAGGTGCTCCTGAACTCGGTACGCTCCCGAGGTGCTGGCCTGGTCATCATCACCCATGATGCGCGCATCGCCGCCTACGCCGACCGGGAGGTCACCGTGCGCGATGGTCGCATCGGTCCCGGGGCCACACACGCCGTGGCCGGACCAAAGGAGCCCGGGCACGCCGCTACGGGGGGCCGGTCATGAGCCGTATCGCCCTGACCCGGCTGCTCGTCGCCAACGACCGCTCAGCCCGACGCCGCCTAGCCGGGATCGTCGCCGGCGTCATGGTGGGAGTGGCCCTGTTCCTCATGCTGCTGGCCGCCGCCCAGGCCTTCCCTGAGCGCAGCATGCGCTCCAGCTGGGGGTCCACCGCGCTCATGCCCGGCCTTTCCCAGCAGTCGAACCACACGGACCTCCAGCCCGACTCATGTCCTCACAGACAACGAGCTGGCGGTCGCCAGCAACGTCGACATCGTCGGCAGCAGGCCGATCACGCTTCTACGGGTGGCCCTGCCGGAGTCGGGCACCACCTCAGTGAGGATCCCGGGGGCCGATGTCGTCCCGAAGCAGGGGCGAGTACCTGGCCTCGCCGGCCCTGGCCAAGCGCATCTCCTCCCTCCCCGCCGACCAGCTCGGCGACCGCTATGGCAAGCAGGTGGGTGTCCTGGCCCCCGAGGCCGTCGAGGGCCCGGACTCGCTGGTGGCCGTCGTCGGGACGGACCTGGGGACCGTGGCCGCCTCCGAGTTCTACATCCCGCCCCAGGTGGTCACCTCGTTCCAGGGCATCCCCTACGAGAACGAGGCGTATCGGATCGCCACGCTCATCGGTGCCATCGCGGTGCTGGTGCCCGCGCTGCTGCTCGTCGGGATCGTCACGGACCTGGGGGCGGCGCAGCGGGCCGAGCGCTTCGCCACGCTGCGCCTCATCGGGGCCACACCCCAGCAGGTGGCCCGCACCGCGGCCCTGGAGATCGGGGCCACCACCTTCGTCGGCGCCCTGGCGGGCGTGGCCCTCTACCTGGCCATGATCCCCGTGGCCGCGCAGATAACGCTGAGGTCCAGTCGCTTCTACTACTCCGACCTGCTGCGCTCACCGGTCAACGCGGTCCTCGCCGTCGTCGTGACCACCGCGGGGGCGGCGGCCGTGGCCTGGTGGCGCACACAACGGGCCGACCTCGGCCCTCTGGGCGGGTCCCGAGAGCGCACCGAGCGCCGCCCGCGCCTCATCTCGTTGGTGCCCGTGATCCTGGGGACTGCGGGTCTGGTCAGCACTCCGGCGGTGGCCCGTCAGGACTCCGATCTGACCATCTACCTGCTGCCCGCCTCCTTCCTGTGCGCGATGCTGGGGCTGCTGTGGGCCGGGCCGGTCCTGACCTGGTGGGTGGCGCAAGGAGGTCGGGCACTGGCCCACTCGGCGGCGCAGGTCATCGGCTTCAACCGGATCGCTCAGCACCCTCGGGCAGTCTTCCGAGCGGTGGCGGGCGTCGTCATCGCCGTCTACGCCATGACGGTGTTCGCCGTCGCCATCACGGCCGCTGCGGGAACCCGTGACGTCACGCAGGGCGGTGGGCACCGACCCGGCCAGCCCCGGAGCAGTCGAGCGGGCCCGCACCGCTCTGGCCACCTCCGGCCTGGCCCCGGGTACCTCCCCGACCTCACCCAGTTCGATTCAGGCCCTCGAGGGCAGTGCCATGGAGAACCAGTTCGCCCAGCTCGGTTACATCGGCATCTCATCGCCGCGGGCATCTCCGCGGTCTCGCTCGGGGTCTCGACGGTGGCGGCACTGCTGGGGCGCCGGCGGGTCCTCGGCCTGCTGCGACTGGTCGGCATGCCGGCGGCAACGCTGCGCTCCATGGTCTCCTACGAGACGGCGCTGCCGACGGCCACCGCCCTGGCCATGAGCATCGGGCTGGGTTGGCTGACCGCGTGGTCGCTGATCGGTGGGGTATCAGGGCGCCGTATCAGCTGGCCCAGCAGCGGCTACTGGTTGGTGCTGGGGGCGTGCCTGGCGCTGGTGGTGGCGGCGACCCTGGCCAGCGCCCGCTACGGCAGGCGGATGCTGGCCGGCACCACCGTCCGATTCGAGTAGTAGCGGCCCACAGTGTCCATATCGGTGACAAAGGCCGCGATCAGCCTCAGTCGCGGAAAAGAAAACCGCATGATTCCGCGGTTCCTTTCGGCGGAGTAATGGCCTCGGAGCTCCTTTGTCACAGATTTGGACACGAGTCCCTCCGTCACGTCCGGGCACCGGGGAGAACAACCCCCGGTGCCCGGAGCCGATCTGCGATAGAACATGTCCATGACCGCAGGACGGACCGACACGGCCGCAGGCTCCTCCACCGCAGCCTCCCCGAAGCCGCCGGTCCTCACGGCACCGGACCTCGGTCGCCTGCGTGACGGCGCGGCCGATGAACTGGCCGCCGGCGAGATGGTCGAGGATCTGCAGCTGGTCGAGGCGGACCTGAGCGGTGCGGACCTGTCCGCGATCAGCCTGCTGAGCTGCCGGTTCTCGGAGGTCTTCGCCAACGACACCGACCTGGCCGCCGCGCGGCTGGTCGACTGTCGCCTGGAGCGCCTGAGTGCCACATACCTTCACAGCCCGCGCTCCACATGGCGCACGGTGGAGTTGGTCGACTCCCGTATCGGGGCCTGGGAGCTCTACGACGCCGATGTCGAGTCCGTCCTCATTGAGGACTGCCGTCTGGGCTTCGCCAACCTCGCCGGGACCGCTGTGCGCGACCTCCTCATCCGGGGCACCCGGATCGACGAGTGGACCTGAGCGGCATCGAAGCAGAGCGGGTCCGCTTCGAGGACTGCCAGGTGGGCACGCTGCGCCTGCGCGGTGGGAGCCTGAGCGATGTCGACCTGCGGGGGCTGGAGATGAGGGTGGTCAGCGGCGTCGACTCCTTGGGTGGGGCGACCGTCAGCGGCGAGCAGCTCACCGAGCTCGCGCCGCTCTTGGCGCAGCACCTGGGGCTGCGGGTCGAGGACCAGGACGGCGAGCAGAATCCGATAACAGGGAGTAGGCGAGCATGACGCTACTGACATCCGATGACGTCCTCAACGTGAAGTTCGATAGCACGCGACTTCGTGAGGGATACGTTCAGGACGAGGTTGACGAGTTCCTCGACGAGGTGACCACCACGCTGCGGGGACTCGAGGAGCGCCTTGGAATGGGACCGGGAGCGACTACCGGTTCTCACCAGGAGGCGGAGATACTTCTGACCTCCCAGGACATCAGGAACATACGGTTCAAGACATCCAAGTTCCGAGAAGGGTACGAGCAGCCGGATGTCGACGCCTTCCTGGATACGGTCGTGGCCACCATGGAGACCATGGAGGCGCGGCTGACCGGCAGTGTCTACGGGGCGGACACGAGTTACGGATCAGCGCCCGGGGCGTACGGGAATGCCGGCTACACCACCGGGGCAGGGACCGTCCCGGGAGGCGGCGGAGCGATGAGCGACCCCCAGTACGCCGAGGCGATCGCCCAGCGGGACCAGTACATCGCCCAGCTCCAGCAGGAGAACGCCTACCTGCGCGCCGAGTCGAGGCCGCCCAGCGCCGCCTGGGTACTACCGGATTCTAGGCCCGGCCGCCCTTTCAACCACCAAGCAGTCACAGCAAGGAGCAGATCGCATGACGATCCTGACGAACCATGACGTGGACAACGTGAGGTTCACAGCCACCCAGTTCCGAGAGGGCTACAGCCAGCGCGAGGTCGACAGCTTCCTTGAGAAGATCGCCAGCACGCTGAAGGTTCTTCAGGCAAGAGCAGATTCTTCCGGGTACGCGTCCGAATCCGCCCATGTCGAGGTGCTCACGGTCGATGACGTACAGAACGTGAGGTTCTCAGCCACGAGGCTCCGGGAAGGCTACGAGCAGGACGAGGTTGACAGGTTCCTCGACCACGTCGTGGAGACGATGAGGTACCTGGAAGCAAATGGCGCCACGCAGACCTCGGGATACGAATCGCAGTGGGGCAGCAGCTCATGGAGCACCGGAGTCAACACGTACGGCAGTGCGTCATACTCCGCGCCGAGCGCCACAGAGTCGTCCAGTGGTCAGGCGATCGCCCAGCGGGACCAGTACATCGTCCAACTCCAGCAGGAGAACGCCTACCTGCGCGCCCAGCTCGAGGCCGCCCAGCGCCGCCTGGGTACTACCGGGTACTAGGCCTGCTGAGGCCCGCCGGGCTGCCATGACGGAGCGCCGGCCGATCATCACCTGCTCGGAGGCGGCGATGATCAGCCGGCGCAGGAGGCCGAGTACGGGTCAGCTCCGCTTGACCAGCGGGAAGGTGATGGTCTCGCGGATGCCCTGACCGGTGAGCACCATGAGGAGGCGGTCGATGCCCATGCCCATGCCGCCCGACGGCGGGAAGCCCTGCTCCATGGCGACCAGGAAGTCCTCGTCCAGGATCATGGCCTCGGGGTCGCCCTTGGCGGCCGCCAGGGCCTGGGCCTCGAAGCGCTCGCGCTGGACCACGGGGTCGGCGAGTTCGGAGTAGGCGGTGGCGGTCTCGAAGCCGCGCACGTAGAGGTCCCACTTCTCGGTCAGACCCGGCTTGCTGCGGTGGTAGCGGGTCAGCGGCGAGGTGTCCTCGGGGAAGTCGTAGACGAAGGTGGGCGCCCACAGCTTGTTGCCGACGAGCTCCTCGAAGATGTCCTCGACGACCTTGCCGGCCACGGCGTAGTCGTCGATCTCGAGACCGATCCTCTCGGCGTGGGCGACCAGCTGCTCGCGCGAGGTCTCCACGGTGATCTCCTCGCCGAGGGCCTCGGAGACGGAGGTGTAGAGGTCGATCTTGTCCCACTCGCCCGACAGGTCGTACTCGGTGCCGTCGGCCAGCGTGACAACCTCCCCGCCCTCGGGCAGGTCGAAGGCGTCGCGGGCCGCCTGCTGGACGAGGTTACGGGTCAGCTCGGCCATGCCGTCGTAGTCGGAGTAGGCCTCGTAGGCCTCCAGGGCCGTGAACTCCGGGGAGTGGGATGAGTCGGCGCCCTCGTTGCGGAAGTTTCGGTTGATCTCGAAGACGCGGTCGACGCCGCCGACCACGGCGCGCTTGAGGTAGATCTCCGTGGCGATGCGCAGGTAGAGATCCATGTCGAAGGCGTTCATGTGGGTGATGAACGGGCGCGCGGCCGCCCCGCCGTGAATGACCTGGAGCATGGGGGTCTCCAGCTCCAGGTAGTCACGGCGGAAGAAGTTCTCGCGGATGGAGCGCACGACGGCGGCGCGGGTGCGCACCATGTCGCGGGCGGCGGGCCGGGTGAGCAGGTCGAGCTCACGACGGCGCACGCGCTGCTCCTCCGAGAGCGTCACCGCCTCGCCGGCCTCGTTGGTCCAGGTCTTGGGCAGGGGGCGCAGCGCCTTGGAGGCGATCCGCCAGGCGGGGACCTCGACGTCGTCGTCCCCAGCAGAGGCGGCCTCGGCGCCCTCGCGCAGGACCGGCTCGGCCATGACGGACAGCTCGCCGCGGCGCGAGGAGATGACGCGGCCGTGGACGAAGAGGTGGTCGCCCAGGTCGACGTCGGCCTTGAAGGCCGCGAGCGCGGTGTGGCCCTCGGCGGGCAGGGCCTTGGCCGAGAGCATGGCCTGCAGGGTGGTTCCGGCCCCGTCCTGGAGGGTGACGAAGCACAGGCGGCCGGTGTTGCGCAGGAAGACGACACGGCCGGCCACTCCGACGACGTCGTCGGTCTCGTCTCCGGCCTCGAGGTGGGCGTAGCCCTCGCGCACGGCGGCGATCGTGGTGGTGACGGGCACGGAGACCGGGTAGGGGTCCCAGCCCTCGCCGCGCAGGCGCTCGCGCTTACCGGCGCGGACCTCGAACTGCTCGCCCGGGCCCGGGTCGGCCTTGGGCTGCTTGGACTGGTCCGACTTCTGCGACTGGGTGTCGGCGGCGTCGGTGGCGGTCGGGTCGGGGCTGGGGGTGCTCTCGTCTGTCACGTGAAGGAGTCTAACGGCGCCCGCTCTTCCTGGCCGCCCCCTGGGTTCCGACGACGCCCGTTCCACATCCGATCCTGGTCACACTGTGCGGCCGTCGCGCGGAGTGGTCAGGCGCGGGCCTCGGCCAGGGGGATGCCGGAGGGACGCAGTCCCTGGAGGCGGGCGACGTCGGAGTCGGCCGGGATCTGGCCGGGGTCGGTGCCCCTCTCCACGATCCGGTTGGCCGCGTCGACGAAGACGACGTGGGGCAGGTAGGTGCGGGCCTCGGCGTCGGACATCTGGGAGTAGGCGATGAGGATGACGACGTCGCCGGGGCCCACCAGGTGGGCGGCGGCGCCGTTGACGCAGATCTCTCCGGCTCCGCGCTCGCCGGGGATGACGTAGGTGGACAGGCGGTTGCCGTTGGTGCAGTTGCAGATGTCGACGCGCTCGCCGGGCAGCAGGTCGGCGGCCTCGAGCAGGTCGATGTCCACCGTGATGGAGCCGACGTAGTCGAGGTCGGCCTGCGTCACGGTGGCGCGGTGAATCTTGGACGTCATCATCGTCCGGGTGCGGGAGCTCATCGCCGCACAGCGTAGACGGCGGCGGGCCCAGCGCACTGTACGGTGCAGCACAGGGTGAGCGACCTGACAGGCGCAATCGGGCCTGAGCGGGGCCAGACCCCGGCCCGCCGGTTCCCGAGGACGCACCATAGGGCTGCAGGACTGTTCCTCAAGGGTGCGTCCTCGAGGACTCATATGCGTCCTCACGCCGGGCCGGCCCGGTTCGCTGCGCCCGGCCCGCGCGAGCCCCTGGCCGAGCGAGGCGGTCAGGGGCGCAGGTCGATGAGGGTGTTGTCGATGAGCGGGTGGTGCCCACGCGGGCGGCGACGGCGAGCAGGCCCACGGAGGGCAGCCCCTCCCCCGCCGACTCTCTGCGCGGCAGGCCGAGGCCGGCGCCGGCCAGGTCCTCGAAGCTGTCCGGGGCGACGAGGGCCACGTAGTCGACCTCGACGCCGTCGGCCGCCTCCAAGGACGCCAGGGCGGCCCGGCGGATGGCAGCGGGATCCGGGCGGGTGCCGGAACCGGCCCCCTGCGCGGCGGCGTCCCGGCCGGCGTGGAGCGCGCGGGACAGGGCCAGGGCCTGGCGGCGCTGCTCAGGGCTGAGGTAGGCGTTGCGTGAGCTCATGGCCAGGCCGTCACTTCTCGCGGCGGATGTCGACCGGCACGATCTCCAGCGGGACGGCGAGGTCGCGCACCATGGACTCGATGATCGCCAGCTGTTGGGCGTCCTTGCGGCCGAACAGCGCCCAGCGCGGCATGGTCAGGTGCATGAGGGTGAGCACCACCTGGCAGACGCCGGCGAAGTGGGTGGGGCGGGTACGGCCCTCCAGGACGGTGGCGATGGGGCCGGGGTCGATGCGCACCGCCGGCTGCCCAGCCGGGTAGATGACCTCCGGGGTGGGGGCGAAGACGATGAGCCGTCCCACGCCCAGGGAGCCGTCGGCGCCGGCGAGGGTCCGGGTCAGCCCGGCCAGGTCGCCCTCGAGGTCACGCGGGTAGGAGTCGAGGTCCTCGGTGGGGGCGAACTGCAGGGGGTTGACGAAGATGGTGACCACCACTGTGCCGGTCGGCCCGACGCGCCGGGCGGCCTCACGCACGAGATCGAAGTGGCCCTCGTGGAGGGCGCCCATGGTCATGACGACCGCCCGCGGGTCGGGGGACTCGGCCAGGGCGGAGGCGAGGTCGCCTCGGCTGCGGGCGAGGACGGTTGCGGCGCCGGTTGATCGGGGGGCGGGAACGGGCGTCGGTGCGGATTCGGTGCTCACGTGCCCCACGCTAGTCGCCCTGCTGGGCGGTGCCGAATCCGCCGGGAGCCGCGGGCATGAGAGCATCGGGGCATGAGCGACATCGATGGCACGGGTTCCGGCGTAGGCGGCGAGCACGTGGGCCGGGCCCCGGTCGCCCCGGCCACTCCGAGCAGGCCGGGCCGGTTGGGCATCGGCATCATCTCCGCCGGGCGCGTCGGGGCGGTCCTGGGCTGCGCGTTGCGCGCGGTGGAGCACCAGGTGGTCGGCGTCCACGCGGTCTCGGAGGACTCGCGTGAGCGCGCCGAGATGCTGCTGCCGGGTGTCCCGGTTCTGGAGGTCGAGGAGATCGTCGAGCGCGCCGAGCTGGTCCTGCTGGCCGTGCCCGACGACGCCCTGGAGCCGCTCGTCCAGGGGCTGGCGAACCTGGGGCGCTGGCAGCCGGGCCAGCTGGTGGCCCACACCTCGGGTCGCTACGGCGCCGCCGTGCTCGCACCGGCTCAGCGCTGCGGAGCGATTCCGCTGGCGATCCACCCGGCGATGACCTTCTCCGGGTTCTCCACGGATGTGGCCCGGCTCGTCGGCTGCCCGATGGCCGTGACCGCGCCCGCCGCGGTGCTTCCGATCGCGCAGGCGCTGGTGGTCGAGCTCGGCGGGGAGCCCTTCGTCCTGGAGGAGTCGGCGCGCCCGACCTACCACGCTGCTCTCGCCCATGGCGCCAACCACCTGCTGACTGTGGTGACGCAGGCCGTCCGGGTGCTGGCGGCCGCCGGGGTCGAGGACGGTGCGGCCACGCTCGGCCCTCTGCTCACGGCGGCCCTGGACCGGGCCCTGCACGAGGGCGAGGCGGGACTGACCGGCCCGGTCTCCCGGGGCGACGCCGGAACAGTGGCCTCCCACCTGGAGGCGCTCTCCTCGTTGCGCGACGGCGAGGGGCGGGGCCTCGACGACGTCGTCGCCTCCTACCGGCAGCTGGCCGCCGCCACCACCGAGCGCTGCGAGGCCATCGGGCGTCTCACCACCGAGCAGGCTCTGCGCCTGCGCGAGGTCCTGGGCCCGGAGCAGCTCGAGGACTGACCTACGAGGGATCAGCGGCCTGAGTGGCGGCGACGGCGCGCGCGAGCCACCGGTCGAGCTGCTCTGCGCGGGAGCGGCGCAGCGCCCGCTCGCTGATCCTCGCCGCAAGCTCCTTGGCGTCGGCGGCGTCGAGATTCGTGATCGAGGTGGGGACCTCTTGGGCGACCATGTCGAGCCGGAGGGAGGCCAGGCTCCGCCGGCGCGCCAGCGGCCCCTGGCGCACGCGCAGGGACTGGATGCGCTCGTAGGGGAAGACGGCGACTCGCCGTCGCCAGCGTCCGTGTCGGATGATGACGCAGGTGTCGGTGAGGACAATGGCCGCGCGCCGCCAGGTCAGGGGACGGAAGAGCCGCCCCCTGCGGCTGAGGCGAACGAACCCGCGCTCAGTCGAGCCCGCAGGGGCCTGCGGGTCGCCGACGCCGTCGTCGTCGCGGCCGGTGAGGGCCTGGGTGAGCAGAGTGTCCGGGTCGGGTACCCCCAGGTCGGGGACCACGAGCCACAGTGCGCGCAGGGCGGTGTCCCGGCTCCCCACGGGCAGGAGCAGGTTGCCGATCTCCCGAGTCTGGCCGTCATGGGGGTTCTCGTCGCGGCCGGCCACGGTGACATTCACCTTCCACCAGTCCTTGCGGCGCCACAGGATCGGCCCGACGAGCCCGACACCGTGGACCCGCCCGGGCGGGAGCGTCCGGGAGGTCTCCGAGGTGAGGCCATAGCTCATGCGGATACCGCTTGGGGTGGCGGCGGCGTGGAAGTTCCAGGCACTGTTGAAGTGGCTCCACACGATGGTCGCCATCGCGATGACGATCGTGATGTAGGACGAGATGAGCGTCAACGCTTCGCCGCCGGTCACGGAGTCCGTGATGAGGATGAGGATCCCTACCGCAAGCGTGCCGATGATCGTCAGCCCGAGCACATAGACCGAGGAGCTGCGCAGCAGGGACCCGAGGAGGGTGGCGCTGTCGACGCTGTAGAGCGGGTATTCCTGGAAGTGGGAGGCCCGCAGATGCGGGGAGCGCGGCATGGAGCCGGTGGCGCTCTCCGAGCCCGTGGCCCTCTCCGGCGTGAGGCCCTCGGGTCGGGCGGTGGAAGCGAGACCGTCGATGCCGCCGGTGTCGTAGCCCGCTCCGTTGTCTTGGACGGCACCGTCCTCCGAGGCGGGTCCGGGCATGTCGATCTGTCCGGCGGCCAGGTCGAGGATGCGGTCGCGCAGGGCCTGGAGCTCACGGGTGGTGAGGAAGCCGATGACGACCCGCGAGTTCCGGCCGCCGGCGACCTCGACGGTCAGCTTCCCCAGGCCGAAGAGGCGTCCGAGCAGGGGGTGGACGACGTCGACGGACTGGATGCGAGGCAGACGGGCTGTGCGCAGCTTGCGGCTGAGGATGCCCGAGCGCAGGTAGACGCCGTCGGCGTCCACGGCGTAGGCGCGCCGCCACCAGCTGAGCAGTCCGAGGCCCGCCCACACGACGATGAGTGCGACCAGACCGAGCAGGTAGTAGCCGATCTGACCGCCCGGGGAGAAGCCGTGCTCGCTGATGAACTGATAGGCGCGCACCAGCTCGTCGAGGTTCTGGGCCGTGACGAAGGCGAGGACACCGGTGACGATCTTCCAGCCCTCCAGCAGCGGCGTGACGAGGCTGACGCGGTGCCAGGTGACGTTGTCGGGAAGGGTCAGGTCCCGGGAGGCGGTGGGCTCACTCTCCCCCGAGTCCCCCGCCCTCGCCTTCCGGGCGGCCTCCAGCCTGCTCTCCCAGCTGGAGCTCACAGCCCGGCCATCCTCTCCTCACCGCGCTGGGACAGGACCTGGCGCAGGTTCTCGGCCTCGGCCACCGGCAGCCCGTTGATCGTGGCGTCGGTGCTGGCCGAGGCCGTGTGGAGCCTGACCTCGGCGATGCCCAGCCGGCGGGCGAGCGGCCCCTGGGAGGTGTCCACGAACTGCATGCGCCCGTACGGGGTGACGGTGATGGAGCGGAACATGACGCCGTGGCGCCACAGGAGGTGGTTGTCCGCCAGGGCGTAGCCCATGGCCCGCACCTGGCGCGGAATGAGCCAGAGCTGCCAGATGAACAGGATCGGGGCGAGCGCCGCCGGGATGAAGAATCCGGAGGAGAAGAGCACCCCGGGGATGACGAAGCCGATGACGAGGACGGCGCAGAAGAGACCGACTCCCAGGATGCGGGCGGTGATGAGGCGGTGCGAGACCGGGTGGAAGACGACGCCGTCGGGGGCGAAGGGGTCGGCGCCGGCAGGTGGCCGCACGGCCGGCTCGTAGCCATGGCCGGAGGCCGGGACGGCGGAGGTGGCGGGGGCAGCGGGGACGACGTCGGGACTGGTCATGCGGGAGCTCCTGGTCCTTCGGGGGCCCGCCCGGAGGTGCCCGATGCACCGTCGTCGTCGCCGTCACCGGAGATGGAGCACCACTGCTCGACGACGAAACCGATGATGCACCACACGAGGCAGGCGATGAGGCACCCGGTCGAGGTCCAGGCCAGGTGAGTCATGGCCGGCGAGCGCGGTGTCACCAGCGCCAGGATGATCCCGCCGCCGTAGACGCCGCCCAGGACCGCCCCCACGATGGCTGAGGCCTGGGCGGCGGCGGCCGTGGTGGCTGCGCCGGTAGGGGTGATCCAGGTGTGCTCGCGCGCCCGCAGACGCCTGACCGCCAGACCGGCCACCAGGACGATCCCGGCGATGACCAGCGCGGTCACCGCCCCCCAAGGGGAGAGGACGGGGACCCAGCCGACGTGACGCAGAAGGAGGTCACCGATCACCCAGGAGGCCACTGCCGCGGCGATGAACCAGGTGACGGCACTGGTCCAGCGGGTGCGCCGCATCAGACGTCCTGACGGGGACCTGTCCCCTGGGCGCCACCGCCGATGACGTCGTTCCACTGGAGCGGGGACCTCCAGGCGTCCCCGGCGGCGTCATTCTGCTGGTCGTTGGGGAACTCGCCCGGGCCGTCCGTGTGGCCGGGGGCGTAGGCGCCCTGCGGCCCGGCCGCCTCAGGGGCCGAGGCGGCCTGGTAGGGCGAGTCGACCTGCGGGGCCTGCCCGGTCCAGGCGTTCGCCTCGTTGGAGGAGTCGAACGGCAGCTGATCGAAGGGCGCCGGCTCAGCCTGCGGCTGGTCGCTGAGGGGCTGCGCGGGGGCGGCGGGCTCTGCGGCGGCCGATGAGACGTCGGAGACGCTGCCGGCGTAGTCGGCGGACAGGGAGGCGTCGGCCACGGAGGACTCGTCACGGGTGGCGTCGTAGACCAGACCGGGCTCGGCGCCGGCGGCGGCCTGCTCCACCGGGGGCTCCACGTAGGGGCCGGTGGGCTTGTCCGGCAGGGCGTCGGAGTCGAGCCAGTCGAAGGCCAGCCAGCGCAGGCCACCGCGGTCGGGGGCGTTCTCGGCGAGCTCGGACACGGAGCGCCCGGACAGGCTCGGCGAAGGGGTCGGCCTGGCTCCACGGCACGAGGACGAAGGCGCGCTCAGCGGCGCGCGGGTGCGGCAGGGACAGGGCCGGGTCGGCGGAGGTGACGCCCTCGACATCAACCAGGTCGACGTCCAGAGTGCGCACGCCCCACGGCTCGGTGCGCACGCGCCCGGCCGCGGTCTCCAGGGACTGGCAGACCTCGAGCAGCTCTCGCGGGGAGAGGGTCGTCATGGCTGTGACCACCGTGTTGAGGTAGTCGGGCTGGGGCTCGGCGCCCTCGGCGACGACGGCGACCGTGCGGGCCAGCGGTGCCACCTGCGTGACCTCGATGCCCTCGGCGGCCTTGAGACTCTGGACGGCCGTGCGCAAGGAGTCCACGACGCCGCCGACGTTGGCGCCCAGGCCGAAGACGACGCTGACGGGGCGGGCGGGCCGCTCGGCGAGCGGGTCAACCGGAGCGGCGGGAGCAGCCGGAGCCTCAGGCGCGGCGGGGGCCGCCGCCGGTGCGGTGCCGGGGGCCGCGGCGCCCGGGAAGTCGGACTGCATCGACGGCGCGGCGTACAAGCCGTCAGCGGACTGGGAGAAGTCCTCAGAGACGGAGGGCTGGGAGTAGGAGGGCTCGGAGTAGGCCGGCGCCGCGCTCTCCTGGCTCACGGCCCCGGGGTACTCACCAGGGACGGCGAAGGCACTGGGCTCCGGCTCACCCAGAGGCTGGGAGGCCGGGACGGAGGAGGCGTCAATGAATCCGTCGGTGTCGGTGGTCCCGGAGCTGGAGGCGTCACCGCCCAGCGCGGGGAAGGAGAAGCCGGCCGCGTCGGCGCCCGCCGTCTCGGAGGCGGCGTCCCCGTCGTAGCCGGTCTGGTTGTAGGCGGCTCCGCTGTAGGAACCGGACTCGTCAAAGGCGACGGATCCGCTCAGCAGGCTCGCGGAGCTCTCGACGGCGGAGGCGGCCTGCTCCTCATCATCCTCGGAGGAGGCCACGTGGCGGCCTTCGTGGGGCAGCCGGACAGCGAGGTCGCCGGCGGCAGAGGCCGGCTCGGACGAGGCTCCTGCGGAGGCGTCGGCCGCCACCTCCTGGGCGTAGCTGGGGGCGGCGGGCTCCGGCTCGGTGGCAGAGGGCACCGCGCCCAGCGCGTCGGCCGCCAGGCTCACGAATCCGTCGGCGCCGGCGGTCCTGCCGGCGGAGGCCGCGGTGGGGGCGCTGGTCGAGGGGGTCTCCAGCGCACTCGATGCGGCGTAGGAACCGGCTGCCGCGCTGGAGGCATCCGAGGTCTCCGAGGCCTCGGGAGCCTCAGGAGCCCAGGAGGAGACCGATGAGACGGAGGAGTCGGCGCCGTCGGCGGCCCAGTCCGGCGCCCAGGACTGGGTCGACTCGGCGCCCCCACCGGGGAGGCTGGACTCGATCGGCATCGGCGTGGGGATCGAGGGCGCGGCGGCCGCGAAGGGCGAGCGGGCAGGCGCCTCCAGCGGCGAGGCCGGCGAGGGCGTCGGGGTGATGGGAGGCTCGGAGGTCGGCACCTCCGGCGCGGCGGCTGCGTCGCCGCCGGCGAAAGAGGCGCCCGCGAAGTCAGGGGGCCTCCGAGGCGAGGGGCGCCGAGGCCGTGGCGGCGGGGGGCTCGTGGGTGGGCGCCGCCGGTGAGGGGCCGCCACCGGGGAGGCCGAGGAGGAGGGAGAGGCATAGGGCTGGGCGGAGACGGCCACCGGCGCCTCGGCCTGCGCGGCCCAGGCGGCCTGGCTGGTGGCGGGGGCCCCGCCGTGGCCGGCTGCGGCGTCGGCCACCCGGTGGATGGTCACCGAGACGTCCTCGAAGGCGACATCGAGGGGGGGCCTGGGGCTTGTGCACGGTGACCTCGGCGGCCACGACGCGAGGGAAGGACAGGACCCGCTCGGCGATCCGGTCCGCCAGGGACTCGATGAGGTTGACCGGCTCCCCCTCAATGATGCTCACGATGCCGTTGGCCACGCGGGAGTAGTCGACGGCGTCGGTCACCGAGTCGGTGACGGCGGCCACGGCGGTGCCGCGCTGCCCCAGGTCGAGGATGACGTCGACCGTGAAGAGCTGGCCCTCCTCGCGTTCGAAGGGCAGGACGCCGTGGTGCCCACGGGCGGACAGGCCGATGAGGCTGATCCGGTCGGTGGTCGCGGAGACGGTGGTGCTCACTGGTGTTCCTTCCAGAGGGAGGCGGTGCGGACGGCGGCCCGGTTGGCCGGGACCTCGTGGACTCTGACGGCCCAGGCGCCTGCGGCGGCGGCCAGGGCGGTGGTGGCGGCGGTGACGGCGTCGCGCTGGACGGGGGGTGGCCTCGGCCTCGGCGGCCTGGGCGAGGAAGCGCTTGCGGGAGGCCCCGACGAGGAGCGGCCGGTCGAGGTCGGCGATGAGGCGGGAGGTGGCCGCCAGCAGCTCCCAGGACTGGGCGTGGGTCTTGGCGAAGCCGAGACCGGGGTCCAGGACCACCTGGGAGCGGTCGACCCCGGCGGCGTCCAGCTCGGCCAGGCGCTCGCGCAGCTCGGCCTCGACTCCGGCGACGACGCCTCCCGGGTAGTCGGTGAGCCGGTCCATGGTCTCGGGGTCGCCGCGCCAGTGCTGGCAGACGTAGACAACGCCGGTGCGGGCGATGAGGGCGTGCATGGCCGGGTCGGCCAGGCCCCCGGAGACGTCGTTGATGATGTGGGCGCCGGCGTCGATGGCGGCCTCGGCGGTGGCGGCGTGGATGGTGTCCACCGAGATGATGGCGCTGCCGGCAGCGTCGGTCCCGCCGGCCCCGTCAGCGAGGAGCGCGCGCACCACGGGCAGAACCCTGGTGATCTCGGTGTCGACGTCGACCCTCTGGGCGCCGGGACGGGTGGATTCCCCGCCGACGTCGATGATGTCGGCGCCCTGGGCGATGAGCTCGCGGGCGTGGGCGACGGCCGCCTCGGGGTCGACCCAGCGGCCGCCGTCGGAGAAGGAGTCGGGAGTGACGTTGAGGACGCCCATGAGGAGCGTCCGGTCGCGGGGCACGAACCCCGGCAGGGGGCCGGGGCGGCGGCGGGAAGAATCGTCACAGGGTCAGGCTAACGGTTGGCCCGCCGCTGCGGGAGGACCGAAACATCTTCAGCCCACCACAAACTGAGAGCCGGGACACGATCCGGCGGGACCAGGGCACCCCACATCGACCAAAACTTCATAGAAGACGCGGAGCCGTGTCGTCTATGAAGTTTTGGTCGAAGTGACTGGGGGTCACAGCTGGAAGTGACTGGGCCCGCCACTGCCGGCAGCAGCGGACCTCCCTCGAAAGGCGGAGACGCCGCCGCAGTCCGTCCCTTCGACGCATTCCGGCTCGATGGCGCCATTTCTAGGCTTTTTCGCGTCACCAGGGCAGTCCCGGGCATCGCATGACAAGCGACCGGCTCCGCCCACCACACGAGCCAGCCACCGAGAAGGGCCATGAGATGACACACCCGCCCCAACCGCCGTCCTCCGGCCGCACCATCAGTCCCACGCCGGTCCCCCAGGCGACGTCGGCCGCCCCGGGGGCGCCGACGGCGCCTACCACTCCTGCTGCAACCGCACCGATGCGGGTCGTCGAGGCCCGCGGTCTGACCAAGGTCTACGGCGAGGGCGAGGCCCGTGTCGTCGCCCTGGACTCAGCGAGCCTGGTGGTGGGACGCGGCGAGTTCGTGGCCATCATGGGCCCCTCCGGCTCAGGCAAGTCCACTCTCCTGCACTGCCTGGCCGGCCTGGACACCCCCACCTCCGGGAATGTCCTCATCGCCGGCCAGGACCTGTCCGGCATGAAGGACAAGCAGCTCACCACCGTACGCCGCGACCGCCTCGGCTTCATCTTCCAGTCCTTCAACCTCCTGCCCACCTTGAGCGCTGAGGAGAACATCCTCCTGCCCCAGCGCCTGGCCCACCGCAAGCCGCAGCGGGACTGGTACGACGCCGTCATCTCCACCCTGGGCATCGGCGACCGCCTGTCCCACCGCCCCCACGAGCTCTCCGGCGGCCAGCAGCAGCGCGTGGCCGTGGCCCGCGCCCTCGTGGGCCGCCCCGAGGTCGTCTTCGCCGATGAGCCCACCGGCGCCCTAGACACCGCCTCGGCCGCCTCCCTGCTGGCGACGCTGGCGAACATGTGCGAGCGCCTGGGCCAGACGGTCGTCATGGTCACCCACGACGAGCAGGCCGCAGCCACCACCAACCGCATCATCCGCCTGCGCGACGGGCGCATCACCGGGGTCGAGACCGTGCGCCGCCCGGCCGGCAGTCGCACCGCACCGGCCGCCGCGCCCGGCGCACGTCACGTCGCCGGCCCCTCCCCGCTGTCGGTCCGGCCCCCGTTGTCGGTCCGACGGCTGCCGGCCCGATGCCCCGGACGGAGGCCCGCTGATGCCCTCACTGCTCGACGTTCGGCGCACCGCCGCCGCCCTCGTGGCCGTGGCCATGAGCACCGCCCTCATCGCCTTCTCCTTCATCGTCTCCAACTCCTTCCCGCACCCAGGTGCAGACCGGCGCACGCCTGTCCGTGGGTGACGCGAGCGTCGTCGTCCAGCGGGCCAGGAGCAGCCATGCCTCCGGGGGCGATCTGGACGATGCCCTCCTCAACCAGGTCTCCGGGTTCGACGGCGTCGCCTCCGTACGAGGCGTCCACTGGGACGTCCTGCACCTCGACCTGCCCAAGCAGCTGCGCAACACTGCCAACATCTCCGTCAGCGCGCAGGACGTTCCGGCCCTCAGCCAGTTCACCACCCTGAGCAGCGGACGCCTGCCCACCGCCACCGGGGAGGTCGCCATCAGCACGCAACTCGCCGAGCAGCAAGGTCTGAGCGTCGGCGACACGATCCGCCTGACCACGGACGACGCCGATGAGAAGGCCGACGCCCCGCGCAGTGCGCCCACGGTCGTCGGCATCGTCTCGCCCGGACCCGACACCGAGCTGGCGGGAATCGGAACCGTCTACGCCACCACCGACCAGCTCCAGGCGATGGGCGCCAACACCACCTACTACCAGCTCTACGTCACCGCAATGCCGGGAACCGACACGGACGCCTTGACAGCGAAGGTGGAGCAGACGGTTCACGCCGTCCAGCCCCACGCCTTGGTTCAGGACAGGGAGGCCGTCATCTCCCAGCGCGCCCAGAGCCAGCAAGGCGGCACGATGATGGCAACCATCCTCAACATCCTGGCCCCGGTCTGCGCACTGGTCGCCATCATCGTCATCGCCACCACGTTCAGCACCCTTGTGGCGCGCCAGACCCGAACGATCGGGCTTATGCGCTGCATCGGCACGAGCCGGAGCCAGGTGATGCTCGCAGTCCTGCGCACCGGGCTCATCACCGGTCTGGTCGGTTCCGTCCTCGGTACGGCCGCCGGGAGCGGGATCGCCGCCGCCGTGGTCTCCTCGGGACGGTTCGCGGACCTCAAGGCGGACCAACTCACCATCTCTCCCGTTTCTCTGGCACTCACCACCGCCCTGGGCACACTGGTCACCCTCGTCGCGGTCCTGCGTCCGGCCCGCAAGGCCACCCGCATCTCACCGCTCGTGGCGCTCACCGGGCAGGTCGCGAGTGTCAAGCAGACCGGGCGCTCCAGGAGGTGGGCGGCCGTCGGCGGAGTCGTCGTGACCGCCTTGGGCGCCGGTGTCGTCGCCCTTGGTATTCAGGCGTCCGACCTCTATATCACCGCGGGTGGAAGCGCCCTCGTCGTCCTCGGCGCGACCCTCGGTCTTCCACTGCTGGTCACCGTCACCATCGGCCTCATAGGCAGAATCAGTAGTGACACCCGATTCCCGGTGCTGCACCTGGCCACGCGGAACCTGGCCCGCAACTCGGGACGGTCCGCCGCAGCCGCCGCCACGCTCTTCGTCTGCGTGCTGGTCGGCTCGGGACTCTTCGTCGGCCTGTCCTCCCTGAACGCCTCCTTCGAGAGCATCCTCGGCCACAGCTCGCCCGTGGACGCCAGGGTCTTCGGTGTCACGCCGCAGACCGATACCGCGCGGCTGACGGCACAGGTCAAGGCGGTCGACGGCGTCAAGGACGTCACCTATGTTCCTTCCCTCGACCTGACCCAGACCGTTGATGGACAGACCGAGGAAACCACCGTGGATGTCATCGATATCGACGCCATCGGCCCCATTGTGCGCACAACGAGCGGCCTGGAAGACCTCGATGACGGCACCCTCATCGTGGGCGGCATCTACAGAATCCCGGATGGTTCCAAGGTGACCCTTGACCGGCTCCCGCCGGCAGCGTCGAGCCCTGACGGCCCGCGTTCGGGAGGGGTGGGGCGCCGTGGTCAGTCCAGCAGTGGCGCAGCGCCTCAACGGCGATGCCCCCACCAACACCACGATGTGGGTGCGCTCCACCGGCAGCACCATGACGCCGGCAACCGAGCGCGCCATCAATACCGCCGTTCGAGGTCAGGAGCTCATGGTGAGCGGAAGCGCGTCCGGCGTCGAGCGGATGTCGTCACAGATCATGAGGGTGGCCCTCATCGTCTGCCTGGTTCTGGGGGCCGCCCTGGTCATCGCTCTGTCCGGGCTGGCCAACACCACGGACGTCTCGGTCCTGGAGCGCTCGCGAGATCGGGGTCCTGCGCGCCACCGGCAGCTCGCGCAAGGAGATCCGCCGCCTCATCGTCACCGAGGGGATCCTCGTGGCGGCCGTGGGAGGAAGCCTCGGGCTCGTCATCGGAACGGCGCTGGGAGCCTCCGGCACACTCGCGGTCGCCGAGTCCGCCGAGGGTATGACGATGCACATCCCCCACCTCGCACTGCTCGGTACCTTCGCCGCCACCCTGGCCGTCGGCCTGCTGGCCTCACTGCGCCCGGCCGGGCGGGCCGCCTCAGTGCCTCCGGTCATGGCCCTGTACGAGGACTGAGGAGACCGGTGATGAGGGCTGCTCCGGTGGCCGGGACGACGGGCTCAGGCCCCCTGGGTCTTGTGAACGGCGACGACGAGCTTGAGCCGGGACGGGACGTCGTACTTCTTCATGAGGTGGGAGACGTGAGTCTTGACCGTGGACTCGGCGATGACGAGCTGTTCGGCGATCTCGGCATTGGAATAGCCATCACACAGCAGGGTCAGGACGGCCTGCTCGGCCTCGGTGACATCGGGGGCCTGGGCCGTCTGCGGGGGCCGCAGGTGGCGAGTGACGAGCCTGGAGGTGGCGGCCGGGGAGATCGTGGTTCCGCCCGCGCTGGCGGCGATGACGGCGCGAATGATCTCCTCGGGCGAGGCGTCCTTGAGCAGGAAGCCGTTGGCGTGCTGGGCCAGCGCGGCGACCATCGCCTCGTCGTCGTCGAAGGAGGTGAGCACGACGACGGCGGTGCTGGGCCACTGCTGACGCACCCGGGTGAGGAGCTCCAGGCCATCCATCTCTGGCATGCGCACGTCGGTGAGCAGGACGTCCACGCGGATCTTGTGGAGGAAGGCCAGAGCGTCGGCGGCGCGTGAGAAGGTGCTGGCCACCTCGATGCGCTCGTCCGAGCTCAGGTAGGCCCGCAGCGCGTGCAGGACGAAGGGGTCGTCGTCGACGATGGCGACGCGCAGGACCCTGCGAGGGCAGCCGCGGGACCATCAGTAACGTTGGGGACCGTCATGGGAGAATATTATCCGGATCGGTTCAGGGAAGGTGGCGACGGTGGCCCGGCTATTCTGGCGAGCCTGACGCAGCCCACGCGGTACACGACGTGGCGGCCGACGTGGCGGCTGCACCTGGCGCACGTCTTCTTGGCCGCCATGGTCACCCTCGTCTCACTCACGGCGAGGTGGCCACTGTTCGCCTCCATGCTCCTCTTCGAGATCGTCGGGGGCCTGACGCTGGCGCTGTGCAGCCGCTTCCCGTGGCCCGGGGGCTCTGCTCGGCAGCGCGGTGGCCTGGGCCGGCACCGTGATGATGACCGACGCTCCATCTCCCGGGCATCATTCCCTGGCTGTGCACGGCGATCCTCGTGGCTCGCGGCTTCTCGCGCATGCCCGCTTACGGTCTGGTGGTCTTCTCGCTGGTGCTCACGATCGCCGACGCTCGGTGGGGTGGGAGCGAGCGAGGGCTGGATCGATATGCTGATGTGGCAGGTCTTTATCGGGGAGCGCGGCCATCACACTGGCCGAGCTCATCCGCAGCCCGCGAGACCAGGCCGAGCGCTCCCCTGCACACCTACCGCGAGAGCATGGAGCGCCAGCGCCTCCTGGTGGTCACCGAGCCTGCACGACACCGTGGTGCGCGACCTGACTCACGCGGTGATGACAGCAGAGCAGGCCCGGCTCGCGCACCCCGCGGACACGGCGCTGGCGCCCGAGCTGGACGCGATGACGACGGCGGTGCGCGCGGCGGTGGAGCAGATGCGGCACGCGCTGCGCGCCATGAGCGACATCCGTGGGGGGGCGAGCGGCTGGATATCGAGGCGACCTCCGCGCCGCGCCCCTGGAGGCGGTCATCGCCGACGCCGCAGCCATCCTGGGGCAGAGGGGGCTCGCCTGGAGGTCGAGGGCCTGGAGCCTGCTCAGGGATTCCGATGATCCCACCGGGCGTGCGCCTCCAGCTGCTGCGGGTGCTGGGCGAGCTGGTGTCGAACATGTCCAAGTACACCGCTCCGCAGGGGCGGGCGCGGCTGGTCATCGAGTCCGACGGGCGATCCCTGGAGGCGATGGCGAGCAACGATGTCAGTCTGCCGGGGCAGGTCGGGCGACGTGGGCGGGCGCTGGCGCACCGGGCAGTAGCGGACCTGGGCTATGACGCCTTCTCCTCGGGCCTGGGCCTGGAGGGGCGCGGCGCCGCGTGGAGGCCCTGGGCGGCAGCCTGAGCGTGAGTCAGGGCGAGGGTCGCTGGACCACCATCTTCGCGTCCCCTTCCAGACGTCTCATGTCCCGCCCGTACGCCTAGCCGGACTGCGTCGCGCCAGGGGGCCCAGCCGGGACGTTCCGCGCGGCCGGGTGCGGGTGGCGCCCAGTGGGGACACGTCACGCGTCCGGGGACGCATATCCTGTCCCCGGACGCGCGGACTGCACCCGTCGATGTCGAATGTCCCCGGCAGGGAGAGCCTTCTGCCCACGCCGCGTCCCTCACGAGGGCAGGTCGGCCAGTCCATCCGCGGAGGAAGTGAGCGGGATCGTGTCCAAATCGGAGACAAAGGCTCGGAACGGACACATACTGACGAAAGAAAACCGCATGATTCCGCGGTTTGCTTGGACGGCCAAGGAGTGCTGGAGGTCCTTTGTCACCGATTTGGACATCCTGCCCCGCGATCGCCTCCGTTGGCGTTGTCAGTGCGCGCTGCCGAGCTCGACGAGGAGCACCCCGGCCATGATGAGCGCAATGCTGGCCACCATGGTGCGGGTCAGCGGCTCACCGAAGAGGAGCCGTGAGGCGATTGCTGTGACAGCCACTCCCCCGGCCGACCAGATCCCGTAGGCAACACCGAGCGCCATCCCCTCCTTGAGGGCCAGGGTCAACAGGGCGAAGGCCCCCAGGTAGCCGGCCATGACGAGGCCGTACCATCGCAGTCCTCTCCCGTCGGAGGCGAGCTTGAGCGAGAGTGTGCCGGTGGTCTCGGAGGCGATGGCTGCCACCAGGTAGAGACCGCTCATGACGCCTCGCCGTCCTTGTCCTGCGTGCCTGCGCGCTGCGCCCCGACCTCCACGAGGAGCACCCCGGCCATGATGAGCGCGATGCCGAGGGCGACAAGCACCGTCATCGGCTCACCGAAAACAAGCATCGACAGCACCGCGGTCAGCGCCACGCCCAGGGCGCCCCAGAGCCCGTAGGCGACGCCGAGCGGCATGCCCGCCTTGAGCGTCAGCGACAGGAGGATGAAGGCCAGCGCGTACCCGATCCCGACGACGATGTAGAAGCCCGGATGGTTCAAGGCCTGGCGCAGGGCGAGGGTCGCCGACACCTCGGAGACGATGGCGCCTCCGAGCGCCGGCCAGGCGCAGACGGCGCGGCCCGTCACCCCCAGGCGCTCCTTCAAGGCACCGAGCACGGTCGGGCCTGTGGGTGCGTCTGCGCGGCACGCGCTCCCCCACGTCGACGGGCAGAGCACGTCCCTGACCGTCACGCCCGGTTCTCCGCGGTCCCGAGCCGCCGGCAGACCATGGAGCCGAAAGCCAGTGCCGGGACGATCATGAGCAGTGCGTTGGGCCCCCACCACAGCGGGTCGAAGTCACGGTAGAAGGCCCAGAAGGAGATCGCCATGAACCCGGCGCAGAAGGTGAGCATGAGCCCGACCGTCAGCACCAGGTCCCCGATCCTGCTGCCCACGCGCGTCAGGTGGGCGCCGAGGAAGACGGTCAGTGCGGCTGCCACGTCGAGAGGGAAGAAGGACCAGTTCCAGGCCTGGATGACCTGGTTGGAGTAGTCCTTGAAACGCAGGTGCTCGGGAATGAGGTTGAGGAAGACAGCCGCCCAGTAGAGCAGCAGCCCGGCATCGACGGCCACCAGCAGCCTCTTGTACGTGGGACTCATCGCCCCACTATTTCACCGGTCCTCTCCCGGTGTCGAGGCCTCCTGAGCGTTCAGGACCGCCGGCCCAGGACCAGGCTCATGGCCTCGGAGCGGGTGGCGGCGTTGCGCATGATGCCGCGCACGGCGGAGGTGACCGTGTTGGAGCCGGGCTTGCGCACGCCCCGCATGGACATGCACAGGTGCTCGGCCTCAACGACGACGAGCACGCCACGGCACTGCAGGCGCTCGACGAGGGCGTCAGCGATCTGCCGGGTGAGCCGCTCCTGGACCTGGGGTCGCCGGGCGTAGCCGTCCACGAGGCGCGCCACCTTGGACAGGCCGGTGACGCGCCCGTCCTCGCTGGGGATGTAACCCACGTGCGCCGCCCCGTGGAAGGGCAGGAGGTGGTGCTCGCACACCGAGTACATGGGGATGTCACGCACGAGGACCATCTCCTCGTGCCCGACGTCGAAGACCCGCTCGACGTGCTCAGCCGGGTCCTGGTCGAGGCCGGCGAACATCTCCGCGTAGGCGCGCGCCATGCGCTCAGGGGTGTCACGCAGCCCGTCGCGCTCGGGGTCCTCCCCGATGGCGACGAGCAGGTCGCGCACCGCCCGCCGCACGCCCTCGGCGTCATAGCTCATGGTCAGCCTCTGCTTCTCCGCGCCTGCCGGGCCCACCGGGCCCGGGCCGGCTCACTGGTTGTAGCCCCAGAAGTCGTCGCTGCCGTGGGAGTCGCCGGACTCACCGCCAGGGGACGGAGGCGGCCTCGACGACGGGCAGCGACTCGTCGCTGCGCCACAGGGGCCGCTCGGGCTGCTTTGACGACGGCCGCGAAGATCCTCTCCAGGTCCTTCTCCAGGAGCGTCTCACGAGTGAGGAGCTCCTCGGCCAGCCTCGTCGAGCACGGCGCGGTTGCGGGTGAGGATCTCCCAGGCCTCCCGGTGGGCGGTGTCCAGCAGGGAGCGGACCTCGGCGTCGACGGTGGCGGCGACCTCCTCGGAGAAGTCACGGCTGGTGGCGTTGAGCCCCAGGACCGTCTCGCTCTCGGTGGTGCCGAGCTTGACGGCGCCAACCGCGCTGGTCATGCCGTAGTCGGTGACCATCTTGCGGGCCGTGGCGGTGGCCTTCTCGATGTCGTTGGAGGCACCGGTGGTGGGGTCGCGGAAGATAATCTCCTCGGCGGCCCGACCGCCCATGGCGTAGACGAGCTGGTCGAGCAGCTCGTTGCGGGTGGTGGAGTACTTGTCGTCCTGGGGCATGACCTGCGTGTAGCCCAGGGCGCGCCCGCGCGGCAGGATCGTCACCTTGGTGACCGGGTCGGAGTAGGCGCCGGCGGCCGCGCACAGGGCGTGGCCGGCCTCGTGGTAGGCGGTGACGCGCTTCTCGTGGTCACGCATGACGCGGGTGCGCTTCTGCGGGCCGGCGATGACGCGGTCGATGGCCTCGTCCAGGGCCCGGTTGTCGATGAGGTGGGCGTTGGAGCGGGCGGTGAGCAGGGCGGCCTCGTTGAGGACGTTGGCCAGGTCCGCGCCGGTGAAGCCGGGGGTCCGCTTGGCCACGAGGTCGAGGTCGACGTCGTCGGTCAAGGGCTTGCCCTTGGCATGGACCTTGAGGATGGCGGCGCGACCGGCCATGTCGGGGGCCTCGACGCTGACCTGCCGGTCGAAGCGGCCCGGGCGCAGGAGGGCCGGGTCCAGGACGTCGGGGCGGTTGGTGGCGGCGATGAGGATGACGTTGGTGTTGGCGTCGAAGCCGTCCATCTCGACGAGGAGCTGGTTGAGGGTCTGTTCGCGCTCGTCGTGCCCGCCGCCGGTGCCGGAGCCGCGGTGGCGGCCGACGGCGTCGATCTCGTCGACGAAGATGATGGCGGGGGCGTTCTCCTTGGCCTGGTCGAACAGGTCGCGCACACGCGAGGCGCCCACACCGACGAACATCTCGACGAACTCGGAGGCCGCCATGGAAGAAGAAGGGCACGCCGGCCTCGCCGGCGACGGCCTTGGCCAGGAGGGTCTTACCGGTTCCGGGCGGGCCGTAGAGGAGGACGCCCTTGGGGATCTTGGCGCCGACGGCGCGGAACTTCTCCGGCTCGGAGAGGAACTCGCGGATCTCCTCGAGCTCCTCGACGGCCTCGTCCTCGCCGGCGACGTCGGCGAAGGTGACGTCGGGCATCTCCTTGGAGCCGACTTTCGCCTTGGAGCGACCGAAGCCCATGGCGCCGCCGCGCCCGCCGCCCATGCGACTCAGCAGCCACCACATGAAGCCACCCAGCAGGATGGCGGGGACGAGCAGCTGAATGAGGGAGGACCACCAGCTGGTGGTGGGCACCACGGAGTTGAAGCCCTCCTTGGGGGCGGCGGCCTGCACGAGGCGGTCGACCTGCTCGGCCTGGGCGTCGGTATAGGAGAACTCGACCTTCTTGCCCACCGGGCGGGGCTCGAGCCCCTTCTTCTTGGGCTGGACATAGGTGGTGTTGAGGTCCAGCTCGACGCGCTGAGTGCCGTCGACGACGGTGATCGACTTGATCGTGTCCGGCTTGTCCCGCAGGAGCGTCAGACCGTCGGAGGTGTCGATGGTGCGATAGCCGAACATCGAGGAGAAGACGGCCCAGCCGAGGATGACGACCAGAAGGAAGGGCACCAGCCACAGGAATGGGTTGCCCAGGGTGTCGCGGAGCTTGCGGTCACGCTTGCCGCGGTCGTTCTTGCCGGCCTTGCCCGGCTTGTCCGAGTCCTTTGCGGCCGGGCTCACGCCCAGAATCTTTCATCGTGCGGTAGGTCCCTTCAACATACTTGACCCTCAGACGTTAGCCGATAGCACGGCAAAGGTCCCATTGCGCTTGCTCACGTTCGCGCCGGGCGTGGCCGGGAAGATCCGGGGAGGCGGGCCGATGGGAGGCTTCCTGGCCCCGGGGACGCACCTGAAGCCCGGAGGACCGCGGCCCCCATGGTACGTGCGCGGCAGCCCTGCAGGTCTCAAGCCCGCTCAGCCCCGCACCTCGCTTCAGGCTCGGCGCAGGCGCAGGGCGATGAGGCCGCCGGACAGCAGGATCGCCGCCACGGACAGCACGCCGATCGCCACACCGGTCACCGGCAGCCACCGCTCCCGGACGCTCCGAGCGGCGGGCCGCTCAGCAGCACTCGTGACACCCTTCGTGCCATGACTGCCGCCTGCGCCCACGACGACCTCGTTGTGGTCACCGCTGCCGGCTCCGCCCGAGGACTGCGAACCGGCGCTCGAGCCGTCCGGCACCGAGCCTCCGTTGGAGGACGGGGCGCCCGCGGCCGGCCCCTGCTGAGCCCTCTGCTGAGGCGAGGCCGACGCCGAGGCCGAGGCCTCCGGGGCCGGCGTCGCAGTGCTCCCGGCACCGCCACCGCCACCGGCACCGGCACGCTGCTGATCCGTCGGCGCGGCCGCGCCGGCCTCGGGAGCGGACCACTGCGGGCGCGCCACCAGAGCCACATCGGCCATCGTCTGCGCATCCAGGGTCTGCGCCTGGGCGGTGCCGGTCGAGGCCCGCACGACCTGGTTGTCGCCGATGTAGATGCCGACGTCGTAAACGTTGGCGAACACCGTGGACTGGGAGGGAGCCGAGCCGGAATCGCCCTGCCCCTCGGGCAAGGGTTTGGAGAAGAAGACAATGTCCCCGGGGCTGATGGAGCCGTCCGTGTTCAGCCACAGACGCCCCTGAGAGTTGAACCAGCCGGCCAGGTCGTCCGGCTTCCAGCTCCCGGAGAGGTCCTGCCCGACGTCGGCCCGGTAGCCGACCTGGGTGTTCTGGTCCGCCGCATACGTGGTGTGCGAGTAGTCCCAGCCGGAGAGCACCATGCCCACCAGGGCCGAGGACGTGATCGCATAAGGGGCGGAGCCGCTGGCGTGCACGTTCGCGCCCGACAAGGGGGTGGGGCGCGATGCGTCCGACATCAGGGAACCCCCGGCGTTGACGAAGGACTGGGTCCGGGCCACCACGTCGTTGGCGGCGGCGCCGTCCGAGGCGACGGTCGGGGCGGCCGACAGGCCCTGCGGCACGGCCCACTGGCCATCGGCCAGCATGACGGACACGGCGCCCAGCGCGCCATCGGGACTGGTGCTCTCCACGTTGTAGGTCAGGCCGCCACCGTCACCGGGCGCCTCGTCACCGAGGGTGGTCAGGGTGCCGGAAGCGCCGCTGACCTGCGCCATCTCGGCCACCGTATTAAACGTGTCGTCGGCGGCCGGCTCGGCGGCCACCGGGGCCATCATGGGGATGCTCAGCGAGGACGACAGCACCACCGCGCCGACGAGGCCAACCAGCCTCGGGGCACGTCGACGCACAGCCTTCTTCACTGTCACCAACAGTCCTTCCACGTCACCCGCCGGAAGGAGGCGTCCACCGGCGATCTATACTTGTTATCTTAACGTAACGTACGCGACTCCGACCACCTTGAAAAGGGGGCAAGTCGCAGTTCATGGGCCTCCTGATCGCCATCCGACGACGACGCTCAGGCGCCACATTCCTTTATTTTTCCGTCGTCCCCTCAGGCTTTGTCAAGGTTGACCTGGATCAGTCAGCCGCCGTAAACCTCAGGGCGCAGCGTACCGATGAACGGCAGGTTGCGGTACCGCTCGGCATAGTCCAGCCCGTAGCCGACGACGAACTCCGTAGGAATATCGAAGCCGACGTACTTGACGCCCACCTCGACCTTGGCGGCGTCGGGCTTGCGCAGCAGCGTGGCGATCTCCACCGAGGCCGCACCGCGGGAGGACAGGTTGCCCACCAGCCAGGACAGGTCAGCCCGGAGTCGATGACGTCCTCGACGATGAGGATGTGACGGTCGGTGACGTCGGTGTCCAGGTCTTTCAGGATGCGCACCACGCCGGAGGACTTGGTGCCCGAGCCGTAGGAGGACACCGCCATCCAGTCCATCGGCGCGCTCATGTGCAGCCTGCGCGACAGGTCCGCCATGACGTAGACGGCACCCTTGAGCACACCCACGAGCAGCGGGTCGCGGCCGGCGTAGTCCGCGTCGATCTGCGCGGCCATCTCATCGAGGCGCTGCCCGATCTGCTCCTCGGTGATGAGAACCTGTTGAAGGTCCGATCCCATGTCCGTGGCGTCCATACGCCCTGCCTTCCTCATGTGTCGTCATGGCTGCGCGGGGCCAACGGGGCCGGGGAGGCCACCGGTCCGCGTCGACGCCATAAGCCTGCCACAACGGGCCCGGACCTGGCACTTCAGCTGACGCGGCGCACCCACACGTCGGGGCGGGCGAGCTCAGCCGGAGTGGGCAGCAGCTCGGGGGGAGGTCCACACGGCATTGAGCCCCTCGTGCCCGATGCGGGTCACGACGCTGCGCACGAAGGCGGCGCCGTCGGCGTACTGGGCCTCCTTGGCCTCCAGCCCCATGAGCCGGTGCAGCAGGAGCGACCCCAGGCCGGGCCCGGGGCCGATGCCGCCGTCAGCCGCTCGGCTGCGCGAGAGCACGGCCCGAAGCCGGTGGACCGAGGGCATCCGGTTGGGGTGCACGTCATCCAGGACGACCTCGGCGTGCCCCTCCAGGAAGGTCAGCGCGGCCGCCAGGGAGGCGACCTCGGAGCGATCCGTGACGTTCATCAGCCCCTCGAGCACCCGTCCTCGACCGTCGCGCGCCGCAAGGCGCACCGCCCGGCCCCGCCGCGGCCGCCTCCCGCGCCCCTGCGGGCTCGCTCCGCCAGCTCCGCCGGCACTGCCGTATGCGGTCTCGACGACGGCGCCGATCACCATGCGCATGGAGTCGGACAGGTAGGGGCCGAGCCAGGGCGCGGCGGCCAGCTGGACGGCGTGCGTCATCTCATGCAGGCAGACCCAGGCGGGTAGGTCGAGCATGTCGAGGTCCATCTGGCGGCGCATGGCCAGCACGTTGGGGGCCACGAGCAGGAGGTGCGGCGCCGTCGCCTCCCCGTCTCCGCCCATTGTCACGTCACCGGCCGGTGCAGAGGCGGGCGTCGCGGCGTCGCCACCCTCGCCGATGGGGCGGGCGGAGCCGGTCCCATGGCCGTGGGGGCTGCTCGGGGCCGCGGGCACCACCTGCCCCAGGAGGCGGGTGGCGAGCAGGCTCATCGCTCCGGCGACCTCGGCGGCCCCGACGAGCTGGATCGCCTCCGAGGCCTTCGGGGCGGGCACCTGCTCCATGAGGCCGCGCAGCGCCCGGGTGGAGGCCCGCACGAGGCCGGCCCGGTCGACGACGCTCACGCGGGTGGTCTCGGCGACCTGCTGGGCCGCCCGGTTCAGGCCGAGTGATCCTGGCGACCCAGGCCGGCGCCTCCTGGGCGGAGCGGCGCAGGACCGCCACCGAGCTGGCGCGAGCTGAGCGCGAGGCGCTGGGGCCCGCCGGGATGAGCGCGGTCAGGCGCTCCACCGTCCGCCAGTCGACGAGTCCCGCTGCTGTGCCCTGGGTCGTCACCGTTACGCCTTTCTCACTAAGGTCACCGGGCTGATCGAGCCCATGCCTTTCGCCGATCCTCCGGACACGCCGCCGCGTCCCTCAGGAGCAGCCGCAGGAGGCCAGGGGCGCCACGAAGTGGTTGTCGATCGCGGCTACGGCCGCCAATCCGCCGCTGGCGGGGAATCCGTTGGCCAGGACCGCGAAGGCCAGCTGGCGCCCGTCAGCGGTGGTGACGACCCCGGCCAGGGAGGAGATCTGCTCCAGTGAGCCGGTCTTGGCGCGCACCGTCCCGGCCGCGGTGGTGTCGTGCAGACGGTCTTTCAGAGTCCCGTCCAGGGCGGCGACGGGCAGATCGGCGACGAGGGTGCGTCCAGCGGGGCCGCCCTCACCGCCTGCGGCCTTGGCGAGGATCTGGGTCAGGAGCCTGGCGGGGACCTTGTTGCCCTTGGCCAGCCCGGAGGAGTCCAGGAGCGTCACCCCTGAGGTGTCGAAGCCGTCCTTGCGCAGCTGGGCGAGCACGGCCTTGGAGGCTCCGGCGAAGTCGGGGGTCTCCTTGGCCTGCACGGCCACGAGCCGACCCTCGACCTCGGTCATCGTGTTGTCGGAGGTCTTCAGCGACACGGCGAGGACGTCGGCCAGCGGGGCGGAGGAGACCGAGGCCAGCTCCCGGGCCCCTCCGGGGGCTGCGGCACGCGTCGTCTCGCCGTCGATCGTGATGCCGGCCTCGCTCAGGTGCTTTGGCGAAGGCCTGGGCGGCTTCCATGGCCGGGTCATCCGGGTAGCCCTGGTTCTGGGTGGCCGAGACATCCACCATGATCGGCTGGATCTTGGCCACGAACTGCTGGTTGCCGTCTTCCCACTTCTCGTTCCACTGGGCGCCGGTGAACAGGGTGTCGTCCAGGCGCAGGGAGACCGACGTCGTCCCCTGGGACTTGAGCTTCTCGGCGGTGGCGCGGGCGAGGTCGCCCAGGCCCGCACGGCCGGCCGTGGCGTTCGGGTTGCCCTCGTTCTCGGCCAGCAGCACGTCACCGCCGCCCACGAGGGTGAGGGTCTGTCCCTCCAGGACCGTCTTGGTCTGGAGCGTGTGGCCCGGTCCCATGGAGGACAGGGCGGCCCAGGCGGTGAGCACCTTGTTGGTGGAGGCCGGCGTCACCCCGGTGGACGCCGAGCGGTCCAGCAGCTCCTCGCCGGTGGCGACATCGATGACGGAGGCCGTCACGTTCGCACCGTTCAGGGCGGCGTCGGAGACCACGCCCTGGATGTAGCCGTTCAGGCTCGCCTTGGAGGGCACGGGAGCGCCCTGATCCAGGCCGGAGGGGGCGGTGGTCTTGGCGCTGGGACCGATCGGCGTCGGGAAGGGATGGGGGGCGACGTCGGCGTAGGCGACCGTCACCGGGCCGGGCACCAGGTCGAGAGCATCGCCCAGGCTGTAGTAGCCGCCGAAAACCAGCAGGCTCGCCGCTGTCAGGGCAGCGGTCTGGACCTTGCGCATACGTCCTCCGGACTGGGTTGTGGACAGGCTGGGATGGCCTGTATATCAGGTGGGTGGGGCGCCCAGAAGGTTACTGCCCTCCGGTGCGCCGACGTGCAGAGTACGCGTTTACCGACCTCAGGCGCTGTCGTACGCCACACTAGTGCCATCAATACCCGCCCCGCCGGATCGACGCCGACCACCAGGCACCGTTCCAGCGCCCATCGAGCTGAAGACACGAGCGAAGGAGGCTCCCCGTGGAGTTCGACGTCACGATTGAGATTCCTAAGGGCAACCGCAACAAGTACGAGATCGATCACGAGACCGGCCGGATCCGCCTGGACCGCATGCTCTTCACCTCGACGCGCTACCCCGACGACTACGGCTACATCGACGGGACCCTCGGCGAGGACGGCGATCCCCTGGACGCGCTGGTCCTGCTGGAGGAGCCGACCTTCCCCGGCTGCGTCATCCGCTGCCGCGCACTGGGCATGTTCCGCATGCGCGACGAGAAGGGCGGCGACGACAAGGTCCTATGCGTGCCCAGCGCCGACCAGCGCGCCTCCTGGCGTACCGACATTGAGGACGTCTCGGAGTTCCACCGCCTGGAGATCCAGCACTTCTTCGAGGTCTACAAGGACCTTGAGCCCGGCAAGTCCGTCGAGGGCGCCCACTGGGTGGGCCGCGAGGAGGCCGAGGAGGAGATCCGCCAGTCCTTCCAGCGCGAGACCGACCGCGTCGCCCGCGAGGGTCACTGACGCTAGCCGGGCGGGCGGGGCGACATACATGCTCCGGCACCGGCCCCACAGCTCGCGACTGACGAACCGCCCGCCCCGATATTCGGGGCGGGCGGGATACGTGCTCGAAGGCAGTTGACTATCTCTGCGGGTTGGCGGGAGCGGCGCGGATGGTAGCCGAGAGCGCGTGTACCGCCCGCCCCACCTTAGAGGCGCACTGCGTAGGGCGTGATGCCGGACTACCGCCCCGCCCCCGCTTTAGAGACGCACCGCGTAGGGCATGACGCCGGAGTAGCGCATGGAGGTGACGCGCACGGTCATGCCGAAGGTCGGCGCCTCGATCATCGTGTCGTCACCCAGGTAGATGGCGACGTGGTAGATGCCGGACTGACTGCCGTCGGAGGACCAGAAGACCAGGTCCCCGGGCTGGGCGGCGTCGAGCGGGACCTGGTCCCCCTCCCCGTACTGCACGCGCGAGGAGTGCGTGAGGTACACGCCGGCAGCCGCGTAGGAGACCATCGTCAGCCCGGAGCAGTCCAGGCCCGACGCCGACTCCCCGGCCCACACGTAGGGGGTGCCGATGTAGCCCATGGCCGCGCTGATGGCGGTGGAGGCGGCGTTGCCGGAGCGTGATGGTGCGGGTTCGGGGGCCGGTGCGGGCTCCGAGGATGGTGCGGGCTCGGGGGACGGTGCGGGGAGCCTTCCTCCTCATCGACCGCTTCGGGTTCCGGCTGAGAGGTGGTGGCGGGTTCCTGGGCTGAGGCCCGGTGTCCCGGGCTGGGCTGGCTCGACTGCTCCTGCGGCGCGGGGGTCGATTCCTGGGGCTGGGCGGCGGCCTGCTCGGCCTGCTTCTGAGCGCGCTCGGCGGAGGCCTTCTCCGAGGCCGCCTTGGCGGCCGCCTGGGCGGCGGCCTCCTCGCGGGCCTTGCGCTCGGCCTCAACCTGGTTCTGGTACTTCGTCTCCAGCTCGACGGTGGTGTTGCGCTGCGCAGCTAGCTGGGTGATGAGGTTCTGGCGGTTGGTCCGGGTGGTGGCGACGGCGTTCTGGGCGTCGCCGGCAGCGGTCTCTGCGTCGGACTTGGCGGTCGCGGCGGAGGTCTTGGCGTCCTCCTTGGCCTTGACCTTCTGATCGGCGATGGCCTGCATGCTCGTGGCCACCGTCTCGAGGGCCTCGACGTTCTGGACCTTGGCGTTGTTCTTCTCGCCGGCACGGGTCAGGGCGACGTCGGCGTCAGCCAGGTCCGCCAGCGACTCGCTGGTGAGGTAGGGGGTGAGCGGGTCGAGCGGGTTGCCGCTCTCCTGGTAGGTCTGGACGACGATCGAGCCGAGGTCGGCACGGGCGGATGCGGTGCTGGAGGCGGCGGCGTCGGCGTTGGCCTGGGCGGTCTGCGCGTCCTTGGTGGCCGTGTTGAACTCATCGACGGCGGCCAGGTAGTCCTCGTTGGCGACCTGAGCCTTGATCTGAGCGTCTTCCAGGTTGCTGCTCTCCTGGGCGAGCTGGGCCTCCAGGGAGGCGATGGAGGTGGAGGTCGAGCGCTCGGAGGCCTTGGAGCGATCAATGTCGCTCTGGTCCACGGGGTCGGCCAGCACCGACGGTGCCAGGGTGCATGCCAGGGCCACGACTGCGGTGGCGACGACACCGTGTCCGTGTCGTCTTGGGGGGATCGGGATCACAGGGGTTCTCCGTCGTAATGGGGCTGAACGTGAGGATGACGCCTCACCCGGGGACTGGCGCCGGCCCACCGCCGGAATCCGTTCCGCGAGATCACGGGGGCGCGGAGTGGATGAGGGGACGAAGACGGCAGACAGCGTCAGCCCGGATGCGACAAAACCACACTAGTCGCTTTGGTCTCATCTGAAAACAAAATTCACACTATTCACAATCGTAACTTACATCCCTGTAGTTAGCGGATTGCACTTGCGTTAACAGGACTCCGGGCCGCCGTCATAGGGCTGTGACCGATATGACATCCGGCACAAATGACCGTTTGTGCAGGTCAATAAGGGTTTAAACGGCCGGCTCGTCGTTTGCGAAAGGCCCTCGAGCACCGCGGCACAGCCCCTCGGCAACGGGACGCCGGACCGGAGCCGCACCCGCGTCGAGCCCTCTGTGCAGCCACATCGCGGACACGCGTTTGGACCACCCGCGGAGGAAACCGCTAAAGTCGGAGCATGTTCCGTCGTCCTGAGGCCCTTCGGCCGGACACCCCCACTACGGGGCGAATGCGCAGCTGACGCGCACGCCGCCGTCGGCCCACGTGCGCGTCCCCGCCTCACCCGCACCATCGCAGAAGTTGCAGAAAGACGGTGACGGCGGACGACTCAGCGACACGACGCCTCGCTCCCTCCAGCTGCCGGGCCGGCTCCGACGCCGGGCGCAGCCGGCTCCAGGCAGCCGTCCACACCCGCGCCGCAACCGCAGGCGCGACGCAGGCACCGCTCGTGGCACTGATATCGCCGCCGGTCACCGGGAACCACCAAGGAGTCCTCGCGACCGACCAGCACCCCACCACCCCCGATCAGGCCGCCCCCAGAGCGCCGATCCGATCCCTCCCCACCAGTCCGGCTGGGTGGCGCTTCGAGACCAAGCAGGTCCAGGCCGGGCACGACCCGATGTCCGAACCCGCCCACGCTCGGGCCATCCCGATCTACCAGACCTCCTCCTACGTCTTCGAGTCGGCCGAGCAGGCGGCCGCCCGCTTCGCCCTGAGCGACCTGGGCCCGATCTACACGCGCCTGACCAACCCCACCAATGACATCGTCGAGCAGCGGATCGCGGCGCTGGAGGCCGGCGTCGGGGCGCTGCTGACGTCGTCGGGGCAGGCGGCCACGACCCTCGCCCTCGTGACGCTGGGCGGGGCAGGCGACAACATCGTGGCCTCCCCCTCCCTGTACGGCGGCACCACGAACCTGCTCACCCACACCCTGCCGCGGCTGGGCATCGAGGCACGCTTCGTGGACGACCCGAGCGACCCGGCCGCCTGGGCGGCGCTGGCCGACGAGCGCACCATCGCCTTCTTCGGGGAGACGATCCCCAACCCGCGCGGCGACATCCTCGACATCGAGGCGATCTCGGCGGCCGCGCACGAGCTGGGCATCCCGCTGGTCGTGGACAACACGGTGGCCTCGCCGTTCCTGACCCGCCCCTTCGAGTGGGGCGCCGACATCGTGGTGGCCTCGGCGACGAAGTTCCTGGGCGGGCACGGCTCATCCGTGGCGGGCGTGATCGTGGACTCGGGCAGCTTCGACTTCGCAGCCCAGCCCGAGCGCTTCCCGGGCTTCAACACACCCGACGAGTCCTACCACGGCCTGGTCTACGCCCGGGACCTGGGGGTGGGCAGCCCGCTGGGCGCGAACCTGGCCTTCATCCTCAAGGCGCGCGCCGAGGGCCAGCGCGACCTCGGCTTCGCGCTGGCGCCGCACTCGGCCTTCCTCATCGCCCAGGGCATCGAGACGCTCTCGCTGCGCATGGAGCGGCACGTGGACAACGCCCTGGCGGTGGCCACATGCCTCGAGGGGCGCGACGACGTCGCCTCGGTGCGTTACTCAGGGCTCACCTCAAGCCCTTACTACGAGCTGCACCGCAAGTACTGCCCACGCGGGGCGGGCTCGATCGTCACCTTCGACCTGGCCGGCGGGCGTGAGGCGGGGGGCGGCCTTCATCGATGCCCTGAGTCTGTTCTCCAACTTGGCCAACATCGGGGACGTGCGCTCGCTGGCGATCCACCCGGCCACCACGACGCACTCCCAGCTCGACGACGCCGGCTTGGCCGCGGCCGGGATCAGCGCCGGGACCGTGCGCCTGAGCGTGGGGATCGAGCACATCGACGACATCCTGGCCGACCTCGAGCGAGGCCTGGCCGCGGCTCGGGCCGTCGGGGCGGGCGACGCGAGCGCGGCGGCCGGGGCCTGAGGCGGCATGCCATGAGTGCGACCACGTCCTCCTCCTACCCCGTCTCCAGCGGCAGTACCGAGACTGAGCCGGCCGCCTTCGGCGTGGGGACGGCCTCCTCCAAGCTGGTGGACCGCAAGGCCGGCTCCCCCACGGGCGCCTGGAGGCCCGGCGACGAGCCGGGGCGCCGTCGGTTCCTGGAGATCGGGGACCTGCCGCTGGAGTCCGGGGAGGTCCTGCCGAACACGGTCCTGGCCTTCGAGACCTGGGGGGAGCTGAGTCCGCAGCGCAACAACGCGGTCCTCGTACTGCATGCGCTGACCGGCGACTCCCACGTCACCGGTGAGGCGGGGCCCGGGCACCCGACGCCGGGCTGGTGGTCGGACCTGGTCGGGCCCGGGCGGGCCATCGACACCGAGCGCTACTTCGTGGTGGCGGCCAACATCCTGGGCGGCTGCCAGGGCTCGACGGGCCCGTCGTCGACGGCGCCGGACGGGCGCCCCTGGGGGTCGCGCTTCCCGTGGCTGACCACGCGCGACGCCGTCGAGGCCGAGTCGCGCCTGGCCGACGCCCTGGGGATCGAGGTCTTCCACCTGGTCATCGGGGCGTCGCTGGGCGGGCACCGGGCGATCGAGTGGGGGGTCACCCACCCGCAGCGGGTGCGCAACCTGGCGCTGGTGGCCACGGGCGCCTCGACGACCGCCGACCAGGCTGGCCTGGTGTCACCTGCAGGAGCCCGGCGATCGTGGCCGACCCCTTCTTCTTCGACGGCGACTACTACTCCCACTCGGTGGGGCCGGTGCGGGGGCTCGGCCTGGCGCGGGCTCTGGCACACACGACCTACCGCAGTGCCGCCGAGCTGGATGAGCGTTTCGGGCGGCGTCACCAGGACGAGGAAGACCCGGCGGTGGGCGGGCGCTACCAGGTGGAGTCCTACCTGGACTATCACGCCGGCAAGCTGCTGGCGCGATTCGACGCCAACACCTACCTCATCGTCACCCACTCGATGATGGTGCACGACGTCGGCACGGGACGCGGAGGCATCGAGGCGGCGCTGGCGACCGTGCAGGCGCGCACGCTCGTCGTGGATGTGGACTCCGACCGGCTCTTCCTGCCCGACCAGGCCGAGGAGCTGGCCGAGGGCATCCCCGGCGCGAGGCGCGAGACGATCAGATCCCTGCACGGGCATGACGGCTTCCTCATTGAGGCCGAGCAGATGGACACCATCCTGCGCGAATTCCTGGCCGAGGCTCCCTGATATCTCAGACCGGCCACCCAAAAGGCGCCTGAAGTGCTCGGCGGGCAGCACTGCGCGTCCACCCTGATCACGACCCGAATATACCTCCACACCCAAGAGATCCAAGTTCAGATACATTAAACAACGAGTTTCAAGAAATTCGCGCCGACTCCTGCCATCGCGGCACAACTGAGGGGGAAACGGAAGTGAAGTCAAATACAACTGCCGGAAAAACGCTTCCCTTAATTGTCGCATCACTCGCAGTTGGCCTCTCACTCACTCTCAGCGGATGCGGCGCAACCAGCAAAACCAGCGCACCAGCATCCATCACTGGTGCCGTAAAAAGTGACGTTGACGTATGCGACCTTGTGGATGCGCAGCGAATTGAAGAAGTAACCGCCTCCCAACTCACGAAATTCGCCTACGAGCACACCCCGGCCCCCGCTGACCGGCCCCACAACAAAGAGACGACTCTCCCCACTCTTCACTGCAGAATATACTTCCCCGACGACACCGCCTTCTCCAAAATTGAAATCCACTACCAGGGGCGCACCGTAGAGGACTTCGGCGAAGGCGTAGCCACCGTCCCGTTCGACCGAGCCATGCAGAACAAGGAAGTGGAGAGGATTTCTTCCAGCAATGTGGAAGGTCAGGGATTCACTTACGAGAACAACGCTTCGGGACCACTGCTCGCTTGGGGCTACCCCGACGGACATGTCCTGACAATGAGGGTCTCATATGCGGTCCGAGACGGCAAGAATACTGCCGACTTGCGTCAGAACATCCGCATGCTCACTTCCTTATTCGAACTCGTCGGCGATCGCATACCGCAGGTCGCTCAGGGCCGAAGCAGGAATTGACATTCTACCCTGAAGACTCCGACCCCTACGCGACACAGAATCTCCCTGACCCGAGGGGCGGTGTACACAAAATGGTAGACAGCTCCAAGCCAAGCAGCACGCCCCGAGCCGTCCATTGCCTTGCCAGTGGCTCCCTGGCGGTAGGCGCCGGGAGCCGCGCCAACTGCTGCGAGCACGGGCGCTCTGCTCCCGTCCGTGGATGATCCGGGGGCGAAAGTCGCCTGCGGCAACCGTGCGGATGGTGCCGCTGACCAGGGAAACGACCCACCGCACAACGGCAGAGGCCTCTCACAGGCGTGAGCGCGGGGGCCAGTCGCTCACCCAGCCCCCGCCCCGCACTGGAGGCCGCAGCGGGACTCCGCCCAGGCGTACGACGCCGCCGGCACGGCACCGCCCCGCTTAACCCTGACCCACCGCCGCTCGACACACCACATCGGGGCGCCCTAGATACCACAGAGCGAGCGACAGGCATCCTGCAACTCGCCCGACTTTGCAGAACTGAGATCTTCCGTTACCTTATCGCAAGTCATCTGACATCTGTCGTCAACATTTTTCCTGACGCAGGCAAGGCTGCCTCGCCTTTTAGAACGGAACATCTATGACATCCCACAGTCCCTTCTCCCGGAGGCGCCTGCCCGCCCTCCTGGGTTCCCTGCCGTTGGCCGCCACCGGTCTGATCGCCGCGGCGCCCCCGGTGCACGCCACCCCCACGACTGACGGCCTGGCGGACGTCACCATCACGCAGGTGAATGCCCCCGCCGACGGGCTCTACTCCGTCGGCGACGTCATGACCTTCAACATCACCCTCACCAACGCCAGCGGCGAGGCCCACTCCTACGCCCCGGCCTCGACGAACCTGTCCGGGAACGTCTCCAAGTGCCGCTGGCGCAATGTCCCCGCCGGGACGACCAAGACCGACTGCTCCGGTCTGGCCACGCACACGGTGACCGCCGAGGACCTCAAGGCCGGCGGCTTCACCCCGCAGATCGCCTACGAGGTCAAGGCCGTGGAGTACGCCGGCCCGGCCCTCAGCACCCCGGAGACGATCAGCGGTGCGACGAGCCCGGTCAAGCCCACCTCACTGCGGGTCGAGTCCTTCACGCCGTCGTCGAACCAGGAGACCTCAGGTCGGGCGACACCGTCAGCCACACGGTGCGCATCCGCTCGGTGTCGGACAAGACGATCAACGTCGCCGCCACCGGCTCCTCCTTCGACGACCCTGGCCCGCCAGTGCCACTGGGGCAACCTCAAGCCGGGCAACGGTGCGGTCTACAACTGCAAGCCGCTCACCCACACGATCACGCAGGCCGACGTCGACGCCGGCCGGTGGACGCCGTCGATCACCCTGACGGCGACCGGCACCGACGGCACCGCCCTCCAGACGCTCACCGCCACCGGCAACCCGATCAGCGTCGTCGGCAACCACCCGCAGGCCGAGCCCGCCCCGGCGTCCGACGCGAGCACGGACCTTCCGGCCTCGATGAGCCAGGCCCAGCACCTGGCCGCCAACACGGCCACCGACAACTACCGCATCCCAGCGATCACCACCGCCCCCAACGGGGACCTGCTCGTCTCCTACGACGAGCGGCCGAAGGACAACGGCAACGGCGGCAGCGACGCCCCCAACCCGAACCACATCGTCCAGCGCCGCTCCACCGACGGCGGCAAGACCTGGTCGACGCCCACCTACATCCACCAGGGCACGGAGACCGGCAAGAAGGTCGGATACTCCGACCCGAGCTATGTCGTCGACCACCAGACGGGCACGATCTTCAACTTCCACGTCAAGTCCTACGACCAGGGTTGGGGCGGCTCGAGCGCCGGCACCGACCCTGAGAACCGGGGCATCATCCAGGCGGAGGTGTCGACCTCCACGGACAACGGCTGGACCTGGACGCACCGCACGATCACCGCGGACATCACGAAGGACAATCCCTGGACCGCGCGTTTCGCGGCCTCGGGCCAGGGCATCCAGATTCAGCACGGCCCTCACGCCGGGCGCCTGGTGCAGCAGTACACGATCAGGACCGCCGGCGGCGCGGTGCAGGCGGTCTCGGTCTACTCCGACGACCACGGGAAGACCTGGCAGGCCGGTCAGCCGACCGGGACCGGCATGGATGAGAACAAGGTCGTTGAGCTCTCCGACGGCTCCCTCATGCTCAACTCGCGCGCCTCGGACGGCTCCGGCTTCCGCAAGGTGGCCCGGTCCACCGACGGCGGGCAGACCTGGAGCGAGCCGGTGTCCGATGAGAACCTGCCCGACTCGGTGGACAACGCCCAGATCATCCGGGCCTTCCCGAACGCCGCCCCCGACGACCCGCGCGCCAAGGTGCTGCTGCTGAGCCACTCGCCGAACCCGCGACCGTGGTCGCGTGACCGCGGCACCATCTCAATGTCCTGCGACGACGGCGCCTCCTGGACGACCAGCAAGGTCTTCCACGAGCCCTTCGTCGGCTACACGACGATCGCGGTGCAGTCCGACGGCAGCATCGGCCTGCTCAGTGAGGACGCCAGTGAGGGAGCGAGCTACGGAGGCATCTGGTACCGCAACTTCACAATGAACTGGCTCGGCGAGCAGTGCGGCCAGAAGCAGCCGGAGCCGAGCCCGGCCCCGTCGCCGACGCCGTCGGCCGCGCCGAGCGCAGCGCCCACGCCGGCCCCTGAGCAGTCCTCTGCGCCCGAGCCGAGCGCCGCACCTGAACCGAGCAGCGCCCCGGCGCCGGAACCCTCGACCGCTCCGAGCATTGAGCCCACGCCGACCCCTGAGCCGTCCTCTGCGCCTGAGCCGAGCGCTGGACCGACCGCTGCGCCTGCACCGGAGACGTCATCCGCTCCGGCGACCGAGCCGACACAGACCCCGACGGCGGAGCCTTCTGCTGAGCCCACGCAAGCGCCGAGCACGCAGCCCAGTGCTGCGCCGTCGGAGAATCCGGCTCCGCAGCCGAGCTCGGCTCCCGCGCCGGGCGCGACGGGTCGGGCGCCGTCAGTGGTGACCCCGAGGGCGACCGCGGTGCCGACGCAGTCGGGGCGGCCGACGTCGAGTGCGAGCCCGGCACCGAGCCGGAACGCGGCGGCGACGTCGAAGCCGGGCATGGAGCCCGATGAGATTGATCGGCCGACTGACGGCACCATGGCACAGCCGACCGGTGGCGCCAGTGCGCCGAGCGCTTCGCCGACGCACGCGGCGAAGACCGGGCGCAGCCTGTCTCGGACGGGGGCCAACGCGCTGCTTGTCCTGGGCCTTGCGGGTGTCGCGGTTGTCGGCGGGTACCTGCTTCTGCGGGCTCGTCGCACGAAGAACTGAACACGCGATGAGCCGGCTCGACCCGGCTCTGAGCACTGACTGAGGGGTGGGGCGCAGGCGCGTCCCACCCCTCACTGCGTGTTTCCGCACCAATCAGGCCGTTCTCAGACTGCCCACAACAAGTATCCCGTTCATGGGACGAGCGATTAATTGACCTGTAGGATAACAACAATCGCAGAGCACCTTCTGCGTGACGATACGACGACTCCAGGCGAGCGCTCACAAGATGCGTACGTGCTGGCAACACAAGGGGGCGACGCCAAGAATAAATCAGATGCAAACCGGAAATACCACTCGTGTATCTTGTAGAAGGAGAACAATGAGCCCTTTGACACGACGTTCACTGATCACCACCCTCGGACTGGGCGCCGGAGCCACAGCCGCAGGTCTACTCGCACCCACCACAGCGTTCGCAAGCACTCCATCACGTTCCTTCAGCACTCTGATCTTCGATGAGCAGTTCACGGATGGCTCAGACTTCAACGCCGCACGGTGGCGGGAGAAGGAACCTAAGGGCGACACATATCTGGACTACGACTGGGGCGTCATCACGCATGACACCCACAGCGTGAGTGGCGGAGCGGGCCACCTGTTCTGGCGCAAGCGCTCAACTCCCAAGACCGGCTGGCAGAACAGGTACGACAAGGACGGAACCGTTCGTCACGTCAACGAGGCATCACTGACCACCGAAGGGCTCTTCTCCTTCGTCTATGGCGCCGTCGAAGTACGAGCGCGCTTCCCTCAGAGCAACCTCGGCCTGTGGGCCGGAATCTGGCTGAGGCCGGACGGGGCCGCGAATGGCGGAGAGATCGATATCGTCGAGACCTACGGGGGCGGCCGGGCCAAAGGAGTCGCTGAGTCGACGGTCCACTTCGACCAGTCCGGGAAGAACAAGAGCGGCAAGGGCATCAGCAACAAGCCGAACTTGAGCGCCTGGCACACCTACCGGATGGAGAAGACTCCGGAACGCATCACGTTCTTCTTCGACAACCAGCGATTCCATGAGGTACTGCGATCCAGCAACCAGCAGGCCTTCGATCGCTGCTTCGGCGCCAACACCCCCTACCACCTTCTCCTCATTACACAGACGGGGAGCCACTACTGGGGGAAGCTGGACGCCAGGAACTTCAAGGAAGCACAGTTCGACGTCGACTACCTGCAGGTCCACTCCATGGACTAGCCGGTGAATGAGGAGGTGGGGTGCGCCGGCACCCCACCTCCTCGCTGCCGTCCTCCGTCTTCACCCACGACTCACTCGACGTCGAGGGGGCCGTTGATGTGGAGGGTCTCAACGTCGAGGCGCCGGTTGACGTTGAAGGCGGTGGAGTCGTCGATACGGCTGGCGAAGCGCAGGCCGTGTATGCGCTCGCGCAGATGCTCGATAACGGCGAGCCGCAGCGTGCTCTCCGAGCCGCAGTAGACGCGCGCCTCACCCTCTGTGGCCGAATTGAGCACGGACTCGTGGCGACGTCGGTAATCGGCGCGCACCGCCTCGATGGCTTCGTCGTCGTCGACGCCCGCACGTTGGGCGATGGCGTCGAGCTCGCCAATGGTGTCCTCAAGGAGGTCCGCGAGGACTTCGGTCTCCTGAGACTCAATCGCCTCAGCGGTCTGCGCCCCGGCCGAGGGCTTGGCGTTAGCCCAACGGACCACGTAGGGCAGGGCGACCCCCTGGATGAGGAGGGACAGGAGAGTCACACCGGCAACGACGAGGATGATGAGGTTGCGTTCGGTGTAGGCGGTGCCGTCGAAGGAGACCGGGATGGACAGTGCCATCGCCAGTGAGATCGCGCCTCGGAAGCCGGCAACCGTGGAGACGATGCGGCCACGGAGATTGGTGCGTCGCAGGCGCTGCTCCGGACGGCGGTCAAGGGCACGGATGGAGTAGATCATGAGGTGCTGCCCGCCGAACCTCCCAGCCACCATAGCGATGTAGATGATGGGGATGAGGATGAGGCCGCGCATGAGATCAGCGCGGGGTAGCTCAGCGACGATACCGGGGAGCTCCACCCCCACCATGACGAAAAGAATGGTGTTGAGGATGTGGGTGAGGATCGTCCAGAACGGGATGCCGAGGACTCGTGAGCCCAGGGACAGGTGCGGGGCAGCGAAGCGGGAGACGACGATTCCGCAGGTGACGACGGCGAGCACGCCTGAGCCGCCGACCTCTTCAGCGAGGAAGAAGGTGACGAACGGGGTGGCCAGGGCGGTGATCGTCGCGAGCATGGGGTCGTCGGTGATGGTGCGGACCCGGATGCCGATCTTCGCGACTACTGCACCGACGAGGACTCCTACACCAGTTCCTCCCCCGAAAGAAAGGAGGAGTTGCTGTGCGACGAGCCCCGCGGTGACACCGGAGGAGTCCTGCGCGGCCTGAAGGGCGATGGCGAAGATGACCAGGGCGGTGCCGTCGTTGAGAAGCGACTCGGCCTGAAGGACGGTGCGACCGTTGGGGTTGATGCCGCGTCCCAGGCTGGAGACGGCGGTGGCATCAGTGGGGCCGAGGCAGGCCCCGATGAGGAGAGCGGCTCCTACGCTCAGCCCAGTGAAGACGCCGATGAGGGTGATGAGGGCAGCCGTGATGGCGACAAGGACCGTGGCGCTGAGGATGATGCCGCGCAGACTTCTCCGCATGCGGTTGAGGGACACTGACAGCGACTCCCAGTACAGGAGGATCGGCAGGAACATCGTGAGCACCACCGTGCTGGGCAGGTACATCTCCTTCCCAACCGGGAGCAGGGCGACGCCCACGCCCGCGGCGATGAGAAGTACTGGGGCGATGAGCCTGAACCTGTTGGCGATCGCGTAGGCGATAATCGAGGCGCCGATGAGTGCGACGATCATGTCAATGGTCATGAGGCTGCCGAGCTCCCTTCCTACACTGAGTCCGAACTGACTGCGGCCGGCCCGCAGCAGCCGGGCTTGGGACCAGGTCTGACCCAGGTCCGGGCCGGGCGCAGCCTACAGACGCTTCCTTCAGCTCCCCTGGTGATACTCGATTCGCGTATGTGACCTCTGCTCACTTCCGGTGAGGTGAGCTGGCGCGGATCGAGCGCAGGTGGACCCGGCGCCGGTGTAGGCGCCCAGCGGACCTCTGCCCTCACGAACGAGACACCTGGCGGTGTCCAAATCGGTGACAAAGGCCTGGAACGGGGCAGAACCGACAAGAAAAAACCTCATGATTCCAACGTTTCTTCTGCCGACCTGGCGACACCGGAGCTCCTTTGTCACCGATTTGGACACCACCACCCTGCGGCGGCCCTGCTATGAGATCAGGGGGGGGAGGCGCGAGACTACGTTCGCAGGCGCCAGGGGGCGATGGGCGTTTTTAGGCGACCGAATCAGCGAGCGACCTCCCGCGAGTTCTCGTACTCGCCGGCGAGCACGAGAGCGACTCAAGGCTCAGAGGCCACATCATGAGTGAGGCAAATGGACGAGGAATCGCACCACAGCTTCAACGTCAGACGAAATTACCCCACTGCCCTTGAATGCCTCCAAGAAACCACTCCCCCATTTATCAAGAAGCCCAAACAGTGGCACCAACATTTCTCAAAACAAGCAGACCTACGCCTCGAAACTCATTCACGAAGTAAGGTAAGCGCCCTCCGAACCAAACAAACACGAGCATCCTCTCCACACACAGACACCCCAGAATAGCAACGAAAACACAGGGTGAAACACTTTTCGAGCAACCCCAAAGATATCTTTTTCACAACATTTCTATGACATTCTGATAACACCCCCAAAAGCCCTCGTCAGGCACACCACAAGCCTTGTTCTGAATTTCCTCCTCACGATACGATTCACCAGTTACTCACGGTCATCCCCAGACCGCCGATCCCTAGTGAAGAGGATGTATACATGCAGGTTCCTGCCGATCGCAGACGCACCGCGTCTAGGGGGCAGTCGACGGCCGCTTGGCTCGCCCTCCTGACACTGCTTGCGAGCATGATCGTGCCCTTGCAGGCCCAAGCCGCCGTCAACACCGACATCAATCTGTCTGGTCTCGCTCTGGTCAAGTCGGACCGCAGCGGCAACGACTTCCCATCAGAGGGCCTCACGACGCAGGACGTGGCCAAGCTGTCCTACACGTGGGATGCCACCAAGACCACCGTCAATCCGGGGGACTCCTTCTCCATCGACCTCGGCGCTAATTTCAAGAACCTGGAGAACCCGAAAACCGTCCCCCTCAACCTTCCCTACAACGGCACGTCCACCGAGGTGGGTGCGTGCAAGTTGACGGAAAGGACCATGGAGTGCACCTTCGGCGACAAGGTTGAAGAGCTCAAGGCAGCGGGATTCAAGGATTTCAAGGGCTCGGGCCAGGCACTGCTCCTCATCACCCAGGCCACGACGGCCCAGTCAGTGGATATGACCGTCAACGGCAGCCAGAAGGTGAGCGTCCGCCTGCCCGGCGCCGGCGGCATCAAGGGCCCCGCTGCACGGAGCTACACGGCTCTCAAGTTCAGCAAGGTATCCTCGGTCATCACGTCGGCCTCCTCCACTATGACGTGGGAGGTCAACTTCGGCTCGGACTACATCAAGGAGCAGCTGGCCAAGGGGGACAGCCCGATCGCCTCGGACGGTCAGACCCGTGAGACCATTACCATCACGGATACGCTCGGCTCGGGCATGACCTTCAATGGTGACAAGAACAGGTGGTACCTCGGACTGCGCAACAGCGCCGCCGAGCCCGGCATCTCCGGGGTGTCCCTGACCAGCGCAGCGGGCAAGGACCTGAGCACGAAGTACGGAGACTTCGACCTGGATGTGGACATCCAGGGGCAGGTCGCCACGATCAAGGTGACGGGCCCTTTTGCTCCTGATTCCAACTACAGGATCTCCTACCCGGTGACATTCACTTCCCAGAATGGTAAGGCCATCGCCGGCGCGCAGTACACCAACGCCGCCTCGCTCAACCACTCCGAGGCTCATGGCGAGTTCACCCGTAGCTACGCCGACTCGTTCAAGGTGACCGTGGACATGGCCCCCGGTTTCGGCGGCTTCGAGGTCTCCAAGACCCTGGGCGGTGCGGCCCTGGACGCCGTCGACGTCGCAAACACGACCCTGCCGGTCAAGGTCGATTACGTGCTGCCCGGCCCCGCCAGCGGATACGCCGGTTGGCAGGCCCCGGGTACGCTCAACGCCGATGGTCTTTCCGGTACGGCCGTCCTCAACATCAGTATCGGCAAGACCAACACCTTCCAGGGCACCTTCCCCAAGGGAACCGTCGTCACCCTGTCCGAGGACATCGGCCAGGCCTCTCCCGCTCCTTCGGGGTATGCCTGGGGTAAGCCGGTCTTCGCGGTCGGAAGGACGGAGACCAACACTCTGACGATCGGCGACCGGGTGTCGACCAAGGTGACCCTCAACAACACGGCCGACGTCGCCAAGGCGCCCGGCACCTTCCAGGTGACGAAGACCGTGGCGGGCGCGCAGGCCGGTGACAAGGAGTTCATCTTTGCCTACACCTGCACCGACGGAACCGAGGGCACGCTGAAGGCCAAGGCCGACGGCGAGGCGGTCTCCGGACCGAAGGTCCCCACGGGCACGCAGTGCACCGTCACCGAGGACGCCAAGACAGCCGCGATCGACGGCTACACCCTGACGGCCCCCGAGGCCCAGACCGTCACCGTCAAGGACCCGACTGAGCCGGTCGCGACGGCGGCCTTCACGAATTCCTACGTCCGTGACACGGGTACGTTCTCGGTGTCGAAGAGTGTCAAGGGCGACTACGCCCCGCAGGCCGGTGAGACCGTCAAGGTCGGCTACACCTGCAACGACCCCGACAGCACCAAGGGCACACTCGACGTCCCCATGGACGGCACCACCGTCAGCGGCCCAACCCTCCCGACAGGAACGGTGTGCACCCTGAGCGAGGACCCCGCCTCGGCCCAGCGTGAGGGCTACGCGCTGGCCACCGCCTACTCCGCGACCACAGCCACGATCGCCAAGGACCAGGCTCCGAATGTGTCGGTGACCAACACCTACACCCGCCAGACCGGGGGCTTCTCGGTGTCCAAGACGGTCCAGGGCGACGGCGCCAAGCTGGCACCGGAGGAGTTCACCTTCGAGTACACCTGCACCGACAAGGTCACCGGTAAGGCCGCCTCCCCCAAGCAGCTGGTGGTCAAGACCGGCCAGACCGCGCATGTGGGCGACGTGCCGACCGGGTCGTGCACGCTCACCGAGAAGGACGCCTCCGTCAAGGCCACGAGCGTGTCGACCACCTTGGCCGTGAACGGCACTGCCGTGCAGGGCGACAAGGCAACCTTCGAGGTCCTCGGCGGAGACAACCCCGCCATCAACATCTCAGCCACCAACACCTACACCCTCAACCGCAGCACCTTCCAGGTGACGAAGAAGGTGGAGGGTGACGGCGCCGAGACCCACAAGAACGTGGCCTTCACCTTCGGGTACAGCTGCACCTCCGACGTCGAGGGCGAGGTGAAGGGCGAGCTGACGGCTCGTGGAGACGGCACTGCCGTGTCCGGACCCGCGTTGCCGGTCGGGGCGACGTGCTCGGTGTCGGAGAAGACGTCGTCGGCCCAGGTCAACGGCTACGACGTGAAGACTCCTGAGGCGCAGAGCGTGACGATCGCGGACAAGGACGCCGCCCTGTTCTTCACCAACGTCTACGCCCGCCAGACCGGCACCTTCCAGGTGACGAAGACCGTGGCGGGTGCGCAGGCCGGTGACAAGGAGTTCATCTTTGCCTACACCTGCACCGACGGAACCGAGGGCACACTGAAGGCCAAGGCTGACGGCGAGGCGGTCTCCGGGCCGAAGGTCCCCACGGGCACGCAGTGCACCGTCACCGAGGACGCCAAGGCGGCCGCGATCGACGGCTACACCCTGGCGACCCCGGAGGCCCAGACGGTGACGATCTCTGAGAAGGACCAGGTAGTCAGCGTCCCCTTCACCAACACCTACACCGCGGTGGCGGCCACGCCCTCGCCGTCGGCGACACCTAAGCCTTCTGCGTCCAGCAAGGCGACGCCGAGTGAGTCGGCGTCTAGTGAGTCGACACCGAGCGGGTCAGCGACAAACGAGTCGACGCCAAGTGACCCGACACCGAGCGGATCGGCATCGAGCGCCCCGGCACAGAGCGGGTCGGCATCGAGTGCCCCGGCACAGGACGTCTCCGGATCGCCTCTCGCGCGGACCGGGGCGTACGTGGGAATCCCGCTCGTCCTGGCGCTGGCCGCGATCGCAGGAGGTGTGCTGTTGGCCTACCGCCGCAGGGCCTGAGCCACGGCGCTGAGAGCCGGCAGCCGCAACGCTGCTGAGTGAGGGGATCCCTACCCGTGCGGGTAGGGATCCCCATTGCGTTGCGATTCCGCGCCTGACAAGGATGGGCAGGTCAGTAGACTGAAACCGGCAATGCCCCGTATCCGTCCCGCCCCATGAAACAGAGGTACCTTCCATGCGCAGTCCCCTTTTTGAGCAGGCCAACCGTGAGCAGGAGACCGGTCAGCGCTGGACTGTCCAGTCCAGCAAGATGCTTCGTGTGGCCCTGGGCCCGGAGGTGCTGGCGGCGCAGGGCGCGATGGTCGCCTACCAGGGGAACATTGACTTCTCCTACCAGGGGTCAAGGAGCCTGGGCGGCATGATTAAGAAGGCCGCCACCGGGGAGGGCGGCAACCTCATGCGTGTTGCCGGGCAGGGTGAGGTGTTCTTCGCCCGTAGTGCGCAGAACGTGTTCCTGCTCCAGCTGGAGGGTGACGCGATCACGGTGAACACGCCGTCCCTGCTGGCTTTCGACGCGCACCTAGGCTATGACATCAGGATGCTGGGCAATGCCGGGATCCTTGCCGGCGGGCTGTTCAACCTCGTCGTTCAGGGGCAGGGCGTGGTGGCCGTGTCCTCCGACGGTCCGCCGATGCTTCTGGACTGCTCGCAGCAGCCGACCTTCGTTGACCCGCAGGCGGCGATCTGCTGGTCGGCGAACCTGCAGCCGCAGATCAAGAGCAGCTCAAGATGGGCTCCCTCATTGGGCGCGGGTCGGGCGAGTCCTTCCAGCTGGCCTTCCACGGCCCGGGCTTCGTGGTGGTCCAGCCCAGCGAGGGCCAGCCGGTGGTGGCATCGTCCTGAGCCGGGCGACGACGGCGGAGCGTGACACTCGGAGACCGGTCCCCACGCGATCGGAGAAAACTAGCGGTGAGTGCGGACCTACCGGTAGTCAACTCGCCGATCCGTCGGAAGCCTGCGTGAGGTCCATTGCTTCGGGCTAGCGCTCCGCCTGCCAACCTCCACATAACAATGCGTGCTCGACTCCTAAAGGTACCTGCCGGTCTACGCTCCCAAGATCGAGTGGAGAGAGTCCCGTAACTGGTTGCGGCAGTTGTCGAAGGTCGTAGCCCACCTCAACCTCATTGGCCATGTCTGGATTTGCTCGTCGCTGACACTGCAACCTCGAAGAAATGCTCATCCACACCAGCACCGTATATAAGAATCTACTGTAGCGCTCTGCTGAAACCATTGATAACTGCAGCAGAAGTCCGATACTCACCATCTTCTGACCTTCATTATGTCAGTAGGACATGAGAACGTAAGCCGAGATGAGCCTATCGATCTTGCGGACATCGACCTGGGACCCGACCTTGATCTTGACGTGGCCTACCCTCGTCCACAACTCGACTTCTGAGCTGATGTCAAACGTTCCCGCATTCCTGGTCGACCACACGTTGATAGTGCTGTACGGCAGCGAGTAGATCTCCACCTTCCGACCGGTCAAGCTTTGCGTATCACGGACGATCGGCCGCTTCTACGTGAACACGGCAAAGCCCCGCATCGGCTTGAAAGCAGCGTAGGGTTGCTCCCCCCTCCAACCAACAAGAACCCCCAAGACATCCTGCGGGACAGGAAATTCCGCCAAGAAGGTACACATGGCCACTGAGGCCATCTCCATAGTCACGTTTTTCACCTCATCGCAAATTAATGATCGTCGAGAACTTAATTTACGTAGAGCATAGAGATCATCAAGCAAGTCCGAGCACCCCAAGCCGTCCAAGATATCCATTAGATTACTTTATCTATCGGCTCAGCAAACTCGTTCATACCGCGCAACCGATCTTCCAGCACGCAGTGTGCGAAGCCCGAGCAGATACCTGCGCACGCCAAGCACCAACCTAACTACGACATAATTCGACTCAAAAGGTCCTCAACGTCGCATAGATCGTCGTCTCGCACACCATCTCCGCCTACGCACCCCTGATCGCCACCCCCTCAATAACCAGGCACCAGCCGCGGAAGACCTGGACCCCGCGGCCCAGCTGATCGTGGACGACACCCCGCTCGAGCACTGGTCCTAGAATGGCCATCTCGAACTGTGCTCTGGCAAGCATAACGCACCAGGTTGAAGGTCCAGGTCGCCTGCACAGTCGGGCCGCTTAGCGAGGTTTTCCGACCCCTAGAGTGGATGCACACGCGATACTGAAGCCCTGTGCAGCTCCGACCATTGTTCCCGCCACCGACCTCCTGGACAGAACACCACCGCCGCGCCACGCCGGAGACAAGGGATACGTCGGGATGCCCATGATCACCCCGAAGAGAAGACCCGCGAACCCACCCCACCACCCCAACAACAGGAACTACAACAAAACCGTCAACCAGGTCCATTACAAGATCGAGCAAGTCGTCGCCAACATCAAAACATGCGCATCCTGCACACCGGCTACAGAAGATCGCTAAGAACCTTCCCAATAACCATCACAGTAGCGCTCGGAATTATACTCACATATGTTCAACGAACAGGGCTTAGTAGTCTTTTATAATACGCGCCATAATGCATCAAATCTCGATGAGAAGACTTCACCGATCACGCATCTACGTAGACTGTTAAAGAGTCAGTCCAACGCGACCGAGGATCTGATGTCGCAACGATTACAGTTCCCCCTGAAGCGTTGACGTCAAGCAATACTTTCTGTGCAGGATGCCCGTAACTACCATCAGCACCGAACACACAAGTAGTGTAGCGTTTCCATATGGCCCATATCCTTCAAGAAGTTCCGGGCTCCACTCGCGAGGCGAGCCGTGATGAGGAGGAGCCATGATATATGTTCGCAGTCTATATGCCTCAAAAGCATTAATCGCATCGCGGAGGCGCTTTTTTGTACCGAGGGACGCATCACCGTAACCAATCCAGCCCGCCACAGTTGGCCATGCCCCAATTTCCGGCCTAGCGTAAAATGCTGCCTTCGAGCGAAAACAGCGCAATTTTTGATCCAAAACAGTGCCCGAGTAGAGCATAAGCGACGTTATATTGAGTGTATGAGATGATCCAATGTTGTTAACAACATTGTTGTAGGCAACCTTGAGGCTAAAGGTATAATTCAGCACAAGATCTTTCACGACGCTAGCATTTTCTAGATCTTTCTCATGGTTAACAATTGGAACCAGCCTTTTCAACTCTTGAAAAAATGCAGAGGCCTGGTTCTGCGCATCCTCCAGGATGTGAGTTTTAAATTCCCAGATTGGAATCCCTGCAGAGTTCACAATGTTCCACACACTCCGCCGAGTCGAAGATCTAGACACAGTTAGGTCGGAGGCATATATCCAGTTCCTAATATCGAAATTGGTTAAAAATATATTCTCCTCCCCCTCGTCTAGAGGGGACACTCTCTCTTCAGTATCTAGATACAGCTCCCTCTCTTCAGCCACAGGATCGACCTGCTGAATCTCAACGGAGTTGTCGGTAATTTCCCGCAACCCCGCCACTGGGTCAGCGATAAAGTCCCAATACCACTCATCAAAGTCCTCCACACTTATGTCGTTACTACGCGAACTGCCAGATCCTGAATGATAGTCGGAAGGAAACAAAGAGCCGGCAAGACAGAAAACCCGATACGACACAGGAACCATAGGAATAACAAACTGATTGATCCAGATGTTTTTTGCCAGATTCGGAATTCCGCTTACATGATCATAATCAAAGTGAGAGATGTACATTATGTCGACGAAACCGCAGTGGCACCAAAGACGGTGATGCCGATTCTTGCCTGAGCACGAACAAGCGACAAATTCGTCAATCTCCCTATCTAGGCGACCAGACTTTTTGTTCGCTGGCGTTGCCCCACAGTCATATACATATGTTACAGGTTTACCTCCAGATTCTATTGTCCCGCTATGAAAAAACCCATGTCCGACAGCCCATTGGGTACGAGATACGTGCATTTTAAATATTGCCATTTGTCTATCTCCTTGGGTGCTTTCATAGTTGAGATGATCTACTTTAACTCGCCAGCAGAGTGGATCACGTTAAAAATATGCCATTTAACAAGATTGCACAATCTTGATTCTTCTATTCGATAACAAAATGGCGTCCGGGATTCAGGGTGTGCTCGCACCTAGTGCGCGATTGCATCTCCGAATCCACAATCTCGCCAGTGAAGAGCTCCTCATACTATGAGACAGTTCGTTACCTATTTTTGGATTCGATCACTACTATTGACTTTCTTCACCAAACCAGTGCTTCACAACATTCTAATAGTTCTAATATTCCAGTTCTTTCGAATTCCACCTGCTTGCCGCCCATTAATCGCATTCAAATACATCAGTACGTTTCGGTGTAGAATTATGCTTGCACCTAACACCCGATTTTCATCGTTTTCCAATTTTGATTTTAAATCCCCCTATCCCTTCAATCTTACAACCAGCATATTCAGTTACTTTTAGCAAGACTCGGATGCCACCCCGGTCAGGAGAAAAAATCAGACTCAGACCGTCACCATTCTGAATGACCATCTTTGAGGGATCTGTTTCGGCTCTCACGCATTCGATCAGACATTAAACCTAAACTCCGACATCTCCATCCTCGC
>BNJS01002504.1_pt1 | contig 53642 bp, 69 predicted proteins | sample 8540461 | NCBI WGS metagenome assembly BNJS01 (sample SAMD00202454, study PRJDB9452) | human saliva metagenome | isolation source: human saliva | place: Japan
TGCACTATCAACACACTCTTAAGTTTGCTTCTAAGTCTTATTTCCATAACTTCTTTTACGTTTCCGCCATTCTTTGCTGTTTCGATTTTTATGATATGGTGCAAAGTCACATTTGAACACGAACATCTTATCTCATTACATCTTTTTGGATATCTGTCAACTGGTATGGTTGACAGATATCCCTTTTGTTGTTATCACGTCCTTATCTTTTGCCGACTGTTGCTTCAAAAATCTCTGCTCATGCCGGTCTGTCAGTTTCGCATGGTCGAGAATGTCTTTCACAACCTGCGTCTGGTTGATTTCATCAAGTTTAATCGCTAACCTTTTAAAGTGGGTGCGACTTGATGGGAAAAGCCAGTTCAGCGTCCGCTGGAAAGAGTAAGGCTCTGGTTTTTGTGGTTAGTTTTAATCGTTCACGGTTGTTCCCAATAAACCAAGCCCATTCTTCATTCAGCTTCCAATCAGAACGAGGTTTTGGAATCGTCTTTATCTACAAAACGGATATACCGATTGATAATTTTAAAAGCAGTCTTTTCTGGATTGTCATAGACGAGTAAATCACGGACTGCATAATAGGCACGCTCATTTTTCAGCCGAATCTCAAAACGGTTTTTTACTTCTGCGTCTTCAATGGGAATATCATTTTTCTTGTACTGTTCATAGTCCTTTTCATAGATACAGAAATAAACTTCACTCTGTAATGAACCGATATAGAGGGTATTTCCCATACATTCCTTTTCATCTTTGCGTACCAGTTCGCCACTGCGATAGCTTTTGAAACTGCGGAAGACGGATATACATTCTTCCTGTCTGCATTTTTCAGTGAGTACAGGGATATTCAAAATCCCTGTCTTATCGTTAATGGCAAGGTCAAGGCGTTTCATCACACCGCCAGCCACCAAAGCGTCCATAAAGAACTCATACCAGCTTCTTTGTTGAGCCAGAAGATAGCTTTCAAATTGCCGACACCCACGACCTTTCAATTCCACCAGAACTCCTTTGTCCAGTTCGTGGGAGCAGAGAACGAATATATCGCCTAAAGCATAATGCTCTGAATAAGAATAGAAACCATAGTCCTCATGAAGAAAATAGGACAGTTTCAGTTGTAAGATGTTTTCGACCACATGCTGTACGTCCGTTGTGGGAAAGCGAATCCTTACATAATCAAAGAGCATTTCAAGGGGAGCGTCGGGATTGAAGCGTTCCAGAGCTTCAAAAAGAGATTGCTGTAAATCCTCTGATGGCTTGACTTTTCCTGTTTCAATATCGCTTAGATACTGCCTTGTAATACCAGTCGCAACCGCTAAACGATTTTGAGATAGTCCATAAGCCAAGCGTTTTTCTTTTAACTGCTGTAACCAAGTTTGTTCATTCAGTAAAAATCCCTCCAATCAAAAAGGCGTATGTCAACTTTTAAAGCCCATTTTACATACGCTGAAATTTTGTAAATCCCTTGTAACCAAAGGATTTTCTAATGTTTTTTTGACTGTTTCCTGTCGATTTGTACCCCCCCTGTTAGATACGGGGGGTTAATGGGCAGGGCAAGCCCTGCCCGACAAAGCCAGAACTTACGGTTTAAGACCGTAAAACCTGCCTTTGTCGTCTGTATCTGCCTTTGATTCTCCCTGTATGCCAGTGTAAATCACTACCAAATCAACTTCTGGTCTTAAATATTCCTGTTCAATCACTTCTGATAGACCGTCCGTTTTGAATGAATTTCTATCAAAAAGCTGAAATTCATATAGAATATTTTTGCTGGTAATACTATGTCGCTTCTCTAACCTCATTCTGAATGTGAACGGTGGTTTCTTCACTTCACGGATAATTTCATCAATCAGCTTATCTATTCTGGAATAGAATCGTACTTTTGGATTGACGGTAAAATGCCTGTATCGGTCAATGATGTATTGTTCACAATCTACCGTGAATTGGTCTGTATTCAAGCAAAGACAAATGACAGATTTCAGTCGGTGTATGATATATCTCCAATCTTTTAATATCCATTACTTTTATTTCTCCATTTCTTGTTGTTCTGATGATGGCTTTTTTGTGTCCTGTCTGCTGTTGGATAACTTTTTAATTTCCTCTAAAAAGTCATGTCCTTTTGGTACAAGGGGAGTATAAAACTCTGATATGACACTTGTTCCTACATCAACATAGCCACGACCTTTGATTCGCTTTAAGAAGAAATCCTTTTGTACGTCACTGCCAAACATCATGCCATAGCCCATTTCAGACATACGACCTAAAGCCACTCTGAAATTAAACTGGTCACGGATTCCGTCGCCTAGATATTTTGCGTCTGGACGCTGACAAGCCAGTATTAGAAAGAAGCCAGCTTGACGACCTAACATGACAATCTGTTTCAACTTATTTATAACTGCGGTGTTTTCTTTTGTTCCCAGCATTTCCATGAAAGCGACATATTCATCAAAGATTAAGAAGTGTGCTGGAAGTCCTAAGTAAGCATAATTTTCGCCAGTCTTATAATTTTCCATCTGCTTCATTTCCTCACTGCGTTTTATCATTTCTTCATAGAATGTATCAATGCAGGAAAGCAAGTCTTCTTTTCTGTAGTGGACATTTGCCATCACAGAGCCTAAATCGGCTAAGTCTGCATTTTTCGGGTCTAAGATATACAGCTTAGAATCTGTATGAAGCAAGGCTTCAATCAGTGTCAGGATAAAGTAGGTCTTACCGCCACCTGTACCACCAGCTATGAGCATGTGAGGCAGATTGTCATATTCCCACCACATATTTTTCATTAAGCAAAGTTTCCCATCATGAGCTTGTACTTCATCAATAGAAATACGACGGGCTATCATATCATAGAGCAAGGTATATTCCACGTAGGAATCCTTTAACTCTTTATCCGTCAGCTCACAGTACAAGCCACTTTCTAATTTCTTTCCAAGTGTAGGAGCTGGTCTTGATATTTCCCCAGAGTGATTTCCACTTGTATCTGTATTAAGCCATTTTTAAGGCGATAATAGATTTTAGGGAAGTAGGTTATCTTTTCTTTGGTACGACTGGGGGAATCCTTGAAGAAGCCATCTGTTTTGACCTGTTCTGATTCATACCACTTATTTTCAAGAACCATCTTCGCCAGCTTTTGACGGTGGTAGAGTTGTTTAATCGTATCATAGCGATACCGTTTGAATAGAAACGCCACCAGCAAGCAGACAAGAATTGCGACACTGAAACTGATACTTAAATACGGAATGTCAATCTTATCTGCTTGTGATAGGTTAAAGTCCTGCCAGTTGACCTGCTGGATTGTCTTCACATGAAACAGTCCGACAACAAGCAGTAAAATAGGCAGTAAGGACGCTACTGTAAAATGAAAGACTAAATCTTTGTCACTCGGACGAATCCTTTTACCACGAAAGACACGCTGTTTCATGTTTGATTTTCTCCTTTCTCTCTAATGGAAGATACGTGGCTATTTGTCCGTAGCAGGTTCTTTCTTAGGTGGCTGTTGATTTCTAAAGGAATTAGAATCCTTTGTCAGCACAATATCGTCTGCCTTGATGTACCAGTCAACATCTGCTCCTTGAAAGGTAGCAGTAGCGACAGTATCCGCAATGGGATTGATAAGTTCCACCCGTGCGTTATATTCAAACTCTTTCAAAGGCACGCTGGCAGGAATACTTACTTGAATCATGCGTCCTTGCCCTTTGGATTTTAAGTCATAGGTACGTTCTTTGATTTCCTCTGAAACCGTACCGTCTTCATTTTGGATTCTCACTTCACGACGTAGAGCAGAGAATTTTAATTCTCCAAAAGTCGTGTCTTTATCTAATACGATACCATTTGCTAATCTCATCATTTTTCCTCTCTTTCTTTATTCTTTTACCATGTCGTCAGCATGTAAAAGGTAATTTGTAAAACCACGAGTGCCGATTTTATAGCCCTCGGCGGTAATACGTGGATTGACTAACTTAACACGTTCCTCAAAGCCGAAATGTTTTTCGCCAGCTTCAGCAGGAAGTACGACCACAATATCATCTGCTCTTTGAACGTCTGAATAGAGATTATAGCTTCGAGATAAGACGGTTAGATGTCCGTTGATTCTTCGCTGTACGACTTTATCCTCGCCAGCAAATTCTAAATTGCCGAATGTTTTTTCCATGTTGGGAATCACAAATTTAAGTTCCATATTTTTACCTATCCTTTCTTTTTTATTGGCTGAATGAATGTTTGATGGTCTTAAAGAGTGAGGGAACGACCTTTTTGATTCTTGATTTTTTTGTTTTCATAAGTTCACTTCCTTTTCAAAATCGGGTAAAAAAATAGACACCTCATTTTTGAAGTGTCTACCTATTAAATATTCAAATTTTTATTGGAAGTATCTTTATATCTTCACTTTTCAAGGATAAATCGTCGTATCAAAGCTCATTCATAAGTAGTAAATTAGTAGTAAATTGAGTGGTTTTGACCTTGATAAAAGTGTGATAAGTCCAGTTTTTATGCGGATAACTAGATTTTTTTATGCTATTTTTATATAAAAATATTTATATAATTGTTTGAAAAATGCAAACTATATATGGTAAAGATTGTATAAAATAACAATATAATAAATATTTTTAATAAAATAGGGGCATTTGAAAATGAAAAAGAATAGTTTTGACTTCTGTTGTTTTACTTTCATTACTGACATCTGTTGGCTGCTCGAAACATAAAGGAAGAGGCGAAAGTAGCTGAACCTAGTAACGACTGAACAGACTACGCAGGATAATACAAAGTTATACAAGGAAGCTGGCTTACTTACTTTTAAAAATGAAAAGCAGCTAGAACTCGGGGAACTTGATTCAAAATCCCGTGCAACTTATGCTCACATTCAGCTAAAAGATAGTGATGAGCCTAAAGAAAAGAGAGAAGCTAAATTAACCTTTGATCCAGTTGGATGGCATAACTATAAATTTTACTACGGAGATGGTTCTAAAGAGGCTTGGCTGATGAATCGCGGTCATTTAGTTGGGTATCAATTTAGTGGACTTAACGATGAAGGCCACAATCTAGTTCCTATGACAGCCTGGTTAAATACAGGTGCCTTTACTGGAACGGATGACAAAAATCAAAGTAGCATGCTCTATTATGAAAATGGACTTGATTCATGGCTTGCAAATCATCCAAACTATTACCTTGACTATAAGGTGACAGCTGTCTATAAGGATAATGAATTGATTCCAAGACAGATTATCTTACAGTATGTAGGAATTGATAAGGATGGAAATTTGCTTGAAATTAAATTAGGTAGTAGTAAGGAAAAAATTGATAAGTATTCTGTAACACATGTCACTTTAGAGAATGTTTCAGCAAATGCAGAGATAAATTATGCTGATGGTACTGCAAAGAACACAGTCAAATCAGCTGAGGAACGCGCCGCTGAGCAAAAGGCAGCCGAGGAAAAAGCTAAGAAAGAGGCTGAAGAAAAAGAAGCACAAGAAAAAGCTAAAAAAGAAGCAGAAGAGAAGGCTAAAGAAGAACAGACACAGTAGGAAACTGAAGCACCAGCACCCAGCAGAAGAAGAATCACAAAGTAGTAATACAGGGTGGCTACTTTAGAGATAGAAATGGAAGATGGCATCGACCAAATGGAAAGTTTGCCTCTAAAAAGGAAATTAGAGATGCTGGATTGCAATGGTGATAGTTTTCTCAAGTCTATATAAATCAGAATAATCACAGTCAAAAAGCCGTTGAAAAACGGTTTTTTGTTATAATTAAATTAAGATTCATAGATAACAAAGGAGAAAAACATGACATTTGAAGAAATTTTGCCTGGACTAAAGGCTAAGAAAAAATATGTACGTACTGGCTGGGGTGGGGCTGAAAACTATGTCCAGCTTTTTGATACTATCGAGCAAAACGGGGTCGCCCTTGAAGTGACACCCTATTTCCTCATCAACGTATCTGGTGAAGGAGAAGGTTTTTCCATGTGGAGTCCGACACCATGTGATGTCCTAGCGACGGATTGGGTGGAAGTCCATGACTAAACGTGTCTTAGTTACGGGCGTTAGTTCAGGGATTGGTCTGGCTCAAGCTCGACTCTTTTTAGAGAATGGTTATCAGGTTTTTGGTGTGGATCAGGGTGAAAAGCCTGCCTTACAAGGTGACTTTCACTTTCTACAACGTGATTTAACACTTGACTTGGAACCTATTTTTGACTGGTGCCCTCAGGTGGATATTTTATGTAATACGGCAGGTGTATTGGATGACTACAAGCCCTTACTAGAACAATCCGCCCAAGAAATCCAAGAGATTTTTGAAATCAATTACGTAACTCCAGTAGAGTTGACCCGCTATTATCTGACAAACATGTTGGAACAGCAAGATGGGATCATCATCAATATGTGCTCCATTGCTTCAAGTCTGGCAGGCGGAGGTGGGCACGCCTATACCTCTTCTAAACACGCCTTGGCTGGATTTACCAAGCAATTAGCTCTGGACTATGCAGAAGCAGGTATCCAGGTCTTTGGAATCGCACCAGGTGCAGTTAAGACTGGGTATGACGGCAGCTGACTTTGAACCAGGTGGTTTGGCGGACTGGGTAGCTAGTGAAACACCCATCAAACGCTGGATAGAACCAGAAGAAGTAGCAGAGTTAGCCTCTTTCTTAGCAAGTGGAAAAGGCATCTGCCATGCAGGGGCAAATTCTCACCATTGATGGTGGCTGGAGCTTGAAGTAGCATAGTTGATACTCAGTGAATATGTGGAGGTAAGCCATGAAAAGAGATGAGTTTGGATTTGTCTTGCCCAATCTCTACTATCAGTTTTTAATCGGAGTGGGAAGAGATTGACCCCTATGAAATTGGAGATTCAGGCATCTGTTTGTATGCTAAGGAGGATCTTCAAGAGCGTAAATGAGACTTATCAGATTGAGGAAGTAGAGCCAGATTACTTTTATGATTGGACAGGGAAGGAGATTTGGCTTACTTTATCAAGAAAAAAATTCTGATGATTGCATTTATGAAAAATGACTTGGGAGCTATAGGTTCCTTAGAAATGCAAAAAGTTGCTAAAAACGTCAATGACTTTATTGATAAGATTTTAGAGGAAGAATTGTAGAAAACTGAAGGGAGTAATCATGTTTAGAGTGCTAGATGCAGATTCACCGATTTCAAAAGAAGATTTTTTACAATTTGAGGAGATTCTTGGGAAGAAATTGCCAAAAAGCTATGATGGATTTTTATCTCAAGTACAACGGTGGTCAGCCCCAAGTAAGGGGTGTCCACGATGACCATCATCTCTTTCCTTTCAATTCCTTTAATTCACTTGAGGAGATGAGCAAGTCTCTTACATGGTTTGACGATGAGGCTGTGCCTGCAGGATTTAAGGCTACAGACCTTCTCCATTTTCGCCTATGATCCTGGATCTGGCAACTATGCTCTTTCTCTAAGGGAAGAGGATTATGGCAAGGTGTATTTCTATGTTTTAGAAGAAAAAGCTGAGATTTACGGTCAATGGGCTTCTTTTGAGAAATTTTTGAACTCTTTTGTTGAAGAGTGAGATTAAAAAGGAGACGGGATGCGAAAACACCAAGAACTTTCACTAGAGCAGATAATTGAGCAGGTGCGCGTAGATCAATTAGTATCAGATAATTTTTGTCTCTATGGCAAGGAGGATGGAGAACTGAAACTGGATTGCCTTTATTGGGTATCAGATTATCCGGATGTAGTGGAAGACTCTGATGTCTACCCAGCTGATGCATCGGAGCAAGATCTCCAGCTAGTCTACTATGGAGAGCAGTTGATTGATGTCCTTGCAGTCGCACTTGAGGAAAAACCAGATGCAAGTCTCCAAGACTTGGTCGAAGCTTTGAATTATTATAATCAGCATGATAGTTTTATGCCTTTTGATTCTGATTAGCTCTCCTAGATTTATGAAGTTCCGTTACCAATAAACGTTTTCATAAGGAGTGAGATTGCACATGAGATAAATCCAGATGTGAAGATCTGGCTGGAATTCTTAAATGAGACGTAAGAGGAATGACCAAGGAGAGAAAAATGACAGTAGTTACTGTATTAAAAAAGATCATTAAACTCTATGAGGAAACAACATTTATTCCCAAATCTGTGAATTTTTCAAATGAAAAGTTAAGGATCCAGTCTTCAAATTTGACAGGAGAATTACTTGATTATTATCAACACATAGTGTTCAAAGAGGATTTATTTTTTGCTAATCAAAATTTTAATATCATTTTGTTGACATTCGACTCTCGTGCAAGGACAGTCGAATCGTGGGCCTTACAAGATGTTCTTCAATTTAGTGAAGGGCAATACCAGATATTTGCTACTACAGATACAGACGATATTCTTTTCTGCGATATGAAAGATGAAAAATCCCCTGTTTACGCGGGCAGTCCTGGAGATCCTAACTTCTATAAACTCAGCGCAAGTTTGACGGAGTTTTTGAGTTCTATTTCGCTTTTTCAAATTTTTGGAACCAAAGAGAAGATGTCCCACAGGAGGAATTTATTGCTGGGACAGGTGACTTGATAGAGCGCTACCTTTCCCAGGATGTCCAAGTGACAGCGAAAGAATATCTATTTCGGTAAAATTAATCTGAGAAAAAGCCTTTCTAAATAACAAAAAGTGAACTGGATAGGAGAAAAGAAATGAATGTTAAAGAACTAATCGAAGAGGTTGAAAATGATCTTGAGTTAGAATCGTATTTAAACCAGGTTCCCAAAAAGAATAAGAAGACCCAAGTTAGTTATCTCGAATCACTGAATCATCTGGCCTATTTACTTTACCTGGATGGTCAAGAGGAAATGGCTAAGGAATTATTAGATCGTATCATACAAGTTCCATTTGAAGGGAATTATAACACTTGGACCTTTGTTGATAGCTCTCTAGTTTTATTGGCCTATCTGGAAAGAGAAAAAGAAAATCAGGTACTCGTCTATAAAAAACTCCTTTTATCTCCATTAGAACAAGGGGAGGAATCAACTCAAAAAATAAGAAGGAGAGTTCATCAGAGATTTTTGAATGGTGATAGCTTGGAGCAAAAGCTTGCAAAAATCGAGCAGGCTCCAAGCCCTGAATCGGAAATGGAACGCCGTTTGCTATACCTGACAGATTTATTGAAGATTCACCTTTTTATTGATGAGTCAACTTGTGAAGAGACAGATATCCAAGCAAAAATCGAAGAGAATATGGAGATACTAAAGAAGTATATCAAGGAGCATGAAATCTATAGCCTCTTTCCTTTTAAGGGATAAGGTAAGTTATTGATCTTGGACTTTTAGAAAAGAGTAGAATATGGAAATCAAAAAACACTTTGGTGTCTATGGCGTTTGCTATGAGAATGGGAAATTGCTTTGCATTGAGAAAACGAGAGGGCCTTATCAGCATCGTTTTGATTTACCTGGTGGTAGTCAGGAAATAGGTGAGGGGTTGACAGAAACCCTCAAGAGAGAAGTTCTGGAAGAGACAGGATATACACTTATCAGTTATTCAAATCCTAGGATTTATGATGTGCTGGTTCAAGAAGAAGGGCAAGACTTCGCAGTACATCATATCATGGCCTTTTATGATATAGTACTTGATTTAGAAGGCTCTCAAAAATCCCTTCCTCATGAAGTTCTTGATGGAAGTAACGATTCAGCAAATGCAATTTGGCTTCCTCTTGAGCAGATTACCGAAGAAAATGCCTCACCCTTAGTATTAAAGGTGAAGGCAGAGTTACGAGGATTTCCTGAATTAGAACTGACAAGATATAGAAATTGGAAGGTAAAGATGGGGGATAATGGAACTATTTAAAACATGGAAGAAAAATATGGTTCTCTATGGTCTTAAATCTCAAATTGGAACTGTATACCGAAACAGTGATGGGACAACAAGTTTTTATGATATTGGGAATTTTCTATACCTAGCAGGGGAGTTGAATTCCAGATTTTGGGAAGATTTTGTTAGGAAATATGGTTTAGATTATAAGATTATTATTTCAGAAAATACCAATTGGCAAGATTTTCTGCATCAGAAAGTGGAGCTAATTTCTTTTACTCGCTATTCTTTTAAGGATAAGGCAAATTTTCAAGTTGAATTTCTAAATGATCTAGTTAGTCATTTAGAGGAAGGTTACAATATTGTGTCTATTGATAATCATATTTATAACTGCTTTTTTGAGGAAGAATGGTCACAAGATTTAAAGGGAGATTTTGAGTCCTATCAGGATTTTTCTTTAAAAGGTGGATTTGGCTTTGTGGTTCTTAAAAATAAAGAACTGATTGCTGGGATTTCCTCAGGGTTAGTTTACCGTGGAGCAGTTGAAGTGGAAGTTGCAACTAGACCAAACGAACAAGGAAATGGCTTTGCTAAAAAGCTTGGTGCTGCAATGATTCTAGAGAGTTTAAATAGAGATATGTTTCCTCTTTGGGATGCTCATAACGAGGCTTCCAAAAAAGTAGCAGAATTTTTAGGATATGAGTTAGTTGAACCTTATGAAGCTTTTGAACTAGATGAAAGCGTCATATAATGATATCTGATATTGTATCTCTTAAGACGAGGTGAATGGACATGCAAAATCAACTAGCTCTTAGTGGCGAAAGAATTGTTGAAAAAGTTTACCAACAACTATTTCATCATGTTGGCATGATTCGTGGGGAATATTTGGTGAGGGAAATCAGTCAAAACATCCTGTTACCAAGTTGTCAGCAATTTGTAAAAGATTATCTAGACACTATTTGCCGTTTATACTCAGATGAAGAAGTCTGGTATCGCTTTTCAGAGTTAACAAATGCAGAAGCAAATAGTCTAGACAGGGACTAAAAGAGTATTTTTGATGAACGCCACCCCTTATTTGGATACAGAGGTACCAGGCGTTTGTTGGCGTGTCCAGATGAATTTCAGGCTGAGGCACATGTCGTTACAGAAGTTTTTCAAACCAATCCCAATCTGTCTGTTATTTTTCCTTTTGTCAATGATGCTGAACAGTTAAAACAAGCTATTAGAGTATTGCGTCAGCATGGTTTTACTGGGAAAGTCGGCACGATGATTGAATTACCGTCAGCTTATTTTGACTTAGACAGGATACTGGAAACTGGTATTTCAAAGATTGTAGTAGGAATGAATGATTTGACTTCTTTTGTTTTTGCGACTGTGAGAAATAGTCAATGGCATGATATGGAAAGTCCCATTATGTTAGAAATGCTGAGACAGATGCAGGATAAAGCAAGGATGAAAAAGATAGATTTTGCTGTAGCAGGTTATCTGAATATTTCCTTCATACAAAAAATGAATCAGATGGGGATAAAGTGCATTATCCACTATAGTTCTATTCCAGAGATTTTTGATTTAGAGATTGACCATCCAGATCATCTCAAACGTGTAAAAGAAGAAAGTAAAAAAATACAAGGAGCAACCTATGACACCTCAAGAAATGTGGAATGCCTATAAGCGAATCAACCCCTTTATCGGTGATGAGATAGACGTCTGGGCTTTTGGAGTGGAAGCTGATCTCTTGGCAGACTTGGTTTTAAAAGGTGAAAAGACGGCAACCGCCTCAGCTTATGACCTTTACGCACTAGAGGACGAACCCCTTCCCCAAGAAGGGACCTTTGATGTTATTTTAGACAGTAAGGATCAAGCTATCTGCATTATTGAAATTACAAAGGTTTCCGTTCAGCCTTTCCATCAGGTTTCAGCCGACCATGCCTACAAGGAAGGTGAGGGAGACAAATCTTTAGCCTATTGGCGTCAGGTTCATGAAGACTTTTTCAAAGACTGGTTAGGAGAAGCAGGTCTGACTTTTACACCTGACAGCAAGGTTGTTTTGGAAGAATTTCGCAAGGTCTACCCTCTGTAGACTACTAGAAGGAAGAAAGTTTTGGAAATCACTGTCCAAAGCTTTTTTCTGACTTAAAATATGATAAAATAGGTATGTTTGAACTAGAGCATTCGCTCAGAAATTTAGAATAGGAGAATATAATGCAAGCAGTAGAACATTATATCGAAAAACTTGTTCCTGAACATTATGATTTATTTTTAGACTTGAGTCGTGAGACCAAGACTTTTTCAGGAAAAGTAACTATTACTGGTCAAGCTAAAAGTGACCGTATTTCCCTTCACCAAAAAGACTTGGAAATTGCTTCAGTTGAAGTAGCAGGTCAAGCTCGTCCATTTACAGTTGATAACGAAAACGAAGCCCTTCATATCGAACTTGTAGAAGCAGGTTCAGTTGAATTGGTTATTGCTTTTTCAGGTAAAATCACAGACAACATGACAGGAATCTATCCATCATACTACACAGTTGATGGTGTCAAGAAAGAAGTTTTGTCTACTCAGTTTGAAAGCCACTTTGCCCGTGAAGCCTTCCCATGTGTGGATGAGCCAGAAGCTAAAGCAACCTTTGACCTAGCTCTTCGCTTTGACCAAGCAGAAGGTGAATTAGCCTTGTCTAACATGCCAGAGATTGACGTTGAAAACCGCAAGGAAACTGGTATCTGGAAATTTGAGACAACTCCACGTATGTCTTCTTACTTGTTAGCCTTCGTAGCTGGTGATTTACAAGGTGTAACTGCTAAGACAAAAAATGGTACTTTGGTAGGTGTATACTCAACCAAAGGCACATCCACTTTCAAACCTTGATTTCTCACTAGACATCGCTGTTCGTTCAATCGAGTTTTACGAAGATTACTACGGAGTCAAGTACCCAATTCCCTCAATCTCTCCACATCGCCCTTCCTGACTTCTCAGCGGGTGCTATGGAAAACTGGGGTCTTGTGACTTATCGTGAAGTTTACTTGATTGTGGATGAAAACTCAACCTTTGCTAGCCGTCAACAAGTTGCTCTAGTCATTGCCCATGAGCTTGCTCACCAATGGTTTGGTAACCTTGTAACTATGAAGTGGTGGGATGACCTCTGGCTCAATGAAAGCTTCGCGAACATGATGGAATACGTCTGTGTGGATGCCATCGAGCCAAGTTGGAATATCTTTGAAGACTTCCAAACAGGTGGTGTCCCAGCGGCACTTAAACGCGATGCGACTGATGGCGTTCAATCTGTTCACGTTGAAGTCAAACACCCAGATGAAATCAATACGCTCTTTGATGGAGCTATCGTCTATGCCAAAGGAAGTCGCCTCATGCACATGCTTCGTCGTTGGTTAGGGGATGCTGATTTTGCCAAAGGTTTGCATGCTTACTTTGAAAAACACCAATACGGAAATACCATTGGTCGTGACCTTTGGAATGCTCTCGGACAAGCATCTGGTCGTGATGTAGCAGCCTTCATGGATTCTTGGTTGGAGCAACCTGGTTATCCAGTCCTTACTGCCACAGTTGAAAATGATGTATTGAAGATTTCGCAAAAACAATTCTTCATCGGTGAGCATGAAGACAAGAATCGTCTCTGGGTAGTGCCACTTAACAGCAACTGGAAAGGACTACCAGATACTCTCGAAACTGAAAGTATCGAAATTCCTGGCTATGCAGCACTTCTTGCTGAAAACAAGACAGCCCTTCGTCTTAACACTGAAAATACAGCCCACTACATTACAGACTATCAAGGGCAGACTTGCTTGATGCTGTTCTTTCAGACCTAGTAGAACTTGATAACACAAGTAAACTTCAAATCGTTCAAGAACGTCGTTTGCTAGCTGAAGCAGGGGTCACATTTCATACGCAGACTTGCTTCCAGTAGTGGATCAATTGGCACAAGAAGAATCTTACCTAGTTGTTTCAGCAGTTTCTCAAGTTATTGGAGCCCTTGATCGCTTTATCGATGAAGGAACAGAGGCAGAAAAAGCCTTTAAAGCCCTTATTGCTAAACTGGCTCGTTACAACTATGACCGTCTTGGCTTTGAAGCTAAAGAGGGTGAATCTGATGAAGATGAATTGGTTCGTCAATTGACAATTTCCATGATGATTCGTTCAAATGACGAAGAAGCCAGTCAGAGTTGCTAGCCAAATTTTTGCAGCCCACAAGGATAATCTTTCAGGACTTCCAGCAGCTATTCGTTCACAAGTTCTCATCAATGAAATGAAACACCATGAGACTAAGGAATTGGTCGCAACTTATCTCGATCTTTATACTCATGCCACAGATGCCGCTTTTAAACGCCAATTAGCAGCTGCGCTTGCTATGCGACAGATGCAGAGAACATCCAAACACTGCTTGCAACTTGGAAGGACAAATTTGTCGTGAAACCACAGGGACCTTTGTCAGCATGGTATCTCAGTTCCTCGGACATCAAGCAACTCAAGAAACTGCATGGGTGTGGGCGCGTGAAAACTGGGATTGGATTAAGGCAGCTCTTGGTGGTGATATGAGCTTTTGACAGCTTTTGTCATCTTCCCATGCACCATCTTTAAGACAGAGCAACGCTTGGCAGAATACAAAGCCTTCTATGAGACCACAACTTTCTGACCTTGCTCTTAGCCGTAATATCCGTATGGGAATTAAGGATATCGCAGCTCGCGTTGAATTGATTAAGCGTGAAAAAGCAGCAGTTGAAGCAGTTGTTGCTCAATATGGAAATGCTTAAAAAATTCAAAGGTTATAAAAAGCTATAAAAAAACTCAACTTTCTCTTGAAAAACAAGGGAAGTTGAGTTTTTTAAGATATTTTTGCTATAATAGGTATAATAAGGAGGAATTTTTTTGATGATCAAAGATTCTATTAGTGGAAGATGACCTAGGCCTGTCAAATTCAGTCTTTTGATTTTCTGGATGATTTTGCGGATGTCATGCAGGTTTTTTTGATGGTGAAGAAGGTCTTTATGAGGCTGAAAGTGGTGTTTATGATTTGATTCTATTGGACTTGATGTTGCCTGAAAAATGGGATTCCAAGTCTTTAAAAGAATTGCGTGAAAAAGGCATTTCGACTCCTGTTCTGATCATGACAGCCAAGGAAAAGTCTCGATGATAAGGGACATGGATTTTGAGCTTGGGGCAGATGATTATCTAACAAAACCATTTCTATCTAGAAAGAACTCAAGATGCGTATCCAGGCCTTGCTTAAACGTTCTGGTAAGTTCAATGAAAATACCCTTTTCCTATGGTGATTTGACTGTCAATCTCTCTACTAATGAGGTTAAAGTCAATGAGACTGCTGTTGAATTATTAGGTAAAGAATTTGATCTCTTGGTTTATTTCCTCCAAAAATCAAAATGTAATCTTACCCAAAACACAGATTTTTGACCGTTTGTGGGGATTTGATAGTGACACCCACTATCTCTGTCGTGAAGGTTTACGTATCAAAAGTTCGTAAGAAATTAAAGGGATCAGTCTTTTGCTGAAAACCTCCAAACCTTGCGTAGTGTTGGGTATATTTTTAAAACATGTTTAATAAATTTAAAAAGAATTGGTATGCAGAGGATTTTAGTTACTTTTATCCGTAACTTTGGAGTATTTACTCTGATTTTCTCTGCTATGACCTTGATTATCTTGCAGGTTATGCACTCCAGTCTCTACACCTCAGTGGATGAGAAGCTTCTGTCTCTCAGTGGCAATCCTCAAGATGTCATCCAGTTGGCTGTCAATCGTAGCAACAGATGACGTCAAAAGATCTCAATAGTGCAATCGGTTCCTCCATCAACGGATAAAAACTAACGGTCAGTTCAATACAGAAGTGATTTTTATTGGACTCTAATTTAAATCAACTAGTAGCTGGGAATCGCTTTTTAGGTCTTGATAGGGTTACATTTAATAAAAAGGATTTGAATCACATTAGACAGCTTCATGTTCAGAATAGCTATGGGCAGGATGAGATTTATCGAGTGATTCTGACTGAGATGAATATTGAATCTGTCTCGACCAATATTAAGTATGCAGCTGTTTTAATTAATACCAGTCAGCTAGAGCAAATCAGTCAAAATCATGAGCAGTTAATCGTAGTAGTCATGGCCAGCTTCTGGATTTTATCACTCATAGCTAGTCTTTATCTTGCTCGCGTTAGTGTCAAACCCTTGCTTGAAAGTATGCAGAAGCAACAGAGTTTTGTCGAAAATGCCAGTCATGAGCTACGTACTCCATTGGCTGTTCTCCAAAATCGTCTAGAAACTCTTTTTCGAAAAGCCGGAAGCTACTATTATGGAATCTAGCGAGAGTATTGCTTCTAGTTTAGAAGAAGTTCGAAACATGCGCTTTTTAACAACCAATCTCCTAAATTTAGCCCGTCGTGATGATGGTATCAATCCTGAACTAGGAGAGGTACAGCCAGACTTCTTTAACACAACCTTTACCAACTATGAGATGATCGCATCTGAAAATAACTGCGTTTTTCATTTTGAAAATCGTATTCATCGGACCATCATAACAGACAAGCTTCTTCTTAAGCAACTGATGACTATCTTGTTTGACAATGCTGTCAAGTATACTGAAGAAGAAGGAGTTATTCATTTTGTAATCGCTGCGACAGAGCGTAATCTCTATTTGTCAGTGGCTGATGATGGAATTGGTATTTCTGCAGCAGATAAAAAGAAAATTTTTGATCGCTTTTATCGAGTTGATAAAGCTCGTACTCGCCAAAAAGGTGGTTTTGGGTTAGGCTTATCCTTAGCAAAACAGATTGTCGATGCTCTTAAAGGAACCATCAGTGTTAAGGATAACAAACCACATGGTACGATTTTTGAAGTAAAAATCGCCATTCAAACACCATCAAGCGTAAAAATAAATAAAAAGATAGTTCGAGGACTGTTCAGTTAAGGTCTAAAGAAATCAAATGTAATTAAAAATGCTTTAAGAGGAAAAGGTTAGTGGTAGAATCGTCTACTGATTAACCTCTTTCAAACTTATAAATTGGGAACTTCAATATGGTATTTTGAAAGAAAACTTGTAATTATGATAAAATAAGATGGATAGTTTATGAGATGCACCCCAAATTTTGAGGTTATACATGATAATTACGTGCGATGAATGTACAAATTTTTGGTAATAGATTCATGATTTAAACAAATAATCTGTTATCGATATCAGCGAGATGCTATAAATAATAGCAAAGGAGCAAATATAAAAATAGGTACCAATTCTAACAAAGAAAGAAATGACAGAAGAAGACATAAAAATTTCATTATATTAGCCCTACTATTGTCTCTAAATGGGATAAGATAAAAAATTACCATGGAGACAAAAATAACAGATGGTAAAATTAATCTTCGTAGAATTTAATTTCTAGAGAACAACCAAAAGCAGATTGTATACTGTATCTCGATCAATACTAATTGCTATGTAGAAGCAAAAGACAATAAAGCATAGTATGTCGTTCGACTTACAACAAGCCATGACCTATGCTGAAATGCTTGATATTCCTTTTTGCATATAGTTCCAATGGAGATAGTTTTTGAGCATGATTTTAACTGGAAAGAACGAGAACTTTCTTTGGATGAGTTTTCTACTGAAGAGCTCATAAATAGATATAAGGCGGAATCGAGATAATGGAAGGGTTAAGTTCACAAGAAGAAAAATCATTGAGTCAGCCTTGCTTCTCAAGTATGAACTCTTACCCTCCTAGATAGTATCAAAGGTTTACAGTGAGAACCGTTGAGCAAAGTGCATCAGGAAAAAGATGAGTTATTGCTTGTGATGGCGACTGGAACAGGAAAAACCTATACTGCATTTCAAATCGTCTACAGACTGCTTCAAAGTGGGATGAAAGAAAAATCTTATATTTGGCGGATAGAAATATCTTGGTCGATCAGTCTATTCAACAAGATTTTCTCCTCTTGAAAAAGTCATTCATAAAATTAACGTAGCCGAGGATGACCTAGACGATTACTTCTCATCAGGGTCTATTTTTCTACTATGCCAACGTTAGTTTGGAGGGACGATAAGGAGCATTTTCTGAGCTTTTAGACCAGATTTCTTTGACCTCATTATATGATGAGTGTCATCGCGGTTCTGCTGGAAGAGTCTAGATGGAAAAATTTTAGAATACTTTTCTTCTACTACCTGAATAGGGAATGACAGCAACACCAAAAGAAGCCAAATATGTTTCGAATATCAATTGTTTTGGCGATCCGATTTATACCTACTCTCTTAAAAAGGTTGAGGATGAGCTTTGCCCATTTGAGAGTAATCAATAGTATAACTGATATTGGTGATGGTTGGGAGACCAGTCAAAGGACAAAAGATAAAGTGGAAACCTCATTGAGATGAGACTATATAACAATACAGACTATGATTACAACATCATCATAGAAGATAGAACCAATCAAGTAGCTGGTGATATCTACAAAAATATCTAAGGCGACAGACCGTATGCTACAGTTGTTTTGCCAACGAAAAGCTGCTGAAAAGGATGAAAGTTGCCACTTGTTATTGCCATAATGCTGATATGGTGAAAAGCTCAGACTACTGTGTTTCGTATTACAGGCAGTGATGATTATGGGAAAAAGTAAGCTAGATTACTTTATATCGTGTCTACAAAATATCCAGTTATTGCCACAACATCTAAACTTCTTTCACAGGTGCAGACTGTAAGATGACAAGCTAGTTGTTTTAGATGAAATGATTGGATCGATGACAGTTTAAGCAAATTATTGGTCGTGGTACAGACTTCGTGAAAAGAGAAAGACTCAACTTTGTATGATGGACTTTTTGAAATGTTTCAGATTTTTGCATGATCCAGACTGGGATGGTCCAATTGAAATTGACGATGACTTTGACCCAAAAAGCAATCCTAAAGGTGTGTAAAACAAAGAAAGGTGGAGATGGTACACCACCGAGATCCTCCTGCAATAAAACCAATTGTTGATAGAAATGGTTGCAAAGTTGATCATTCATAAAACAGTCTCTGTCTATGATACAAATGGTAGAGATTTACTGAGACAGGAAAAGATATTGTCGATTATACCAAAGAAAATATTAGGGAGTGAATACGCGACATTTAGATGCCTTTATTCGTGAATGGAGAAAAGACCCCAAAAAGACAAGATAAAAGTATACTTCTGGGCGTGGGTTGACATCGAGACAGCTCAAAAAGAACAGGCTATGGAAGAAGTCGATGTAGTTTTTGATTTTATCTGCCATATTGCCTTTAATCAAAAACCACTGACTAGAAAAGAAAGCAGGCAGAAAATGTAAAGAAACAAGTTTCTTTGGTCGCTATAATGGAGTTGCTAAAGAGTGTTAAAACGCACTGCTTGATAAGTATATGAATAAAGGAATTACAGAGATTACGACTACGGAGTTTTGAGATTAGATCCTTTTATGAAATTGGGTAAACCATCTAAAATTGCTAGTTACTTTTGAGGGAAAAAGAGGCTATAAAACATGCTGTAGAACTACAAAATGCGATTTATAACTAGGGAAGGATTTAATAATGAGTAATCTATCAGGGTTTATAAAACGATTACGAGATATTATGCGGAACGATGCAGGTATCAATGGAGATGCCCAAAGAGTGAGCAAATCACATGGATGCTCTTTCTAAAAGTATACGACATAAAGAAAGTGACTGGGAAATGAACGAGGACGATTACACCTCCATCATTCCCAATGAATACCGATGGATTAACTGGGCTACTATGTGATAAAACTGGACTTGCTCTAACGGGAGATGATTTATTGAATTTTTGTCAATAACACGCTCTTTCCAACACTAAAAACTTAGCAGTCACTCGTGAGACACCAATCAAAAAGCGATTGTTCAGACAGTTTTTCAAGACGCCAATAACTACATGAAAGACGGAGTCCTTACTGAGACAAAGTTATCAATGTTATTGATGAAATTGACTTTGGAGATTATCATGAAAGCCATGCCTTTGGAGAAATCTATGAGACTGTCCTAAAAGAGACTACAAAGTGCAGGGATCTGAGTGGTGAGTTCTATACCTCGTGCAGTAACGGACTTTGTGGCTAGATGATGAGGCAAAGATCGGGTGAAACCATGGCGGACTTGGCTTGTGGTACAGGTGGATTTATCACGAGCTGGCTCAAGAGCTTCATCAAAGGTAGAGACAGTTGCTGATGAGGAAGCTATTCTTCTTCAATCTATGGAATTGAAAAGACAATTTCCATATATGCTGGCGGTTACCAATATGCTCCTTCATGATTTGGATGTTCACGCAAATCTATCATGACAATACGCTACTGAGAGATGTACTCGACTATACAGATGATGACAAATTTGATGTTATCCTGATGAACCCTCCTTATGGTGGTTCGAGAAAGCGGATGTCAAAAGTCATTTTCCGTCAGATTTAGCAAGCTCTGAAACAGCAGACCTTTTTCATGTCCGGTTATCATGTATCGTCTAAAAAGAAAAAGGACGAGCAGCTGTCATCCTGCCAGATGGATTTTTATTTGGTACTGATAATGCCAAGCTCAATATCAAAAAGAAACTGTTAAATGAGTTTAATCTACATACCATTATCCGATTTTGCCGTCAGTGTCTGAGTCCCTACACTTCGATTACGACTAATATTCTTTTCTTTGATAAAGATAGGGACCTACAAAGGAGACTTGGTTTATCAACTAGATAAACCAGAGGCTACAAGAACTTCTCGAAAACAAAACCTGTGAGTTAGAGCACTTCCAGACCAGTCATCTCTTGGTGGCATCAACGACAAGAAATCGTAGAGACGGTTTTGATGAAAGGCTGAGAGTTTGCAGAGGAAGAGCTGAGAGGAAAAGTACGGCTACAATCTCGATCTAGTGGCTACCCACATGAAGAAGAAAGTCATCCTAGCACCACATAGTCTGATCCACCCTAACTACCAGAGAGAGAGCTGGCCTCAATGCGAAATTGACCGAGGTCCTAGAAGAGATAGAAAAACTGTTGGGAGGTAGATTCAATGACCCCCAACAGGGTTAAAAAAGTGCGATCCTGCAGCAGGCTGTCAAGGAAAAGCTAGTCGAGCAAAGAGGCAGAGAGAAGGCACAGGCGAGGAACTTTATAAAGTCATCCAAAACGAAAAGCAAAAGCTGATCCAAGAAGGCAAGCTCAAGAAACAAAAGCCCTTCCTGAAATCACAGAAGAGAGATCCCTTTGAGATACCTGAGACTTGGAAGTGGGTGAGTGTAGGGCTAATCAGTAATATTATAAACGGTGACAGGGAAAAATTATCCTTCAAAGTCTAAGTTAACGACTAAAGGAGTCCCATTCATTAGTGCTGTGAATTTAGATGGAACTACAGTTATAGAAAATGAAAATTTACTATGTTTAACAAATGAACAATATGATAAGTTGGGTAGTGGGAAATTAGAACAAGGGGATATAGTTCTGTGCATAAGAGGTTCAATTGGAAAACATGGTAGATATCCATTTTAAGAAAGGTGCAATTGCTTCATCATTGAGTTATTTTAAGACCATATTTAATAGATGAAAAACTTATTAACTATCTAATGAAGTATCTAGATTCATCTCTCTTTTTCGGAAATTAAAAATATGATAATGGAACAGCTCAACAAATTTATCTGCAAAAATTTGGAAATTTCTCATCCCCTCCCTCCTCTCCTTGGAGCAGAAGCGGATTGTTGAGAAAATCGAAGAGCTTTTGCCCCTGGTTGAAAGATATGAGACGGCCTGAGGCTAGACTGGAAGAACTAAACAAAAAGTTCCCTCTTGATATGCAAAAAGCCATGCTTAGACAAGCCATCCAAGGAAAACTAGTCGAGCAAAATAGCAGAAGAAGGTACAGGCGAGAGCTTTATAAAGTCATCAAGACGAAAAGCGAAAGCTGATCCAAGAAGAGCAAACTCAAGAAACAAAAAGCCCTCCCTGAAATCACAGCAGACGAAATCCCTTTGAGATACCAGAGACTTGGAAGTGGGTGAGAGCAGGTGATGTTTTATATATAACTATGGGACAATCACCTAAAAGCAGAAAATATTAATAATAGTAAATTGGGGTATGAATTTCATCAAGGAAATCAAACTTTAGTGAAATGTTTTTAAATAAGTCTGAAGTCTATACGACTGCAGATAATAAGGTAATTGAAGCTCCTGCCATAGTAATGTCAGTTAGAGGCACCGTTGGAGATGTTAATTTACTAAAGAATAAAAATTTATATAGGTCGAGGTTTGGCATCGTTTCAAATATATACTGAATGTAATTTGTATTATATATATTATTATTTTCTAACAATTAAAAAGTCATTAGAACGAGTTTCTACAGGTTCAACTTTTAAAAGCTATAAATTCTGATATTGTAAATAAAATTATCATCCCCCTCCCCTCTCGCGAACAAGAGCGGATTGTCGAGAAAATCGAAGAACTTTTGCCCCTTGGTTGAAAAACTAAAAATAACTCTGACCAAGACATCCAACTAAGCTGGGTGTCTTTTTGTAAAATGATTTCTCCTATCTATCGGATAAAAAAGAAATTGTTTTTCATCAATGTTTTTAAAGTCGATCATTTTCTCAAGATTAGAAGTAGAAGGAGCGCTCTCTATGTCTAAAAGAATTTTTATGGATATGTCAAATTTCTGTAAAACTAAACAACTTTTTGAAGTAAAAATCGCCATCCAAAACACCATCAAGCGTAAAAATAAATAAAAAAGCTGTGACTTAGAAAGCGGTGAGACCAAGTATCCTTTTCTAGTCGCAACCTTTTAGCTATCCTATAAAAATAGGTCAGGACAAAATCCCGACCTTTTGAATCTAATATAATTTCTTCTTAATTATCGAACGTTGAATGTTTGATGCTGCTAAACTCAAGGCAATTGCTAGGCTAAAAGCCAGAACTGTATTGAACTTGAGGGCTAAAAAGATAAAAACTAAACAAGGCTAAAAAGACGCAAAAACAAGCAATGTTTACAAAGAAAAGAACTTCCTTCAAACTAGCAACGGAAGTGGTTTCTGGAACATAGTCTTGGTATAGCGTTGTTTGAGTTTCCTCTTCTTCAAACTCATACGATTGATATTTTCTTACGGGCATGATTCTCTCCTTAACAGTACTCTTTCATTTTACCATTTTTCAAGAAAAAAATTATTACAGTAAGGTTACAAAAAGAATAAAGTCTGTTTTTCAAATGATAAAACAAATTTTCTTGACACTCTTACCTAAAAGATGATAGGATGGGTAAACCTCAAAACATCTTAGCTGTTCAAGTTTTTGTAATGAGGAAGCGAAATAAATATAAGTAGCAATTGCTGGTTGTTTCCGTAGATTTAGAACCACTTTGTAGGATGAATGAAAAGATTTGCATGAAAGACAGATTTTTCTGTCTTTTATTTTTGATGCTGAGTGAGCTTTTTCCACTCTTAGAAAAATTAAAGGAGATTTGCAGTGTATCTTGCAATCAAGGAAATTTTAAAAAATAAACTTCGTTATAGTTTGATTTTAACGACGATCTTTCTTATAGCGTTTATGGTCTTTTTTATGACAAGTTTAGCTCTGGGGACTTGTTAGAAATAATAGAGCAGCCGTGGATAATTGGCAAGCGACAGGAATTGTTTTATCAGATTATGCAAATGATAATCTGACAGCTTCCTTTATTCCAGAAAAGAATTATAAGGATCAGGTTTCCGAAGATGCAGCACCTTTGGGGTATATGTTTGCGGTGACCAATCTCGTCAATGATAGTGAGAAGGTAAACATCTCTATTTTTGCACAGGATTGGGATAGTTTTATCTCTCCTTCCTTGATTGAGGGCCATTACCCAGAAAGTGACAATGAAGTTGTCGTGGATCAGTCTTTGAAAACTATGGAATTAAACTAGGCGATGTCATTCAACTGAATAGAGTGAAAATTCTTATACAATCGTTGGACTTACGAAAGGGAATAAATTTTTTACAGAACCTGTAGTATTTACAAATTTGACTAGCTATTTGGACTTTTGCAAGGTAGTCTGAATGCAGGTCGCTCGATTTCTGCTTTGGTCTTAAAAAATGATGTTCAGCTATCTGCAGATGGGTTTAAGTCAATTAACCATTCAAAAACATGATTGCCCATATTCCGGGCTACACACCTCAAAGTAAACGTATTTTCAGGCATGATTTTAGCGATGATTATCATATCAGGTCTTATTATTGGTATTTTTATTTATATTATTACCATTCAAAAAAACTAGGCCTCTATGGGATTATGAGAGCCCAAAGGAATTCAGGTTAAAACTATTGTTTGGTCGCTTTTTGTCAAATTATATTGCTGGCAGGTTTTGGGATCGGTCTAGCCTTATTAGCAATTGTAGCTGTCATCCTTGTTTCTACCTGCAACCTTCGTTTTTCTATCCAAGTTGGTTAGCATATTTAGGATTGAGTTTGGGAATTTGTTTGATGGCATTACTTGGAGGGTGATTTCTCTCCCTCGTTTGCTCAAAGTTGATCCAATAACAGCTATTGCAGAATGATAAGGAGACCTACATGACACCATTGATAGAAATGAAGCAAGTGACGAAAAGTTACGGAGAAGGAAATATGAAAGTCGTTGCTCTACACGAGACGAACTTTCAACTAAATGCTAGGTGAATTTGTTGCCATAGTTGGTCCTTCTGGATCTGGTAAAACAACCTTTTTGACCACCTTAGGGCAGTTGCAGGAACCTTCAGGTGGGAAGATTTTAGTAAAGGGAACAGAAACGGGTAATTTGACTGAAAAAGAAAACAGATCTTCGGTTTAAGGAATTTGGTTTTTATATTTACAGGCTTCAAATCTGATTCCTTTTTAACCGTTAAGGAACAATTAGACCTAATTGATCGACTAGATAAAAGACAAATCTTCGAAAAAGTGACCGTCAAGAGTTATTTGATTTGTTGGACCTGAACAAAGTTCAAAATCATTATCAAAGGCCTTATCTGGGGAGAACGTCAACGAGCAGCGATTGCCAGAGCACTCTATAACAATCCCAGCATCGTACTTGCTGACGAACCAACAGCTAGTCTTGATACCAAAGAGCCTACCAAGTGACGGATATGCTGGCATCATTGCCCATGAGCAGGGAAGAGGGTGGTGATGATTACTCATGACACCAGACTTCTCGATAAGGTCGATCGTGTCTTTATCATGAATGATGGTCACCTTGTTGAAGAAATACAAGCATAAAAAGAATATAAAGTGAACTCTAGTAAAGGTAGTTCACTTTTCTGTTTCTAAAGTGAAGGGATAAAACTAATACTCAATGAAAATCAAAGAGCAAACTAGGAAGCTAGCTGTAGGTTGCTCAAAACAGTGTTTTGAGGTTGTGAATAGAACTGACGAAGTCAGTAACCATACTTACGGCAAGGTGAAGCTGACGTGGTTTGAATTTGATTTTCGAAGAGTATAACTTTTCTTAAAAAATAGATTGCCCATAGCTGATTTTTTTCAGAAATGTGGTATAATTTTTTTCTTATGGAAAAAGATTATTATTACAGCAACTGCTGAAAGCATTGAACAAGTAAAAAGAATTACTAGAGGCGGGAGTTGACCGCATCTATGTTGGTGAGAAAGATTTTGGGCTTCGCCTACCAAAGACTTTTTCTTATGATGAACTGAGAACCATCGCTGGTCTGGTTCATGATGCAGGTAAGGAATTGATCGTAGCGGTCAATGCTCTTATGCATCAGGATATGATGGATCGTATCAAACCCTTTCTTGATTTCTTGGAAGAAATTAAAACAGACTACATTACTGTTGGGGATGCGGGTGTCTTTTATGTTGTCAATCGCGATGGTTATTCTTTTAAAACCATCTATGATGCCTCAACGATGGTAACTAGCAGCCGTCAGATCAATTTCTGGGGACAAAAAGCAGGAGCGTCAGAAGCAGTTTTGGCGCGTGAAATCCCATCTGCAGAACTTTTTCAAAAATGCCTGAAATTTTTAGAAATTCCTGCTGAGGTCTTGGTATACGGTGCTAGTGTTATCCACCACTCTAAGCGTCCACTCTTGCAGAATTACTATAATTTTACTCAGATTGATGATGAAAAAACACGTCAACGCGACCTCTTCTTAGCAGAGCCTAGTGATCCAGATAGCCATTACTCCATTTTTGAAGACAATCATGGAACTCACATTTTTTTGCCAATAACGACCTTGATTTGATGACCAAATTGCCAGAGTTGGTAGAGCATGGTTTCACTCATTGGAAACTAGAGGGACTTTATACTCCAGGGCAAGATTTTTGTTGAGATTGCAAAAACTCTTCATCCAAGCCCGTAGCTTGATTCAAGAGGGAAGCTTTTACGCATGACCAAGCCTTCTTGTTGGATGAGCAAGTCCGTAAACTCCATCCAAAAAAATCGTTTCCTTGACACAGGATTTTTATGACTACGATCCTGACATGGTTAAATAAGAATCAAAAAAACCCGAAATAAAATGTTCGGGTTTTTTTCTAGTGCAAGGATGAATTTAAAGCGTATTCATGTTATAATAAAAGTAGCTTTTTGTTTGGAGGTGTTTAAGTGGAAAATCTGAAAAAAATAGCAGGCATCAAGGCTGCTGAGTTCATAACCGACGGAATGGTTGTAGGACTTGGAACAGGCTCGACTGCCTATTATTTCGTAGAGGAGATCGGACGTAGAATTAAAGAAGAAGGACTTCAAATTACAGCCGTAACGACCTCGAGTGTAACAACAAAACAGGCACAAGGATTGAATATCCCACTTAAGTCGATTGATGAGGTGGATGAGGTTGATGTGACTGTTGATGGAGCCGATGAGGTAGATCGCCAGTTTAATGGTATCAAAGGAGGCGGTGGTGCGCTTCTAATGGAAAAAGTAGTTGCGACACCAACCAAACAGTATATCTGGGTGGTAGATGAGAGCAAAATGGTTGAGAAACTGGGCGCTTTCAAACTACCTGTCGAAGTTGTCCAATACGGAGCAGAACAGGTTTTCCGTCGTTTTGAAATCTGGTTATAAGCCAAGTTTTCGTGAAAAAGATGGCCATCGCTTTGTGACGGATATGAAAAATTTCATCATTGATCTTGATTTAGGTGTTATTGAAGATCCGATTGCTTTTGGTCATCAACTGGATCTTCAGGTCGGTATTGTTGAGCACGGTTTATTTAATCAAATGGTTGATAAAGTGATTGTAGCAGGGCAAGCTGGCGTTCAGGTTTTAACTTCAACAAAAGGGAAATAAAGGAGGCAAACGATGTCAAAATTTAAACGTATTCACCTGGTAGTACTCGATTCTGTAGGAATCGGTGCAGCACCAGATGCTAATAACTTTGTCAATGCAGGGGTTCCAGATGGAGCTTCTGATACACTAGGCCATATTTCAAAATCAGTTGGTTTGCATGTTCCTAACATGGCTAAGATTGGTCTTGGGAGCATCGAGCGTGAGTCAGCACTAAAAACTGTTCCCGCAGAGGAGAATCCTAGTGGTTACTACACTAAACTTGAGGAAGTTTCACTAGGTAAAGACACTATGACCGGTCACTGGGAAATCATGGGGCTAAATATTACTGAGCCTTTCGATACTTTCTGGAATGGATTCCCAGAAGAAATCCTTACAAAGATTGAAGAATTCTCAGGTCGTAAAGTAATCCGTGAAGCAAATAAACCATACTCAGGAACTGCTGTTATCGATGATTTTGGACCACGCCAAATGGAAACAGGCGAGTTGATCATCTATACATCAGCTGACCCGGTTCTTCAAATCGCGGCCCACGAAGACATTATTCCTTTGGATGAATTGTACTGTATTTGTGAGTACGCTCGTTCAATTACATTGGAGCGTCCAGCTCTTCTAGGTCGTATCATTGCACGTCCTTATGTTGGTGAGCCTGGAAACTTCACACGTACTGCAAATCGTCGTGACTTGGCTGTATCCCCATTTGCTCCAACAGTTTTGGACAAACTCAACGAAGCAGGTATTGATACTTACTCAGTAGGTAAGATTAGCGATATCTTTAATGGTGCTGGGGTGAACCATGATATGGGCCACAATAAGTCTAATAGCCATGGAATTGATACGCTTTTGACAACAATGGGCCTTGCTGAGTTTGAAAAAGGATTCTCATTCACTAACTTGGTCGACTTTGATGCACTTTACGGTCACCGCCGTGATCCACATGGTTATCGCGATTGCTTGCACGAGTTTGATGAACGTTTGCCAGAACTTATCGCTGCTATGAGAGAAGATGATTTACTCATGATTACTGCAGACCATGGTAATGATCCTACTTATGCTGGTACAGACCATACTCGTGAATACATTCCACTTTTGGCCTACAGCCCATCACTAAAAGGAAATGGACACCTACCAATCGGTCATTTTGCTGATATTTCTGCGACAATCGCTGATAACTTTGGCGTAGATAAGGCTATGATTGGTGAAAGTTTCTTAGATAAATTGGTTTAAGATGACTCGCTTGGCATTACTGGTTAGAGGAATCAATGTCGGTGGGAAACATAAGGTGGTTATGGCCCAACTGCGTCAAGAATTGACAGAGTTGGGATTAGAAACTGTTGAAACCTACATCAATAGTGGCAATATTTTCTTTGACACAAGTATCTCGAAGACTCAACTAGTGGAGATCTTACAGGCTTTCTTTGACAAGCATTATCCATTTATCCAACATTTCCTTGTTAAGTCAAGAAGATTACGAAGAGGAGCTTAGAACTCTTCCGGAATGGTGGTTCCAAGAAATGGCTCGAAAGGATGTTCTCTTTTATACTGAGGGACTGGATACCAAGCAAGTCATCGAGAAAGTCGAAAGTATGGAACTGGTAGATGAAGTGCTTCATTTCGGGAAACTGGGAATCTTCTGGGGCAAATTCTCAGAAGAAACCTATAGCAAAACAGCCTATCACAAGTACCTGCTAAAGATGCCTTTTTATCGTAATATTACGATTCGAAATGCAAAAACCTTTGACAAAATCGGTCAATTTTTAAAAGATTATAAAGGAGACAGAAAATGACATTATTAGCAAAAATCAATGAAACAGCTGCTTTCTTAAAAGAAAAGGGAGTAGAAGCACCAGAGTTCGGCTTGATTCTTGGATCAGGACTGGGAGAACTTGCTGAAGAAATTGAAAATCCAGTTGTGGTAGACTATGCTGAGATTCCAAACTGGGGACGTTCTACTGTTGTTGGACACTCTGGAAAATTGGTTTACGGTGAGCTTGCAGGACGTAAAGTCTTAGCCCTTCAAGGACGCTTCCATTTCTATGAAGGAAATCCGCTGGAAGTTGTTACTTTCCCAGTTCGTGTCATGAAAGTTTTGGGCTGTGAAGGTGTGATTGTTACCAATGCTGCTGGTGGTATCGGCTTTGGTCCTGGTACTTTGATGGCTATCACTGACCACATCAATATGACAGGTCAAAACCCTCTAATCGGTGAAAACTTGGATGACTTCGGTCCACGTTTCCCAGATATGTCAAAAGCCTACACTCCAGAATACCGTGCTACAGCTCATGCAGTTGCTGAAAAGCTTGGTGTTAAACTTGATGACGGTGTTTATATCGGTGTAACTGGTCCAACTTATGAAACTCCAGCTGAAATCCGTGCTTATAAGACACTTGGTGCAGACGCTGTCGGAATGTCAACCGTTCCTGAAGTTATCGTTGCAGCACACTCTGGCTTGAAGATTCTTGGTATTTCATGTATTACCAACTTTGCTGCTGGTTTCCAAGAAGAACTCAACCACGAAGAAGTGGTAGAAGTGACCGAACGTGTCAAAGGCGACTTTAAAGGCTTGCTGAAAGCTATTCTTGCAGAATTGTAAGACTATGAGAGTACGACTCCAAAGTATTCCCTATGTACTGAGAGTGCTTCTAGCCACTTTATCATTAGGAATAGGGACGGGTCTGGTCGGAATTGCCTGTCATTATCTACTAGAAGGGATGCAAGGGCTGGCTTTGGCCAAGATGAGTCGGATTTACTCCAGCAATTTCAAGAAGCTGGAGGTCTCCGTAGATTTTTGGTCTTATGTGTGACTGGGTGCTTGGCAGCTGGTTTTTGGTATGCCTTGCAAAAGCGTTATAAGATTCTGTCTATTCGCCAGCAAATTGACTTAGCTGGAGACAGGGAACCAGCGCACTTAGCCCACCTCCTTCATGCAGGGATGCAGGTTGCGATTGTCGGAGCAGGTGCATCGGTCGGAAAAGAAGGAGCACCACGTGAGGTCGGGGCTCTTCTAGCTGGTCGCTTGGCGAAAGGTTTTTCTCTAGCCCTCAAAGAGCGAAAAGTCTTGATTGCCTGTGGTGCTGGAGCTGGTTTAGCTGCGGTCTATCAAGTTCCCTTTGCCAGTAGCTTGTTCGTCTTTGAGACCTTAGGACTCGCCTACAGTTGGCAGAACCTTCTACTGGTTTTGACCAGCACTTATCTGGCCACCTGGGTCACTCAGCTCATCGTTGGTAAGGAGACCATTTATCACCTGTCTGCAGTCTCATGGTCTGCTAGCAGTTTCTTCCAGGCTATTTTGATTGCTTTCTTGGTCACTCCCTTGGCTCTGGTCTTTGCTTTCCTCGCCAAGCGGGCTAGTCACAAACGGCGGAAGAATGGGTCGATTCTTTGGGCTCTTCCGCTAGCCTTTCTAGTGCTGGGGGGCCTAGCAATCTTTTTCCCTATCTTTATGGGGAATGGCCAGGTACTAGCGCAAGTCCTCTTGTCTAGTCAGTTGATTCCTTATCTTCCACTGGCTCTTGCAGTGAAGGGGCTTCTGGTTTATCTCCTCTTGCGCAATGGTGCTTATGGGGGAACTTTGACACCATCATTTGCCTTAGGGATTGGATCTGGCTATCTAGTGACCTTGCTTTGACTGTAGTTGGGATTCATTTGGATCCTGCTCTAGGGATGTTACTAGGAGCGACCATCTTTTTAGGGACGACCTTAAAAGCTCCTCTGACAGCTATTGCCCTGAGCCTTGGATTTACAGGCCAAACTTGGAGTTTGACAATTCCGCTTGTACTTGCAGCTAGTCTGTCTTACGTGATTCGAAAGAGATGGGAGAAGAAACGATGAAGGTACATTTTGTACTGCATGAAACCTTTGAAGTGCCGGGCGCTTATCTAAAATGGGCGCAGGAGCGTGGCCATCAAGTGACCACGACCAAAGTCTATGAGAATGAAGCATTACCAGAGACAGTGGATGAGATCGACTTTTTGATCGCAATGGGAGGACCTCAATCGCCAGATGAAGATCGGGAAACTTTTCCATACTACGATCCTCAGGAAGAGATTGAGCTGATTCAAAAGGCTATGAAGGCAGATCGTTATATTGTTGGTGTCTGTCTTGGTGCTCAACTCTTGTCTGTTGCTTATGGCGCAGAGTATGAACATAGTCCAGAGCGTGAGATTGGTGTTTTTCCAATAACGCTAACTGAAGCTGGATTAAAAGATAATCATGTCAAAGTTTTTGGACAAGCTTTAAATACCGGCCATTGGCATGGAGATATGCCAGGATTGACTAGGGATGCTGTCGTCCTTGCGACCAGTCAAGGCTGTCCACGTCAGATTATTCGCTTTAGTCCTAAACACTATGCCTTCCAAGCCCATTTGGAATTTGATCCAGAAGCAGTAGAGCTCTTAATTGCTGCGGATGGTGAAGAAGTTTTGGAAGAACAAAGCAAGAATTTGACTTATGTTCAAAAGCCTGAAGCTATTCGTGCATATGATTATCAAGAAATGAATGCAAAACTCTATGCATTTTTGGATTCATTAACAAATTAAAAATAATAGAAAGGTAGAGCATGTGTTCAGATTTGAACACGAGCGGAAAGCTCGGAAAATAGATAATCTGACTGTGAAATCAGGATTTCTCGTCAGATTCCTAATTTTCAGTCGCTTTCTGATCGCTCTTTGTATCATAAACTATGTCTATCCATATTGCTGCTAAGCAGGGTGAAATTGCTGATAAAATTCTTCTTCCTGGGGATCCTCTTCGTGCGAAATTTATCGCTGAGAATTTCCTTGAAGATGCTGTTTGCTTTAACGAAGTCCGTAACATGTTTGGTTACACAGGTACCTACAAAGGACACCGTGTTTCTGTTATGGGAACAGGGATGGGAATGCCATCAATCTCTATCTATGCCCGTGAGTTGATTGTAGACTACGGAGTGAAGAAATTGATCCGTGTCGGAACTGCTGGTTCTTTGAATGAGGATGTTCATGTCCGTGAATTAGTTTTGGCACAAGCAGCTGCTACCAACTCAAACATTATCCGCAATGATTGGCCTCAATATGATTTTCCACAAATCGCTAGCTTTGATTTACTTGATAAAGCCTACCATATTGCCAAAGACCTTGGCATGACCACTCACGTCGGAAATGTTTTGTCATCAGATGTCTTCTACTCAAACTACTTTGAGAAGAATATCGAACTTGGTAAGTGGGGAGTAAAAGCGGTGGAAATGGAAGCAGCAGCTCTGTACTATCTTGCTGCCCAACACCATGTTGATGCTCTTGCTATCATGACTATTTCAGATAGTTTGGTTAATCCAGATGAAGATACAACTGCAGAAGAGCGCCAAAATACTTTCACAGATATGATGAAAGTTGGTCTAGAAACCTTGATTGCAGACTAAAGTTAGACTCCATTCATGTGATTACTCTTGTTCTCAAAATGATAAGCATGTTCATTGCTTCAATCCTATAATATGAGAATAAGGATTTTGAAGAAAGTCAAATTATGTCAAAGGACCTAGACTATTCAGTTTAATATCTTAATCATAATCAAATAAAGTTGGAAGCCAAGTTGACAAGAAGTCAAGGCTTTCAACTTTTTTAGAACAAAAAACTTAAGGAGGGGTAAAATGGATAAGATTGAACAATTAGAGAAACTGATAGATAAAAGTCAAAGAATTGTCTTTTTCGGTGGTGCAGGGGTTTCAACAGAGTCTAATATTCCTGATTTTCGAAGTTCTGATGGTGTTTATAGTCTTAAGTTGGGGCGCCATTTTACTGCCGAGCAACTTGTTTCACGCATCATGTTTGAACGCTATCCAGAGGATTTTTTTGACTTCTACAAAAAGTATCTGGTCTATCCAGATGCTAAGCCAAATTTAGCACATGAATATCTAGCTTCGTTGGAAAAAACAGGTAAATTAAAGGCGATTGTGACGCAAAATATCGATAGTCTCCATGAAATGGCGGGTTCTGAAAAAGTTTTGAAACTGCATGGTAGTGCAGATCGTAATTACTGTTTGGGCTGTCATCGCTTTTATGATTTGAATGCATTTTTGGCACTTGAAGGTCCAGTTCCTCACTGCTTAGATTGTGGTAAGGTGGTCAAACCTGACGTAACCCTTTATGAGGAACCTCTGGATATGGATGTTTTTAGTCGAGCAGCCCAAGTCATTCAGCAAGCAGATTTATTGATTATTGGAGGAACTTCCTTAGTCGTTTATCCTGCAGCTAGCCTAATCAATTATTTCAGGGTCAAATCTTGTCGTTATCAACAAGTCCAGCACTCCTCAAGAAAGCCAAGCTGATTTAGTTATCGAAGGTAAGATCGGAGAAGTTTTTTCTAAATTGAGACAATAAAAAACTGAAAGAAGTAGGACTATACTTCTTTCAGTTTTTTTGTATCACGAACTCAGAAACTATGAACACGATTCTCTTCATTTCTAGGGGATCTCATATGCGATTCATAAAATGATTCAGTTCTTTTTGATTGCTGATGATTGTGACTTTATCAGCATAGTCACGACAAAGCTGCTTGTACTGTTTTTTGTGAGAAGACGTTCGTCCATCCCAGAGAATCCAACGGATAAATTCCCAGTTGAATTGCTCGGGGCATCCTGCTGCCATACTTTCTCTGACTTTACCTCTGTATTTTAAATAGCGCTTAAAGGCTCTTAGCAAACAAGTCCAAGCCGAGAAATTTAAAAAGATGATCTGGTCAGCTTGCTCCATTCTTTCCTCATAGCAACACCAAGAGTAGTTGCCATCAATGATCCAATCTTTGTGTTTGGTAAGGAAAGTCTTCATTTCCTTAAGCATCCAGTCACGGTCACTGTCCTGCCAACCAGGTTGAAATTGGAGAGTATCCATATGAAGTTTGGGGATGGAGTAGTACTTAGCAAGTTTTTCTGCCAGAGTAGATTTGCCTGATCCTGAATATCCAATGATAGCTATTTTCATAATAACCTCCAGAAAATGTGCACAAAAAAAGCTCCGAGGAGCTCATTTTGTATGCAGTTAAAGATTAACCAAGTTTAGCTGCAAGACGTGCTTTATCACGGCTAGCTTTGTTTTTGTGGATCAAACCTTTAGTTTCTGCTTTATCGATAGCTGAGCTGGCAGCACGGTAAAGTTCTTCAGATGGGTTTGCTTCAAAAGCTTTGATAGCAGTACGCATAGCTGATTTTTGAGCTGAGTTCTTTTCGTTTTGTTTAACGTTCAATTCAGCGCGTTTGATAGCTGATTTAATGTTTGCCAATGTTCTTACCTCCATTTTTACTAACTATACCATTATATCTGAAAACTTACGTTTTTGACAAGGGAAAAATTATTTTTTTAAGTAAATTTCATCAATTTCGTGATTTTTTTAGATTTATGGAGAATGACCTCGGCACGATTTCGTGTCGGTTCAATGTAATTTTGGAGATTGGTGAGGTTGATACTGGTCCAAACTTGGTGAGCAAATCCTTGACTTCACTAAGAGGAAGTTGAGTGAAACGGTAGTAATAGTTGCCTGGATCATCCTGAGCAAAACTAAGGAGTTTTAAGAATCGATCCAAATACCAACTTTCAATATCTTCGACTGCAGCATCGACATAGATTGAAAAGTCAAAGAAATCAGTAATATAGAGACGGGCATTATGAGGATTTTGAAATACGTTGATTCCCTCAACAATGACAAAATCAGCAGCTTCTACTCGTTGTTTTTGACCCGGCACGATATCATAGATTTCATGGGAATAAACAGGAATATCAACATCCTGCCCATTTTTGAGTTGGTCTAGAAAATTGAGCAAAGCTTCCATATCGTAGCTCTCAGGAAAACCCTTGCGGTTGAGAATGTCTTGCTCAATTAAGACACTATTTGGGTATAAAAAACCATCTGTAGTCACTAGTTCAACACTTGCTCCAGGAACGATACGAGACAACAAAATTTGCAAGAGTCGACTAGTGGTTGATTTACCGACAGCAACACTCCCAGAAACTCCGATAATAAAGGGCTGTTTTTTGCTCTCTCTTTGAAGGAAAATACCTTTTGAAAAGGCAAGGTCTTCTTTGGAACGCTTATAAATCTGAATCAAATGTGCCAGTGGCAGATAGATATCTGTAACATCTTGTAGGCTAATCTGATCATTGAAACTCTTAATAGAATCTAACTCTTCCTCGGTCAAGGGAGGAGTTGTTTTGCGATGCAAGGATTGCCAAGTTTCGCGGTTTATCTTTTCAAAATGTAAAAATTCGTTGGTCATACTATATCCTCGTTTGATATCTTAGTATACCATATTTTAGAAAGAATAACCATCTGACCAATTGAGAAAAAGCGCTTTCTTTGTTAAAATATAAGAGGGAAAACCTATAAAGGAGGTGCTAAGATGAAAGCTGGATTAAGAGAAAAGACGCTGGGGTTGTTTAGCCTATTTGTAGTTGTTTTATGGTTATCACCAAACTGGGTGAATTTCTCCTTTACAATAGGAACTCAGAGCTATAACTGGACCACTTTTGTTTTGTTTATCTTATTACCCCTCATAGGTCTTGGCTACCTTGTGCTCGCTTTCTTTAAAAGAAAGTGCTGGCTCTTCTTTTTTGGTCTTGCTTGCATTTTTTCTTTTCCGATTACCATGGCAGTAGGGAGCTTTTTACTAGGTCCCTAATGTTAATCCGAACTTATATTATTTTTGAAAAAATACAATGTGATTTAAGGGCTTGATACCTTTGTAAACGATTTACAAATAACTTATTTTTATGGTAGAATAGGACTATGAGTAAAATGTATTATGCAGAAAATCCAGATGCAGCCCATGATGTTCATGAACTTAGAGTTGAGCTACTTGGGCAAAAGATGACCTTTTTGACGGATGCAGGTGTCTTTAGCAAAAAAATGATTGACTTTGGAAGTCAGTTGTTGTTAAGATGCCTTGATGTTGAAAAAGGTGAAAAAATTCTTGATGTTGGTTGTGGCTATGGTCCAATAGGCTTGTCTTTGGTTAAGGCTTATGATGCCCAGGCGACTATGGTGGATATCAATAACCGTGCCCTGGATTTAGCCCAGCAAAATGCAGTAAAAAACAAGGTTCAAGCGACTATCTTCCAGTCTAATATTTATGAGCAGGTAGAGGGACAATTTAACCATGTCATTTCGAATCCGCCCATACGTGCAGGCAAGCAAGTAGTTCACGAAATCATCGAAAAAGTATAGACTTTTTAGTAGACGGTGGTGATTTGACTATTGTTATCCAGAAAAAACAAGGAGCTCCAAGTGCCAAAAGTAAGATGGAAGACGTATTTGGCAATTGCGAGATTGTAAAAAAAGATAAGGGATATTACATCCTTAGAAGTGTAAAAGAATGAGAGCAGTAGATCTAATCCAGAAAAAAAGAGACGGACAAGAACTCAGTTCCAGTGAAATCAAGTGGTTGATTGAAGGTTATGTGGCAGGAAGTGTTCCTGATTACCAGATGTCAGCATTTGCCATGGCAGTTTATTTTAAAGGAATGACTACGAGAGAAATTTCTGATTTAACCATGAATATGGTTAAAACAGGTCAGGAGTTTGATTTGTCAGCTATAGATGGTGTCAAGGTTGATAAACACTCTACGGGTGGTGTTGGTGACAAGGTAACTTTAATCCTAGCACCCTTGGTAGCCAGTTTTGATGTCCCAGTGGCTAAGATGAGCGGTAGGGGCTTAGGCCACACTGGTGGTACTATCGATAAATTAGAATCCATCAAAGGTTTTCAGATTGAACGAAGTCAGGATGATTTTATCAAACAAGTCCAGAATATTGGGGTTTCGGTTATTGGACAGTCTGATCAACTAGTTAAGGCTGATAAACTTCTTTATGCCCTTCGTGATGTGACGGCAACAGTTGATACTATTCCCTTGATTGCTAGCTCTGTCATGAGTAAAAAAATTGCTGCTGGAGCTGATGCTATCTTACTGGATGTAACAGTCGGTGAAGGTGCCTTTATGAAGACAGTTGATGAGGCACGCCAACTGGCTCAAACCATGGTAAACCTTGGTAAGGCTGTAGGTCGTAAGACAGTAGCAGTTATTACTGATATGAGTCAACCTTTGGGACGTGCCATTGGGAATCGATTGGAAATTCTAGAAGCTATAGATATACTTCAAGGAAAAGGACGTGAAGATATCAGTCACTTATCTGCGAATTGGCACAGATTATGCTGTCTTTAGCAAATGTTGAAAAAACAATTGAGGAAGTGAAGCAACACCTTGAAAATGGTCAGGCACTCAAAAAATTTGAGGAGATGATTCTTGCTCAAGGTGGTGACCTAGAAGACCTCTATCGTCCAGTAAAAGTTGACCATGTAGTCGAAATTCCCGCTAAGGAGGATGGTATTATAGAGGCACTTCCAGCCATGGAGTTTGGTCTTTTTGCTATGAGATTAGGTGCTGGTCGTGCTGTTAAAACAGATGCATTGGACTATGAGACAGGGATTGTTTTTGAGAAGAAAGTTGGAGAATCAGTCAAAAAGGGTGAAATTGTTGCAAAAGTATATGCAAATGGCAAAATTTCTCCGGAACTAGTTACAGATTTCCAAAATTATGTTAAAATTAAGATAAGTGATGAAGCGATAAAAACGCGTGAAATCATTGAAATCATCTCCTGATTTAAGGAAAAACCGAAATGAAATTAAATAAATATATTGATCATACGCTTTTAAAGCAAGATGCTACCGAACAGCAAATCGATCGTTTGCTATCTGAAGCAAGAGAGTACGATTTTGCCAGTGTTTGTGTCAATCCTTGCTGGGTTTCGCATGCAAAAACTGCACTCGTAGATACTGATGTCAAGGTTTGTACAGTAGTAGGATTCCCTCTTGGAGCTACAACTTCAGCTGTCAAAGCTTATGAAACCAAAGAAGCAATCCAAAATGGTGCTGATGAGATTGATATGGTCATCAATGTTGGAGCACTCAAGTCTGGGAATGCTGATTTAGTTGAGTCAGACATTCGAGCTGTTGTTGAAGCAAGCGGAGATAAACTCGTTAAGGTTATTATCGAGACTTGTTTGTTAACTGATAAGGAAAAAGTTTTGGCTTGCCAACTAGCCCAGAAAGCAGGAGCTGACTTTGTCAAGACTTCTACTGGTTTCTCAACAGGTGGTGCGACCCTATCGGATGTTCAATTAATGCGTCAGACAGTTGGTCCTGATATGGGGGTCAAAGCAGCTGGTGGAGCTCGTTCTTATGCAGATGCTGTAGCTTTTGTTGAAGCTGGAGCTACTCGTATCGGAACATCAGCTGGTGTAGCAATCTTAAAAGGAGAGTTAGCAGATGGCGACTACTGAGTTGATTGACTTAGCGATTGAGACTAGTAAAAATGCCTATGTTCCTTATTCACATTTTCCGATTGGTGCCGTTTTGGTTGCCAAGGACGGCAGTGTTTATACAGGATGCAATATTGAAAATGCTAGCTACCCCTTGACCAACTGTGGTGAGAGAACAGCTATTTTTAAAGCTATCTCCGAAGGACAACGTGAGTTTTCAGAATTGATTGTTTACGGTCAAACTGAGAAACCTATTTCTCCTTGTGGAGCTTGTCGCCAAGTTATGGTCGAATTTTTGAACAAGATCTAAAGGTGACTCTAGTTGCCAAAGATAAATCGACGGTCGAGATGACGGTCGGGGAATTACTTCCATACTCATTTACAGACTTGCATTAGTCTGCGTCACTCTTTGAGTGACAAGGGTCCTTGTGGCCAATCAATCCATACTTGCAACTTCGTTGCGCATCTTATTTAGGAGGTTCAGTAATGAACAAGAAACAATGGCTAGGCCTTGGTCTAGTTGCAGTAGCAGCATTTGGACTTGCTGCATGTGGCAATCGCTCTTCTCGTAACGCAGCTTCTTCATCTTCTGATTTGAAGACTAAAGCAGCTATCGTTACAGATACTGGTGGTGTTGACGACAAATCATTCAACCAGTCAGCTTGGGAAGGTCTTCAAGCTTGGGGTAAAGAGCACAATCTTGCAAAAGATAAAGGATATACATACTTCCAATCAACAAGTGAAGCTGACTACGCTAACAACTTGAACCAAGCAGCAGGAAGCTACAACTTGATCTTCGGTGTTGGTTTTGCCCTTCACAATGCAGTTGAAGAAGCAGCGAAAGAACATGCAGATTTGAACTATGTTTTGATCGACGATGTGATTAAAGATCAAAAGAACGTAGCAAGCGTAACATTTGCTGATAACGAAGCAGCTTACCTTGCAGGTGTAGCAGCAGCTAAAACTACTAAAACAAAACAAGTTGGTTTTGTAGGTGGTATGGAATCTGAAGTTATTTCTCGTTTCGCAGCTGGTTTCAAAGCTGGTGTTGAGTCAGTTGACCCATCTATCAAAGTACAAGTAGACTACGCTGGTTCATTTGGTGATGCCGCTAAAGGTAAAACAATCGCTGCAGTTCAATACGCTGCAGGTGCAGACGTAATCTACCAAGCAGCTGGTGGTACTGGTGCAGGTGTCTTCTCAGAAGCTAAATCTTTGAATGAAAGCAAAAACGAAGGCGAAAAAGTTTGGGTTATCGGTGTAGACCGTGACCAAGTTGATGAAGGTAAATACACTTCTAAAGATGGTAAAGAAGCTAACTTCGTGCTTGCTTCTACTTTGAAACAAGTTGGAACTACAGTTCAAGACATCTCTAACAAGGCTGAAAAAGGTGAATTCCCTGGTGGTCAAGTTATCGTTTACTCATTGAAGGATAAAGGTGTTGACTTGGCAGTAACAAACCTTTCTGAAGAAGGTAAAAAAGCTGTTGAAGATGCAAAAGCTAAAATCCTTGATGGTAGCATCAAAGTTCCTGAAAAATAATTGAAGGAAGTCATTTCTTAGGAAGCGGTCTTGGGCCGCTTCTTTAAGAATTGGGGCAAATTAGTTTTGTCTCAATAGAGCTTGTTAAGATTTCATTTTAACAAGTTTTATTGAAATAAAATAAAACTCTGAAAGGAAGAGCACATGGCACACGAAAATGTCATTGAGATGCGTGAGATTACCAAGGTCTTTGGTGAGTTTGTCGCTAACGACAAGATCAACCTAGAACTTCGCAAAGGTGAGATTCATGCACTTTTAGGAGAAAACGGAGCAGGTAAGTCCACGCTTATGAATATGCTTGCGGGGCTACTTGAACCAACTAGTGGTGAAATTGTAGTAAATGGACAGGTTGTTAAACTGGATTCACCATCGAAAGCTGCTAGTCTAGGGATTGGGATGGTCCACCAACACTTTATGTTGGTAGAAGCTTTCACTGTTGCTGAAATATCATTTTGGGGAGTGAATTGACCAAAAATGGTGTGCTAGATATTGCTCGTGCAACTCGAGAAATCAATGAGTTGTCTGAACGTTATGGCCTTGCTGTGAATCCTTCTGCCAAAGTTGCAGACATCTCTGTTGGGGCTCAACAACGTGTTGAAATCTTGAAGACACTTTATCGTGGAGCAGATATTCTTATCTTTGACGAACCTACTGCTGTTTTGACGCCATCAGAAATTGATGAATTGATGGCTATTATGAAGAACCTGGTTAAAGAAGGTAAATCAATTATCTTGATTACCCATAAGTTGGATGAGATTCGTGCTGTATCAGATCGTGTTACAGTTATCCGTCGTGGTAAATCTATTGAAACAGTTGAGATTGCTGGTGCGACTAATGCTGACTTAGCTGAGATGATGGTAGGACGTTCTGTTTCCTTTAAAACTGAGAAACAGGAAGCTCAACCTAAAGAAGTTATTCTGTCTATTAAAGACCTAGTAGTAAACGAAAACCGTGGTGTTCCTGCTGTTAAAAATCTCTCACTCGATGTTCGAGCTGGTGAGATTGTCGGAATTGCCGGTATTGATGGAAATGGTCAATCTGAATTAATCCAAGCTATCACTGGTCTTCGTAAGATTGAGTCTGGTAGCGTGGAGTTGAAAGGCCAGTCTATCGTAGGTTTACACCCTCGTCAAATTACAGAAATGAGTGTAGGCCACGTTCCAGAAGATCGCCACCGTGATGGTTTAGTTTTAGAAATGATGATTTCTGAAAATATCGCTCTTCAAACCTACTATAAGGAACCTCTTAGCAAGAAGGGAATCTTAAACTACACCAATATCATCGGGTACGCTAAACAGTTAATGCAAGAATTCGATGTGCGTGCTGCTAGTGAGATTGTTCCAGCATCAGCTCTTTCTGGAGGAAATCAACAAAAAGCAATTATCGCTCGAGAAGTCGATCGAAATCCTGATCTCCTAATCGTCAGTCAACCTACTCGTGGTTTGGACGTCGGTGCTATTGAGTACATTCACAAACGCTTGATTCAAGAACGTGATAATGGGAAAGCTGTCCTTGTAGTCAGCTTTGAACTAGATGAGATTCTAAATGTCTCTGATAGAATTGCTGTTATCCATGATGGTAAGATTCAAGGGATTGTAACGCCAGAAACAACCAACAAGCAAGAGCTTGGTGTCTTGATGGCTGGTGGTGAATTGGAAAAGGAGAAGAGTGATGTCTAAAAAATTACAACAAATTTCGGTTCCTTTGATTTCTGTTATTTTAGGAATTCTACTCGGAGCCATCGTCATGTGGATTTTCGGCTACGATGCTATCTGGGGCTATGAAGAACTGTTCTACACAGCCTTTGGTAGTGTTCGTGGAATCGGTGAAATCTTCCGTGCTATGGGACCTTTAATTCTGATTGCTCTCGGATTTGCAGTTGCAAGTCGTGCTGGTTTCTTTAACGTTGGTCTTCCAGGACAAGCTCTTGCAGGTTGGGTTATGAGTGGCTGGTTCGCTCTCTCTTTCCCAGATTTGCCACGACCATTGATGATTCTTGCGACGATTGTAATTGCCTTAGTTGCAGGAGGGATCGTTGGTGCTATTCCTGGTATCTTAAGAGCCTACCTTGGGACATCTGAAGTTATTGTAACCATCATGATGAACTACATTGTTCTTTATGTGGGCAATGCCTTTATTCATCACTTCCCTAAAGAAATCATGCAAAGTACTGACTCATCCATTCGTGTTAGTGCAAATGCAACCTATCAGACACCATGGCTTGCTGAGTTGACTGGAAACTCTCGTATGAACATTGGGATTTTCTTTGCCATCATAGCAGTAGCGGTTATCTGGTTCTTGCTCAAGAAAACAACTCTTGGTTTTGAAATTCGTGCAGTTGGATTAAACCCAAATGCTTCTGAATATGCAGGTATTTCTGCAAAACGTACCATTATTCTATCAATGATTATTTCTGGTGCTCTTGCAGGACTTGGTGGCGCAGTAGAAGGACTTGGTACCTTCCAAAACGTTTATGTTCAAGGTTCATCATTGGCAATCGGATTTAACGGTATGGCAGTAAGCCTACTTGCTTCAAACTCACCAGTTGGAATTCTATTTGCAGCCTTCCTTTTCAGTGTTCTTCAAGTTGGAGCCCCTGGTATGAATGCTGCACAAGTACCATCTGAGCTTGTAAGTATCGTTACAGCCTCAATTATCTTCTTTGTCAGCGTTCACTACATCATCGAACGCTTTGTCAAACCAAGAAAGCAACTTAAAGGAGGTAAATAAGGATGTCGATTACAACAATGTTAACCCTTATGGTTTCTTCGATGTTGATTTATGCAGCACCACTTATTTTCACAAGTATCGGAGGAGTTTCTCTGAACGTGGTGGAGTTGTTAACGTTGGTCTTGAAGGAATCATGGTCATGGGTGCCTTTTCTGGAGTTGTTTTTAACCTTGAATTTGCTCAAGATTTGGGAGCATTAACTCCTTGGTTAGCTCTATTAGTTGGTGGATTAGTCGGAGCTATCTTCTCGCTCGTTCACGCAGTAGCTACAGTTCATTTCCGTGCAGACCATGTTGTCAGTGGTACTGTGCTTAACTTGATGGCGCCAGCCTTGGCAGTTTTCTTGGTGAAGGTGCTTTATAATAAGGGACAAACGGATAACTTAACGCAAACTTTTGGTCGTTTTGACTTCCCGGTATTAGCTAATATCCCTGTTATCGGAGATATCTTCTTCAAGTCAACTAGTCTACTAGGTTACCTAGCAATTGCTTTCTCATTCCTAGCTTGGTTTATCCTCTTTAAGACTCGCTTTGGACTTCGCCTTCGTTCAGTTGGTGAACACCCACAAGCAGCAGATACTTTGGGTATCAATGTCTACAAGATGAGATATCTTGGAGTTGTGATTTCAGGCTTCCTTGGAGGAATCGGAGGAGCTATTTACGCTCAGTCAATCTCCGTCAACTTCTCAGTTACAACTATCGTAGGACCTGGATTTATCGCTCTTGCAGCCATGATTTTTGGTAAATGGAATCCTGTTGGTGCTATGCTTTCAAGTCTTTTCTTTGGGCTATCACAAAGTTTGGCAGTTATCGGTTCTCAGCTTCCATTCTTGCAAGGAGTACCAGCCGTTTACTTGCAAATCGCACCATATCTCTTGACCATTGTCGTCCTAGCAGCCTTCTTTGGTAAAGCTGTTGCGCCGAAGGCAGATGGTATCAACTATATCAAATCTAAATAAACAAAAAAGCGTCGGTTTGAAACTGACGCTTTATTTTTTAGATTTTTGATGGGTAAGATTTAGTCCCCAAGGAACTAGGTTCTCAGTTTTGTTTTGAATACGATTGATGTTATCCTTATGGCGAATGATAATTAGACTTGCGAGGGCTAGGATAATCACTACAAATAATAAATCGTAACTTGGCAGTAGGAAACCGATAAGTGGAAAGAGAATAACCCCAAGTACAGCAGCAAGGGCAGCAGTAACACTAGATAGAGAAATCATACTTCCTAGATAAAGAGTTCCAAAGAAGACAATTGCTAGATAGAGGCAAAATAGAGGAGCAAATCCGAAAATGACTCCAGCACTAGTTGCGACAGCCTTTCCTCCTTTAAAGTCTGCAAATACTGGGAAGGTATGCCCAATCACAGCTAAAAGACCAAAGACTAGAGGTGAAAGTCCTTGGACATGAAAGATAAGTGGAAGCAAGGTTGCGATGGTTCCTTTGAAAAAGTCAATCACGAAGGTTGCCATACCCGCTTTCTTACCTAGGATTCGAAAGGTATTGGTCGTTCCAGTATTACCAGAACCATGTTCTCTTAGATTGATCTTAAAGAAGATTTGCCCAATCCACAGTCCTGAAGGGATAGAACCCAATAAATAAGCTAAAATTAATAATACTATTGTCATCATGCTTCTATTATACCATGAAATAGGAGAGAAACGGAAAGGAATCTTTCTCAATTTGTGACATCTGATACTTTATGTAAGTAGAAAATATTTCTCATGAGCACTATTGTTCGGAGATTAAGGTAAAGTTTTAAAAATTCATGGAAATTTCTGAAAATCCTTGATTTTGTGTTTATTTATGCTATAATGAGAACAATTATTTTTAGGAGGTGGAATATGTCTTACTTATTTGAGATATTACCAAGTTTATTGAGCGGTGCAACAATGACTCTACAAGTTTTTGCACTGGTCTTACTTTTTTCAATCCCTTTAGGCATTTTGGTTGCCTTTTGCTTACAGGTCCATTGGAAACCCCTCCATTACATGATTGATGTTTATATCTGGGTGATGCGTGGGACACCCTTGCTCTTGCAACTAATTTTTATTTATTATGTCCTACCAAGTATCGGAATTCGACTCGACCGGGTGCCTGCTGCGATTATTGCCTTCACGCTTAATTATGCAGCCTATTTTGCTGAAATTTTCCGTGGAGGAATTGCAACTATTCCTCAGGGGCAATACGAAGCAGCCAAGGTTTTGAAATTTAATCCTTTCGATACCATTCGCTATATCATCTTGCCACAGGTGACCAAGATTGTACTACCAAGTGTATTTAACGAGGTTATGAGTTTGGTTAAAGATACTTCTTTGGTTTATGCACTCGGCATTTCAGATTTAATCCTAGCCAGTCGAACTGCGGCCAATCGTGATGCTAGCTTGATTCCGATGTTTCTAGCAGGTGCTATTTATCTGCTTATGATTGGTATCGTTACAATCCTAGCTAAGAAACTTGAGAAGAAGTTCAGCTACTATAGATAGGAGGTTTTCCATGTTAGAGTTAAGAAATATCAGCAAAAATTTGGAAAAAAAGAAATTTTATCCAATTTCAGTTTAACAATTCCTGAAAAGCAGATTTTGGCTATCGTTGGTCCTTCTGGAGGTGGAAAGACTACCTTGCTCAGAATGTTAGCTGGACTTGAAACTATTGATTCAGGAGAGATCTTTTATAATGGAGCATCCCTACCATTGAATGAACTTGAGAAGCGTCACTTGTTAGGTTTTGTTTTTCAAGATTTTCAGCTTTTTCCTCACTTATCCGTTATGGAGAACTTGATCTTGTCACCTATTAAGACTATGGGAATGTCTGAAGTAGACGCAAAGAAGAAGGCTGCTGACTTACTCGCTCGTCTAGGGCTCGAAGCTCACGCAGATGCCTATCCTTATTCTTTATCTGGTGGTCAAAAGCAACGTGTTGCCTTAGCACGTGCGATGATGATAGATCCAGAAGTGATTGGGTATGATGAACCAACTTCGGCTCTTGATCCAGAGTTGCGTCTCGAAGTTGAAAAACTGATTTTACAAAATCGAGACTTAGGTATGACTCAGATTGTCGTGACCCATGATCTCCAGTTTGCAGAGAATATTGCTGACCAGATTCTCAAAGTAGAGCCTAAGTAGGAGGTGTCTATGAATCGAAAGAAAATCAGTCTTGTTTTGGTATTCTTTCTGGCTTTTTTCTTAGTAGGATGCACACAAAAAGCTAGTGATCCCAAAGTAGATAATTGGGATAAATACCAACAACAAGGAAGCATTACTATTGGATTTGACAATACCTTTGTTCCTATGGGCTTTGAAGAAAAGAATGGGCAATATGTTGGATTTGATATTGATTTAGCCCAAGCCGTTTCTGAGAAACTTGGGTTCAAGGTACAGTTTCAACCTATTGATTGGGATATGAAAGAAACAGAACTTCAAAACGGCACTATTGATGCAATTTGGAACGGCTATTCCGCAACAGATGAACGCCGTGAGAAGGTAGATTTTACCATTCCTTATATGGAGAATCAGCAGGTTCTAGTCACAAAAAAATCGCAAAATATCCAGTCGGTTTCGGATATGAAAAATAAGATTTTGGGAGCCCAAGCAGGTTCTTCTGGTTATCTAGATTTTGAAGCTCAGCCAGATCTTCTAAAGAATATTGTTAAGGACCAAAAGGCTAATCAGTATCAGAGTTTTAATGAAGCCTTGATTGACTTGCAAAATGATCGGATTGATGCTCTTTTAATTGACCGTGTTTATGCCAACTATTATCTTAAAACGGAAGGGATATTAGACCAGTATGAGATTTTCCCAGCTGGTTTTGAGAGTGAATCCTTTGCAGTTGGAGTTAGACCGGCTGATAAGACTTTGCTAGAAAATTTAAATAAAGCTTTTGTGGAGCTCTATCAAGAAGGAAAATTCCAAGAAATCAGCCAGAAATGGTTTGGTGAAGATATAGCAACAAGCCATGTTAAAGGAAAAGAAAACTGAGACTCGTGTCTTGGTTTCTTTTTTTTAGGGTGAGAATGAGTGATTTTTTTACTAAAAAGGACTTGTGAATAGTCTTATTAACTAGAAAATTTTGCAAAATCCTTAGAAAACCTGTAAAATAGAAAAGATGAACAAATAGGAGGTTCCTTGTGTCAAAAAGGAAATCAATATTAACAATTATAATGATGACGCCATTCAGGTGCTAGAAGGGTTGGATGCGGTCCGTAAACGTCCAGGGATGTATATCGGATCGACTGACGGTGCTGGGCTACATCACCTTGTTTGGGAAATTGTCGATAATGCAGTCGATGAAGCTCTGTCTGGATTTGGTGATCGTATTGATGTAACGATTAATAAAGATGGAAGTTTAACGGTTCAAGACCACGGACGTGGGATGCCGACTGGGATGCACGCTATGGGAATTCCAACGGTTGAGGTTATTTTTACCATTCTTCACGCTGGCGGAAAATTCGGTCAAGGTGGTTACAAGACTTCTGGTGGTCTCCACGGAGTTGGTTCTTCTGTCGTGAATGCCCTCTCTAGTTGGCTCGAAGTTGAAATTACACGTGATGGGGCTGTTTACAAACAACGCTTTGAAAATGGTGGGAAGCCAGTAACAACTCTTGAAAAGGTTGGAACGGCACCAAAATCTAAGACAGGTACAAAAGTGACCTTCATGCCTGATGCTAGTATCTTTTCTACGACAGACTTCAAGTACAATACCATTTCAGAGCGTCTCAATGAGTCGGCCTTTCTCTTGAAAAATGTAACCTTGTCATTAACGGATAAGCGAACAGACGAAGCAATTGAATTCCATTATGAGAATGGGGTGCAGGACTTTGTTTCCTACCTCAATGAAGACAAGGAAACCTTGACGCCTGTCCTATACTTTGAAGGGGAAGATAATGGTTTCCAAGTGGAAGTAGCCCTTCAGTATAATGATGGATTTTCAGATAACATCTTGTCCTTTGTTAATAACGTTCGTACTAAAGACGGTGGAACGCATGAGACAGGGCTTAAGTCTGCTATTACCAAGGTTATGAATGACTACGCCCGTAAGACAGGTCTTCTCAAAGAAAAAGATAAAAATCTTGAAGGGTCAGATTACCGTGAAGGGTTGGCAGCCGTTCTTTCCATCCTTGTTCCTGAAGAACACTTGCAGTTTGAAGGACAGACTAAGGATAAACTAGGAAGTCCACTTGCTCGTCCCGTTGTAGATGGGATTGTAGCTGATAAATTAACTTTCTTCCTTATGGAAAATGGAGAACTAGCTTCTAATCTGATTCGCAAGGCAATCAAGGCGCGTGATGCCCGTGAAGCAGCACGAAAAGCGCGTGATGAGAGCCGAAATGGTAAGAAAAATAAGAAAGACAAGGGATTACTTTCTGGGAAATTAACCCCAGCCCAGTCTAAAAATCCAGCAAAGAACGAACTCTATCTGGTCGAGGGGGACTCTGCCGGTGGCTCTGCTAAGCAAGGACGTGACCGCAAGTTCCAAGCTATCTTGCCTCTTCGTGGTAAGGTCATCAATACAGCCAAGGCAAAGATGGCAGATATCCTCAAAAACGAAGAAATCAATACCATGATTTATACCATCGGTGCTGGTGTTGGGGCAGATTTCTCCCTTGAAGATGCTAACTATGACAAGATCATTATCATGACTGATGCGGACACCGATGGTGCCCACATTCAAACCCTTCTCTTAACCTTCTTTTATCGCTACATGCGTCCACTAGTCGAGGCAGGCCATGTCTATATCGCCCTTCCGCCTCTTTACAAGATGTCCAAAGGTAAAGGCAAGAAAGAAGAAGTGGCTTATGCTTGGACAGACGGAGAACTGGAAGAACTCCGTAAGCAGTTTGGCAAAGGAGCTACCCTCCAACGCTACAAGGGGCTTGGTGAGATGAATGCGGACCAACTCTGGGAGACAACCATGAATCAGAAACTCGAACTCTCATCCGTGTTACGATTGAAGACCTAGCACGCGCAGAACGTCGTGTCAATGTCTTAATGGGTGATAAGGTCGAGCCACGTCGTAAGTGGATTGAGGATAATGTCAAGTTTACGCTGGAAGAGAGTACTGTTTTCTGATGGTTAGAAAAAATTATTTTGAAATCTTAGATGGTATGAATTTTAACCCGAGCACGGAATTTGATAATCTCTGTATTTTGTTATCGAATGGATTGTTAGAGGAACTAAATCATAAATTTCTTAATTATCAAAATCGTAGAACTTTTATAGATTTTGATGAGTTCTTAAAGTTTTGCTTATCTCAAGCGGATAATGAATTAGAAAAACTTTTTATTTTTGCTGAGCTTTTAAATGATATGTTGTCGATTATAAACCCGAGTCATCCCTTTTTAAGGAATGATGTGTATGCTGTTAGAGAAAATATCAACAGAGTTCTAGAATTATCGAATCATGAGTTTCTTACTTTAGGAAGTGGTCGTCAAATCATCGTTGAAAAGAATGTTTATGCCTCAGAAGTTTCTCAGATTGTATCTGAAACGAGTATTCAAGATGCGATAAAGGTTTTAGAATATAATCATTTTGCAATAAAGGAAATGTTCAGCGTAAGAAAGAAATACTTATTTCTTTAGCGAACTACCTTGAGCCATTAAGAAAAGAACTGAATAATTCTGAGGAATTAAAGGAGGTGTTCAAGGTTAATAATCAAAAGATTATTGCGTTTGAAAAGCTTTTTGAAATGTATAATAATTTTGGGCTAAGACATAACAATGCTAAACAATATCATCTTGATATGACTAATGAGAAACTAGAACAATGGTACGATAATATCTACACTTCATCCTTGTTTGTTATTCTGGGCTTGGATGAAGCTAGAATTTTGTCGAAATTAAAAACTTTGAGAGAAGGATAGCTAAATCTTTTATAATTGATTAACTATTTTAACTTGAGAAATAGTATGCTAATATACAGGATTATCAAATGAAAAACAGGTATCCCCATGAGAACTGAACCCCAAATGATTGATTTAATTTTTCAAACCGCAAAAGTGCTCCAAGTCAACGCTGTCGCCATGTCTGGTTCACGGACTGACACAAAAGCCTCAAAAGATGAATTTCAAGACTATGACGTAGTCTATGTTGTAGAGAATTTGGAAGAGCTGATTACAGATTTATCTTGGCTGGACTCCTTTGGCAAACCTATCATTGAGCAACATAATGTCCTAGGCAACCGCCGTCTTTATCTCATGCTTTTCGAAGATGGGAATCGCATTGATCTAACCCTCTGTCCTAAAGATTACATCAACGAGTGGGTGGATAGTGAGGCAGGATTCACAGTTTTAGTAGATGAGAAGGGCTTGTTCGAGTCCTATTCTCCCAGTCCTCAGCGCTTCTGGACAAGTCCAGCTAGTGAGACGGATTTTGAAAAATCTTGCAATGAATTTTGGTGGGTGTCAGCCTACGTGGTCAAAGGGATTTGTCGTAATCAGCTCATCTACGCGACTGACCATCTCTACGGTATTTGCCAACAAGAACTCTTGAAAATCTTAGCTTGGCAGGTAGCAAGTGATAGAGGTGCTGTCGACATTGGTAAAAATTACAAGTATCTCTTCAACTACTTGCCAATTGAGAAGGAGAAGGAATTCTCTGCTTTTCTTGATTTCTCAAGTTTAGACAAAATCACTCAGTCTTTATTTGCTACCATGCAACTTTTCCACCAAGAAGCTCAATATCTTGCTCAAAAGATGGGCTTTAAGTATAAAAAAGAAGTGGCTGAGAGGATGATGAGATATGCTAAGGAAAACCTTCTAAATCACTAAGAAAATAAAGAACACAATTCAAAACTTTAAACTATAGAAAGGATAGTTTAGTTATATAAAGTAACTGAAATCCTTTTCTATAAAACCTACTCTACTTTTTTTGAAAGGAGTTGAACACGCCCTAAATACTGTGTGAAAACTCCTGACGCATCTTTTAAAACGTATTTCAAACTACAGAAAGGATAGTTTGGTTACTAGAGGTAACTGAACACGGGACTAATTTCTTATGAAAAAAGATAAATCGCCTTGGGTTCATCGAACCCTGCAGCGATTTCCTATTTTTCTACAGAAATTTTCGGCAGGCCGAAACGTCCCTTTGTATCTTATATGAGTAATATCCAAAATATGTCCTTAGAGGACATCATGGGAGAGCGCTTTGGTCGCTACTCCAAATATATCATTCAAGACCGGGCTTTGCCAGACATTCGGGATGGATTGAAGCCGGTTCAACGCCGTATCCTTTATTCGATGAATAAGGATGGCAATACTTTTGACAAGAGCTACCGTAAGTCTGCCAAGTCTGTCGGGAACATCATGGGTAATTTTCACCCACACGGAGATTCTTCTATCTATGATGCCATGGTCCGTATGTCTCAGGACTGGAAAAACCGTGAGATTCTAGTTGAAATGCACGGAAACAACGGTTCAATGGACGGAGATCCACCCGCGGCTATGCGTTATACCGAGGCCCGTTTGTCAGAGATTGCAGGTTATCTTCTTCAGGATATCGAGAAAAAGACAGTTCCTTTTGCTTGGAACTTTGATGATACCGAAAAAGAGCCAACTGTCTTGCCAGCAGCCTTTCCAAACCTTTTAGTCAATGGTTCAACTGGGATTTCAGCTGGTTATGCCACAGATATTCCACCACATAATTTAGCCGAAGTTATCGATGCTACAGTCTACATGATTGATCATCCGACTGCCAAGGTTGATAAGTTGATGGAATTCTTGCCTGGGCCAGATTTCCCTACTGCTGCCATTATCCAAGGTCGTGATGAAATCAAAAAGGCCTATGAAACTGGTAAAGGGCGCGTGGTTGTTCGTTCTAAGACAGAAATTGAGAAGCTTAAAGGTGGTAAGGAACAAATCGTTATTACTGAGATTCCTTATGAAATCAATAAAGCTAACTTAGTCAAGAAAATCGATGAAGTCCGTGTCAATAACAAGGTGGCAGGTATCGCTGAGGTTCGTGATGAGTCTGACCGTGATGGTCTTCGTATCGCAATTGAACTCAAGAAAGATGCGAACACGGAGCTCGTTCTCAACTACCTTTTCAAGTATACTGACTTGCAAATCAATTACAACTTCAACATGGTTGCGATTGACAATTTCACACCTCGTCAGGTTGGAATTGTGCCTATCTTGTCTAGTTATATTGCCCACCGTCGTGAAGTGATCTTGGCGCGTTCTCGCTTTGACAAAGAAAAGGCTGAAAAACGTCTCCATATTGTGGAAGGTTTGATTCGCGTCATCTCTATCTTGGATGAAGTTATTGCTCTTATCCGTGCTTCTGAGAACAAAGCTGACGCTAAGGAAAACCTCAAGGTCAGCTATGATTTTACAGAAGAACAGGCTGAGGCCATCGTTACCTTGCAACTGTACCGTTTGACCAATACAGACGTGGTTGTCTTGCAAGAAGAAGAAGCAGAACTTCGTGAAAAGATTGCTATGCTTGCGGCTATCATCGGTGATGAACGAACTATGTACAATCTCATGAAAAAAGAGCTTCGTGAGGTCAAGAAGAAATTTGCGACACCTCGATTGAGTACTTTAGAAGATACAGCAAAAGTCATTGAGATTGATACAGCAAGTCTTATCGCTGAAGAAGATACTTACGTCAGCGTGACTAGGGCAGGTTATATCAAGCGTACTAGCCCTCGTTCATTTGCAGCTTCAACCTTAGAAGAAATTGGCAAACGGGATGATGACCGATTGCTATTCGTTCAAAATGTGAAAACTACCCAGCATCTTTTAATCTTTACAACGCTTGGGAATGTCATTTATCGACCAGTCCATGAGTTGGCAGATATTCGTTGGAAGGATATCGGAGAGCATTTGAGCCAGTTTATTACAAACTTTGAAACCAATGAAGAAGTGCTCTATGTAGAAGTCGTAGATCAGTTTGAAGATGCGACAACCTACTTTGCAGCGACCCGCCTTGGACAAATCAAGCGTGTCGAACGCAAAGAATTCTCTCCATGGAGAACCTATCGTTCTAAGTCTGTCAAATATGCTAAGTTGAAGGACGATACTGACAAGGTTGTAGCTGTTGTACCGATCAAGCTTGATGATGTTCTTTTAATTAGCCGAAATGGATATGCCCTTCGCTTTAATATCGAAGAGGTTCCAGTTGTTGGAGCCAAGGCTGCAGGTGTCAAAGCCATGAACTTGAAAGCAGACGATGAAGTGCAATCTGCCTTTATCTGCAATACGTCTTCTTTCTATCTTTTAACGCAACGTGGAAGCTTGAAACGTGTTTCAACAGAGGAAATTCCAGCAACCAGTCGTGCAAATCGTGGTCTTCAAGTCTTGAGAGAATTAAAGAGTAAACCCCATCGCGTATTCTTGGCTGGAGCGGTCTCAGAACAAGGATTTGTTGGAGATCTCTTTAGTACAGAAGTAGAAGATGGAGAACAAACACTTGTGATTCAATCAAATAATGGAACGATTTACGAATCAATCCTACAAGATTTGAATCTATCAGAACGTACAAGCAATGGAAGCTTTATCTCAGATACTATTTCTGATGAAGAAGTTTTTGATGCTTATCTCAAAGAAATCTTTAAAGAAATCAAAGAAAATTAAAAATTGGTCCTAGTGACTGATTTTTTATAAGTAAAATTTTCAGAAAATTACAAATAATACTTGAATTTTTAGGAGAATAGTGTAGAATAGAACACAAAGCTTGATTAGAATAAAGGAGATTATCATGACAGTAACAATTGATTGGGAAAATCTCGGTTTTTCCTATATGAAACTACCTTATCGTTATATCGCTTATTTTAAAGATGGACAATGGACTCAAGGAGAATTAACAGAAGATGCGACCTTGCATATCTCAGAATCATCTCCAAGCCTTCACTATGGACAACAAGCATTTGAAGGATTGAAAGCCTATCGTACAAAGGATGGCAGTATTCAACTCTTCCGTCCAGATGAAAATGCTAAACGTCTGCAACGTACCTGTGATCGTCTCTTGATGCCACAAGTTCCAACAGAAATGTTTGTAGAGGCTTGTAAAGCCGTTGTTCGTGCTAATGAGGAATACGTACCACCTTATGGAACTGGTGGAACCCTCTACCTCCGCCCACTCTTGATTGGTGTTGGAGATATCATTGGGGTAAAAACCAGCTGAGGAGTATATTTTACCATCTTTGCTATGCCAGTT